>Ga0310914_10000228_pt1 | contig 30690 bp, 25 predicted proteins | sample GREbulkMGAN108_FD_203450 | JGI IMG/M metagenome (GOLD analysis project Ga0310914, IMG submission 203450) | Lab enrichment of tropical soil microbial communities from Luquillo Experimental Forest, Puerto Rico - GRE.bulkMG.AN108 | ecosystem: Environmental > Terrestrial > Soil > Tropical forest >... | reverse complement strand
GGCTCCCCGAACGCATGCATATGAAGCTGGTCGAGCCGTTGCGCGAATTGTTCAAGGACGAGGTGCGCGCTCTCGGCCGCGAGCTCGGCTTGCCGGAAGCCTTTGTCGGCCGCCATCCGTTTCCGGGGCCCGGTCTCGCCATTCGCTGTCCAGGTACGATCACGCGCGAGAAGCTCGATATCCTGCGGCTCGCTGACGATGTTTTCGTCGAGGAGATCCGCCGCGCCGGTCTCTACGACGACATCTGGCAGGCCTTCGCGGTGCTGCTGCCGGTGCGCACCGTCGGCGTGATGGGCGATTTCCGGACTTATGATTACGTGGTCGGACTACGCGCGGTCACCTCGACCGACGGCATGACCGCGGATTTTTATCCGTTCGACATGAATTTCCTTGGGCAAGTCGCGACCCGCATCGTCAACGAGGTCAAGGGCGTCAATCGCGTCGTCTATGACGTGACGTCGAAGCCGCCGGGCACGATCGAGTGGGAGTAGTCCGACCTTCGCCACGAGCTATCGCCGCCTATCGCTCCCTGCAAATAACAGCCTGAAATTATTCAAATAAACGTTCGGCATGGATCGCCGACTATCGTGCCTAAGCGCAGAGAGTTGACGGTATAGGTGACGGTATGCGCCCTGGCCGTCGACCTCATTCTCACCATACCGTCAGGCTAATGCGACCAAGCAACCTCCAAAAATTCGCCGCATGTCATTGGTAAACAAAGCATTCCCTGGATGGGTGACGGTATTTTCTTTGACGGTAAAAATCGAGCTGTCGCGGCCTTCCGGCCGCTCGCAGAGACAGTACCGATGCTGACGGACATCGCACTTAAGAAGCTGAAGGCAAAAGAGAAAATCTACAAGGTAGCCGATCGTGACGGTATGTACGTCGCGGTGGCGCCATCAGGTCAGGTTACCTTTCGCTACGACTACCGGGTCAACGGTCGGCGCGAAACGCTTACGATCGGACGCTACGCTTCCAACGGCATCTCCCTAGCCGAGGCCCGCGAGCGGTGCATGGCCGCAAGGAAAGTCGTCGCCGAGGGAAGATCACCAGCACAGGAAAAACAGCGCGAAAGGCGGCGGCTCGCCGAGGCTCAGAATTTCGGTTCCGTCGCCAAGCGTTGGTTCAAGGAAGCACGCATGGCAGAGAGCACTCGGTCGATGCGGAAGGCAATCTTCGATCGCGATATCCTGCCGATTTGGAAGAACCGCCTGTTGACCGAGATCACGCCAGACGATCTCCGCGCACTCTGCAATAAAGTGAAGGATCGTGGAGCGCCAGCGACGGCCATTCATGTTCGCGATATCGTCAAACAAATTTATGGTTTCGCGATCCTCCATGGCGAGAAGGTTGCGAATCCGGCGGACGCGGTTGGTCCCGCTTCGATTGCCACGTTTGTGCCAAAAGACAGGTCGCTTTCGCCGGCTGAAATCCGGATCTTGTTTCAGGAGATCGAGCACATCGCCACACTGCCTACGATCCGCCTGGGCCTACGACTAATTCTGCTGACAATGGTTCGCAAAAGCGAATTGCTAGATGCAACATGGGATGAGGTGGATTTTGAAAATGCAGTCTGGAGCATTCCGAAGCAGCGAATGAAGCGCGGCAAACCACACAATGTCTATCTCTCCCGGCAGTCGCTGGACATCTTGATTGCACTCAAGACCTGCGCAGCCAACTCACGTTATGTGCTGCCGTCGCGCTATGACGCGGACGCTCCCTTGTCGCGGGCTACGTTCAACCGCATAACGATGGCAGTTGTGGAGCGTGCTAAAAAGAAGGGTCTGCCGCTTGAGCCATTCACCGTGCACGACTTGCGTCGCACTGGGTCGACCCTCCTGAATGAGCTTGGTTTTAACAGCGATTGGATCGAGAAGTGCCTGGCTCATGAAGAGGGGCGTTCGTCACGCGGCGTCTATAACAAGGCTGAATATGAGCCGCAGCGGCGACACATGCTGCAAGAGTGGGCTGACGTGATTGATTCCTGGGTCCAGGGGCAGAAGCGCACGCCAACTCTCTACCCACCGTCAATGCAGTTGTCGGCGTCTTAAGCTATTGCCGGACCGGTCTCGCTTTTCGCCGACGTACATCGGGAGCAGGGGCACGGTTGATCATCTCGGCATCGGATGTGCGCCGACGCGCGTCGAGCCAAGCTTCCACTTCTGCGAGGTCCCAAGCTACACACCGTGTTGTAAGGTAGAATCGGCGAGGAAATTCCCCTCGCTGCTCCATCTCGTAAATCGTTGTGTCGGCAAGCGGCACGATCTGGCGTAATTCGGGCCTCCGGATGGCTCGTTTAGTGCCGAGTGATGGCCCCGATGGCTTTCTGCAGCCCACTAGGCCAGAAACCGCTTGCAATGGCACGGCTGACTTAGTCTCGCTCACGATCGCTGACATCCCACGAATATGGCCTCGACACCACATGAGAGGGCGCCGATAGGGAAGGGCAATTCAACGGGCGTCGGGCCGTCGGCGGCCACAGCGTGCAAATCGGACAGCTATTCATCAGACAAAGTCGGCGGACAGTTATAGCCTACTGCGCTCCGTCGCAGCTCTTATCAGTGGACCAGTCCATCCCATGGTGGATTGGAGCGAAAGATTAGCTTGATCAACGCATTGGCGAGAGCGGTGTGCGATTTCTGCACAAGCCTGTTCTACTTTTCCTTCGCTTTCGTTCCTGCGACAAGCTCGCCAAAACCGCGAGCAGCGGTGGAATCAGTGGTGCCGAGGTAGAGCACCTTGTTCGGGACGAGGGGGTCGCAGGTTCAAATCCTGCCATTCCGACCAAAATACTAAGTACTTAACTGATCCCGCAAAACTCGCGCCCAAGAAATTGCCCAAGAAACCAGCCGCCCGCCGCTTTTTCAGCAGGCAGCACCTTTGAGCAACAGACGCCAACCGCCTACGATATTGCTTTCGGAGACTTTATTGGCGCTGACAACCTCGGTCCTTTTCTTGACCGGAGCAGCGCCACGAATGACGTTGTCAACCTGCTGCGCCAGCGCTTCGATGCGATTGCGCGAAGTCGTGGGTTGCTGCCGGTCGAGTTTGCCTCCAAAGAAGTCGGCTGGTTCTTTCCGATGGAATTTTGCCCGAAAATAAGATTGCCTTTGACGCTCCCGATGGACGGCGCGTCCGCCGTTCCATGAGCGGCAAGTTCAAAGGTTTGCGATGGCATGTTTGTCTTCTTGCCAAACCCCGCGTATGGCCCGAACTCGTCTATCGGGTTCACGCGAACGTCGTCCTTAGCGCCGACGGCAAAACGGCGCTACCGGGGGAGAGGACGCACAAGCGCCGACGCCGATTGACCAAATCGTGGTGGAATGACGTATGGCGCGACCGGCTGGTCGCGGCGATGCATTTTCTTGCTGACGGGAATCCGGCAATTGCAGCGGCGGCCGGGAATGACTCTTTCCAGATTTCTATCTGGCCGCTTCTCCTGAAAGTCCCTGTATCCTACGACGCCGTCGATCCGCCCTTACCAACCGAAGAGGACGATGAAGGCAATATCGTTCCTAGTGCGGCGCTCGAAGACGAATTCGAAGACCTCGACGAGCCAGAGCCTGACGACGATGGCGAGGATAACGAATGACCATCCAAACCCATTTCATCGACGAGCCTTTGCTCGAATTCGGGAGCTGCCAGAAGCTCGAACATCGGCAGGATGGACTGTTTCTCTATGGCCCAGTTGCCAGTCAGGGTAGCCCCGGGGTTATCCACGTGGGCATTGTCGGCACCGCCGACGGCATCCAGCTCGTCACCAAATGGCTCGAAATTCTGATGCGGCGATTGCCGGTGGAGCGGCCCGAGCAATTGCACAGTTCACCATGGCCGGGGTTTCAGGCCGCCTTTGGCATCCGTCTAGAAACCAAACCGCTCGTCACGATTCCCCTCTCGAGCAACGACATTTCAAACGCAATACGCAAGACCAACCGCCACGACGCCGTTCGGTCCGCCGTTCAGCTCTTCGAGAACGCAATTCTTGAGCATCTTCGCTCCGACGACCGGTGGCCCGACCTTTGGATCACGATCGTGCCTGAAATCGTTCATCGGTACGGACGACCGCAAGTCGGTGGTCCGAAAGATTCCACGCCATCCACACTGATGTCCGAAAAAGCCGCCGCAGAGATTCTCCGCAGTGGTGGATCGTTGTTTCCTGATATGGCGGACGAGGCTCAAATCTATATGTTTGCCCGAAATTTCCACCATCAGCTCAAGGCGCAGCTTCTTCACAAAGAGGTCGTCATTCAAGTCGTCCGCGAAACCACACTTGATCCCGAGCTTGAGCTTGACCGTTTCGGCAACCCGACGCGCTCTTTGCAAGAACGCGCTCGCATAGCGTGGAATTTTTCGACGACGCTTTACTTTAAGGGAGCCCGCGTCGAACCTTGGCAAATTGCCGATGTGAGACCGCGCGTTTGTTATGTCGGCCTCGTCTTCAAAGAAGACCCTTCGCCCAAGGAGCAGGGCGACGCTTGCTGCGCCGCGCAGATGTTTCTCAATTCCGGCAATGGCGTCGTCTTTCGCGGCGCGCTGGGGCCGTGGCATTCATCGAAGAGCCGGGAATTTCATCTTCGCCGCGAGCCAGCGAGGGATTTGGCCACGGAAGTCATCAAAGCCTATACCAAAGACCATGGCGGGCCTCCAGCCGAGCTTTTCATTCATGGTCGGCAGCGCTTTAAGGACGAAGAATGGGATGGATTTGCTTCAGCCGTTTCGCCCGAAACGAAGCTCGTCGGTGTCCGCATTCGACCGACGCAAGACCTCAGACTGTTTCGCGCAGACACGGATATGCCCGTGCTCCGCGGCACGTCCGTGACAATGTCTCGCAAAGAGGGCTACCTCTGGACAACTGGTTATGTGCCCCGCATCCGGACCTATCCCGGATTCGAAACACCCAAGCCGCTATTGATTGAAATGAATCGCGGCGACGGCGACCTCGTGGCCATCATGCGCGACGTGCTGGCGTTGACCAAGATCAACTACAACGCCTGCGACTATGCCAGCGGCTTGCCTGTCACTTTGAAGTTTGCCGATCGCGTCGGCGAAATCTTGACTGCCTCGCCGCGTGGATTGGAAGCACCACCCATGCCATTCAGGTTCTATATCTAGCTGCCCAAGCCTGCTGATGTGTCCTCTTGTCGGCACCGGCACAATCAAAAGGCTTCCCCGCGGCCCGAGCTTCTGGTCTCAGCCGCCCGCTTCTGCGGAGACAACCGCAACGCCCCGAGAGTGAGGGGTTCGGTCGAGATCGGCCGTGACGGGTTCAAAGTCGCGAGAGAGGCTCGCGGCGCCCGTCGCGGAGATCCGCGATGTCCACACACACTGCTCGCGCTCGCGCCGGCCGGGACCGGCCGAGCCTCTATCAGGAAATCACCGACAAGATCATCGCCGAGCTCGAGGCCGGCCGGGTACCTTGGGTCCAGCCCTGGGGGACTGTAGCGGCGAAGGCGTCGCTCACGATGCCGAAGAACGCGGCCACCCAGCGCCGATACTCAGGGATCAACGTGCTGATCCTTTGGGAGGCGGTAATCGAACACGGTTTCAGCACCCAGAATTGGCTCACCTTCCGCCAAGCGCTGCGGCTCGGCGGAAATGTCCGCAAGGGCGAGCACGGCACCACGGTCGTCTATGCCGACCGCTTTGTACCGGACGAGGAACGCGAGCGCGCCGAGCGCGACGGCGATGAGCCGAATACGATCCCATTCCTCAAGCGGTTTACGGTGTTCAACACCGATCAATGCGACGGTCTGCCTGCGGAATTGACTAGCGCTCCCGCACCTGTACCAGACGGTCTCATTCTGCCGCACGCTGAAGCGCTCATCGACGCGACCGCCGCCGACTTCCGTATCGGTGGCGATCGCGCCTTCTACAGCCCGGCGTATGACTTCATACAGGTCCCGCGGCCCGAGGCGTATTTCGAGCCGATCAACTGGCACCGCACGGCGGTACATGAGCTTGGTCATTGGACTGGTCATCCGTCACGGCTTGGCCGCGATTTGTCGGGTCACTTCGGCTCGGCGCTGTACGCCAAGGAAGAGCTGGTCGCGGAGATTACCAGCGCCTTTGTGTGCGCCTCGCTCGGTATCGTGCCGACGGTGCGCCACGCCGATTACATCGGATCGTGGCTCGAGGTATTACGCGAAGACGATCGCGCCATCGTGCGCGCTGCCAGCGCCGCTTCGAAGGCGGCCGACTATCTGCTCGCGTTTCGCCCCAATACTGACGATGCCTTGGAAGCCGCGAGGGCTGTCGACCGCCCGGATGCGACCGCCGCCCCGGCAGCATGCGCAGGCTGAGCGCTTGGCGCCGACTCCGCCACTTCACACTCATTCCGGCGATGTGAGGTGTTCAACAGTCGCGCCGCCGCGGCAGTGGCGGTGTCGAAAGAGTGAGAGGAAGGAGGGTCGTCCACGACGGGTTGGAGGTCGAGAGAAAGGCTTTCGGCCGCCCGTCGCGGAGAATATCCACATGGCAACCGCCAAGATTACGCTCAGCGCCTCGCGCGACATCCCCTTCAACAAGCTGGTGCTCAGCCAGTCCAACGTGCGCCGGGTCAAGGCCGGCATCTCCATCGAGGAGCTTGCCGAAGACATTGCCCGGCGCTCGCTTCTCCAAAGCCTCAATGTCCGGCCGGTGATGGACGCCGACAGCCAGGAGACCGGCATGTTCGAGGTGCCGGCGGGTGGCCGCCGCTACCGGGCCCTCGAACTCCTGGTCAAGCAGAAGCGCATGAACAAGACCCAGCCCGTACCGTGCGTGGTGCGGACCGAGGGCTTGGCCGAGGAAGATTCGCTTGCGGAGAATGTCCAGCGCGCGGATCTTCATCCGCTCGACCAATTTCGCGCATTCCAGATCTTGCGCGAGAAGGGCTTGAGCGAGGAGGACATCGCCGCGCGGTTCTTCGTCAGCCCGAGTGTCGTCAAGCAGCGGCTGAAGCTTGCTGCGGTCTCCCAGAAACTGCTCGACGTCTACGCCGAAGATGGCATGACGCTGGAGCAGCTGATGGCGTTCACGGTGACCAACGACCACGCGCGCCAGGAGCAGGTCTGGGAGGCGCTCGACCACTGCTACAACAAGGAGCCGTACCACATTCGCCGCCAACTGACCGAAGGCGCGGTGCGTGCGGCCGACAAGCGGGCGCAATTCGTCGGGGTCGATGTCTATGAAGCCGCGGGTGGCGTGGTCCTGCGCGACCTGTTCGAGCATGACGACGGCGGCTGGCTGCAGGACCCGACGCTTCTCGACCGCCTAGTCACGGAGAAGCTTAAGGCCGAAGCGGAGACGCTTCGCGCCGAGGGCTGGAAGTGGATCGCGGTCGCGGTCGAGTTTCCGTACAGCCACACGGCAGGTCTGCGCCGGCTCGACGGAACGATGGTCGATCTGACCGACGAGGAGCGCGCGACCCGGGAGGCCTTGCGGGCGGAACTCGACCGTCTCGAAGCCGAATACGCCGATGCCGATGAACTGCCGGACGAGGTGGACCAGCGGCTCGACGAGATCGAAACGGCGCTCATCGCGTTGGAAGAGCGCCCCGTCATCTACGATCCGGCGGATGTCGGACGCGCTGGCGCGTTCGTCAGCATCGACAGCGAGGGCAAGCTCCGCATCGACCGCGGCTACGTCAATCCGGTAGACGAGCCGCCGGCGCAACCCACCGAGACCGATGGACGTGATCCTGCGGTCGCCGAACCAAGTACCACGACGCGACCCGTCATCACCGTGCACACCAATGGAGTGTCTGAGCCGCAAGCCGAAGCCGATGAAGACGACGGCCTCAAGCCGCTGTCGGAGCGCCTCATCACCGAGCTGACGGCGCACCGGACGCTGGCGCTGCGCGATGCACTGGCCAACGATCCGAGCGTCGCATTTGCCGCAGTGCTGCATGCGCTCTGCCTGGGGACATTCTATCGGATGTCATCAGGCACGTGCCTCGAGATCTCCACCAAGAGCGCAGGCTTCAATGCCCAGGCGCCGGGTCTCGCCGACAGTGCCTCCGCCAAGGCGATCGAGGCGCGCCATCAGCAATGGGCGAAGCAGCTGCCGCACGACGACGATGATTTCTGGCCGACGCTGGTGGCATTGGACAGCGACAGCCAGGCGGCACTGTTCGCGCACTGCGCCGCGCTCAGCATCAATGCCGTGCATGAACCGTGGAACCGCAGCCCGGCGCGCCTTGCCCATGCCGACGCGCTTGCTCGCGCCGTAAACCTCGACATGGCGGCAGCCGGCTGGAAGCCCACTGTTGACAATTATCTCGGCCGCGTCCCGAAGGCGCGCATTCTCGAAGCCGTGCGCGAAGCGAGGGGCAAGGCATCTGCGCAGCTGATCGATCGTCTAAAGAAACCGGAAATGGCCAGGGAGGCCGAGCGGCTATTGACGGATACGGGCTGGCTCCCCGAACCACTGCGCACGACGGATGCCCAGGTCGGCTGCGGCGACGCCGAATCCGAAACCTCAACGGACGCTCTGCCGGCGTTCCTCGCCGACGCGGAAGACGGCAATCCGGAGGATCCGGCCGAGGCCGAGGAGCCCTTTCACCCCGTCGCGGCGGAATGAGTCATACCAGCGGGGCGCAATATCCGCCCCGCATCTTCCAACCTCCGAAGCCCGGCTTTGCGCCGGGCTTTTTTCATGACGGCGCAGCCCGACGGAGAGCGAGCCTGCTGCGCTGAAAGTGAGAGGACGGCCGGAACGGGTTTGAGCCGGCTGGGGTCGAGAGAGCGCCCAGCGGCTCATCCCCGTCCTCGCTCTCCTGGATTTCCTCCCATGCATTCCATGCTTCTCTCGCCGGCCGCGCTGGCGGCCGCTCGCTGCACCGCGCCTGCAGCTGCTTCACCGGATACCGGCGCGGCACTTGTCACCGCGGCCAGATTGCTTGTCGCCGATCTCGAACACGGCCGCGCCATCGATGCGCAGAAATTGCGCAATGTGATGAGGACGGCCTTCCACGGCTCGGATGCTGAAGGCGCGTGGAATTGGAAGACCGCCTACGACGCCTGTGAGGGGGCGCAGATTCTGTTCCTGCGCAAGTTCGGACCGGCGATGCGCAAACGCGCCGCATCGCCTGCGGCATTCCTCGCCATGCTGACAAAGCTCGCGGCGCTCGTTCCTTCGCATACGCGCCGCTCCGAGGAGAGTGAAGCGCTCCAGCAGTTCTCCACGCCGATTGAGCTCGGCTTCGTCGCCAGCATGGCGGCCGCGCTTACGTCCGACGATCTCGTGCTCGAACCATCGGCTGGCATCGGGCTCCTTGCGATTCATGCCGAGCTCGCTGCGCAGCTGCATCTCAACGAGCTCGCTGACGCACGCGCATGTCTGCTCGATCAGCTGTTCGGAGGCATCGGCGTCACTCGGCATGACGCCGCGCACATCCACGATCATCTCGATGGAGACATCCATCCGACCGTCGTGCTGATGAACCCGCCGTTCTCGGTGGCGGCGCATGTCGATGGCCGGGTCGCCGATGCCGCGTTCCGGCACGTTGCGTCGGCGCTGGCGCGTCTTGCCGACGGCGGACGCCTGGTCGCCATAACGGGCGCCAATCTTTCTCCCGACAATCCGACGTGGCGCGATAACTTCGTTCGGCTGCAGGAACGCGCACACGTCGTGTTTTCAGCGGCAATCGATGGGCGCGTTTATGCCCGCCATGGCACCACCACTGAGACGCGTCTGACCGTTATCGACCGTATACCGGGTGACGATCCGACAGCATTCCCCACTTCGCCTGGCACGGCATCCGACGCGGGAGTGCTGCTCGACTGGGTGACGGCGCTCGTTCCGTCGCGACCCGCCGTGACGGCAGCAGCTACCGTCGCGCCGAGGATGCAGCGGGTCGCTCCGCGAATACGCAACGCGCAGCGTATTCTCCTTTCCCGGACCAAGTGTTCCGCGGCGGCAGGTGATCCGGGTGCTGTTGAACTCACTTACGAGACTATTGACTGGGCGCCGCAGTCCGGCGGCCGCATCACTGATGCGCTCTATGAAGAATACGCGCTTCAGTCGATCCATATTCCTGGCGCGAGAGCGCACCCGACACGGCTCGTGCAATCAGCTGCCATGGCATCGGTCGCGCCGCCGAAACCCAGCTATCGCCCACATCTTCCGCCGGTGGTCATTACGGATGGCTTGCTGTCCGATGCGCAGCTCGAGAGCGTCATCTATGCGGGTGAAGTCCACGCCGGATATGTCTCTGGCGCGTGGACGGTCGACGAAACATTCGACGTCGTATCGGCTGCATCGGATGACGCCGACAATGCTATCCACTTCCGCCGCGGCTGGTTTCTGGGCGACGGCACCGGCGCCGGCAAGGGCCGTCAGGTTGCCGGCATTCTTCTCGACAATTGGCTCAAAGGCCGCCGCCGCGCCGTCTGGCTCTCGAAATCGGACAAGCTGATCGAAGATGCGCAGCGTGATTGGTCGGCACTCGGCCAAGAGCGATTGCTCATCACGCCGCTCTCGCGCTTCCGTCCGGGAAGTCCGATCCGGCTTGAGCACGGCATCCTTTTTACAACCTACGCCACGCTACGGTCCGACGCCCGCGAGGAAAAGCTTTCGCGCGTGCAACAGATCGTCGATTGGTTGGGCCGCGACTTTGATGGGGTCATCGTCTTCGACGAGAGCCACGCCATGCAGAACGCGGCTGGCGAAAAATCCGAACGCGGCGAGCGCGCGCCATCGCTTCAGGGGAGGGCGGGCTTGCGCCTGCAGCACGCCTTGCCGAATGCGCGTGTGCTCTATGTGTCGGCGACCGGAGCGACCACGGTCCACAATCTTGCCTATGCCCAGCGGCTCGGGCTCTGGGGCGGAGCCGATTTTCCCTTCGCCACCCGCGTCGAATTCGTCGAGGCGATCGAAACCGGCGGTGTCGCCGCCATGGAAGTGCTCGCCCGCGACCTCAAGGCGCTCGGCCTTTATGCGGCCCGCTCGCTCTCCTTCGCGGGCATCGAATATGAACTCCTCGAACATCAGCTCACCGACGAGCAGGTCCGCGTCTACGACGCCTATGCGGCCGCGTTCCAGGTCATCCACAACAATCTCAATGCGGCGCTGCAGGCCGCTAACGTCACCGGCGAGACCGGCACGCTCAACAGCCAGGCCAAGTCGGCGGCGCGTTCGGCGTTCGAGAGCGCCAAGCAGCGCTTCTTCAATCATCTGATCACGGCGATGAAGACTCCGACCCTGATCGCCGCCGTGGACCGTGATCTCCAGCAAGGACATGCCGCCGTCATCCAGATCGTCTCAACGGGCGAAGCGCTGATGGAGCGGCGCCTTGCCGAAATTCCGACCGAAGAGTGGGGCGACGTTCAGGTCGATATCACGCCGCGCGAATACGTTCTCGATTACTTGGAGCACGGCTTTCCGACCCAGCTCTACGAGCCGTTCACCGACGGCGAGGGCAATCTCTTCTCCCGCTCGGTGTTTCGTCACGGCCAGCCGGTGCAATGCCGCGAGGCCATCGAGCGGCGCGACCGCATGATCGAGCGGCTCGCGTCCCTGCCACCGGTGCAGGGCGCGCTGGACCAGATCGTGCAGCGCTTCGGCACCGACAATGTCGCCGAGATCACCGGCCGCTCACGCCGCATCGTGCGCAAGACCGGGGCAGGTGGTCTTGACCGCTTCGCCGTCGAGGCGCGCGCGGCTTCCGCCAATCTCGCCGAAGCACAGGCCTTCATGGACGACGAGAAACGCATTCTCGTCTTCTCCGACGCCGGCGGCACCGGCCGCTCCTATCACGCCGACCTCGCCGCCAAGAACCAGCGCCTGCGCGTGCACTACCTTTTAGAGGCCGGCTGGAAAGCCGACACCGCGATCCAAGGCCTCGGCCGCTCCAACCGCACCAACCAGGCGCAGCCGCCGCTGTTCCGGCCGATCGCCACGGATGTGAAAGCCGAGAAGCGCTTTCTCTCCACCATCGCACGGCGGCTCGATACGCTCGGCGCCATCACCAAGGGGCAGCGGCAGACCGGCGGCCAAGGCTTGTTCCGCGCCAACGACAATCTCGAGTCCGTCTATGCGCGGGCGGCGCTGCGCCAGCTCTACCTCCTCATCTTTACCGGCAAGGTCGTGGGCTGCTCGCTGCAAATGTTCGAAGACGCGACCGGCCTACGCTTGACCGACAACGACGGGAGCTTGCGCGAAGATCTGCCGCCGATCACCACCTTCCTCAATCGGCTGCTGGCGCTCACCATCGATCTGCAGAACACGCTGTTCGGCGTGTTCGATGATCTGCTCCGGGCCAAGGTCGAAGGCGCCATTGCGTCTGGCACCTACGACATCGGCGTCGAGACCATCATCGCCGAGAGTCTCACCGTCACCGATCGCCGGACGCTTTACACCCACCCGCAGGGCGGCGCCGAGACCAGCGTCTTCACCATCACCCGCCGCGATCGCAACCGGCCGTTCACTCTTGCCGAGGCTCTCGAGCGCGCGCGGGATCGGCACGCCAAGATTTTAGTCAACGACCAGTCTAAACGCGCCGCTGTGCAGGTGCCGGCGGCGAGCCTGATGCGCGACGACGGCACTGTCGAAGGGCGCGCGCGCCTGCTGCGGCCGATGGAGCGTCCAGCCATTGCGCTCGACGACCTGGCGCACAGCCATTGGCGCGAGGCCAATCCCGCTGAATTCGAGCAGGCCTGGGAGGCTGAGATCCCGCAGGTGCCTACGTTCGCCGATAGCACTCTTCACGTCGTCACTGGGCTGCTGCTGCCGATCTGGAAACGGCTGCCGAATGACTCGATGCGCGTCTATCGGCTGCAGACCAACGACGGCGAGCGCATCATCGGGCGGCTAGTCTCGCCGGCGTGGGTGGCCGAGACGGTTGAGACCGACGCGCCGATGCTCGCTCCGGCCGACGCCTTCGCGGCCGTGCTCGATGGACGCGCCGTCTTGCAGCTCCAGGACGGACTGGAGCTCCGCCGCGTCAAGGTCATGGGCGAATTCCGCATCGAGCTGTCCGCCTTCTCAGACGGCATGGTCGAGCGGCTGAAAGCCATCGGTCTCATCTCCGAAATCATCTCCTGGAAGCTTCGGCTGTTCGTGCCGACCGGCACCGCCGGCCCGGCAATTCTCGCCAAGCTCATGGAGCGCCATCCGCTCGTTGGCCTCGCCGACAAGACGGCAGCGTGAGGCGGGAGCCATGGCCTCACAAGCTGCCGAACTGGCGCGCCGCCTCGCGCGCGATGCCGAGGCGGTGTGCCGCCGCTACCTCTCCAATGGCCGCCGCCAAGGCCGCTATTGGGTGGTCGGCGATGTCGCCAACACGCCGGGCCGCAGCCTGTTCGTTCGGCTCACTGGTCCGGAGAGCGGCAAGGGCGCCGCCGGCAAATGGACCGACGCCGCCACCGGCGAGCACGGTGACTTGCTCGATCTCATTGCGCTCAGCATGGGATTCGATCGCTTCACTGATGTGCTCGATGAGGCGCGGGCGTTTCTTAGCCTGCCACGCGTCGGACCGACATATGATTGCCGCGCACCGCGGTCACCGGCTCCGATCGGATCGCCGGAATCCGCGCGCCGTCTGTTTGCGGCATCGCGGCCGATTCCGGGCACCATCGCGGAAGCTTATTTGCGTAACCGCGGCATTACGGCTTTCCACGAAACGGCGGCGCTGCGCTTCCACCCGCGCTGCTACTATCGGCCGGACGCCGACGCGGCGACCGAGGTGTGGCCGGCGCTGATCGCGGCAGTAACCGACCTCGCCGGCACGATCACCGGCGCACATCGCACGTGGCTCGACCCAGCCAGCGGCGACAAAGCACCCGTCGATACGCCGCGGCGGGCGATGGGCCATCTGCTTGGTCATGGCGTTCGCTTTGGCACCGCAGCTGACGTGATGGCCGCCGGGGAGGGCATCGAGACCATGCTGTCGCTGCGTAGCGTTCTCCTGCGTATGCCCATGCTCGCGGCACTCTCGGCCAATCACCTCGCTGCCATTCTGCTTCCGGCAACGCTACGGCGCCTTTACGTCGCCCGCGACCGCGATCCCGCCGGCGACGTTGCGGTTGCGGCCTTGACTGAGCGGGCACGCGCGGCCGGCATCGAAGCGCTTGCGCTCTCGCCGGTGCTCGCCGACTTCAACGAAGATTTGCGTCACCTGGGCAACGATGAGCTTCGCGCTGCTTTGCGCATCCAGCTTGTCCCGGAAGACGTGCAGCGGTTCCTGCATGCGACGGACGCCGTCGAGCCGGGATGACGAATGCGATCCAGGCTCTCGACTCCGCCGATCGTATCGGTTTGCGGCGATCCTCGCTTCCCGGAATGCGGCCGCGACGCGGCCTTCAAGAGGGCGATCGGACGGCAAGCGGACCGCGCCCGCAACGGCGGGCGGCGGCTATTTTCCGCCGCCGGAGAGCGATTCTGCCCACGCGGCGCGACAAGCAGGTCTCCGGCTTTGCAGCGCGAAGCAAAATAGCTGCTGCCCGCCGTCCTCCGCTGTGCTCCGGCCGCTGTCGCTTACGCTCCGCGGTGCAGGCCCGGTCCGCCCGCCGTCTTCTGATCGCCGTGAAGGCCGCTGTTGCGCGCGGCCGATCCGAGAAGGAGCTCACCATGACGACCGATCGCGACGACCTTGAATTCTCATCCCTGCACACGTCATCACCAACCGACAGCGTCCTCACCGAGCTGCAGCTGCATGGACATCGCCCGTTCCAGGACGAGCCCGATCCGCGGCCACTGCCGGAAGCCAACGCCATCGCGGGCGCCGTCGCCGACATCTTCGATGCGCTGATCGCGACGCTCTCCGACACGCGCCTCGAGCCCGATCTCGATGATCTACTCTGGTCGACGGTCAACCTCTTCCACCGCGCCGCCGACCGCGTGCAACGCGAGCTCGACAACAACGAGGTCGCGCAAAAGCGCAGCCAGAAGGAACAGGACGGCTCTGAAATCCGCTCGGTCGAACTGGAGCGGCTCATTGCCGAGGGCCTCACACTCATCGAGCGCCGCAACAGCATGGAGCTCTTCCGCGACCAGGCTGCCGATCACTTCGAGCACCACACCGGCTCGTGCTGGCGACCGCGCTCCGGGTCCATGGTCAATCATCGCAGCATGACCGCAGCCATGATCGACAGCCGCGATTTTCTCGCCGCCAAACGCCGCGCGGAAACCGAGCTCTTGCTGCCCGCCGGCGCCAAGATCGCCTTCACCGGCGGCCTCGAATTCAACGATCATCGCGCTATCTGGGACACGCTCGACAAAGTCCGCGCCAAGCATCCCGACATGGTGCTGCTGCACGGAGGCAGCCCAAAAGGCGCCGAACGCATCGCCGCCTGCTGGGCCAACAACCGCAAGATTCCCCAGATCGCCTTCAAGCCTGACTGGACACGCTACGCCAAGGCGGCGCCGTTCAAGCGCAATGACCAGATTCTCGCGGTGCTGCCGATCGGCGTGATCGTCTTTCCTGGCTCCGGTATCTCGGCCAACCTGGCCGATAAGGCCCGGAGGCTCGGCATCCCGGTATGGAGGTTCGGCGGCGCCTAAGCGCCGCCACTGCATCTGACGCAATTGCGGAACGTGACTTGCCGCCTTGCGCCGGCTAAGTCGCGCTCCACTTCCTCACGGCTGCATCGCCCTGAGATGGATTCCAAAGATGAAGGAGATCTGCTAATCTCGGGTTGCGCCGTGGTGGTGGTGGGAGGCGCAAGCCGTCTACCTGCACGGAGACCTACCGCCATGCTCATCATCGGCATTATTCTCAGCTTTGTTGGCCTCGGCTACCTGTGTTGGCTCATCTTTGCGCTGGCAGTCGATGCGCTTCCATTGTTCGCGGGCTTTACCGCAGCACTTGCCGCGTATCGCAGCGATTCGGGGCCGATCGCAGCGATTGCAGTCGGTGCAATTATGAGCGTCATGGTCCTGTTTGCCGGACAGATTGCCTTTAGGACGTTGCGCTCGACGCCCGTTCGCGCAGCAATCGCGCTGTTGTTCGCGATGCCGGCCGCCGTTGCGGGCTATCATGCCGCCCATGGGCTCGCCTATCTCGTCGTACCCATTGAAGGTTGGCGTCAAACCATGGCAGTCGCCGGCGCAATCATGGTCGCGACGATCGCGTGGGCGCGCATAAACTTGTCTGCCCCGAACGATCCGAGCCGGCCTTTGCCGCCTACGTGAGGTCGCTCACCCTGCTAACGGCACGGACCAGACAGATTGCGACGCCATGCCTCGTGTCGAGTGCGATTGACGTGAATCAGATCGTTGAGTCCTGATCCAGTCCGTTTTGTTGCGGCGCTTCACGGCGAGCCAAGTCGCGACCTCGGTTGCCCCGATACCAATGATGATGCCGGCGCGCTGTCGCCCCGTTTGGACGGCAACGAGAGACCGCCTTTCTCTACGCAGGAGTTTCTTTTTCTTCGCCCGATGGGCACGGCCTCTTGTGCGGACCGCTCGATATCCGCCACGTGTTCTCCTTGAGTATCTCGGACCAGGCGAGCCATACGGCCTCCGATGGCTTGATCTGGCCAAAGGACGGCTATGCCTCGATCGCCTCTGCCGCAATGGCGGCGGCGAGACTTTCTTCCCCTGGGCGTGCCACCCCGCGCGCAAGCGCGCGGGGACCCCGGTTCGCCCATTCCTCGCGAAGCAAGAAAGTCTCTCCGCCGCCATCCTCCGCTGCGCTCCGGCCCAAAGAGGGTGCGTCGTCGATCGCCTTCGGCCTGCAGATCGCCATCGAGGCCGCGATGGTCGCGGGCTCGAACAGCCAAGGAGAAGTGACATGGCAAATATCGGCACCTTCAAGAAGTCCGGCCACGAGTTCCAGGGCGAAATCGTCACCCTGAGCCTGCAGAGCAAGGGCGTCCGTATCGTCCCCGATGCCAACCGGGCGAGCGACAACGCCCCCAGCCATCGGGTCTATGTCGGTCGCGCCGAGATCGGCGCCGCCTGGTCGAAGCGCTCCAACGAAGGGCGCGACTATCTCTCGGTCAAGCTCGACGATCCGAGCTTCACCGCTCCGATCTACGCCAATCTGGTCGAGGACGGCGAGGCGTTCACCCTGATCTGGTCCCGCAGCCGCAAGCAGAACGGCGACTGAGCCGAAGCGAGCGGCAAGTCCCCGCCCGATCGATCCGGGCGGGGATTTTTTGTGCTGTGTCTCGCCGACGCTGAACCACTGCGGAAATAAATAAAACTAGGATCGGCGCGGCCGCTGCCTTGACGGCCGCTCAAGCAACGTACTCGCTTCGACATTCAAAACCATTGCAAGCTTGTCGACCATGTCGATCGTTGCGCCATACACACCTCGCTCCAGGGCGCTGATATACGTGCGATCGACCTCTGCCTCATAGGCAAGCGCCTCCTGAGACAACCCCTTTTCGTGCCGAGCCTTCCGCAGATTGCGGGCGAAGACCTCTCGAATCTGCATGCACGAGAGGCCAGCGTCTTGTCGTGCATTTCACCACGGAGTATCCTCGACAATCGATAAAGGTCCACGATGATGATGCTGACGCCCGTTTCCAAGACTTGGTGTCGACTCGTGGCTTTTTCCCTCCTAGCGGGGTGATGGCCTGAATCATTAGGATATTGTGGCTGCGCGCCAGATGTGTATCGCTGTCGCGCCGTCGCTTCCCTCGCTGATCACTCGGTCATTCGCTCGGGACGCAGTAAGCCACATGGCCCAACCTCCGCTTGATCCGCCGGTGGCCGATGTCGCTCCTGACGCCGAGAGCCTGACCTCCTACGACCAAGAACACCTCGTCACCTATGTACGGCTCCTTGACGCCGAGGCCGAAGGCGCCGATTGGAATGAGGTCACCAGGTTGGTGTTGCACATCGATCCCGCGACAGAGCCAGTGCGCGCCCACCGAGCTTGGGAAAGTCACCTGGCACGCGCCAAATGGATGACCGAACACGGCTATCGGCACCTCTTGCGTGGTGACGTTTCCAACTGAGGAAGATTCGCCAGCACCGCACTGAACTGCGCTGCATCTCGGGCCGCCGCATGGCCGCCATGCATCTTCATCCGGAGTATCGCCGCCGCAGATTTAGGCAATGCACTGCCGCTTTAAACGCCGGCCGATAAAATCCAGATTTCACGCGGGTTGCAGTTTTCGGAGCAATTCGACGTTCGCAAAACCTTCACAAAACTTGGACTCGCGGTCGAGATAACGCCGACACGTGATTTTAGTTGCGATGCCCACAGTGCATGGGACGCTGCGCACACAAGACGCACACAACACAGCTTGCTATCGCCGATTCGATACAAATTTGTTTCTGTAGGGCGAAGACCTCTGCCACGTGATGGGCGTGCCTCGGAGTTTTTATGATGCCATCGGCAACGGACTGGCGGTCTGTCACGCAATATCAGTACCTGACGCGACTCGACCGGCCCGGATTCGGCTGGGAGTTCCTGCGCCGCAACGTAGCTTATCAGGAAGATTACAACACATTCGCGCGCGAGGCAGCTTCCGACGCCAACTCTGAGGCCCACTCGACCGAGAGCCTTGGTCGGCGTTGGGGGCTTTCCTTTCGCGATCGATCCGCAGCTCACTGCTGTGCAGGCGCAAGTATTCTGGCGCCCGGACGTTCTGCCCACGGTTATTCCGCTCGTTCCAACGAGCATCGAGGGCGCGCGCCCACTCGCAGTGAGCGAGCTTGGCGGTGTCGTTGTGGAACGTGTCGGCGCCGACGGACGCCACATCATCATTCGATTGGACAGCGGCGATCTGCGTCTTTTGCTGGCTGGCCCGGCAGACCACCCGCTAGCCGTTATCCTGCCTCTTGATGATGGTCTGCCGATCCGCGCCACCGCAGCTCTGCGGCTATGGGCGCGAATGGCTGAGCGGCGAAACCAGCAAGAACAACCGCTAGCGCTTACCCGACAACGCCGCGATCGGCTAGTTCTGTTGGTGCGCGCGCTCGATGGCCATCTTGCCGAAGCCTCCTATCGCGACATTGCCGAAGTTTTGTTCGGCACTCGCCGGATCGAGCGCGAGACCTGGAAAACCTCTTCGTTGCGCGACCGAACCATTCGGCTGGTCAGAGGCGGCATTGACTTGATGCGCGCCGGTTACCGCAAGCTGCTTCGCGGCCATTGATCTTCAATCACAGAACCGCGCAGGTCGACTGTAGCCAACGCGCAGGGTGGCGAATTCATCGTTACTGTCTTCACCATCCCCCTTCACGGTCCCGTTTCGCCAGAGTGTTCCGCGACTCGCCGCCGAACGCCGGCGACATCTGCAGCATCCGGAGGTTCGCTCATGCCCGACCCGCTGGCCGGCTTGCCGCCACGATTTCTGCGCACGCCCGAGGCTGCGCGCTTTCTCGGCCTATCCGGCCGCACGCTCGAGAAGCACCGGACCTACGGCACCGGACCGAAGTACCGGAAAATTGGCGGCCGTGTCGTCTATGCACTCGACGACCTCAAGGCCTGGGCCGATCTCGGCGCCAAGACGTCAACGTCCGATCCGGGGACCGGGACGGTCTTTCCGGCCAAGCGTGTCGCTGGCGTGGCCTCAAGCCGACCGTCCCGCCGTTGATCCAAACCGTACGACGCACGAAAGGGGATTCCCTGTGACTGACCCATTCCTTCGCCCTAAAACGCACCGAGCTCAGGCCTCATCAGGCCTGCTGAGCGACTCGTCTCCTGCATCGGAGGAGACGCATGATGAATTCACTCATGTCGAGCTGATCTTCCTCGAGAAGCGCGTCCAGAACTGGATCCGCTTCGGTCGAATTGCAGACGAACGCGTCATCGATCGGCAACGACGCGTCGTCTCCTTCACGCCGGGCAGCATCTTTGCCGTCGTTCGTTGTACAGCCAACGACTACGGTACTGTGGTCTCGCGGATCGACATTCTGCGCGCCGTTCGGTCCGGCGAGCGTTACTCGACCGTGCCATTCGTGCGCCCAGGCGGAGAAAGCTTGCTGCGTCTCGCCGGCTGGCCGAAGGTCGAGAAGGTCTTGCAGGCGATCGACATCGTCGAAGCACTCGGCATCGATCCTGTTGACGCTGCCCCTGAGCATTGGCGCCACGTTCACAACCGGTTGTCAGTCGGCGAGCGGCCGCGACCCTACACTCCCAGCCGACATCGGGCCTGGCTGCACAGACGGAAGGCCGCGCCATGACCGGACGTGTTGCCACAGTCGCTGCCATCGTCTTCGGCGTCGCGCTTATCGTCTTCACCATGACAACAAGCCCGATGCCGCGCTTGCTGTGGAACGCGTCCGCGAGCGTCCCGATCGGACTCTATGGTATGGAGCCGGTCGGCAAACTCACGCTCACCAATCTTGTCGTCGCTTCACCGCCGGAACCGCTCCCGACCTTCTTCGCTGAACGCGGTTACCTGCCGCTCGGCGTGCCGCTCATCAAACACATTCTCGCTCTTCCCGGGCAATCCGTTTGCCGCAGTGCATTGCTCATCACGGTCGACGGCAAAATGGTGGGCACTGCGCTCGCGCAGGATTCGCTTGGCCGCGTGCTCCCCGTTTGGCAAGGCTGTCGCCTTATCGCACCAGACGAAGTTTTCCTCATGAACAGGGATGAAGCGGCGTCGCTCGACGGCCGCTACTTCGGCCCGATTCCCGTTACCGCGATTGTCGGCCGCGCCGTCCCGCTGTGGACGTTGGCCGCCGACCCAATCCTCCCCGCGGCCAATAGCAATCGCATTGCCTTGCAGTGAACTTCCATGGATCTCCTGACCTTGATAGCGGCGTGCGCCCTCAGCGTTGAGCCGAAGGGCCCGCCCTCGGTCCTCGACCGCAGCGTCATGCACGCGTTGATCTTTGAGCAATCAGGCGGCGAGCCGTGGTCGTTTTCAGTGCCAGGGGAGGGCTTTGCTCGCGTGTTGCCAACACTCAAAGACGCAATGCGCGAAGCCCGAGCTGTCCGATTGGACCGCGGCAACATCCATGTTGGACTCGCGGGCCTGGCGACCGAACCGCAGTCGGTCACCACGTTGATGTTCGCGCCATGCCCGAACATCACGCTTGCGGCACATCAGATCGTCGGTCTCGTCGAGCGTTGCAAGGCGGCGTCGAAGCCCGATCCGATCTATTGCGCCGTAGCGGTCTATCATGGCTCCTGGGACCGCCCTGACACGTGGTTCGCCGACGCTGTTCTGGCGACGATGAAGAAGGGCAACGCGCCGAACTTCGACATGCCAAAAGATGCATATCTCGGCGCCGATGATGTTGCCGCAACGCCAGCTCATCAACGCGCAGCACTCACGACGCCGGCCCTAACGCTCCACGATCGCGAGCGCGGCTGGTCGAGTGCGCTGTTCCCTCTCAAGCCAATGAACACGCACAATCCGTCAATCGAGGTGTCGAACCGCGATCATGCTGCAGAACAATCGCATTCCGTTGGCGCTCCATCCCATTCGCCCGCAACAGACATGACGCCTGGCGACAGTCTTTTTGTGCCCCGATCATCTGAGTGAGAGTGATGATCCCTGCTTTAATCCTCCGTCGTGGAATATCGAACGTTGTCGCGCGTTTGGTCGTGAGGCCAGAGGGAGAAAGCCACCCGACCGCGCGATGGCAAGATAAAAGCCGCAAGGTGCGGCGCGGTCGGGTGGCGGAAGAGTTGAGATGCATCAAGCACCTCAGGCGAGGCGCGCGTGGGCCTCACAGCCTCCTCATCTGCACAACTCATTGCGACTTCGCAACAACGCGTACCTCGCGCGCGCCGGCGTCATGACCCGTGACGATGATCTCTACGTCCGGCTCGGCCGCGTCCGCGATAGGGGCAGAGGCAGCGGCCGTCGGGTCAAGCCGTTCATTGCCCGGGCGCTGATTGCGACGGAGAAGGCCGGAGGCCTTCACCGCCGATCCGGACGCAACTCCCGCAGGACTGCGTTCGGTCGAGGCGGTGCGGCGAGTGTTGCGGCAAGCCGATTAATTTCGGACCGGGCGCGGTACGTCACCGTCAAAGCGCGCATCGTTCGCCACAGGGCGAAGGGTGCGCCGCTGCGCACCCACTTGGCCTATCTGCGACGGGATGGCGTGACCAGGGACGGCGCCGCGGGGCGCATGTTCGACGCCGGGCGCGATGACGCCGATCATCGCGCGTTCGCGGAACGCTGCGACGGCGATCGGCATCATTTTAGGTTCATCGTGTCGCCCCAAGACGCAGAACAGCTGTCCGATTTGAAGTCATTCACGCGAGAGCTGATGGCGCAGGCTGAACGCGATCTCGGCACGAGGCTCGATTGGATTGGCGTCGATCATTGGAACACCGATAATCCCCATGTCCACGTCATTGTCCGTGGCAAAGGCGACGATGGCCGCGACCTGGTGATCGCTCGGGACTACATCAGCCAGGGAATGCGGGCTCGGGCAGCCCACCTCGCCACACTCGAACTCGGGCCGCGAACCGACCGTGAGATCCGTGGCGATCTCGAGGCGCAAATCGACGCCGATCGCTGGACCAGGCTTGATCGGGTGCTCGCCCGCGAGGCGGCGCACAACGACGCTGTCATCGACCTTCGACCCGACGCGAGCCCCAAAGCGAACAAGCTCTTTCGATCTGCAATGGTCGGCCGCATGCAAAAGTTGGAGCGCCTCGGCCTCGCCGAGCCGCTCGGTCCCGCCCGATGGCAATTGTCGGAGAATGCGGAGCCGCTGTTGCGGGCACTGGGTCAGCGCGGCGACATTATTAAACGTATCCACCGCGGACTTGCCGAGCAGCGGATCGAACGGAGCGTCGTCGACTTCGCGCTCGATAGTGGCAGCACAGCCCACCCGGTCCTCGGTCGGCTTGTCGCGCGTGGCCTTGACGATGAGCTCAAAGGGACGGCCTACGCCGTGATCGACGGCCTCGACGGTCGTGCTCATCATGTCCAACTGGCCAATCTGGATGCGGCAACTGACGCGGCGCCCGGCAGCATCGTCGAGCTTCGCCGCTTCGACGACGCTGCCGGGCGACAACGCATCGCGCTCGCCGTGCGGTCAGACTTGCCGATCGAGGCGCAGGTTCATGCCGGCGGCGCAACCTGGCTCGACCGCCAGCTCGTCGCTCGCGAGCCGGCATCTCTGGGTTCCGGCGGCTTCGGTCGCGAGGTTCGCGACGCGATGGCCGCTCGCATAGAGCACGTGATCGGGGAGGGGCTGGCCAAACGACAGGGCCAGCGCGTGATCTTCGTGCGTGACCTCCTCGACACGTTGCGGCGACGCGAGCTCGAAGCGGAAGCAGCGCGCATCGCCGGAAGCGTCGGGGCACCTTTCCATCCCACAACGGAAGGTGACACGATCGCGGGCACCTATCGGCAGCGCCTGGACCTTGCCTCCGGCCGCTTCGCCATGATCGACGATGGTCTGGGATTTAGCTTAGTGCCGTGGAGCCCCTCGCTCGAACAACACCTCGGCCGTCACGTTTCGGGGATTGCTCGGATCGGCAGAATTGAATGGAGCTTCGGGAGGGCACGTGGTCTGAGCCTTTAGTCGCTGCACCTTCACCGCGAAACATTGAGCCGGGCGAGACGGGGTGGGAATGCTTCTGGGGTTCAGACGCTTCCCACAGCGGGTGTTGTGGGACCTTTGGCCTAAGAATCTGCGCTCAGATGTCCTGCCGCCTTGAAACGACCGTCCTTTGTCTTGCCATTCGTACCCGCGCCTACGACGATCTCACTTTTCATCTTTCATCGATCGCGTTCGCCTTGCATTGTCCGAGCTCTCTCGGGGGTAGCTCGTACTTGCTGGGCTTGGCACGCTGCCGAAAAATGTCCGTGGTCAATCTGCCGGGGTCAATCAATCAAAGCTTCTGCGACGGATCAATGGTGCTGCAAGATTTTGATTTGAGTGGCCCTGGTGCGGCTTTGTTACGCTTCATCCTAGCTGGCTTCTGGATCGCTCACTGGTGGTACAAGGTCGGATATCGCGGAATGCCGGCAACGCAAGCGTTCTTCTTGCAACAGGGCCTGCCTGTTTGGCTGGCATGGTTCGATGTCAGCTTCGAGCTGGTTGTGGCGGTGTGTCTCGTTCTCGGCATCTTTGTGCCGCTCCTATGCTTGATCAGCCTGCCCATCCTTTTCGCCTCAATGTGGATCTATCGCAGGAATGGATTTTATTTCTCGAGCGGAGGCATCGAACTTCCGCTTCTGTGGGCGTGCGCGCAAATTGCCCAGGCTATGCTCGGTCCTGGTGCTTTCCGCGTCTCAGTTCCGCTTTGGCTGCCGCAGCTCCCAGTCGTGTTCGGCGCTCATTTTTGACTGCAGCCGAAAAGGCCGCGGGCTAAATATTCGAAAGCGCTATGATCGGAAACGCCACGCCATTAGCCTGTGGTCATGATCAATACCCGCGAACTAAACTGGTCGTGGCAAGGACAGGACATTGTGCTCGGTCTCGACGAGGCGGGGAGGGGACCTGTTGTTCTCCTGCTTCCTGCCTTGAGCTCGATTTCCACGCGCGGGGAAATGCATCCGCTCATGGAACGGCTGGCCTCGCGGTTCCATACACTCACCATCGATTGGCCAGGATTCGGCACACGTTCCCGCCCCGAAGTGACATGGACTCCCAACGCCCTTTCGTCGTTCCTGGATCACCTATTGCATGACATCGTTTCTGGACCGCACGGTGTTGTGGCCGCGGGGCACGCTGCGACCTACGTTCTCCATCACGCCGCACATCGCCCTGGGACGATCGCGCGAGCAGCTCTGATCGCTCCGACATGGCGCGGACCGTTGCCCACCATGGGCGGCGGTCAGCGGCCGCTCTTTCAGGCAATACGACGCGCCGTCGAAACGCCATACGTTGGACCGCTTCTCTACCGGCTTAACGTCAATCCATTCGTTGTCCGCAAAATGGTAGCCGGCCACGTTTATAGCGATGCCAACTGGTTGACTGGTGAGCGTCTGGCGCAAAAGTGTCGGGTCATCGATGCCGCAGGAGCCCGCTTTGCCTCGGCTGCCTTTGTGACCGGCGCCTGTTGCGAGCCGAGCAGAATTTTTGGCGCTGGCCGCGCGCGCCGCCATCCCAATCACGGTGATCTATGGGGCAGAAACGCCCGCACGCTCCCGAGCGGAAATCGAGGCACTCGCTGCGCTTCCGGGTATCAAGGCCTCGCTACTGCCGCGGGGCAAGCTATCGGTCCACGAAGAATTTCCCGACGACGTGGCAAGAGCGGTAGAGCCGTTCCTTTCGCAGCGAGAATAATTTCGCAGCAATATTTCAGGGCGATGTCCTTCTAACTGATTTCTCCTTTCACCAGTTTCTGCGCGCTGCACTATCCAAAACTACGATGCCTACGATTCCCTGGTTGCGCAGATTCGAGTCGTGGCCTTTTTAATCACCGCTGCTGAGTTCAGCGGAGGGCCGAGTGACCGCCACCAAAATCCTCTGGGGCCAGATCGTCGTCGTCTTTGCGATTGTGCTCGCGGCGATGTGGCTCGCAACGCAATGGACTGCCTGGCGCCTCGGCTTTCAGCCGCAGCTCGGTCTTCCTTGGTTCGAGGTCGCAGGTGTCCCGGTCTATCTCCCAGTCGCCTTCTTTTGGTGGTGGTACCACTACGACGCATATGCGCCACGGATTTTCATGGAGGGCGCAGGCTTCGCGGCTTCCGGCGGTTTCGCGTCGATTGGCCTTGCGATCGGCATGTCGGTGTGGCGGGCGCGCGAGGCCAAGACCATCACGACGTACGGCTCAGCGCGTTGGGCAACGAAGAAAGAGATCCGCGGTGCCGGACTTCTCCATCCAGACGGTGTCATTCTTGGCCGTTTCGGTCGCGACTATCTCCGGCACGACGGGCCAGAACACGTCCTGTGCTTCGCGCCGACCCGATCCGGGAAGGGCGTCGGGCTCGTTATCCCGACGCTCCTGACGTGGTCGGGTTCGGCCATCGTGCACGACATCAAGGGCGAAAACTGGCAGCTCACCGCCGCCTGGCGGGCGCGCTTCGGCCGCGTGCTGCTGTTCGATCCGACTAATCCGTTATCGGCTGCCTACAATCCATTGCTCGAGGTGCGTCGCGGCGACACCGAGGTGCGCGACGTCCAGAATGTTGCCGACATCCTGGTCGATCCAGAAGGCGCGCTGGAGCGCCGCAACCACTGGGAGAAGACCAGCCACTCGCTCCTGGTCGGCGCGATCCTGCATGTCCTTTACGCCGAACCCGACAAGACCCTTGCGGGCGTCGCCAATTTCCTGTCCGACCCCAAACGGCCGATCGAGACTACACTGCGCGCGATGATGACGACGCGGCATCTTGGCGATCGGCCGCATCCGGTTATTGCGTCGGCCGCACGAGAACTTCTCAACAAGTCCGAAAACGAACGTTCCGGGGTGCTTTCGACGGCGATGAGCTTTCTCGGGCTTTACCGCGACCCTGTCGTTGCCAAAGTCACATCGCGCTGCGATTGGCGGATCAATGACTTGGCGGACGAGAGCCGTCCGGTCACGCTCTATCTCGTGGTGCCGCCCTCCGACATCAGCCGCACCAAGCCGCTCGTCCGCCTGGTTCTCAACCAGATCGGCCGGCGTCTGACCGAAGACCTCAAGGCCCCAGGCCACCGCATCCTACTCATGCTCGATGAGTTTCCCGCGCTCGGACGCCTCGACTTCTTCGAATCCGTCCTCGCCTTCATGGCGGGCTACGGTCTCAAAGCCTTCCTGATCGCGCAATCGTTGAACCAGATCGAAAAGGCTTATGGCCCGAACCATTCGATCCTCGATAACTGCCACGTTCGCGTCGCCTTCGCCACCAACGATGAACGGACGGCGCGCCGGGTGTCCGACGCTCTCGGCATAGCGACCGAGCTGCGGGCCATGAAGAACTATGCCGGGCACCGGCTCTCGCCCTGGCTCGGCCATCTTATGGTCTCGCGACAAGAGACAGCGCGACCACTTCTGACGGCCGGCGAGATCATGCAACTGCCGCCGAATGATGAACTCATTCTGGTATCCGGCATCCCGCCAATCCGCACGCGCAAAGCCCGCTACTACGAAGATATCAGGCTTAAGAATCGTGTCTTGCAGCCTCCCGCGCCGACCACCGCCTGCGCGGGCAACTCCGGCGATCGACTCGCTCCACACGCCGACGACTGGACAGCATTCTTGCTTCCACAACCAGGTGCGGCGGCTGCAGGCGAGTCGGTCGCCGGTCCTGTAGCTGACGACGATCCCGCCAACGGCGGCATCCGTCGCGAGCCAGCTCTCCCGGAGCACGAAGCCATTGTCCCCGAGCAGCCAAGACCGGACCTTGAGTTCGCGGTGCTCGAAGACGAACCGGACGATGATGCGGTCCGTGCCAAGGCACTGAATCGGAGCTTCGCGACGGTGGCGCGCCAAGCTGCACTCGATCCTGGCGATGGTCTTGGACTGTAAGGCGCGGCCGATGAAGAAAGCGCGGCTATCAGTCTATCTCGATCCCGAAATGATGACGCAGCTGAGCCAGCTTGCCGATCAAAAGCGGCAGCCGAAGTCGCTGGTCGCCGAGGCTGCCATCACATCGTTCCTGACCCCCGATGACGCGGATCGGCGCGAAGCCGCAGTGGCCCGGCGGCTCGATCGCTTGACCCGGCAAGGCGAGCGGCTGGAACGCGACCTCTGGATAGCTGCCGAGACGCTCGCGCTGTTCATCAAATTCTGGCTTACGGTGACGCCGCCGCTCCCGGAAAGCGCCCAGGCTGCGGCACAGGCCAAAGGGCGTGAGCGCTTCGACTCGTTTCTAGAGACGCTGGGGCGACGGCTGGCGAAGGGCCAAAGCGTTCTCCGCGAGGTGTCGTTTGAGGGATTGAGCGACAGCAGTACCGACCGACCAGAGGCGTCAACAATCCAATCGTCCTAACGAGGTCTATCCATGAAACAAAAAATCAGTGTGCAGCTCTCGGAACAGCTTTTCGCGGGGCTCGAAGCAACCGCTGAGCAGAACGGCAAGACCAAAAGCGCGATCGTCGAGGCTGCGCTGAGTCAATTTCTGGCCAACGGCGCCGAGAGCAGCGACGACGCCGCATTACGGCGCCGCCTCGAATGGATGAGCCGTCAACTCGAGCAACTCGAGCGCGAGCTGCGGATCGTCAATGAGACGGTCGCCTTGCACGCCCGATTCCACCTCACTGTTACGCCATCCATGCCGCAACCGCACCAGCGCGCCGCGTGCCTTCTTGGGCTGGAGCGATTCGAAGTATTCGCTGCGCAAGTCGGCAAGCGTGTTCATCTCGGTACGCCGCTCATGCGAGAGACGATGGATCGGCTGAGCGCAACGAATCCGGACCTCTTTGCCCGCGAGGTCGAGGAAGGCGCACTACTCGGAGCGCCACCACGAGAATCCAGCCACGCTGCCCCAGCAGCGCCCGGCCGCAACAGCGAGCCACAGCGATCCGCTGCCGCGGCGGAGGGCGGCAGCAACGGCAACTTTCCGGACCGTCGAAAGAGTCCATCTCGCTGATACATCGGACTCGATTGCAGGTGCCGTCGCCGAGCCGAAACCGGTCCCGTCAACTGCTCTGAATTGGCGGTGGCTTGCGCTTGTCTTCCTGTCGTTCGCGGCCGGATGTTTTCTTACGTATTTGTTCCGGACGATCAACGCGCTGATCTCCGGGCCGTTGATCTCGGAGTTGGGGCTCGATGCCGCAAACCTCGGACTTCTCACCTCAGTCTATTTTCTGACGCTCGCCGCGGCTCAGATTCCCATCGGCGCGCTGTTGGATCGTTACGGCCCGCGGCGAGTGCAGAGCGCCTTGCTGCTCATCGCCGCCGCCGGCGCAGCGCTCTTTGCGACGTCGCAGGGGTTTGCGCTGCTCGTGGTGGCCCGGGCGATGATTGGATTTGGCGTCGCGGCGTCAATGACTGCTGGGGTCAAGGCGGTCGTTCTGTGGTTTCCGAGGGACCGCGTGGCGCTCCTCAACGGCTGCATGATCATGCTCGGCGCCTTGGGCGCGGTCACCGCAACAACGCCTGCCGAGCGGTTGCTCGAATGGATAGGCTGGCGTGGGCTGTTCGAGCTCCTTGCCATGGCGACAGCGCTCGCCGCGGCTATCATCTACGTCGCTGTGCCCGAACCCGCAAACGCGAACCGTTTGTCTTCAGCGAACTTGAGAACCATTTATGCAGATCGGCGCTTCTGGAAAATTGCGCCACTCTCGGCTACATCCGTGGGCTCGGCTTGGGCGCTTCAAGGATTGTGGGCGGCCCCATGGTTTACCGACGTCGAACGGCTCAGCCGTGACGCTCTCATCGGGCATCTCTTCATCATGGCTATTGCCGTCAGCGTCGGTGCACTCGTGATTGGCACCGTCGCGGACCGCTTACGTCGGCACGGCGTTGGCCCACAAACTCTTTTGGCAGTCGTTGCCGCCACATCGATCGCAGCTCAGCTCGCGCTCATCGTCCGACTGCCGTTGCCCTCCGTCCTACCATGGTCGGTGGTGGCCGTCGTTGGTGCAGGCACCGTTCTCAGCTACGCGATCCTCGCCGAGCATTTTCCAAAAGAGCTGGCCGGCCGTGCCAATGGCGCTCTCAATGTCTTTCACTTCGGTTGGGCCTTCGTCGTACAGTACGCGACAGGACTCATCCTCGCGCAGTGGTCGCGCGGGGGTGGTCATTATCCGGTCATCGCCTATCAAGTCGCCTTCGGCCTCAATGCCGCCATCCAAAGTGCAGCATTGGTGTGGTTCTCGCTGGGGCGCCCCGGCCCATTTGGCTCTACATCGCGTCTCCGACTTCCTGATTGCCGGTTCGCCCGTGAGCTTATGCCGGCCCATGACCGGGCAGCGCAGGCCTGGTCGCGCTGGCTGGGAGCCGCTCGGGCACAGGCGCAACACTGGCGCGCCGTAGCACTCGGCGCGATCAGTCTCTTTGTCGTGCTGAGCTTGGCGCTTGTGATATCAGTGAGCCGCGCAGCCGTCGCGCCCTACATCGTCAATGTGGATCGCCTGAATCAGGCTCGTGGCACCAATTCATCGGGCCGTGCGCCGTCCGACCCGCAGATAGCCTACTTTCTCGCGCGGTTTGTCAAAAACATTCGGTCACTTTCAACTGATCCAGTCATTGTCCGCTCGAATTGGCTGGACGCGCTCAACTATGTCACAGGCCACGGTGCCCGCCTGCTCAGCGACTATGCCCACGATAGCAAACCATTCATCAATCTCGGGCTGCGCTCCGTTACGGTGGAGGTGACCAATGTGATTCGTGCCTCGAGCCGCTCGTTTGAAATTCATTGGAATGAGAAAACCTACCAGAGCGGAATGAATATAAAATCTGAGCGATATACCGGCATTGCGGAGACAATTTTCGAGTCTGCCGACACGGCCGACCCATTAAAAAATCCGTTGGGTCTGTTCGTCGACACGTTCCGCTGGAGACGCGACGACACCAATTAGTCCGCCTCCGGCCGCATCTGACATTTTGGCGTCGCGGGTGACTTTCGCTATTTCCTGTAATTCTACGCCAGCACCCTACGAACCCATTCTGCTTGTTGCGCTCAGCGTCATTTGCCTCTTTCTAATCATCTCCACGTTCGACCGCATTGGGGGCGGTCGTAGGGGTGGGGATCGTGGCTGGGGCACTCTCACGTAAGTCAGAAGCGATCTCGCGCGGTGCGCGCATGTTGCGCACCGCGCTCGGGCCGGCAATCGCCGCGTGGCTTGAAGATCCCACGGTCGTCGAGGTGATGCTCAATCCTGACGGCCGGCTGTGGGTCGATCGGCTCACCGAGGGTCTTAAGGATACCGGCGAAAGACTATCCGCGGCAGATGGCGAACGGATCGTGCGCCTGGTCGCGCATCACGTCGGGGCAGAAGTTCATCCAGCCTCTCCGCGCG
>Ga0310914_10000216_pt1 | contig 31156 bp, 24 predicted proteins | sample GREbulkMGAN108_FD_203450 | JGI IMG/M metagenome (GOLD analysis project Ga0310914, IMG submission 203450) | Lab enrichment of tropical soil microbial communities from Luquillo Experimental Forest, Puerto Rico - GRE.bulkMG.AN108 | ecosystem: Environmental > Terrestrial > Soil > Tropical forest >... | reverse complement strand
AGCTCCCGTAACGTCTTGAGCTCCTGATCCGTCGGCGGCTCGGTCACCCCTGGATGGTCCGAAAACTCGAGGCGAAAGCCGGTATTGTCCTGCAGCTGCTCGCGCGTAACCCCGGGATTTAGCGAGTTCACCTGCATGCGTCCCCGCGCGGGTTCGAATCCGAACACCGCGAGATCGGTGACCACTCGGAACATGCCGCCCGCGAGCAGGCCGCTCGCCCGCCGGCTGTCGCCGCCCTGCAGGAAGCCCGGGCTGGTGATGAAATCGACCCGCTCCACGAACCGTCGTTTCTCGTGCTTCATCGCGACGATCATCTGCGCGAGGCTCGCGATGTCGTTGCCGCCGCCGGTGCCCGGCAGCCGCGTCTTGGGCTGCCTCGGGTCTCCAATGAACGAGCTGTTGAGATTCCCGTACTGGTCGACCTGCGCGCCACCCATGAAACCGACGTCCACATATCCGCGCTGGAGCAGCAGCAGTACCTCGGCGCTGCCGAGCACCATGTTGGCGCGTTTGGTGCACCGCTGATCGTTGGTCGAAGGCGGCAGCTTGCCGGGCTCGATGAAGGCGCCGATCACGCCGCCTTCAAACAGGATGGTCAGGCCCGGGCAGCGCAGGCGCTGCGCGAGCGTGGCGGCGAGCAGCGGAATGCCCACGCCCGCGAACACCACCTGTCCGTCGCCGAGCTGGCGCGCGCTCAGGATCGTCAGCAGCTCCGCGGCCGTATGGCTGTGTGGTCTAGGCATCGTAGATGCTCTTTCCGGCGCGAGCCGCCTCAAGCAGCTCGTCCATCCCGATCAAGGCGAGAAACTCGCTCCACGATTTAGGCCCATAGACATAGCGATCGAGGTATTCGGCCATGCCCCTGACCGGTTCCTTGTTCACCAGCCCGACGTAGTATTCCATATGGCGGATCATCGGCTCGTTGATGCCGTAGCATTCGTGCGGTGCGCATCCGAACGGAAGCTCGACTACGGCATCCACCGCAAAAAAAGGAATCTTGGTCTGATCGGGTGCGCGCCGGATCTGATCGTTCGAGACAATGCGTTCGGTCGTCAGGATCACCTTGTTGGCGGCGATCGCCAGGTCCGCGTCCATGAATTGCAGCCCGTCGATCTGCGCGTTGCCGTAAGCGTCACAGCGCTGCACGTGGATCAGGGCCACGTCCGGATTGAGTGCCGGCACCAGCAGGATCCGTTCGCCGGTGAACGGACAATCGATCTCGACCGGCTCGGGGCGCAGCCTGCGCACGTCGGATCCCAGCATCGATCGGATCGGCAGGAACGGAACGCCCATGGCGCCGGCGCGAAAGCGCATGCCCATCGCCATGTGGCTCCATTCGTCGAAACGAGCTTTTCCGGATTCCACATGATGGCGCATCACCTTCGACACGCCCCACAGGATTCCCTGGCTGAACCAGCTGGTCACGATGTGATCGCACGCCCCGGAAGCCAGCAGCAGATCGCCGTCGCTGGAGACGATGCTGCGCGCGCAGGTCAGCCCCTTGCGCCCGGCCCTGATCAGCGCCCAGATCATGCCCATGGGGGTGCGCGACATCGTGCTCCCCCCGATGCCGACCGCATCTCCGTCACGTACGAAGGAGGCGGCTTCCTCGAGGGAGACCACCTTGTCGCGCAGGCTGCGGTCGCGGCGCGACAGTTCCTCGCGCAAATCGAGATAGGGGCGAACCGTCCCGGTCGTGCCGCTGCTTGTGTTGCTGCTTGTGTTGCGGCTCTTGGCGGTTGTCATGCCGACTAGTGGGCGCGGCGGGCGCCGACCTCCGCGTTGAACTCCTCGATCAGCCGGTCCCAGGCCGGGACGCTGTCGACCAGGCCGCGCCAGAACCGCTGATCCTTGCGGCGGTCGAAATCCTCGATCGGCACGCCTTGCTGCTCCACCCAGGTGAAATATCCGAGATTGAAGATGCGCTTGCGATCGACATGAGTGAGGTCGAGGACGTGGTCGTCGACGATCCCCTCCAGGTGACGGCTGAAGATCTCGCCGGCATTGACCTCGCCAAATCCATCGCCATAGCGTCGCGCTAGGAAGGCTTGTCGCTCGCTGGCGTAAAGCGCCGCGCTGTCGGTGGCGACCGTCATGATGACGTCGTCGCGGCCGAGATCGAGATGCCTGGCGACCTTGACCGCGGCGACGATGTTGGCGAGGCCCGAGATGCCGATATCGTCGAAAGCACCCGCCACCTGCGGATCGATCTTGCGCCGTCCCACGAGATAGCTGCGCCCGATATTGCCCCCGAACAGCAAGTTGAGCGAGTCGCTGGCGAGATCGGACACGCCGACGACCATGTCCGTGTTCATCACGTTGTGAATGAGGGGAATGTGCTTGTCGCCAATGCCCTGGATGTTGTGCTCGCCGTATCCGTTGCACAGCATGGTCGGACATTCGAGTGCTTCCGCCGCGACGATCCTGGTGCCATGGCGCGCTTTGAGATAGTCGCCGGCAGCGATGGTTCCGGCCGAGCCGGTCGCCGATACGAAGGCCGCGAGCCGATGTTGCGGGTTGCCGGCCTTGAAGTGCGAGAACAAACGATCGAGCGCGGTGCCGGTGCAGCAATAATGGATCAGATAATTTGCAAATTCGGAGAATTGATTGAGAATGACATTCTTTCCGTCGCGCGCGAGCTCAGCGCACTTGTCGTAGATTTCCTTGACATTGCTTTCCGTCCCCGGCGTGCGGATGATGTCGGCGGGATCGGCGACCCATTGCGCCAGCCATTCGAACCGTTCGCGGCTCATGCCGGACGGCAGCACGGCAACGCCGCGGCAGCCGAGAATCCGCGATATGGCGATGCCGCCGCGGCAGTAATTGCCTGTCGATGGCCAAACCGCGCGGTGGCGCCCGGGGTCGAACTCGCCGATGACCAGTCGCGCCGCGAGACAGGCATAGGCGGCCAACACCTTGTGCGCACCGATCATGGGAAAGCGCCGGCCGAGCAGCACCACGACGGGCGCTTTTACGCCGGTGAGGGCTTCCGGCAGCACCACATGGCCCGGAACGTCCGTGCGACTTCTGCGGTCAGGACCGTTGAACCAGTGCACGCGCCATAGGTTTTTCTCGTGCGCGTCATCCGGACCGACCGCTTCGAGATCGCGCGTGGCGGCGGCGGGAATGCGCGCCGGGTCGGCCAGCTCGCTCCAGCGCGGCAGCGTCACGCGTGCCGCGCACAGCGCGTCGATTGCCGCTTGTCGCCGGGAGCGCTCGACGACCTGCGGGGACATGAAAAGCGCGGATGTCATATCGCCGGTGCGGCTTCTTGCTCAGTCGCGCCGACCCCGCCCCGCAGGCGGGGGGTCGCCGCGAATGACGCCTGACGGCGCTCGTGCGCAACCGCCTGATAGAGGGTATTGCGCTGGCATGGCGTGCGCCCGAGCGAGCGAATGATCGCTTCCATCTCCGCGGGGGTCATCTCCTGCCCGTGGCGCGCGCCGGCAGCGCGCGTGATGCTTTCATCCATGAGCGTGCCGCCCAGATCGTTTGCTCCGCTGCGCAGGCATGCTCCGACGCCGGAGGGGCCCATCTTCACCCACGAGGTCTGGATGTTGGTAATGCAGGGATGCAGGGCCAGACGCGCGATGGCGTGCATGAGGACCGCTTCGCGGAAGGTCGGACCCTTGCGGGAGCGGCCCTTGAGGTAAATGGGGGCTTCCATATGCACGAAGGGCAGGGGGACGAACTCGGTAAAGCCGCCGGTTTCCTGCTGCAATCGCCGAATGTGCAGGATGTGCCGCGCCCAATGCTCGTAACGCTCGATGTGACCGAACATGATGGTCGCCGTGCTTCGCAACCCGGCCCGATGCGCCGCGCGCATCACGTCGAGCCATTGCCGGGTTCGGATCTTGTCCGCGCAAAGCACGCTTCGGACCTCGTCGTCGAGAATTTCCGCTGCGGTGCCGGGAAGCGTTCCCAGACCTTCCCCCTTGAGCGCAATGAGAAATTCTTCGACCGGGATGCGGAGGGTGTGGGCGCCTTGATGCACTTCCAGCGGCGAGAAGGCGTGCAGATGAATGCCGGTGGCGGCGCTTTTCACTGCGCGGCAAATGTCGAGGTATTTGGCGCCGGTATAGCTTGGATGAATGCCGCCCTGCATGCAGACCTCGGTGGCGCCGCGTGCCCAGGCTTCACGTGCGCGCAGTCCGATCTCCTCGAGCGAAAGGTCATACGGCCGCCCGCGCAGGTTCTCGCTTAGCTTGCCCTTGGAGAACGCGCAGAACTGACATTTAAAATAGCAGATATTGGTGTAGTTGATGTTGCGGGTGACGACATAGGAGACGACGTCGCCGTTGACGGCCTGGCGCAATTCGTCGGCAGCCATGCAGACCGCGATGGATTCCGGGCCGCGCGCGCGGAACAGCCGAACGATCTCTGATTGCGTGAGCTCGCTGCCCGACTGCGCCTTGTGGAGAATAGTTGTGAGATCGCCGGACCTGCCAGGCCGGCATATTATTGCGGCGGGATAGTCGGGCGGCGCAGTGAGCGCTCCAGGGGACCATTCATCGGTACGCGGCCAGCCGTCGGCATCGATGCGGTGCAGCAGCACGGGGCGTAGCGCCGGGTCGACCCAGGTCTCTGCGCGGCGGGCGAATGCGGGATAGATGGCGAGACGTTCGACCAGCTGCTTGCCTGCCGCGCCGGTCGCGCGCTCGAGCATCCTGAGATGCGGCCAGGGCGCCTCCGGATTGACGTGGTCGGGCGTGACCGGAGACACCCCGCCCCAATCGTTGATGCCGGCATCGAGCAGACGGCGCAGCGCGCCCGGGCTGAGATTGGGCGGCGCCTGAATGTTCATTGCGGGCTCAAACAACAAGCGCGCGATCGCGATCGTCCACAACAGCTCCTCCAGATGAGGCGCTGGGCGCTCGGCCATTCGGGTTCCGGTCTTGGGCCGGAAATTCTGGATGATGATCTCCTGGATGTGACCATCCGCCTCGCTGAGCGCGCGCAGGGCGAGGAGCGAATCGATGCGCTCTTGTCTGGTTTCCCCGATACCGATGAGAATGCCGGAGGTGAACGGCACGCGCGCCGCCCCCGCGGCGCGGATGCTCGCGAGCCTGGCGCGCGGATGCTTGTCGGGGGAGCCATGGTGCGGTCCGCCGCGCCGGCACAGCCGCTCGGATGACGATTCGAGCATGAGCCCCTGCGACAGCGATACCGCGCGCAACGCGGTGAGGTCGGCGAGCGTCAAATGACCCGGATTGAGGTGCGGCAGCAGACCTGTGTGCTCCAGCACCGCGCGCGCGGCCTGCGCGAGGTAGGACAGGGTGGTGTCATGGCCGAGGCGGGCAAGCTCGTCGGCGGCGCTGCGGTAGCGCAGCTCCGGCTGATCGCCGAGCGTGAATAGCGCCTCCTTGCAGCCTGCGGCCGCCCCGGCCCGCGCGATGGCGAGCACTTCGTCGAGGGTCAGATAGGCGCGCTCGTTCTTGCGCGGGGGATGAGCGAACACGCAGTAATGGCAGACGTCGCGGCAAAGCCTTGTGAGCGGGACGAAAACCTTGCGCGAGTATGAAACGATCGACCCGTGCGCGACGTCACGCCTGCGCGCCGCTGATTGCAGCAGCGCATCAAGATCGCACTCGACCAGCGCCAGCGCTTCGGCGCGGGTGAGATTGCGATCGTGGTCGAGATCATCCGGCAGCATTGCAGGCAACGTTCTCGAGTGATGGCGTGAGACGGGCGCGAGAGCAAATCCCCATGAATTTGTGGACGCGAGCGGCCTAGCCGTCGATGCCGCACCAGCCGCAGATGCTGAGCGCCATCACCTTGATGGCGGTCATATAGTCGTCGATGGACACGTACTCATCGTCGGCGTGCATGACCGCGGTCGAGCCGGGGCCGAAGATGACGGTGGGGGTTGCGGCGTAGCGGTTGAGAAACCGGGTATCCGCGGCCCCCTGGCGGCCGCTGATCTCGGGATCGCGGCCGGTGATCTCCTTGTAGTTCTTGCACACCGTCGCGACGATGGGATGGTCGCGAGGGATTTCGGAGGCTTCCGCGTCATATCCCACGAACCGCACCTTCGGCGGATGCAGCTTCATCCAGGGATCTTCCGCTGCCGCGCGCGCGATCTGCTGCACAAGGCTTTGCTTGACCCCTTCGTGATCTTCTCCCGGCACCGTACCGATGCTGCCTTTGAGGAGACAGGTGGCGGGGAATGCGCTCGGATAATTGCCGGCGGAGAAGCTGCCGATCATGCAGGGAAGCGTGTCGAGAGCGTTTGGATAGAGCGGATGGGTGACGGTTGCCACCCGCTTGGCTTCCAGATCCGAGACTGCCTTGACGATCTTGTTGCCGAGCTCGATGCCGCTGATGCCTTCGTAGCGCTTTTGGATGCCGGCGGGCTTGCCATGAATCTCGATCTCGAACCAGATGCGGCCGATGCAGGCCGGCTGCACCGCAAGACCGCTGGTTTCGCCGGAAATGCCCGCATCCGCCTTGTAGCCGCGGATCACGGTATCCAGGGTGCCATGCCCGCTCACCTCTTCGTCGACGACGATATTGATATGGACGTCGCCCTTCGGCTTGCCGCCGGCGGCCAGAATGGATTCCACCGCCATGACATGGCTGGCCACGCCGCTCTTCATGTCGCAGGAGCCGCGCCCATAGATGCGTCCGTTTTTGATTCTGCCCGACCAGGGATCGTCGCTCCAGCCCGCGCCGTCGCCGACCGGTATGACATCGGTATGTCCGTTCAAGAGCAGGGAGCGGCCTCCGCCGGTCCCCTTCAAGGTTGCGACAATGTTTGGGCGTCCTTCATAGCCTCGAGCCACGGGCCGGTAGGCGGGATGCTTCTTCAACTTTTCCCAATCCGTCTCCCACATATCGACGGCGAGGCCGAGCTTCGCCATGTGATCGGAAAGAAATTTTTGGATCTTCGCTTCGTCCCCGGTCACGCTCGGGATGGCGACCATCTGCTGGAGAAAAGCGATGGACTTTTCCCGGCGCTCGTCGACCTTTCCCAGAACGCGGCTGCGGAGATCTGCGCTCATCCAAGTCCTCCAGCCAGTACGGCAGAAGCGTTACTTGTTAGGAGGCGGCCTCATCTGCGTCAATCCATCCTTCGGCGTGGCTGGGTTGAGGCCTGCAAAGCTCCGGGATCCGCAGTTTTGCCCGCGGCAATCGCATCAAGCACGCGATTGGGGGTGAGCGGCAGGTCGCGCAGCTCGGCGCCGACGGCGCGCAGCGCATCATTGACCGCACAGACGATGGCGGCCGGCGGCCCTACCGCGCCGCCTTCGCCGATGCCCTTGATGCCGAACTCGGTGCGCGGAGACGGCGTCGCCATGTGCGATATGCGGATGTCGGGCACTTCGGTTGCGCTGGGCAGCAGATAGTCGAGCATGCTCGATGCCAGCGGCTGGCCCTGCGCATCGAATGCCACAGCTTCCAGCAGGCATGTTCCGATGCCCTGCGCGACGCCCCCGCGCACCTGGCCGTCGACGATCATCGGATTGACCAGCGTGCCGCCGTCTTCCACGACAACATAGTCGAGGAGTGCGACCGATCCGGTGTCCGCATCCACCGCGACGAGCGCGGCGTGGGCAGCATAGCTGAAAGTGCCAAGGTCGCGCGTCGGACGATAGCCGGCGGTGACTTCGAGGCCGCCCGGATCGACGTCGGGAGGAAGATGCTGGGGCTGCAGGTACCAGGCTCGCGCCACCTCGCGCAGGGTGACGCTCCCGCCCCGCGCGTGCACCCTGCCGTCCGCAACGCGCGCATCGGCAACAGGGGCTTGCAGCAGCCAGGCGCCAATGCGGCGCGCGCGCTCGGCGAGCCCGCGCGCGGCTTGCGCGACCGCGCCACCCGCCATCACCATCGCGCGCGAGCCCCAGGTTCCCGTCGAGAAGGGGCTGTGAAGCGTGTCGCCTTGCATCACCTTGATGCGGTCGAAGGCGATGCCGAGGATTTCGTGCGCCACCTGCGCCAGCGTCGTCTCGTGGCCCTGGCCGTGCGAATGGGTGCCGACGCGGACCTCGATGTCCCCATCCGCCGTGAGCCGGATGCTTGCCTGCTCATAGCCTGGCACGGCGGGACGGCCCCAATCCGCGAGCACCGCGGTCCCCATCGCGCCCTGCTCGCAGAAAATCGAGAATCCCGCGCCGAGCAGCCGCCCGTCGGGCTCGCCGGCTCGCTGTCGCTCCCGAATCGCGGGGAGCCCGATGGCCGCCACCGCGGCCCGCAGGCAGGCGGGATAGTCGCCGCCGTCGAACTCCTTCTTGACCACGTTCTCGAACGGCATCTGCTCGGGACGCACCAGATTTTTCAGCCGAACCTCGTAAGGTTCGAGGCCGACGGCTCTCGCGATCGCATCCATGATGACTTCGATCGCAAGGCACACGCCGCTGCGTGCCACCCCGCGGTACGGAAGGATGGGGCATTTGTTGGTGGCAACGGCCGCCGACCGGCAGCGGTAGTGACGGAAATCGTACGGTCCCGGCAACAGGCTCGCCACCTGTGCCGCTTCGAGCGCGGAGGAGGTGGGATAGACCGAGTAGGCACCGGCATCCACGTGGGCGACGCAGTCGAGCCCCAACAGCCGTCCCTCCAAATCCGCATAGCCGGTGATGCGATAATGGTGCTCGCGACAATCGGCATTTGCGCTCAGCTGCTCGCGGCAGTCTTCGCGCCACTGCACCGGCGTTCCGCCGTTGCGTGCAAGCCATGCGAGGGCGACCTCTTCACGACACAAGAGACCCTTGTAGCCAAACCCGCCGCCCACATCGGGCGAGATCACGCGAATGGAGCCGTCACTCAGCCCCAAACACTCCGCCACGCCACGCTGCACCATGTGCGGCATCTGGGTTGAGCTGATGATGGTGAGAAAGTTGAGCCTGGCATCCCAATAAGCGGTCACGCCGCGTCCCTCGATCGGGAGCATGCACTGGCGGGCGGTGCGAATTTCGCGTGTGACCCTGATGGCTGCGCCCTCGGCCACGCGGTCGATCGCATCGCGATCGTCTCCCTCCTGCAAGAACTCGATGAAGACGTTATCGCCCCATTCTTCGTGCACGAGCGGCGCGCCGCTACGCCGCGCCGAGAGCATTTCGACCACCGGTTCGAGCACCTCGTAGTCCACAACGACCGCGGCGGCGATGTCCTCCGCCTGCGCGCGCGAGGGAGCGACACAGGCGGCCACCAGCTCGCCCACGTAACGGACCTTGTCCTGCGCCAGAATCGGCTCGCTCGAGTGCCGAAAGCCGTTGAGCGCGGTCGCGGCCCTGATCGGATTGACGCCGGCCAGATCCTTTGCCGTGAAAACCTGAGCATGGTGCGCTTCGGGAATGTGCACATGGCGGATGCGTCCATGCGCCACCGTGCTTCGCACGAAGGCGACATCGCGCGCGCCGGCAAGGCGGGGGAAATCGCCGACATACTGGCCGCGGCCGCGCAGAAATCGATCATCCTCCTTGCGCGCAGCGCTGGCGCCTATTCCATGTCCTGTTGCATGTCCTGGCATGCGCAGACTCTGCTCGTGATGTCACCCGCCGCCGGCAAATTCTATTCCGCCGCCGCGGAACGACCATCCGGCGAAACGCTGCTCCAGCGCGGCAAAGATCGCATACATGCCGATACCCATGGTTCCGACAACCAGCAGGGCAGCGAACACGAGCGGCACGTTGAAATTGGAGCTTGCGATCAGCATCACGTTGCCGATGCCGTTGTTGCCGGCAACGATTTCGGCGATCACGGTGCCCACGAACGACAGCGTTATCGCAATCTTGAGCGATGCGAAGAAATAGGGCAGCGAGCGCGGCATGCCCACTTTCAGCACCATGTCCCAACGCGTCGCGCCGAGCGCGCGCAGCACGTCGAGAAGCTCGGGCTCGATGGTGGCAAATCCGGTAGCGACGTTGACCACAACCGGGAAGAACGAAAGCATGAACGCGGTGATGACCGCGGGCACCGTTCCCACGCCGAACCAGATCACCAGGATGGGCACCAGCGCCGCTTTCGGCACGCTGTTGAACGCAATCAGGATGGGATAAAGCGCCGCATAGGCGAGGCGAAAGCAGCCGACGATGATTCCGAGCGCCAGTCCAAAAACGACGGCCATGACGAACCCGGCAAGCGTGGTCGCGAGCGTCGCAAGACCATGGATCGCCAGCGGATAGCGGTACTGGTAGAGCGCCGCGACCGACTCCAGGGGCGAGGGCAGCACAAAGCTCTCGATCCGAAACGCCGCCACGATGAGCCACCAGAGCAGAAGCAGCAGCGCCGTGGTGACCCAGGGAGCCGCGCGCTCGGTTGCCTTGTTCATGGCCCGATAGGAGTGCCCGCGAGGATGCGACCGGGACCGCGATGAGAGGCGGCTATGGCAGCATCCGATCCTGCTGCTTCGGCAGGAATGAGGGGTCGAATACTTCGCGCGTGCCGGGCTCGCGCGGCAGCCCATAGCCCTGCGTGATCAGCGAAAGCCCGCGCTTGAGTCTCGCCTCGTCCACCGCGCCGAAGCCCTCCTTGCGGACATTGGGAGTGATCATGCAGCACGCCACCGCCAGCTTGAGCCGGTCACGCTCGATCTCGGCGTTGAGCAGGGGCTCGTATTTCAGTGTCATCTCCACGGCGAGATTGGGATCGCGCACCAGGTCGCCGACACCTTTGATGGTTGCGCGGATGAAGCCCCTGACCGCATCAGGCTTGTCGTTGAGGAAAGCGCGCGATGCCGCGACCCCGTTGCCGTAAAGGTCGAGCCCGTAGTCCCGGTACAAGAACGACCCGACGTCCGCCTCGGCTACACCTTTGGCCTTGAGCTCGAGCGTGGCATTGAAGATCTGACCGGGAATGGCGTCGACCTCGCGCTTGGCAAGCAGCACTTCGCGCAGCTTTGGCTCGATGTATTGAATGGTGACCTTGCCGGCATCGATGCCGGCGTGCCGGGCGAAGATCGGAAACAGCTTGAACGTTGCATCGTTGGCCGCCGCGCCGAGCTTTTTCCCTTCCAGCTGCCGGGGCGCGGTGATGCCGCCCGATTTGAGGAACACGATTGCGGCAGGCGCCTGCTCGTATCCCATCAGCAGGACCGGGAACCCCTTGTCGGGATTCTTCGAATCAAAATCCGTCACGACGCTGATATCGGGGTAGCCCATGTCGTACACGCCGCTGGCGAGCTGGCGCACCAGCTCGGCCGATCCCTTGCCGCGGTCGATCGAGACGTCGAGACCCTCGGCCTTGTAGTAGCCCTTGTAGAGGGCAATGAAGAAGGGGGCGTGCACGGCGCCGGGAATCCAATCAAGCGAGAAGCGGACCTTGGTCTCGGCGCCTGCCGGCATTGCCGCAATGACAACCATGCCTGCGGCGAGCGCCAATAACCGTGTTGCGCGTTTCATCAATTCCTCCTCAAGGCTGGCGCCCTTCGCCTGGCTAGAGCTTCACCCCGGCTGCCTGCAAGATCGAGCGGGCACGGGCGCGCGCATCGTCGGAGATGGTCAGGCGTTGCGCAAAATCGCGGCCGGTCGGGCGCGTTGCATCGATACCCATCTTGGTGAGCGTGAAGGTCTCGGGGTCCGACGTGGGATCGAGCACCGCGCTTTTTGCGCCCGGAATGAATACGATGTCCTTTTCCGCCCGCACCCGCGTGGCGATCGCCCACATCACGTCGTTCATGTTGAAGATGTCCACATCGTCGTCCACCACGATGACATATTTGGTGTAGAACTCGGTGCCGAGCGTCGCCATGATCGCCGTCTGCGGCTCCCCCTCCGCGACCTTGTTCATGGAGATGAAGGCCATGAAGGCCCCGCAGGTCGTGTGCGGGACGTGCACCGCGCGCACGTTCGGCAGATTGCGCTTGAGCGCGTTAAGGATCTCGCCTTCGCGGGTGATGCAGGACACCAGGATGTGGTCCCGCGACATGCCGGAAGTGACGCTCTGGAGCATGGCGTCGCGCCGCATGCGAATGCGATGGGCAACAAAAACGTTCTGTGTGCTGCGGTACGAGGCATAGCCGGTGAACTCGCCGAACGGTCCTTCCGGCTCGTGCACGCCGGCAAGGATTTCGCCTTCGATGATGATTTCGGCGCCGGCCGGCACTTCCAGATCGGCCACTCCGCTGCGGGCGAGCCGATAGGGCTCGCCGAACAGGCCGCCGATGATCTCGTATTTTCGCACCTGCGGCGGATAGGCGTAGACCATCGAGCCCATGTAATGCAGCGGATGGGTGCCAAGCGTGACGACGGCCGGAAGCGATTCTCCCCGCTGCTCGGCGCGGCGATGGTATTCGTAGAGACGCCGGCGCGAATGCAGCGAGACGCCCAGCCGGTTCTTGTCCCTCATCATCAGGCGGTGGAAGCCCGTCGTGTCCACGCCGGTCACCGGGTCGCGCGCGACGATCTGGCCGGCGGTGATATAGGGCGCGGCATCGACCGCAAATTGCAACGGGATCGGCAATTTGGTCAGATCGATGTCGTCGCCTTCGATCACGATATCTTCCCAGGCGGCGCGGCTCACAATCTCGCATGCGATGTATTTTTGGCAGCGTTCGCGAAATGCCGTGGGCAGATCGCCGGGTTCCACGCCGAGGCAGGCCGCCAGCAGCTTGCGATTGCCGGCGACGTTGGTGACCATTGCCATGCCGTCGCCGCGCACGTTCTCGAATACCACAACCGGGTTCCTCCCGGCTTGCTCCAGCTCGAACACCAGCGCGGTGGCGTCGAAACGCAGGTCGATCGGTTGACGAATCCGCAACAATTCGTCGGGATGCTCGGTCTCGACCAGATGCAGAAAGCCACGCAGGCTTTGCCGGTCGATGTCGACGTTTCGCTGCACGGCTCACCTCGCAGATGCGTGTGCGTTTCCTGCTTTAGAGCAGTTTCAGTCGCGCTGATCCAGTCATTCGTCGGCAGCGAGCGCAGGCGCGCAACATGAATATCCCGATGATCCGGTCCATCACGCTATGCCGATGCGTCACAGCGGCGGCGCTTCCATGATGGCCGGTTCCCGTCAACGGCTCGGCTCGCTGCTCGGCTTCTTCGGCATGTGCCTGTTTGCCGGCACCTTGCCGGCGACGCGCCTGGCGCTTACCGGTCTCGATCCGCTGTTCCTGACGGCGGCACGCATTACGATTGCAGGAGCCGCAGGACTCCTCGTCCTCCTCGGCAGGCGCTGTGCGCTCCTGCCGCCCAAGCTATGGGCTCAGATGGCCAGCGCCGCATTCTGCACAGTGTTCCTGTTTCCGCTGTGCGCCGCGTTCGCCATGATGACCGTGCCGGCCGCTCACGGCGGCGTCGTCTTCGGAATCATGCCGCTTGCGACCGCGGCGGCGGCGGCAATCTTTGCCCACGAACGGCCGAGCTGGGGATTCTGGCTCGCAAGCGCGGCCGGTACGGTCATCGTGCTCGCGTTCGTGCTTCGTCACAGCCGCGGCGGGCTTTCTGCGGCCGGAGACGTGTTCCTGCTCGGCGCGATTGCTGCCGGTGCGGTTGGTTACACGCTGTCCGGCCGTCTCACCGTCCTGATGCCGGGCTGGGAAGTCATCTCCTGGCAGGTCCTGATTTTCTTTCCGCTGGCGGCTTGCGCCACCGTCGCGCTGTGGCCGGGCAATCTTGCGAGCGTGCCAAGCTTCGCCTGGGCAGGCCTCGCCTATGTCGGCCTGGTGAGCCAGTACACGGCGTTCTTCGTCTTCAACGCGGCTATGGCCATGGGCGGCATCGCCCGCGTCAGCCAGATCATGCTGCTGCAGCCGTTCATGATCGTCGCGCTTGCGCTTCCGGTGAACGGCGAGCGGATCGATCCGGAGACCATCCTGTTCGCCGCCGCGGTCGTTGCAACGGTGCTGGTCGGACAGCGCATGCGTGTGGTGCGGCGCTAGAGCAGTGATTTTGAAGCTCGAATCATATGAGCATCATCCATCAACCTCGTCCTTCAGGATGAGGTCCGTAGGTTCAATCTGATCGGTTTCAATTTCGCTGCTCAATTGCGCGGCGCCCAGGGCACCGCAATACGCTCGACCAGCGCGATGCCGTAGTAGAGCACGATGCTCATGAGCGTCAGCAGCACGAGCGAGCCGAACGCAAGCGGGGTGCGTGACTGTGACGTCGAGACCAGAATGAGATAGCCCAGCCCGTTTTCGGAGCCGACGAACTCGCCGATCACGGCGCCGATGACCGCGAACGTGATGGCGATCTTGAGGCCGACGAAGATGTGCGGCATTGCCGTGGGGAAGCGGATTTTCACGAAGGTCTGCAGCGCGCCGGCCGACAGCGACCGGATCAGGTCCATCAGCGGCGTCGGAACCGCGGTGAGCCCGCTGGTGGTGGCGACCACGATCGGAAAGAAGCACACCAGGAACACGACTACGATCTTGGGCAGGGTTCCGAAGCCGATCCACAGCGCCAGCAGCGGCGCGATGGCGACCTTCGGCATCGACTGCAATGCGAGCAGGATGGGATAGATGGTGTTCTGCAGCAGCGGCGAGTAGACGACGGCCACCGCCAGCGGAATGCTGATCGCAATGGCGAGCGCAAAGCCCACCAGCGTCTCATAGAGCGTGACCAGGGAATGCTCAAAGAGCTCCGCGCGCCACTCCACCATGGATGGGCCGATCACGCTGGGGGACGGCAGCAGCCAGGATGGAATCTGAAATTGCCGGACCAGCATTTCCCACAGGATCACCAGCGCAATCAGCGTGACGGTCGCGCCCAGGATCGCCTTGACCGTGGACCCTGCCGACCCGACCGGCTCATCGTTGAGCTCCGGGGCGTCACCTCCCGATTCGGTGGTCATGACCTGCCTGCTCCCGCGCCGTGATAGATCACTTCCCGGACCTGATCCGAGTAGTCTTTGAACCTTTGCGTGAATTCCATATCGATGGTGCGTGGCCGCGCAAGGTCGATGTCCACGATGCGCGCGATGCGACCGGGGCGCGCCGTCATGGCCACGACCCGGTCGGCGAGCAGAATGGCTTCCGTGATGTTGTGCGTCACGAAAATCACCGTCTTCTTGTCGGCGCTCCAGATCCGCATCAGCTCGAAACCGAGCTCCTCCCGCGTCATCGCGTCGAGCGCGGCGAACGGTTCATCCATCAGAAGAACCGAGGGATCGTGTATCAGCGCGCGGCACAGCGACACCCGCTGCTGCATGCCGCCGGAAAGCTCGCGCGGGAAGCGCTGCTCGAAGCCGGCAAGGCCGACGAGGTCGATCAATTGCAGGGCGCGCGCGCGCGAGCTTGCCTTGTCGAGACCGATGATCTCGGCCGGCAGCAGCACGTTGTCGAGGACCGTGCGCCATGCCAGCAGCACCGGTTCCTGAAATACGATGCCGACATCGCGGGTCGGGCGCACGAGCGCCGTGCCGTCGAACAGGAGCGTGCCGCGGCTGGGACGGATCAACGCTCCGATCAGCTTGAGCAGGGTCGATTTCCCGCAGCCGGACGGACCGACCAGCGTCACAAACTCGTTTTGCTGGATCGAGAGGGTGACGTTCTCGAGCGCAGTGATGCGATCCTTGCCCGACGCATAGGTCTTGTGCAGGCCCTCGATGCGGATATTGCTAATTGCGAACGCACCCCGGCGCGCAGAGATCGTCCGGCGTCACCGGATGTTTCAACGCGTTGAGCATCGCGCCCCTGGTGACTTGAACCGAGGTATTTTTGGTATACAAAATTTCCTGCCTTGACAAGCAGCGCGAAACTTTTGCAGCGCGCAACTTTGCGCGCCGTATAGCAGGACCAGATGAAAGCTGTCATTTTCGAGCAGTACGGCGATCCCGATGTTCTCAAGTTCACCGATTTTCCCGAGCCGCGCCCGCAGCGCGGCGAAGCGCTGGTCAAGGTGCATGCGGTGAGCCTCAACGGCTACGACTTGATGGCGCGGTCGGGACGCTACAAGCCCAACCAGGGCAGGTTTCCGCACATCCTCGGCGGCGATTTCGGCGGCGAGCTCGTGGCGCTCGGTCCCGAGACTTCCTGCGATCTGTCGCTGGGCACGCGGGTGACGAGCTGGTGGATACTGCCCTGTCGGCGCTGCGAGCAGTGCATGGCCGGCCACCATAACCGTTGCGCCCGGGATTACCGCTATCTCGGCGCGCACGAGCACGGCGCCTACGCGCAATATGTCAAGCTGCCGGCCGATCACCTGATAGCGCTGCCGGAGGGCGTAAGCTTCGAGCAGGCGGCGGCGTTTCCCAACGCCTTCGGCACGGCGTGGCACATGCTGATCGATCGCGGCAGGCTGCGAGCGGGCGAGACCGTGCTGATCAATTCGGCGAGCGCCGGGGTGAGCATGGCGGCAATCCAGATCAGCAAGCTCTCCGGCGCCTACGTCTACGCCACCTCCAGCGCCGACTGGAAGCTCGAGCGCGCGAAGCAACTCGGCGCGGATGAAGTCATCAACTACAATGAAGTGGATTTCACTGAGGAGATCCTCAAGCGCACGCGCAAGCGCGGCGTCGACCTCGTGGTCGAGCATGTCGGAGGCGATTTCCTCGACAAGTCGATCCGCTGCCTTACCCGCGGCGGCCGCGTGGTCACCGTGGGCGGGACCAAATCCTACGATTGCAGGATCCCGGTGAACTACATCTTTCACAAGGAGCTGGCGATCATCGGCGCCAACAGCGCCACCAAGCACGACCTCGAAGTCATGATGCCGCTGCTGGGCAACGGCAAGCTGCGAACCGTGATCGACCGCGTGTTCGCGCTGCGCGAGGCGGCGGCGGCGCACCGCTATCTGGAGCAGGCCAGGCAGTTCGGCAAGGTGGTTCTGCGCGTCGAGCACTGACACGCGACGCCAACGCGGTAGGCGGCGGCCATGGCAGTCTCCGGAATCGGGCATCATAAGCGCGACATCTCGCCGCTCGTTGCGCCGCGCTCGATCGCGGTGATCGGCGCCTCCGCCAATCCGACCAAATCCGGCGGCGTCCTGTTCGCCAACCTGGTCAAGGGCAATTTCAAAGGCCCGCTGCATCCGATCAATCGCACGGCGGGCGAGATCATGGGGCGGAAGGCCTATCCGACGCTGGCTGAGGTGCCCGACAAGGTCGATCTCGTCTTCATCGTGCTGCCGCAGGGGCATGTCGAAGACGCGGTCAGGCAATGCGTCGCGGCCGGCGCGCGCGCGGCCTGCATCATTACGGCGGGCTTCTCGGAAGCCGGCCGGAATGGCGAGGAGATGCGGCTGGCCGAGATCGCGCGCGCATCCGGATTGCTGCTCGCCGGGCCGAACACCATCGGCATGGTCAATGCCGAGGTCGCAATGATGGGCAGCTTCGTGAATTTCCCGCGCTGGCAGCAAGGCGGCGTATCGTTCTTCACGCAGACCGGTATCTTCACCGGCGCGCTGATGCTGCACGTGATGAGCAGCGCGAGCGAGCGCCTGCCGGTCGGAAAAAGCATCGATGTCGGCAACAAGGTCGACGTCGACGAGCTCGATTTTCTCGATTTCGTCGCGGAAGATCCCGGCACCCAGGTCATCGGCTTCTATATCGAAAGCATCCGCAATCCAGACGCGTTTTTCGAGAAGGCGCTCGAGGTGCGCAAATCGAAGCCGATTGTAGTGCTCAAGCCCGGCCGCACGCGCGAGGGTGCCACGGCGTCCGCCTCCCATACCGGCTCGCTTGCCGCGGACGACGAAATTCTCGACGCCGCGCTGCGCCGGTATGGCCTTGCGCGTGCCGAGGACGAGGACGATTTCCTCAATGCGCTGCGCGCGCTGGTGATGCTGCCGCGGCCGCGCGGCCGGCGCGTCGCCATCGCCACCACAAGCGGGGCGCTCGGTGTCATTGCGACCGACCTTGTGGTCGCAAGCGGCCTCGAGCTTGCGCGCTTCGCGCCCGCGACGCTTGCTGCCATGCGCACCATCCTTCCCGATTGGCAGGAGCCTGCCAATCCTTTCGATTTCTGGATCGGGATCGATGTCAAGGGCGCGCGCGAGGCGCATGAGACCGGGCTCACGGCGGTTTTTGCCGATCCGAACGTCGAGCTTGTCCTGTGCACGCTGCTTGCGCCGGGCAATGCCGATTTCGCCCAATTCGGCGATCTCATGCGGCGCCTGCGGGCGATCTACGACAAGCCGGTCGCGTTGGTGATCTATGGCGGCGAGGCGCAGCAGCGGTGGACCGCGGCGCTCGAGGGCGCGAATATTCCCGTATTCAGGACGACACGGGCTGCCGCGCGCGCGCTCTCGCTGATGGTGCAGGCGACGCTTTAGCTTCCCGCAGTCCCAGCACCCCCGAAGCGCCATGGCCAACGGGACCCTGGCCAACGGGACCCTTGCGGGAGCGACTTTGCGCGATATATCCGCCGGGCAAGCTTTGACTCTTTGTGAGGAGCGGCATGAGCACGGACGCCCAGACAGTCGCCGAAACCCATCCCTTTCAGGCGGAGGTGAGCCAGCTGCTGCATCTGATGGTGCACGCGGTCTACTCCGAAACCGACATCTTCCTGCGCGAGCTGATCTCCAATGCTTCCGACGCCTGCGACAAGCTGCGCTACGAGGCAATCGCGCAACCGGATCTGCTGGCCGCCGGGGGAGAGCTTTCAATCCGCATCAAGCCCGATAGCGAGGCCGGCACGCTTGCTATTTCCGACACCGGCATCGGCATGGACCGTCAGGAGCTGATCGACAATCTCGGGACCGTCGCCCGCTCCGGCACGCGCGCCTTCGTCGAGCGCCTCGCCCAGGCCAAGGACGGCGCCGGCTTGATCGGCAAGTTCGGCGTCGGCTTCTATTCGGCCTTCATGGTGGCCGACCGCATCGAGGTCATCAGCCGCCGCGCGGGGTCGCGCGAGGCATGGGTGTGGCAATCCGCGGGCGAAGCGGGGTTCGAGATCGCTGCGGCGACGGCGGAACAGGCCGAGCGCGTGGCGCGCGGCACCGAGGTCATCCTGCATCTCAAAACGGATGCGAAGCGCTATCTCGAAAGCTACGACATCGAGCGCATCGTCAAGACCTACTCCGACCACATCCTGTTTCCGATCGAGCTGGTCCGCAAGCAGGGTGAGCCGCGTCAGATCAATGCGGCGAGCGCGATCTGGCAGCGCCCGAAATCAGAGCTCAAGGGGGAGGACTATACAGCCGCCTATCGCGCCATCGTCGGAGCATTCGACGAGCCGGCGTTGACGCTGCACTACAAGGCCGAGGGGCGCCAGTCCTATGCCGTGCTGCTGTTTGCCCCATCGAGCAAGCCATTCGACTTGTTCGATTCGGAGCGCAAGGACCGCGTCAAGCTCTATGTACGCCGGGTATTCATTACCGAAGATGCCGGATTGCTGCCATCTTATCTGAGATTCGTGCGCGGCATCATCGACAGCGAGGACATGCCGCTCAACATTTCCCGCGAGATGCTCCAGAACAATCCGCATGTGGAGCACATCAGGAAGGCGGTCACCGGGCGCGTCGTCAGCGAGCTGCAGAACCTCGCGGACAAGGAACCAGAGCAGTTCGCCAAGGTGTGGGAGGCTTTCGGCAGGGTGCTCAAGGAAGGCATCTACGAGGATCACGAGCGGCGCGCGGCCTTGCTCGCGCTCACCCGGTTTGAGACGACCAAAGGCGCCGGACCGCGCACCCTCAAGCAATACGTCGCGGATCTGCGGCCCAATCAGACCGAGATCTATTATCTCGTCGGCGAGAGCGCCGAGCAGGTGAAGGCGAATCCCAAGCTCGAAGCCGCGCGTGCGCGCGGGATTGAGGTGCTCATCCTGACCGAGCCGGTCGATGCGCTCTGGACTTCCATGCCGCAGGATTATGAGGGCAAGCCGCTTAAATCCCTGAGCCAGGGCCAGGTCGACTTCAGTCTCGTTCCGGCCCTCGATGAGGCCGCAAAGCCGCAATCCGAAGAGAAAACGGAGGGCATGGACGAGGCGGCGCTGATCGCCGCGGTGAAAGCGGCGCTCGGCGAGCGCGTCTCGGACGTGCGGGCCTCGCAGCGCCTCACCGACAGTCCTGCCTGCCTGGTCGCCGGTGCCGGGTTCGATCGTGAGCTCTCCCGGCTGCTTGCGCGCCAGACCCGCGGCGCCGGCCCAAAGCCCGTCCTCGAGCTCAACATGCGTCATCCCATCGTCAAGGCGGTGGCGCGCGCCAAGAGCGATGCGCACGACGAGGAGGTCGCCGACCTTTCCGAGCTGCTGTTCGAGCAGGCGAAAATCCTGGATGGCGAAGTGCCCGATGATCCGGCCGCATTCGCGACCCGCGTGAACCGCCTGGTCATGCGCGGGCTGGCCATGTCGGCAGCCGGCGGCTGAAGATCGCTGCTCGCGGACGATCCGACCGAGAGTGACCGCGCGAGACCGCCGCTGCTATTCCAGGACCTCGTCGGCGCTGGCGAGGAGCGTGGGAGGCAGATCAACGCCGAGCGCCTTGGCGGTGTTGAGATTGATCGCCAGATGAAAGCGTGATGATTGGGTGATCGGCAGCTCCGCGGGCTTGCGGCCTTTTGCAACCTGGTCGACGATCACGGCGACATCCTCAAACACCCCGACCAGATCGACGCCATAGCTCATCAGTGCTCCGGCTTGCGCGAGCTCGCGGAATGCGGCGACCGAAGGAATGCGCCGCTCCAGCAGGAGCTGCTCGATGATGTCGCGATCGCGCAGGAACATCGGGCCCGCCGGGATCACGATCGGCTCGCCTGGCGCATCGGCCATCTGGGCGAGGGCTGCGGCATAGTCCGGCGGTCGGCCGGTCACCTCGATGGGGCGCGGCTCGAAGCCCAGCGTGGCGGCAGCCGCCGCCGCGGCCTCGGCTTGATCGCGCGAGGCCGCGTCCCAGATCAGGCCCAGCCTGCGCGCCTGCGGGAGCGCCGCGCGCACCAATTCAATGCGCTTTGCCGCCAGCTCCAGAGGATGGACGAAGATGCCGGTGATGTTGCCGCCGGGCCGGGCCATGCTCGCCACATAACCTCTTTCGACGGGATCGAAGTCGATGGCCAGAAAGATGATCGGCAGGCCACCGGCTGCCGCGCTCGCGGCACGCAATGCAGGCTCGTTGCCGGCGGCCATGATGATGTCCGGCTTGCGTGCCGCCAGCTCGCGAAAGCTTTCATCGTAGGCCTCAAGGCTCGGCGTGCGGACATACTCGAAGCTGAAGTTCCTCCCTTCCTCATGACCAAGCTGCGCCATCCGCTTGATGAAGGCGACGTAAATCGGCGCATCGCGCGACTGGGCGCCGACGAAGCCGACGCGCAGCATCTGCCGCGGCTGCGATTGCGCGCGCGCGACAAAGGGCCACGCGGTGGCACTCCCGAGGAGAGCAATGAGCTCGCGTCGTCTCATGCGACGACCTGTCGGCCGAGGTCGATGGGCCGGACTATAGCACGCCGTGGCGCGCCGGCATGCGGCATAGTTCGCCGCTGCGAGCCTTCGTCTGCGCCCGCCTGCCTAAGGCATGCCCCAGGTCATGCGGCGCAGGACGTCGTTGCGCTTGACGACATGGTGGCGCAGCGCGCCAACAACATGGACGAGAACAACCGCGGCAAGCAGGTAGGCAAGCCACTTGTGCGATCCCTCGATCCATTCCCGTACCGGACGAGCGACCGCCGTAACGAGTGGCGGCACCTCAATCCCGAATATGTCCCTGGTGATGGGGACACGGAACGTCGTTGCGACCAGCCAGCCGGTCAGCGAGACGACGAGCATCAGCACATAGAGCGCGACGTGTCCGGCATGCGCGGCCATGCGCTCCCACGGCTTGAGATCGGCGGGCAGCTTCGGCACCGGGTTGAACCAGCGCCACAGCAGCCGCAGCACCAGGAGGGCCAAAAAGTCATAGCCCAATGCGGAGTGCCCAGCATAGTTGGCGAGCCGCTCGGGCCGCGGCGTCATGTGCGTCATCCACCAGCCGTGCCCGAGCAGCAGCAGGATGATCGCGGCGCCGACCCAGTGCAGCGCCTTGGCGGGCCAGCCCCATTGCGTCGTCGAATTGAACGTCATCCAGCGATCAGATCGCGACGGTGTTTATGGTCCGGGCCTCGATTTCCTGCCGGACACGGGCATAGAGGCGGGGGTTGCGGGCTGAGAGGATCTGCAATGCGGCCAGCACCGCATTGGACGGCTCCAGCACCGTCATCACCGGCACCTTGCTCGGCGCTCGCAGCGACGACCACACGTCGTCGGGAAACTCCTTGACGCTCGCGGGGACCGTGATGACCGGAACGGTCGACATTGCAGAGAGCGTCGGACCGGCGCCGTTCGATCGGCCGATATAGGCGATGACCACCGAATCCGGGGTCTCCTGCGCCATGCGTTGGAGAATGCCGGCGGCGGTCGATGGCTCCTTGTGCACGGAGCAGGTCACCACCGTCATCAAGTCGGCGAGATCGCCGAGTGCGCGCGAGAACGCATCCGCGTTGTCGGTTTCGGATCCCCGCCAGAGGATGATCCGCTGGCGCGGTAGCCGGAAATGGCCGGTCACCTCCGCGACCCGCCGGTATTTCGCGGCGACATCGTCGAGCGCCCCCCCGTCGCGATAGACCTGCTTGTCGATGTAGGAGCCGTCCTGCAGAACCCGCCAGGAATCGTTGTCGATGACGTCTGCAAGCAGCAGCCGGCCTTGGCTGTCGAAGCCGAATTCAACCTTCAGATCGACCAACGTGCCGCCTTCCAGCTGCCAGGCCTTCTCGAGCAGCAGAAAGGCGTGGCCGGCAATGCGCCCCATCTCCGGCAGGAATTTCCATTCCTCGTCATGGGAAAAGACCTCTGACTCCGGGAGGATCAGAAACGGCTCCTGCCCCAGCATGGGTTTTGCAGGGTTGAAAAGCCTGATCTGGGAATCTGAGTAATGCAGCAGTGGGTCGTCGCAGACGAGCGGCTTTCCTTTCCAGTCCCTGTCCTTGGTCTTGAGGAAGAGCTCGACGATCAGCCGGGGAAAAAGCTGGCCCTTGGCAAGGTGCGGGTTCCGCTTGAGATAGGAACCATGCGCCTCCCGACGCACCACCACCTCGTAAGGGAGCATCTCGCATCCTGGCGCGACGAACGAATCCGCGCTGTCCTGCTCCTCGAATGCGACCGGCAGGCCGCATGCCTTGAGCAGCCGGAACACGTTGCAGGTGGTCTGGTTGGCAAGCCTCCCCTTGCAGGGGATGACGTCATGCTTGGCGCCGTCGCCGGCCGTGATGTCGTCCTTTGACAGGATGGTCACCAGATCCGGGCTGGCCGGAACCTGGTGAATCCTCTTGGTCTTGCCTTCGGCAACGAGCGTACCGAGGGCATATTTGGTGGCAACGCGTTCTGCCGTCTGGACGTCCACGGGCTGTTCCTGTTGCTGCTGCAAGCTTGCGCTCCTCTCCCAGGTAGATCGCAAGGATTGTCTCATCCCGCAAGGTTCCCGGCAGGGCCGCAATCGCATTCATGTGGATAGACATGCCGCCGGCGCGCCGCGCCGCGAACCTGGGCACTATTCACGACGCGCCGTTGGCAGCCATGAATACATGACCTGCCGCCTGGCTTCGAAGCCTTCGATTGTGTCACGCAACTGCAGCGTCACTTCGATATCATCCATGCCCCGGATGAGCCGCTCCTTGCGCAAGGGACTGATGTCGAAGGGGTAGGCGGCACGGTCCGGGGCGATCAGCGTTTGTCTCGGAAGGTCGATGGTTACCTCGGAACCGGGTCGCTGGCGCAATTGCCGCTGGAGGTCCTGGATGATCGGCTCGGCAAGGACGATCGCCGGAATTCCGTTCTGGATGCAGTTCACTTGGAATATTTCGCCGAAGCTCGGGCCGATGAGCGCCCGGAGGCCAAAGTCCATGACCGCAAAGGCGGCACCCTCGCGCGAGGAACCGCATCCAAAATCCACATCGGTGACAAGGATCTTGGCATCGCGATAGGCCGGCATGTTGAGCACGAAATCGCGGCGCGGCCGCTCCTGCTCGTCGAACCGCAGATCGTGCAGGAAGGCATCGGAGTAGTCGTGGCCGGGCCGCCGATGGCGCCGCATGTAACGGCCCGGAAGGATCATCCCGGTGTCGATTTTCGCAATTTCGAGGGGAGCGGCGACGGCGGTCAGGACCGTGAACGGAAGCATCGGTTCTCATCTCATAGGGGCGCGCGCGGGAAAGTGGGCCGCCGCGCCGTCAATCCCGCAACAGCGCCCGCACGTCGGTGATCCGTCCGAATACCGCCGCGGCGGCAACCATGGCGGGACTCATGATGTGGGTGCGTGCCCCGCGGCCTTGGCGGCCCTCGAAGTTCCGGTTGGTCGTAGAAGCGCAGCGCTCGCCGGGGGCGACAAGCTCGCCGTTCGAGTGCACATGGAGCATCCGGAATCGCGCCATTCGAGGCCAGCGTCCCGGAAAATCCGGTCGAGCCCTTCGGCTTCCGCCTGCCGCTTTACCGCGCTGGAGCCGGGGGACACGATCCCGGGAACGGCGGTGCGGCGGCCTTCGAGCACCTTTGCGGCGGCACGTAAATCCTCGATGCGGCTGTTCGTGCAGGAGCCGATGAAGACGCGGTCTATCGATATCTGCTGCAGGGGAGTGCAGGGCGTAAGCGTCATGTAGTCGAGCGCCCGCTCAATGTGCCTACGGCGGTCACTGTCGCTGATGCGGGAGGGATCGGGAATGCAGCCGTCGACCGGCGCACAATCCTCCGGGCTCGTCCCCCAGCTCACCATGGGCGCCAGCGTCCGGACGTCAAAGCGAAGCTCGCGATCGAACACCGCAGCAGCATCGGTCGGCAAAGTTGCCCAGTAGGCCAGCGCCCGCGGCCAATCCGCTCCCTTTGGGGCATTCTGCCGGCCGGCCAGATACTGGTAGGTCGTGTCATCGGGGCCGATCATGCCGATGCGGGCGCCGGCCTCGATCGACATGTTGCAGATGGTCAGGCGCGCTTCCATCGACATGGCGCTGATGCCGCTCCCCCCATATTCGATGGCATAGCCCGTCGCCCCGCCCACGCCGATCTCCCTGATGATCGAGAGAATGACATCCTTCGCGGTGACCGCCTTGGGCAATACGCCATCGATCGAAATCCGCAGCCGCTTCGGCTTCTTCAGCCAGACGGTCTGCGTGGCAAGCACGTGGCGCAGCTGATTGCCGCCGCCGATCGGGACGGCGAGCGCGCCGCAGGCGCCGTTGGTGGCGGTATGGGAATCGTTGCAGGTGATCAGCATGCCGGGCTGCGCCAGGCCGAGCTCCGGCGCGATGACATGCGCGATCCCCTGGTCGCGGTGATGCCAGCCGATGTGCGGCAGCGCGAACTGCGTCGCGTTCTCGTCGAGCATCTCGACGACGCGCCGGATCTCGGGATTGGGCATGGCCGCGGGGCCGAGCGACCTGTTGACGGTCGGCAGATAATGGTCGGTCACGGCGAGATGCTGTTGCGGGCGGCGCGGCCGACGCCCCTCCATCCGAAGCTGGTCGAATGCCAGAAAGGACTAGCCTTCGTTGATCAGATTGAAGTCGACGTAAAGCAGGTCCTCTCCCTGCGGCGACCCCACGATCACATGCTCCGACCACAGCTTGTCGAGCAGCGTGCGTTGGTCCTGGCTCATTGGATCATTCCGAGCTCCGTCAGAATCGCCCTGTTCTCATCGTAGTCATCCTGCAGCCATGTTACGGTCTCCGGGTAGCGGATCGGCGCGAGCACCCAGAAATTGCGCTCAAGGTCGAGCCTGAAATCGGAGTCCTCAAGAACTCTGTCGATCGCGCCGATCCAGAATTTCAGCTGCTCCGGCGCAAGCCCGTTCGGCACCAGAACCGTGTAGGGATTGGCGGTCGTGACGTCGAAGCCCTGCTCGCGCAGCGTGGGGTAGCTTGCCAAGGCGCCGCCGATGCGCGCGGGCGAGGTGATTCCAAGCATGCGCAACCTTGCAGCCGCAATCAGCGGCATCGCGCTGCCGATGCTGGTGATGCCGATGTCGACGTGTCCGCCGGCAACCTGTGCGGCGACATCGGAGCCGGAGTTGTAGATAACCGTGACGATGTCGTTCGGCCCAGCGCCTGCGGCCTTGGCAACTTTCACGGCGGAGATATGCAGCGGCGAGCCGCGCCCGATGGGGAATGCGAAAGTCAATGACCGCGGATCGGAATGCAGGCGCTCGCTCAGATCTGCCATGGTCTTGATCGGAGATTCGATTCGCGTGAAGTAGCACTGATACGCGTCGAACAGCTTCATCAGCGGCGTTATGTTCTTGTGCAGCGTCGATCCGCTGCGGGCGATTGCGTTGATGAAGCTGCCTGAGGCAAGCCCGATCGTGTGCGTGTCGCCTTTCTTGCTCGCCAGATAGTTGATCGCGATGGTCTGCGTGGCGCCTGGCCGGTTGAGCACGGTCATCGATTCCACCAGGTGCTCCCTGGACAGGGCATGCTCGATGGCCCTCGCGATCCGGTCGTTCTCGCCGCCGGCGCCGGCGCCGACCACGAATTCGACGTTCCCGTCCGGTTTCCAGGGGATGCCGGCCGGCTGCGCCCACTTCGCCGCCGGTTACGCCGGCAAGCTCATCCGGCAGTGACGCGTACATCTCATTCATGGCGTCGAGGCGCTGGAGCACGGCGGCAAGCTGCATGATCGCGGTTTGGCCGCGCAGCGCCCGTGACGCGTGGCCGCCGCTAGCCCGCGCCTCGAGATCAAGCCAAAGCAGGCCTTTCTCCGCAACGGCAAGGCCCATGAAGCCCGGTCCCTCGCCGCTGATGAGAAAATCGCCCGCGACATCGGGCCGCTCCCGCAGCAGGAAGACGCTGCCGCGCTCGCCGAACATGACCTCGTCGGAGACCGCCGTCATAGTCAACCGCCCACCCCAGGCGCTGCGGTGGCGGTGGAGCATGGCGCTGGCAAGGCACATGGCGGCCAGCGCGCCCTTCATGTTGCCCATTCCAAGACCGTAGAGCCGCCCGTCGCGGCGCGTGAGGCGCATGACCGGGACGCTCCAGGCGTTCTCGTCGCCCGCTTCCATCGTGTCCATGTGGGCGTTGAAGACGACGTGGCGTCCACTGCCGGCACCGGTCATGCGTGCGATGACGTTCGGCGCCTCGTCGTCCGCCTGCACGGTCTCGGTCGCAATGTCTTTCCCCGCGAAATAGTCGCGCACGACCTGCGCCGCTTCTGCCGTGCGGCCGGGGGGATTGACGCTCGCTGCCGCAACCAGCCGTGCGCACAGCGCAAGGAGCTCGTCGCGCGCCGCGTCGATCTCGCGGCACACGCCGGCGGCCAGATCGAGTATCGCGGCGGATGTCTTGCTCATCGGGCACGCCGCACGCCAAGGACTTCATCGGGAGTGCGGCCCACGATGGAGCGGTAGGTGTCCATGTCGGTTGCGCCCTCGGTGCCGAACACCAGAACGCGGCTGTCCGCGCGCAGCCTGAGGACCTCTCGGGCATCTCTGTCGACGCAAGCCATGAGCAGGCCGGCAAGTCCGGCGACCGCGGATTCCCCGGCCACCACGGGCTCGTCTCCGAAGCGGCCTTCGGCGAGCAGCCGCATGCAGTCGATTGCGGCATCGTCGTCGATGGTGACGAACGCGTCGGCGCCGCGCTCGAGAATCCGCCAGGCCAGCGGCGAAGCCTCGCCGAAGGCAAGGCCGCCCATGATGGTGTCGAGCGGACCCTGCGCGGGCGTCGGGCGGCCCGCCATGGCACTGCGCAAAAGGCAATCGGCTTTCTCAGGCTCGACCACGACGAGGCACGGGCGCGCGTCGGCATATCTCTCCCAAAGGTAGGCGCACGCAGCTGCCGCGAGCCCTCCGACCCCGCCCTGCACGAAGACGTGCGAGGGAATGGCGCCGCATTGCGCGCACGCCTCGTCGATCATGAGGCTGTAGCCCTGCATGACGTCGCGCGGCGCATCGGACGTGCAGCCCGCGCAGACGGTGTCGGGCACGACCTGCCAGGAGTGTGCCGCCGCGTCGGCGGCGGCCTGGCGCACGGCATCGTCGAAGGTTCCGGCGACACGCCGCACTTGTGCGCCGAAGGCTGCGATCGCGCGGCAGCGGCCCTCGCTGACGATCTCCGGCAGGTAGATCACGCAGCCTGCCCCGAAGGTGCGGGCGCCCCACGCAACCGAGCGCCCGTGATTGCCGTCGGTCGCGCAGGTCACCGTCACCTGCGAGGTGAGCCCCCGGCAGCGGCCCGAAGCAAGCTCATGCGAGGAAACGGCTCCGTGCCCCCGTTCCCGGATATGCCGCTGCAGCACCCGCAGCACGGCGTAGGCGCCGCCAAGCGCCTTGAAGCTGCCGATGCCGAAGCGCTCTCCCTCGTCCTTGTAGAGAATTTCATCGATGTCTGTTGCCGCCGCGAGCTTCGTGAGCCGCCGCAGCAGCGTCACTTGGTAGCCGGGCCACGACGTGATCTCGCGCTTGGCCTCGGAGAACGCGGCGAGGCAGAGAATCTCGTCGCGCCCTTCATCGCGATAAGGCAGCGCGCGCGCAACGCGCGGGTTTGCAAACAAGCGCAAGCTGCGGGAACTGAGCATCGCCGATCTCATCGACCGGGGAACACGCCGTCGCGGCGGTACTCGGCGTCGCCGCGCGCGGTGGAGCTACAGAACGGCAAGCGCGGCGTTCCGCAAATCCGTGATCAGCATCGAGGACGGCGCATGGGTAATGCACAACGGCGGCTTGGCGTTGCGCACCGCCAATTGCGGGGTAAGCCCGCAGGCCCAGAAGACCGGCAACTCGTCGTCGGCGACTTCAGGATCTCCCACGTCCTGGTAGCGCCGGCTCAGGTCGACACCGATGCGTCCGGGGTCGCCGATATGCACCGGTGCCCCGTGCACGTTGGGGAAGCGCGAGGTGATCTGAATTGCGCGGATGGCGTCGGCCGGCTTGAATGCCCGCATGGTCACCACCAGCGGTCCTTTGAACGGTCCCGCTGCAATGGTGTCGATGCTGGACACGTAGACGGCGGCGAAGTTGTTGCGAGCGAGAAATTTCAACCGGAGCCCCGCCTGCAACAGCGCTTCCTCGAACGAGAAGGAGCAGCCGAGCGCGAAGGTCACAAGATCGTCGCGCCACAGCGGCGTGATGTCGGTCACCTCCTCCATGAATTCGCCGTCGCGGAAGACATGATAGCGCGGGATGTCGGAGCGGATGTCGAGATCGTCGGCGAGCGTCGGGAGGCGGGGGTCGCCTACATCGGATCGTGCCAGCAAGGGGCAGGGTTTCGGATTGCGCTGGCAGTAGAGCAGAAAGTCCTCGGCGAAGCCGCGCGGGAGAATGCAGACATTGGCCTGCACGCAGCCGGGCGCGATGCCCGCCGTATATCCCGTAAACGCGCCGGAGCGAATGACGCTGCGCGCCGCGCGCGGATCCGCGCGATCCCAGCTGCCGGGATCGGCCGCTTGGCGATTGTCGCGTTGCAGCTCCAGGGTAGACATGATGACGAACCGCCGTTGACCCTGCGACGCTATAGCGTGCGCCGCTTCATCCGGTTCTCTATACCAAGCTGCAACCGGATTTGTATACTCGCAGGGCACATCCCTGCTTGAAGGTCTCATCATGCGCAGGTTTCAATGGCATGCGGCGCTGTATGCATTGCTGATGCTTCCCGGCATGCTCTTCATCAGTGATGGCGCGCACGCCCTCGACAATGTGACGCTGATCACCGATTTCGGATTTAACGGCCGCCATGCCTATTTTTTCGTGGCCATCGAGAAAGGCTATTACAAGGATGCCGATCTCGAAGTGAAGGTCGTGCGCGGCCAGGGCTCGGTCGATGCCATCCGGCAGGTCGGCGCCAACAACGCAATCGTGGGTTTCGCCGATGCGGGCTCGCTCGTGCTCGCGCGCGGCAACGACCAGATTCCGGTCAAGCTCGTCTCGATCGTGTACGCGCGGCCGCCGCAGGCCATATTCTGCCGAGAGGATTCGGGTCTCAAGCAACCGAAGGACCTGGAAGGCGCCTCCATCGCCAATCCAGCAGGCGGGGCGACCGTCGACATGTTTCCGATCTATGCCAGGGCCGCCGGGTTCGATGCCGGCAAGGTGAAATGGATCGTCGCCGGCAGCGATGCGCTGCCCGGGCTGCTTGCCGGCAACAGGGTTCCCTGCGTCGGCCAGTTCACCGTGGGCGAGCCGCTGTTGCGCAGGCAGGCCGCGCCCGCAAAGCTCGTGCGCTTCGCATTCGCCGACGCCGGCGTGAGCTTCTATGGCAACGGCATTATCGCGACCGACACCACCATTGCGACCAGGCCCGATATCGTCAGGCGCTTTGTCGCCGCCACCATCCGCGGCATGCAGGACGCCTTCGCCGATCCGGAAGAGGCCGGGCGGATCATGAACAAATATCATCCGACGGTCGACGCCGTGGTGGCCAAGGGCGAAACCGAGGCCGTGGCGGAGCTCGCGCAGGTGAAGGGCGAGGCGCTCGGCATGATCGATCCGGCCCGCATCGAGGAAACCATCGGCGCCGTCACCAGCGTGTTCAAGCTCAAGACGCCCGTCAAAGCGACCGATGTTTACGCACCGGGTTTTGTGCCCCGGTGACCTGCACGTTCGCAGCATGACCGCAAAGCCGCAGAAACGACCACCGGCGCGCGATATTTGGGTGACCCGCGGCTCGTCGGGACGCTGCTCTTCATCACGCCGTTCGCAGCAAGGGAATAGCCTCGCGACCGAACAGCTCGTGCGCCTGGGCAACCTCTTCGAACGGTGCGCTCCAATTGAGCACGGTCAGGAAATGTCCGGCGCCCACGGTTCGGCACTGCTCGATGATGCTTTGCGCAACATCGTTCGGCGTGCCGGTGATGAACTCGTCCGGGCTGAGCGTGAACCCGCCGGACGGCGCCGGCGCGTCGGGCACGTTGGCACTCAGGCGCTCGTCCTCGGCCACAAAGCTCTGCAAGCGCTCGGCCACGGCTTGCGCATAGACGCGCGCCTGGTCGTTCGTCGGCGCCACCGTCACGCGCCGCCGCAGCGCAAAGCAATCGGCGCTTGCATGAAATCCGGCAGCGCCCGCTTCCTCGCGATAGGCATCAAAGATGCGCTTGATCAACTGCGTTGAATTGAAGCCGGTACTGATCCTTATCCGGTTTCGAGCGGCCCGCCGCGCAGACTCTGCGCTCACGACCGTCGTCCATCGCGGGGGAGACGGCTGCTGCAACGGCCGCGGCAGAAGGCGCAGACCGGAAAACGAGAAATACTTCCCGCGGTGGGAAACAACGCGGTTGGCCAGAGCCGCATCGAGAACCGTGACGATCTCGTCGTTGCGCTCGCGAGCCTCAGCCATGGTCATGTTCAGACGGCTGAGCTCCTGTGGTACCCCGATTGCGGTGCCGATTTCCAGC
>Ga0310914_10000209_pt1 | contig 31444 bp, 29 predicted proteins | sample GREbulkMGAN108_FD_203450 | JGI IMG/M metagenome (GOLD analysis project Ga0310914, IMG submission 203450) | Lab enrichment of tropical soil microbial communities from Luquillo Experimental Forest, Puerto Rico - GRE.bulkMG.AN108 | ecosystem: Environmental > Terrestrial > Soil > Tropical forest >... | reverse complement strand
CGTTCAGAGCCAGCTGGAACGGCGTCGGATCGATCGTCGCGAGCAAATCACCCTTTTTCACCGTTTGGTTGTCGACGACGCTTATGCTGACAATCCGGCCGCTGATGTAAGGCGCGACGTTGACGAAGTCGGAGGTGACATAGGCGTCGTTGGTGTAGGCGAAGAAATAACTCGAGGCCCAGTAGAGCAAAAGAGTGACAACGATGCCGGAAAGCACCAGGATTACCCGGCGGCGGTAGCGTGCTCCCTCGGATTGATGCGTTTCTTCGATGCTCGCCGGAGCCGGTACGTCAGCGTCTTTTGGCAAGGGCGCCGGCGATACAGGGTCGATGCTCGGCGGCCTTGTTCGAGCGTCCATCGACAACGCGATTATCGTGTCCTGCTCCGCCATCTCCGGTCCTTTTTAGGGGGCTGGTTTGGGCCGCTGGTCGCTCGAATATCGCGGCAGCGGGTCGGCGGTGTCGAACCAAGCGATCCGGCGGTCGGTCCACAGGTGCAGGGCGGGCGCCACGGCATCGGGATCGTCGAGGCTGGCGATGCTAATGTCGACAAGTCGGGGGCTGTCGGCTTGGCGCCAGGTCAGCGGCGTGCCGCATCTGCTGCAAAAGTGGCGAAATGCCTTGGCCGAGGAGCGGTAGGCCACCGGGTTCCCCGCGGTGACAGCAAAGCCTTCGAGCGGGACGGTAAGCCAGGGAACAACCGGCGCGGCATGCGCCCGCTGGCACATTCGACAATGACAATAGAGCGCCTCGACGGGGGTACCGGTAATACGATAGCGTATCTCGCCACAGAGGCAGCCGCCGGTAAAAATCTCGCTCACGATTACCTCCGCCTAGGAATTCGCTCGATGACCTTCGATGTTGTCGTGATCCAACCGCTGGTCGCTCTGATCGCCGGCATCCTGATCTTACTCGTCCCGCGCCTGCTCAACTACGTCGTCGCGATTTACCTGATCGTCGTCGGCTTGATTGGCCTGTGGCCGCGCTTGTTCCACGTTCCGCATTGATTGGTAAGCGAAGATGACCGAGGTGGCTTTTCGCTCCGCGGCGGCTCTCGCCGCCGCGATCCACAGGCGCGAGATCGGGTCGCGCGAGTTGCTCGAACACTATCTGGCGCGGGCCGATCGCCATAACGCGGCGCTAAATGCGATCATCGTCACCGATCTGGAGCGGGCCCGGCGCCGCGCCAACGAGGCCGATGCCGCGCTCGCGCGCGGCGAGAATTGGGGGCCGCTCCACGGCCTGCCGATGACCATAAAGGAATCGTTCGACGTTGTCGGTATGCCGACAACCTGGGGCCTTCCAGAGCTGAAAGAAAACTTGCCGGCGGCAAACGCGCTCGCTGTTGACCGGCTGCTTGGTGCCGGGGCCGTCATCTTCGGCAAGACCAACGTCCCGGTCATGCTCGCCGATTCGCAAAGCTATAACCCGGTCTACGGGACGACGAACAATCCCTGGAACCGCTCTTTGACCCCGGGCGGGTCCTCAGGCGGCGCGGCGGCGGCCTTGGCCGCCGGGCTCACCGCGCTCGAAATCGGCAGCGACATCGGCGGCTCGATCCGCAACCCCGCCCATTACTGCGGCGTCTATGGGCACAAGCCGAGCTACGGCATTGCGCCACCACGCGGCCAGGCCTTACCGGGCAATGTCGCCGCCTCCGACATTTCGGTGATCGGGCCGCTGGCGCGCAGCGCGGCCGATCTGGCGCTGGAGCTCGACGTCATCGCCGGGCCCGACCCGATCGACGCGGCCGGTTGGCAGCTCGCGCTTGCGTCGCCTCGCGGCAACAAGCTCCCCGACTATCGCGCCGCGATCATGCTCGACGATCCCAATTGCGAGGTCGACCGCGAGGTCCAGACTATCCTCCAAAACTTGGCCGATTTTCTCGCCCGCGAGGGAGTTCGCGTCAGCGACCGGGCGCGCCCAGACATTGATTTGGCGCATTCCCATGCGGTGTATATCCAGTTGCTGCGCGCCGGGACCTCGCGACGCCTGAACCAGCAGGAGTTCGAGCAGCAGACCGAAACCGCGCGACGCCTCGATCAGGCCGACCAGAGCTATTTCGCTCGCACGCTCCGGGCCAACACATTGGCGCACCGGGATTGGCTCGCCGGCAATGAGGAGCGCCACCGCCTGCGCCTGAAATGGGCCGAGTTTTTCCGTGAATATGATTTGTTGCTGTGTCCGGTGACGGCAGGTGCGGCCTACCCGCACGACCATGCAGGCGAGCGCTGGGAACGTACGATCCTCGTCAACGGCAAACGCGTGCCGGTGACTGACGACCTGTTTTGGGCGGGGCTGTCGGGGCTTGTGTATTTGCCGACGACGGTGGCGCCTGTGGGCGCGACATCGAAGGGGCTGCCGGTCGGGGTGCAGATCATCGGGCCGCAATATGGCGACCGCAGCTGTATCGCGTTTGCCGGTCTGCTCGAAGAAGCGTTTCGCGGTTTTGTCGCACCACCCGGTTTCGGCTGAGGTGCGCATATGACCGACTTGGTCCTCAGAGGCGGCCGCGTCATTGATCCGGCGAGCGGCCGCGACGAAATCGTCGACATCGCGTTTGGCGAAGGAAAGGTGATCGAGATCGGACACGATCTCCGCGACAACGGCGCGGAGGTCGTTGATGCGCGCGGGCTCCTCGTCGTGCCTGGGCTGATCGATCTCCACACGCACGTTTATTGGGGTGGAACCTCGCTCGGTGTCGATGCGGCCAAGGTGGCGCGCCGCAGCGGGACGACGACGTTCGTCGACGCCGGCAGCGCCGGCCCCGGTAACTTCCATGGTTTTCGACGCCATGTTATCGAGCCCTCACCGCTGCGCATCATCCCGTACCTCAACGTCTCTTTTCCGGGCATCTTCGCGTTCAGCGCCGCGGTGATGTTCGGCGAGTGTGCGGAAATTCGGCTCCTCGACCCGCGCGAATGCGTCCGGGTCATCAACGCGAACCGCGACCTGATCGCCGGCGTCAAGGTGCGCGTCGGGCGGAACGCCGGCGGCGCCTCGGGGGTAGCACCCCTCGAGATCGCGCTCGAAGTCGCTGAGGAGACCGGGCTTCCGGTCATGGCGCATCTCGATAATCCGCCGCCGAGCCGGCTCGAAGTGCTCTCGCGCCTGCGTCGCGGCGACGTCCTGACGCACTGCTTCCGTCCGTTTCCAAACGCGCCGGTGCATGGCGATGGCCGGATTCGCGAAGAGGTCTTCGAAGCGCGGCGTCGCGGCGTGATCTTCGACATCGGTCATGGCGGCGGCTCGTTTGGCTTTCGCACAGCAGAGGCAATGCTCGCAGCAGGGTTTCTTCCCGACGTCATTAGCAGCGATGTCCACACCTTGAGCATTAACGGGCCGGCCTTCGACCAGCTGGTGACGATGTCGAAATTTCTGTGTCTCGGAATGCAGCTGGTCGATGTCGTCCAGGCGAGCACCGCAGCCCCCGCCGCAGCCCTCGGCCGTGCGGACATCGGAAGGTTGGAGACCGGCTCGATCGGCGATGCGGCCGTAATCGAACTCGCTGAAGGCGAGTTCGATTACCGCGATGTTCTCGGCGAATCCCGGGCGGGACGCTGGCGGCTCAAAATACGTGGACTTGTCGTCGGCGGTAGATGGTGGCACCCGAGCCAAAGCGCCGCGCCGTCGTTCACGCAAAATCAGCTCAGCGGCTAGCCGCGGGAGCTCGGCCGGTCAGAAACAGGATCTCGAAAGTCGCGGGAATGCGGTCGTCGGACCGGCCGAAACGTTCGGCGTAAAGCACTGTGGCGCGGGCGAGGGTGGCGCGGCGCAGCGGTGTACGGCGGCGCGCCGACAGCGAGTTGGTTTCCCCCATCCCGCGCAAGTCGCGCATCAGCGCGAGCGCGTCGGGATAGGTGACCGTGATCTTCTCCGCGTCGGCGACCGGCATCGCAAAACCTGTCCGCAGCAACAGGCCGGCCACATCGCCAAGCTCGGCGGCAGGCGACACGCGCGGGCTCGCCCCGCCCTCCTCGATGAGCTCGGCTTCGATGAGCACGGTGCGCAACTCTACGAGGCTCGACCCGCCGAGCATCGCCGCGAGAAACAGTCCCCCGGGTTTGAGGGCCCGGCGGATCTGAACGAGCGCGCCCGGTAGATCGCCGGCCCAGTGCAGCGTTAGGGCGCTGACTACGAGGTCGAAGCTGCGGTCGCGAAACGGAACGAAGTCGGGATCGGCCGCGACCAGCATCCCCTCGGCAAGTTTTGCCAGAAAGCCGACCGAAGGATCCGCCGCGACCACCCGTTCGACCCCGGGGCGGTGGCTGAGCGCCTGCGCCAGTGCCCCATGATGCGTGCCCAGATCGAGCACTTCCGGAAATGGTGCAGCGATATCGTCGAGCCGCTCGAGCAGACGGTCGCCGATCTCGGAGTGCAGAAATTTGACACAGCGTCGGGCGGCGCGGTCGCGGTGCAACCGCCAGGCACGGCGGTCGAAGAGCAATATCGGTTCCGAAGTCAAATTAGTGGGCCCTTCTATGCCCCTGGTTAGTGAAACATTCAGCCCCCTACAATCGCCCGTTGACGAAGGCGCCGGCAACCTGATGATGTGTACGGATGCAAGCATCGGCAAGCTTTGCCAGCCGCGCTTCTAGCCGCTTACTACGGATGGGCCGGGCAGTAATCGATGGGGTACTGCCGCCGCGCTGCCTCGGCTGCGGCGAGATCGTCAGCGAGCCCGACGGTCTGTGCGGCCGATGCTGGGCAGGCATCACCTTTTTTGCGCCACCGTGGTGCGTCCTTTGCGGCGCGCCCTTTGCGCATCCGATGGACGAGGATACGTTGTGCGCAGACTGTGCGCGCCAGCGGTGGACCTGGGATCGCGCGCGTGCGGTGCTCCGTTACGATCGGAATAGCCGACATCTGGTGCTCGGATTGAAGCACGGTGATCGCACCCATGTCGCTGGCGCGTTCGGTCGATGGATGCACCGCGCGGGAACGGATGTCCTCGCCGGCGCCGATCTTCTGGTCCCGGTGCCATTGCATTGGACCCGGCTGTTTCAGCGCCGCTACAATCAGGCGGCTCTTCTCGCCCAAGCCATCCGTGCCGCCGGAGGCCCTCAAGTTGCGGCGGATTGGGTGGTTCGCCGCCGCAGGACACCATCACAGGGCCATCTCGGCGCGGCGGCCCGCGAACGGAACGTCCGCGGCGCTTTCGCTGTTCGGCGCAGCCGCGATTTGGCGGGCAAGCGGGTCGTGATTGTCGACGATGTTATGACTACGGGAGCAACTGTCGAGGAATGCGCTCGCGTGCTGAAACGGGCAGGGGCTGCGTTCGTGGGGGTATTGACGCTGGCACGGGCGCTGCGAGTGGGGGGATAGTCCCGGGAGGGGGCCAAGGCTTGGCATTTCGGGGTTCTCCCCCTACCTGAAGGCTCGGCGTGGCTGCGCGGTGTTATCTTGGAGTTTTTACGGTGATGGCTGAGGTCGAGCTGTATACGACCATGTTTTGCCCCTATTGCGCGCGCGCCCGCGCGTTGCTGGAACGCAAAGGCGTCGACTATACCGAGTTCGACATAATCGGGGAGCCGCCGCGGCGAGACGAGATGATCCGGCGCGCCGGCGGGCGCACCTCGGTGCCGCAGATTTTCATCAACGGCGAGCATATCGGCGGTTCCGATGAGCTGGTCGCTCTCGACCGCGCCGGCGACCTCGATGCCATTCTTGGAGGCCCGAAATGAACACCGTCTTTACTGCCTCCTGCATACAGTTCACTTCGGCTCGGGATTACGAACCCAACATCCGCCTTGTCTCCGATCTCATCCGTCGCGCGCGTGACGCGGGCGCCAATCTTGTTCTGACCCCTGAAAACACGGGCCTCACCGAGCCGGTCGGTAAGTTGCGGCGCGAGAAGGCGCGCGACGAGGCCAACCATCCCGTCCTCGCTGCGTTGCGCGAGGTCGCCCGGGAGACCGGCGTGTGGCTGCTGATCGGCTCGTTGGCTATCGACCTCTCCCGCGAACCTGGTGAGATAGAAGGAGAACGCCGCCTCGCCAACCGCTCTTACCTAATCGATCCGAATGGCGCGATCGTCGCCCGCTACGACAAGGTCCACATGTTCGACGTTGATCTTGCTGGCGGTGAGAGCTACCGCGAGAGCAACGCTTTCCGACCTGGGGGCCAGTCAGTCCTGGCCGAGACACCGTGGGGGATCCTCGGCATGACGGTGTGCTACGATCTGCGGTTCCCGCATCTTTATCGGGCGCTCGCGCAGGCAGGCGCCGATTTTCTGGCAATTCCATCGGCCTTCACAGTGCCGACGGGGAAGGCCCATTGGCATGTCCTGATGCGGGCGCGCGCCATCGAGAACGGGTGCTATGTGTTTGCCCCGGCGCAATGGGGCGAGCATGCCGAGGGCAGACGGACTTACGGGCACTCGCTGATCGTCGATCCGTGGGGGGAGATAGTCGCCGACGGTGGCGAAGGTGTCGGCATCATTAGCGCCCGCATCGACGCGGCGGCAATCGCCAAGGCGCGCCGCATGGTACCGTCTCTAAAACACGACCGTCCATTCACACAGCCGGAGCTTGTCGTTCGCCCGCCGCTAGCCGGCGAGTAACATCGAACTCGGTATCCTCGTAGATCGCATTGAGGCTGATAGAAGAGAGTCTCAAGATTGGCGTCGCCTTCAACGACTTCGTCGGTCCAGCGAGCGCGCGTCCTGCTCGATAATCGCATACTGCTGAATGGACGGCGTCGCGAAATAATCGAATTTCTTGTGCCCCTGGTCCCGGGTGATATCACCTCTATGACAGGATCGGGTCGGAGATCTGGTCGTCCTTTGTCACCAACAGGTGACACGTCACCGAAACACGTTCCCACGAGAGAAACTCCTCGGGCGACATCAATTTCTCGGCGGCGTTCGACATCAGGAGAGATTACTCTGTTGGCGGGCTACTGTGAAAACCGGCAGCCTCAGGGAGGCGGCCCAGCGAGCCGGCGACGGCGGTCAAGCGCTGGATGACGGCAGGCCGAGGTATCGAAACCTCACCTTGCTCGAAAGCCACGATGGTGAGCATCGCAAAGGCTTTGAGCAACTCGCCAGGGCAGAGCAGGAAATCGGGGTTGCGCGGCAGGCCAAAGCGCTCGTTGCCGCGCGAGAAGGTCTCGTAGATTAAAACCCCGCCAGGCGCAACGGCGCGGCCGATCGCCGGCAATAACGGGCGATGCAAGTAATTGGTAACGATGATCCCGTCATAGTCATGGCCGAGCGGCCAGGGCTCAGCGGTCTCGATGTCGGTCTCCTGCACCTCGCAGCCTGGCCCGGCAAACGTCAGGAGCGCCGAAGTGTCACGGTCGACCGCGCACACCACAAAGCCGCGGTCACGCAGGAGGCGAACATGCCGGCCACCGCCGGCGGCGAGGTCAAGCACAAGGCCCCCCGGTTTGATCAGCGGCAAAAAGCGGTTGACCCAAGTAGAAGGCGCCATCGAAGGGTGAGAGGGTGGATTGATCTCTTGCATTGGGGCCGAACGATTGCAAATAACGCGCAGAGCTGAGTACAACGCGGCTCGGAGGTAGTGTCGATGATCCTGTTCACGTTGCGGTGTGCCAAGGGACATGAGTTCGAGGGCTGGTTTCGCGACAGTGACGGGTTCGAGGCGCAGCAGAAGGCGAGTGAGATCGCTTGCCCCGAATGTGGCGATACCGCGGTCGAAAAGGCGGTCATGGCACCGCGGCTCGGCCGTTCGCGGGAGGCATCCCCGCCGATCTCTCCCGCGCAGTTCCGTGCCGCGTTGCTTGAAATGCGGCGCCAGGTCGAGGTCAACTGCGATTACGTTGGCCGACAGTTTGCCGAGGAAGCGCGCCGGATTCATTACGGCGAGATCGACCCGCACGGCATTTACGGCGAGGCCACCGAGGCAGAATCGCGGGAGCTCACCGACGAGGGGATCAAATTTGGACGGATTCCCTGGATTTCGCCCACCGACAGCTGATCGCATCCGAGATGAGCGGCTTCACCGGCGGACAGCCCCGATCATGTAGTTGACCGCCAGGTCCTGCGACAGCGACCACTCCCCGCTTAGCCAGTCATAGCTGACGCCGATCAGTTCCGTCGGGTGGAGACCGTTGCGGCGCAGACCGATGGCAAATTCCGACGGGCGGATGAATTTGCGCCAATCGTGTGTACCGGGCGGCAGCCATCCGAGCAGGTATTCGGCGCCGATGATGGCGAGAGCGAAGGATCGCGCCGTCCGGTTCAACGTGGCCCCGATAAAAGCGCCCCCTTCTCCGACCAGAACCCCAACGCATCCAAAGAAAACCGCCGGATCGGCAAGGTGTTCGATGACTTCGAGCGCCAGCACCGCATCGAACTGGCGATTGCCGGCGGCGACCGATTCGGCGGTCGCGACACTGTAGTCGATCGACAAACCGCTGGCTTCGGCATGGGCGCGGGCGACTTTTACCGCGTTCGCATCCGCATCGATGCCGGTTACCGCGAAGCCGAGCCGTGCCATCGGTTCGGCGATCAGACCTCCGCCGCAACCGATGTCGAGCAGGCTCAGCCCTTGGAAAGGTCGCAATGAGGAAATATCGCGGCCGAAATGCCCCGTCAGGCATTGACGAATAAAGCTGAGCCGAGTGGGGTTGAGCCGGTGCAACGGTCGAAAACTGCCCTTCGGATCCCACCACGCGCCCGAATGCGCCGCGAAACGGCCGATCTCCTCCGGGTCGAGTGTAGCGCCGGGGTCGCGCACGCCTGCGATCCTCCTCGATCGAACGGTTCGCTCTATGGCCCGATGGACCGGAAAAGAGTATGTGGTGACACCCTGGCCCGGGCAATGGCAGGCGCGCGCCTTGGCGGAACTTTTTGCCGGATAGAACTCGAGAGGTGCATGGCGCGTATTGTTCAGAAGTTCGGCGGTACCTCAGTGGCCGACGTCGAGCGCATCAAAAAAGTCGCGCAGCGTGTCAAATGCGAAGTCGATTGCGGCAGCGAGGTCGCGGTGGTTGTTTCGGCGATGGCGGGGGCGACGAACCAGCTGATCGCATGGACCCGCGAAACCAGCCTCCTGCACGACGCGCGCGAGTATGACGTCGTCATCTCGGCGGGCGAGCAAGTGACGGCAGGACTCCTAGCGCTGGCGTTGCAGGATCTTGGTATAGACGCGCGATCTTGGCTTGGCTGGCAGATTCCGATCGCCACTGATGGCGTGCACGGCAAGGCGCGCATCGAATCGATCGACGCCGCCGAGTTTCGCCGCCGCCTCGCCCAAGGCCAGGTTGGCGTCGTAGCCGGGTTTCAAGGAATCGGACCGCGGGGGCGGATCACTACGCTCGGCCGTGGCGGCTCCGACACCTCCGCGGTCGCGCTGGCGGCGGCGCTCGAGGCGGATCGCTGCGACATCTTCACCGATGTCGACGGCGTCTATACGACTGATCCGCGGATCGTTGCGAAAGCCCGCAAGCTCGATAGAATTACCTACGAGGAAATGTTGGAGATGGCGTCTCAGGGCGCCAAGGTGTTGCAGACGCGCTCGGTGGAGATGGCGATGAACCATCGGGTGCGCGTGCAGGTTTTGTCGAGCTTTTCCGATACCCCCGGAACCCTCGTGGTGGACGAAGACGAGATCGTGGAAAAACGGGTTGTGAGCGGCATCGCGTACAGCCGCGACGAAGCCAAAATCACGGTCCAGGGAGTGCCGGACCGCCCCGGCGTGGCGGCGGCGATTTTTGGCCCGCTCGCCGATGATGCAATCAATGTCGACATGATCGTGCAAAGCGCTTCGGAGGACGGGCGTACCGCCGATCTCACCTTCACGGTGGCGCGCGCCGACCTCGACCGGGCTGTATCGGTGCTGGAAAAGGGGCGGAAGGGAATCGGATTCGCGGCACTCAAGCCCGACCCGAATGTTGTCAAGGTTTCGGTCATCGGCATTGGCATGCGCAGCCATGCCGGGGTCGCAAAGCAAATGTTTCAGACCCTGGCCGACAAGGGCATCAATATTCAGGTAATTTCGACTTCCGAGATCAAGGTCAGCGTTCTCATCGCGGCCGAATATACCGAGCTCGCTCTGCGCGCGCTGCATACCGCCTACGGGCTCGACGCCGCCGGATGACCGAGGGCATCGGCTCGACGGAGTTTTCCACGAGCGTAGGTCTCCCGGCCAACCGAGCGAACATGGAGCGCGGGCCTCCCGTGGCTGCACTCGACCGCTTGTGGGCGCGTGGGCGAGAACTCCTCGGCTGCGATCTCGCCATCATGGGTGGCGCGATGACCTGGGTATCCGAGCGCAACTTGGTCGCCGCCATCTCCAACGCCGGGGGATTCGGGGTCATTGCGTCGGGATCGATGTCGCCGGAACTTCTCTCGGCTGAAATTTCCGCGGCCAAGACGCTGACCCCGCGTCCCTTCGGCGTTAACCTGATCACCTTGCACCCGCAACTGCTCGAGCTGATTGAAGTATGCGTCGAGCATCGGGTCGGCCACGTCGTGCTCGCCGGCGGCCTGCCGAGCAGTGCGGCGATAAACAAAATCAAGCACGGCGGGGCTCGTGTCCTGTGCTTTGCTCCGGCTCTCGGGTTCGCGCGCAAGCTCGTGCGGATGGGGGTGGATGCGATCGTGATCGAGGGCAGCGAGGCCGGCGGCCATATCGGACCGGTATCGACCGGCGTCTTGGCGCAGGAAATTCTGCCGCACCTGACCAGCGTACCGGTCTTTGTCGCGGGCGGCATCGGCCGCGGGGAAGCGATGTTGGCTTATCTCGAGATGGGGGCATCGGGCGTCCAGCTCGGCACCCGCTTTGTTTGCGCGCACGAGTCGATCGCTCATCCACGCTTCAAACAGGCCTTTATCCGTGCCGCAGCGCGCGATGCGGTCGCTTCGGTCCAGCTCGATCCGCGGTTTCCGGTAATTCCGGTACGCGCGCTCGCCAATTCGGCAACCGAGCGGTTTCTCGCACTGCAACAGCAGGTCATCGACCGCTGTGCACGGGGCGAACTGACGCCGCGGGAAGGACAATTGGAGATCGAGCATTTCTGGGCCGGTGCGCTGCGGCGCGCGGTGATCGATGGCGATGTCGAGGGAGGCTCGCTGATGGCGGGTCAGAGCGTCGGCTTCGTAACTCGCGAGCAGACTACCGCCGAAATCCTCGGCGAGCTGATCGACCAGGCGCTCGCGGCGCGCCGCGAGCGCGTGGAAGCTTCCGCCCGAGTAGCCGGCAGCCGCGCTGCCCGCTAGCGTCCGCAGACATCACGCTTAAAGCGAGGAGATCGCCTGGCCCTTGGCGGTCTGCTTCTGGCGCGGCAGATAGTCCGAAAACTTGCACGATGAAGCCGAGACTCATCGATGTGATGGCTCGATTGCGGTACTAGGATCGGAACATGTCTCCTCGGGAGGTTGACTTGTCGCGGGGTCGGGGTACGCGAGGATGATCGAGACCGGAGGCAGCGTCAGCGCAATCCGCCGCCTCCTGCGCCGGCTCCGCGACATCATGGCGGGCTCGGGCAGCGCGCAAGAGCGGCTCGACCGCATTGTTCGCGTCGTCGCAGCCGAGATGGTCGCCGAGGTCTGCTCCGCCTACATCATGCGCGCGGGCGAGGTGCTCGAGCTGTTCGCGACCGAAGGTTTGCGGCCCGAGGCCGTCCACCGGACGAGGCTGCGGGTCGGCGAAGGCCTGGTCGGGGTCATTGCCGCGACCGCACGGCCTCTCGCTCTCGCCGAGGCGCAATCGCATCCCGATTTCGCCTACCGTCCGGAGACCGGCGAGGAGATCTACCATTCGCTGATGGGCGCGCCGATCTTGCGCGGCGGTCACGTCCTCGGCGTGCTCGTCGTGCAAAACCGCACTCCGCGCCATTACACCGAAGACGAGGTCGAGGTTCTGCAGACGATCGCAATGATCGTCGCCGAGCTTGCGGCGAGCGGCGATCTCGTCAACCCGCTCGAAATCGCCCAAGGTCAGGGCGGCACACTGCTGCCGCTCCGGATCGTCGGGGTGCGGCTCAATGCGGGTCTAGCGCTCGGGCCGGCGGTTCTGCACGAGCCCAAGGTAATCATTCGGCAGGTGGTCGCGGAGGACGTCGAGGGTGAACTCGCACGCTTGCGCGGCGCCGTCGCGGCGATGCGCGAGGCGATCGACGAGCTGGTTGCCACCAGCCGGCAATTCGGTGCCGGTGAGCACCACGACGTGATCGAGACCTATCGTATGTTCGCTGCCGACCGGGGCTGGGTCGCGCGCATCGCGGACGCGATCCGCAGCGGGCTGACCGCCGAAGCCGCCGTAGAAAAGGTCGCGGACGACACGCGTGGCCGCATGATGCAGGTGAGCGATCCCTATTTGCGCGAACGCCTGTTTGATCTCGAGGATCTCGCCAACCGCCTGCAGCAGCACCTTTCCGGACGTCCGCCGAGCGCGGCGTGGGCCGAATTGCCCCCCGAATTCATCTTGGTCGCCCGCGCCATGGGGCCGGCCGAGCTCTTGGATTACGGGCGCCGGCGGATCATGGGTCTCGTGCTGGAGGAAGGCTCGCCAACGGCGCATGTCGCGATCGTCGCACGCGCGTTCGACATCCCGGTCGTCGGCCGTGTCGAGGATGCGACCAGCCGGATCGAGGCTGGTGATCTCGTCATCGTCGATGGCGACCACGCTCAGATCCTCGTGCGCCCAAGCGAAGACATCCGGCAATCGGTCGCGGCCGCCGTCGAAGCGAGGACCCGCCGCCGCGCCTTTTACGAGACGCTGAGTTCGGTGCCGCCGATCAGCCGCGACGGCGTTTCGATCAAGCTGATGCTCAATGCCGGCCTACTTCTCGATCTCGCGCAACTCGGGACGACCGGCGCCGAGGGCGTCGGGTTGTTTCGCACCGAATTCCCGTTGATGATCCGCGATACGTTTCCGGGGGTCGATGAACTAACCGAGTTCTACAAGCGCGTCTTCGACCAGGCAGAATGCCGGCCGGTCTTCTTCCGAACGCTCGACATCGGCGGCGACAAGGTGCTGCCCTATCTGCCGCACGCCTTCGAGGACAATCCGGCGATGGGGTGGCGTGCGCTCCGCATCGGACTCGACCGCCCGGCGATGCTGCGCCAGCAGCTGCGCGCGCTGATTCGCGCCGCCGCGGGCCGTACGCTGTTCATCAAGTTTCCGATGGTCGCGGAGGTTGCCGAACTCGAACGGGCGCGTGCGCTCGTCGATATGGAACTGGCCCGCGCCGCCTGTGAAGGAAGGGCGCTGCCGCAAACGGTCAAGGTCGGTGTCATGCTCGAAGTGCCGTCCTTGTTGTGGCAGTTGCCGGCGCTGTGCGAGCGGATCGACTTTCTCTCGGTCGGGACCAACGACCTGCTGCAGTTCTTGTTCGCCTGCGATCGCGGCAATCCTCGCTTGGCCGATCGCTATGATCCGCTGTCGGCGCCGATGCTGGCGCTGTTGCGCGAGATCATTGCGCGCACCCGCGAGGCCGGGGTGTCACTCAGCATGTGCGGCGACATGGCCGGCAACCCGATCGAGGCGATGGTGCTGATCGCCCTCGGCTTCCGGACCCTGTCGATGGCCGCGACCGCGATCGGCCCGGTGAAGACGATGATCCGCAGCCTCGACACTGCCGCGGTCGCCGGTTATCTCGACGACATCGGCAACCGTCCGGACCACTCGCTCAGACCCAAGCTCGAGGCCTACGCGCGCGACCACGAGGTTGCGCTGTAACGCGCTGGACGGGCGCGCCCTTTTGTACGGCGCCGAAAATGGCTATATGGCGTTAACGTCGTGCCAACTACCCGGGAACAGAGGATGAGCGTACGGCCTTACCGCGACATCCACCGTCGCGCCTCCCGCCAAATCCATGTCGGCAAGGTGCCGGTCGGCGGCGATGCGCCGATCACGGTGCAGTCGATGACCAACACGGTGACGAGCGATGTCGAAGCCACGGTCGCACAGGTCAAGGCGCTGGAGGAAGCGGGGGCGGACATCGTTCGAATCTCCTGCCCCGACCAGGAATCGGCTGTGGCGCTGAAACACATCGTACGGCAAGTGACGGTGCCGATCGTCGCCGACATCCATTTCCACTACAAGCGCGCGATCGAAGCGGCGGAGAGCGGCGCCGCGTGCCTCAGGATCAATCCCGGCAATATCGGCTCGGCTGAACGCGTGCGCGAGGTCATCAAGGCGGCCAAGGACCATGGCTGCTCGATGCGGATTGGCGTCAATGCCGGTTCGCTCGAGCGCGACCTGCTCGAACGTTATGGCGAGCCGTGCCCCGAGGCGATGGTCGAGAGCGCGCTGAGCCACGCCAAGATCCTCGAGGACAACGATTTCTTCGAATTCAAGATCTCGTGCAAGGCCTCCGACGTGTTTCTCGCGGTCGCCGCCTATCAGCAATTGGCCGAGGCCTGCGACTACCCGCTGCATCTCGGCATCACCGAAGCCGGCGCGTTGCGCAGCGGCACGGTCAAATCCTCGATCGGGCTCGGCATGCTGCTGTGGTCGGGGATCGGCGATACGATTCGCATTTCGCTGTCGGCCGACCCGGTCGAGGAGGTCAAGGCCGGCTTCGAAATCCTCAAATCACTGAACCTGCGCCGGCGTGGGGTCACGGTGATCTCGTGCCCGTCCTGCGCGCGCCAGCAGTTCGAGGTCATCAGGACTGTCGAGCGCCTCGAGGAACGCCTCCAGCACATCACGACGCCCTTGAGCGTGTCGGTCATCGGTTGCGTCGTCAACGGCCCGGGCGAGGCGCGCGAGACCGACATCGGCTTCACCGGCGGCGGCAACGGCACGCACCAGGTCTATATCAGCGGCCTCACCGACCACCGCCTCAAAGACGCCGACATCGTCGACCACCTCGTCGAACTGGTCGAGAAAAAGGCGGCAGAGATCGAAGCGGCGAAGCGACGAGAAGGCTCCGGCTTGGTAACGGCGCAGTAGCGGTAGCGGCCGACGACTGTAACGCCGTCGTGGCACGTTCCGAAGCCGACCTAAGATGGTGACGTAAGAAGTATTCTTAGCGAGCTTGACCGGTTGTCTCATCAAGGAACAGCCGGACACCGGCGTGTCCGTCTGCAGGCCCGCGGTCGCCGCCAAAATTGAACATGTTCAACAGCGAACCAGCGAGTTCGTCAAATGAGCTGCCGCCGATCCTGCCTGTCTGCCAATTATCCTCGATGAAGCGCAGAACAGAGGTTTGGTCCGTCAGGGTGTGGTCGACGTAGTTGCGCTTTGCGAAAGGCGAAATCACCAACAAGGGCTGACGCGGGCCATAGGCGCAGCGACCTTGGATTGGAGTGCCGCTCGCGTCCGCAGCCGGTGTGCCATGGCCGCATATCCCATCGCCGTTCAACTCATCGCTGTTTGCAGGGCTGCTGGATTTCGCTGCCGACGAGTTCACGATCGGGCTCATCTGATGGTCATACCAGCCGTCCGAATCGTCGTACAGGATCACGATCGCGGTATTGTTCCAAAACGGCGAGCGCATGATTGCATTGACCGTCCTTACCAAGAATTTTTGCTCGAGCAGCGGATCCGAGTAGCCGGCATGGCCGTCCTCCGCGGCGATCGCCTTCAAGAAACTGACCGCCGGCATGTTGCGGACTGCGAGCGCATCAAAGAAATCGTGCAGATCGTATTGATGATTGGCGCCATCAGTCGTGCCGATATTCTTTGTCGAGGTCGGTCGGGCGTGGCTCGGATTGGCTGTCGATTGATAATATTGAAAGAAGGCGTGGTGCGGAATGTAGTCGGCGGTGTCCGAAGTGTTGTTGGATGGAGCGGCGGGGCTCGAGCGGTTGCAGCCCGAAGTTCCATTGGGGTTGGTCATGGTGAGATCGAAGCCGCCCATGAACGCGCCCCAGGTCACGGCAGATGCGTTGAGCAGATCGCCGATATTTTTTCCACCCAGCTGCACCGTTGTTCCCGTCGAGCAAACATCGCCTGTCGGGTCGAGGTCGCCGACCAGTGTACCCGGTCCGGTGTTGTTCGGCACGACCTTGGCATTGGAGGCGCTGGGCGTCGCCGGATAGGTATTGCCAGCAATGAGATTGAGCAATCCGGGAGTCGAAGGCCCGAACGTCGTGCCAAAAGAATTGTCGCTCATCGCGTAATTTTGCGCGTAATTCCACAGCGCCGTAACCGTGTTGCCGTCGAAATACCCCATGACCAAGCCCTGGCTCTTGCCCCAATCATAGGGCTGCTTGCAGCTCCCAACGCCGACAGTGGCTGGGAACAAATCCATCAGCCCTTGATCGAAGGCTTGCTGCTCATGGCCGTAATTGTGGTCCTGGTCGCACGTCGCCGCTTGTGACGGGCTAAGGCGGAACGGATTGATCGCGTTGGAAGCGTTGCCCGGGTTGTTGCGATTGGGGTTGTCCGTCAGTAACACGCCGTCGGGTGCGCCCTCGACCAGCCTGCCCAATCCATTCACTGACGGCGTGTCGTCGCTTGCATGGAAGAACTGTTCGCTTGGCGGGTTCAACGCGTCTGGATAAGTGCCAAAATAGTGGTCGAAGGAGACGTTCTCTTGAAAGATCACGACCAGATGCTGGATCGGTGTCGTTGTGACCGATGCCGCGTAGTCTTGTGCGCGACTGGTGTCGGAAAGTCCTGCGCCGCTAAGCAAGTAGATTCCGGCTGCTGTTGCAGCGAGGCGAGAAATGGCCATCACCATGGGACGAATTCGCATCTTGCATCCTTTTCTGAAGAGCACAGGGATACGGGCGCGAAGAGAAACCAGCGGCCGGTCGCAGGAAAATTAGGGGACCGAATCGAGGAGGTCGTAGGCCTCCCCGATCAGGTGCGCTGCAACCGCGTCGTTCACCGGGCGGTTGTCGAAGGCGGCGCCTTCGAGCATCTCAATCATGCTGCCCGCGATCTCGTTGCGGCGCTTGGTGATCGCATTGATTTCCGCCTCGAGCAGCGTGTAGGTCGAATCGTCCCCCTTGAGCGCGGTCGTCGAGATCCCGGTAAGGGTGCGGACACCGAGTTCGCCGAGGGGAGCGTTGATCGCCTTGTAGGCCTCCGCCAACTGGGAGAGCGTGTCGCCATGGGCCCGCAGCGACAGCGGAAGGACATGGCGTGCCAGCGCTTCGAACAGTACCCGGCCGTCATGCGCATAGTCGTCTCTTAGCCCTACCAGGCTCAGCATTGTCGGCCGAATGTCGGTGTGGTCGCTGAAGATCTCGCCGAACCGGCCCAACTTGCGCACGCCTGGGCCAACGATGCCGAGCCAGGTTTGCGTGATCTGGTTCTGGAAATCGCCGTGGTTCCAGGCAAATCCGGACTGCTCGAGAAAGCAGCTCGCCGCATTCGCCATCGGAGTACAGAGCGGGCTGGTATTGCCCGAGGCGGTCAGGAAATAGTCGGGATTGGCGAACAGGATGAAATTGGGGGTGCGGTTCGGGTCGGCTGTTATCATATGCAATAAGGCCTGCTCGGCCTGGTCGGCCAAGGCCTGCGTAACCTGATTGGTGCTGCCGTTGGGTCCGTCCACGAGATCGAACCCGAGCAGCTGGCCGGCTTCGCGCTCCAGCGTGCGTGTGGCAACAGCGGTCTGGCCGGGATTGCCGTTGATATAGAAGGTCGGCGCATCGTCGCTATGCACCCTGAACGGCGTCACATCGCCGAACTCCGTGGCGAACACCAGGCTCAGATCGGCGTTGATCTCGCCTTTCTCCGCGTAGGTGCAAGGAATGTTGACGCCGTCGCAATTCGCCGGCGCCGGCGACCCGCCGACAAAATGGTCGTTTTCGTCGGCAGTAATGATGAACAGCGTATTGTGTTTGCTGATCCCCGCCTTCGCCAGACGCGCAAAGAACTTGCCGAAGGCCTCGTTGTAGGCGGCAAGCTGCTGCACATATCCGGTCTCGCCCGGACCAAACGTGCCGCCGGCGGCGTGATTGTCGTGGGCGTCGGCGATATAGCCGTAGACGACCGGTATGCCCGCTTCGAGCATCGTCGCCAAATAGCCGAGCGACTGTGATGCCGACGGGCTGAAGCCGGGGAAGCCCACATTACCGTGGCTGTCGGCAATGACATCGCCATCGAGGTCGTCGACCGGTCCCTGTGGGGAGATCTGCGGCTGCACATTGGCGTTGCCGTAGAGCACCTGGAAACCCTGGTAACCACCCGGTTCGTCCGGCAGGATATCGGGCGCGCCATTCTTGGCGCAAACCGGGCTGCCCTGTGCACAGTGAATAATAATGCCCTCAAAATCAGTTATCGCTTTATTGGGGTTGCTGGCAGCCTCGGAGTGCTGCGGCGAACTGGGGCCGAAGACGTTGTCGATGTCGGTCGTTACATTTTCGAAATCGATGTTGGCGATTGAGAAGGCGCCGACATCGCAGCCGCCGCGGGTAAATGGGACCCAAGGCGCGGGGGCGTTGTGGCCCTGCTGGTCGAGCATTTCGTAGGTCCCGTCGGCCAGCTTATCGGTCCAGTAGGTGAAGGAACTTGGGAAGCTCGCGACGCCGTTGTTCACGAACAGTCCGAAACTGTTGCCGATCGGCACGCCGAATTTATCGCCGTAAACTCCCGTCAGCGCCGTCAGGATGTCGACCGAGGTGTGTGAAATCAGCGGCGTGTAATGCCTTGTGAAGAGCGTGCCCTCATCAGTCAGAAAGTTCAGCAGATTGGGCATCTGCTCCAGGTCCGAGGGCACGCTGGCATTATCGCGGCGCAAATGCACATTGTCGAATTGTAAGTACACGACATGCTCGATGCCATTGGCGAGATGGCACTTGTTCTGCTCGCTAGCAGCAGTCGCCGGATGGCCGAGTGAGATCATTGTCGATGCCGCGACCGCGGCACAAACCATCGATTTCATAATTTCCAAGTCTCCCCGTCTGCGCCGCAGTCACTGCGGCGCGGGACGTAGGGTAACCGGCGTATTGTTACCGGTTGGGGTCAGAAATGTTGCGGTCTTGTGATCAAAACGCGATTCGCGCTGGCACGCTCACCGTGTGCATCGGCCTTTCACGTGCCGTGGGGCAACTACGGCCGCGTGGCGTCCTCTCCAGCTATCCCGCGTCGCGTATTGTGGCACGCCTGCATATTCAGCAGCGTTTCCATCTTTACTCCGACGATTTCGGTCTGCCACCGATCGGCGGCTTCCCTGCTCAATGGGATATTCCGATTCCGGAACAGCCCGCGGTCGGCCTGATCAAGCCCGCGACGACGAAAGGCGAATGGGTGTCTTGTTGTTTGGACATACGAACCACCTGATTTGAACAGAACGGCAACCGCAAAATTGCCGTAATCTTACCCTATCCTGCGGCTTGCTCTGGGTGGCGGGAGCAGCCAAGTTTGGGTTGAGTGATACAACCTAAACAGGAGTTTGCTGCAGATTCGCTGCAGATTGCACAAACCGGCACAATCGATTCACGTCACGGTTGTCGGTAAAAACGACGCGAGCCCGTCTATCGCGCTCACCGATGCGTAGTTGACGGCGAGCCGCGCGAGACCTATTCGTCGGCAAACAACAGTCTCGGCCGCCGTAGAAGGGCTCGCGGGAGGAAAGGATGCCTGGACAAACTTCCGAAGATCTGCTGGCGCTGTTCGACAGCGCGCCGCTCAACCGCCGCTATTGGGTCGCCTTTGCGTTGATGTCGGCGGTCTTCGTCTACGACTTCTTCGATTTCCTCGTCGTCGGCTATCTCCTTGCCCAGGTCGCGCCCGAATGGCACCTGACCTACGGCCAATCGGCGGTGATCCTCTACAGCGGCGGGGTCGGCGCGATTCTTGGCGCTCTGGTGTTCGGCGCACTATCCGATGCCTGGGGACGCAAGCAGCAGATCGTCATCGGCACCTTTATCTGCGCGTTCAGCGCCGGGCTGATCGCTGCGATCCCGGAAGGCGCCTGGTGGCTCTTCGCGATTTTGCGCTTTTTTGTCGGCATCGGCCTGACCGCGGCGGTGACGCCGTCGCTGACCGTCGTCGTCGAGTTGACCCCAACGCGGCACCGCACGATCGCAACGAGCTTCTACGTCGTCTTCGCCTCTGCCGGCGGTTTTCTCGCGCCCTTGATCTCGGCGGCGCTGCTCGGGCCATTCGGCTGGCGCGGCGTCGCCGTGGTGGGTTTCGGTGCGGCGGTGATCGGTGTGCTGGTCTGGTTGTACACGCCCGAATCGGTACGGTGGCTCGCCGCCAAGGGCCGCTTCGAGGAGGCGCGCGCCGAGGTCGCCAGGCACCTGGATCTGCCGCTGCAGTCGGTGCCGCTGCCTGCTGTGCCCCCGACCACAGTGCCGAGCGGCAATCTGCTCGACCTCCTCTCACAGCCGCGGATGTTCTTGGAAACGATCCTCATCTGGGGCGGTTCTTCCACCGCGGGGTATGGCGTCTATTTGTGGGGACCGACGATCGTTGCCTTGCTCCTCAAAGTGCCGGTCCCGCAAGCTGCCAAATACTTCGTCTTTGTCTCCGCGGCGGGGGTGACCGGCAAGATCATCGTCACCTTAATCTCGCCGCTGATGGGCCGGCGCGTGTTGGGCGTATTATGGGGTTTTGGCGGCGTCGTCGCGCTCGCCGCGGCCGGCTATTACAATAGCGTACTCCTGGGTGGGCTGCCCTTGCTGGTGATCCTGCTGTGCTGTTCGACCTTCTGCATCGAAGGCGGCTTTTCGAACCTCGCGCCCTATACTGTGGAGAGCTATGGCGTGCGGATGGGCGCACGCTCCTCCGGTCTCGGCCAGACGGCAAATGGAGTTGGCAAGATTGTGGGGCCATTGAGTCTTGCCTTGATCGCGGGCACCAGCAATCTCGTGTCGCCGCAGGCTACGGCGGATGCAGTGTTTCCGGCCTTCCTCTTTCTCGCCTTTTGTATGCTGCTGGTGGGACTGTCGTTCCTCCTGCTCGGGGTCGAGACCCATGGCCGGGCGATGGCGCTCGGTGCCGGAGGCGAACCGGCATAGCTCCATCCCGGGGCGCTGGGATGGAAGCGCATTATGCGGCTTTCAGCCCGACGCCTCGCGGCAGATGCCGATGCGGCGGGCGTTCTTGGCCCAATAGAAAAGCGGCGGCTGGCCGGTCGCGGTGCCGTTGCGCAGCGCGATCGCGCGGCCGAGCATGAACCGCGTTACATCGGCAAACGATCCGAGCAGTTTCTTCCCGACCGGGTACCACCGAACATCCTCAAGCTCCTCGCTCGAGACCGGCTCGCCGAATACATGGGCCGCGTCGGAAAGGAAGAAACGCGTGTTGAACCGCCGGTGCGAGTGCGATGGGGTGATCGCGCGGCCGACATAGGTCAGGAGGTCGAGCCGCGCGGCGAGGTGGTTCTCGCGATAGGCCCGCTCGATCGGTCTCGTCGCGGCCGACGCCGGGAATCGGTTGGCCGGGCGGCCAACCAGCACGCCGACTTCCTCCCAGGTTTCGCGCAATGCCGCACGCGCCGATCTGGCGAGTCTCGGTCCCACCGCTTCGGCCCCCGTCTCGACATTCCAGGCACGGCAATCGGGCAGGTCGATCGCGCCACCGGGGAATACATGCACGCCGGGCATGAAGCGGACATGACGCGGCCGGCGGCCGGCCAGCACTTCAAGCTCGCCGCCGGCGCCGCGCAGCAGGATAAGCGAAGCGGCATCTCGCGGGCGGACAACCGGCTGGCGCTCCGCCGCGGCCGCATCGGAGATGTCGTTCATGCGGACGATGCGCGCTCGATCGCGGCGATCCAGGTTTCGAGAGCGGTTTGCAATTCTTCGAGGGCGTAGTGCTCGGGTTTTGCGCCCTCGATTATGGCATTCCGGATGACGGCCCCGTCGGGCGCGATCGCGATCGAAAAGGCATTGCCGACCCCGCCGGGTTGCGGCGCCTCGCCGCGTCCGGCGGCCGCGATCTCGTCGAGCAAGGCGCGGGCAGTAACGAGATCGCCTTGCACATCGCTTTGCAGAAAGCTGGCGAGGATCTCGCCGTGACGGCCAGTGCCGGGCCGCGCGTGGGCTTCGAGAAAACCGGCGGGATGTTGCGCGGCGCCGACGAGGTCAGATTTCGCCATCACGGGCCGCGCAGCGGGTAGGCGGCATTGATGCGGCCGTCTTGGAACCATCCCTCGATCATGAAGCCGCGGCCAGACGGGCCGACAAACTGGCCGTCACTGCGTCTCTGGCCGTTGTGAAAGGCCGCGAGGATTGCATTGACGACATCGGGATCGGACATCGCGTCGGGAAAGAACGTCGAGGGCGCCTTCTTTCTGACCCACGCGCCGGTCGCCGGATCGCGGATCGAGACGCGCGCCCGGTAGACCCCTTTCGGGTCCGGTGGTTGGATGATCTGAAGCACGCGAGCGGCGTCGGGATCCGTCCCGTCCGGTCGATGATGGTAGCCGACGGCCTCGCCGTGCCGGTTGATCTCGCCGAAATCGATGTGAATGAGGTTGATCGGCGGGTCGGTCGCCGTCCACCTGTCCCCAGGTGCCAATGCTAGCGCCTGGAGCGCCAGGGCTGATGCTGGCATCAGCCCCAGCAGCAGCACCAAAGCTCGGAAAGGCCTCATGCCGAACCCGGCTCCGCAACGGCGGCCGACCATGGCGACATCGCGTCGGAGATGCCGTGATTGAGGCCGTCCGATCCCCGCAGCACCAGGTTCGGGCAGGCAAAGCGGCTCGGATACACGGTGTGCTCGACGATCCGAGCTCCGGGGCGGGTCGACAGGCGTCGCACGATACCCGCGGGCAGCCGCCGGTCGATGCCGATTTGGTCAGTGCCACTGACATCGATGCGCGGGTGATGGGCCGCGGTCTCGAGATCCATGCCGAAATCGACGATGAAGCTCGCCAATTGCAGCACCGCGCCAAGGATTCTCCGGCCACCGGAAGCGCCGACGCCGAACCACGGCCGGCCGTCGCGCGCAGCGACAACCGGGCACATATTGGTTAGGGCGCGCTTTCCTGGCGCCATCGAATTCGGCCGTCCCGGGCGTGGGTCGAACCACATCACGCCGTTGTTCATCAGGATTCCTGTACCGGCCAGCACATATCGACTGCCGAAGGAAGACAGCAATGTCGTCGTCAGCGCTGCGATGCCGCCGTTTCGGTCGGCCGCAGTGATGTGCGTCGTCGAGGTCCGCGAGCCGGTTTCGACGTCCCCCATGCTTTCCAGCCGCTCCGCATAGGCGGTTCCAAGGGCTTCTGCCAGGATTTCGAAATAGTCGGCGTCGGGAGCGCCGGCAAAACGCCGGGCCGATAGTCTGTCGAGAACCCCGGCCAATGTCGGCCCGGCGGTCATCCCGGGCGCGGTCTGAAACGATGTGCCGCGATATGGGATCGTGAGTGCCGGGGCGACACGGGCACGACAGCGGGCCAGGTCGTCTTCGGCCAGAAAGCCGCCGTCGCGCCTCACCTCGGCGGCGATCGAGTGCGCGATCTCGCCGTGGTAGAAATCGTCCGGCCCCGCCTCGGCCAGACGCTCCAGGGTTTCCGGGAGGCGCCCCAACGGCAGGCTCATGCTGTCGCGGTCGGGCGGACAGACCGGCGGAAGGCCGTCGGGCAGCCAGACCCGCCGGCTCTCCTCGTAACGCGCCAAATCGGTCGCGGCGCCGGCTACCTTGATGGTCGTAAACCAGTCTACCGGCAAGCCCGCACGAGCAAGCGCAGTCGCCGGCTTGACCAACTCCCGCCAGGGAAGGCGTCCGAAACGCTCGACTGCCAGGGCATAGCCACGAACCGCGCTCGGGGTCGCGAACGATAGCGGTCCGTGCATGTTGCGGTCGTCGACGACCCGGGGCCACGTGAACAGCTCGGTTTTCATCTCGCCGGTCAGCGGGAATGCGCGCGGATCGAGACCGTGCGGTGCCGCCGGTCCGAAATCGACAGCCTCGGCCCCGGTCGCTCCTGCCCGGTGCACGACCATAAAGCCGATCCCGCCGAGACCGCTGTTCCAGGGTTCGACTGCGGCGAGCGCAAAAGCGGTGGCGACGACGGCATCGACCGCGGTGCCGCCCGCCGCCAGCACTTCGGCGCCGACGCTGGCGGCGGTCCCGTTTTGCGCAGCGACAATACCGCCGCGCGACGATACGCCGGGCTTGCGGATCTCCCAATTCTGGGTCGGGTGCATCTTGCGGCGTCGCTTATGCGACCGCGATCGAGTCGACCCGGTTGGGGTAGAAGGCATAGTAGCCGGCGAGCCCGGAAACCTCGTCGTAGGGCGCCGGGTAGGCCCAGACAGCGTTCTCTGACCGCCTTCTCGATCCCGAGACCTCAGCAATCTCGATCGTCCAATACGAGGCTTCGCCCTTGAAGGGGCAGCGGCTGTGATGTTCGGTCGGATGCATCAGATCCAGCCGCACGTCTTTTTCGGGGAGATAATGGACCGGAGTATGGCCGGTCTCCTCGACGCGCAGCGCGGCGCTGCTGTCGGCGACCGTGACGCCGCCAAAGACGACACTGACCCGTCGGCTTTCCGGCAAAAGGTCGACGCGATAATCCGGACGGGTGACAAAACCCGGGGCGCGGTTGGGCATGTCCATTTCCTCCAAAGGATTATCAACGCTGGTGGCGCTTGCTCGGGGTTGGCGGCGAGCCTTCCCCGCCAAACGAGGCCACGCAACTCGCATGCAGCTCAGGGTCGGTGACCGGGCCGCATTCTTCCTTGATGCGCTTGGCGCGGAATGCGGAGTTGCTGTGCAACACCTGCTCGTATTGCTGGCTCTGGCGAACATTTGCTGCTGCACCCTGGTCCGGCGGCTCGCGCGTCTGCGCTGAGGCCGGTCCGATAAAAGCGGCTGCCAACACGGCGGGGAGAATCCAGGAAGAACACCTCGGCATATCGACTCCTTCGGTAGGACGCGGGCCGATCATGACGCGGCTTCGAGCATTGCTCAATCCGCCATCGTCAATCCACCGCTGACGCTCAGAACCTGGCCGGTAATGTAGTCGGACCGGCGGCTCAAGAAGAACAGCGCCGCGTTTGCGATTTCGATCGGTTGAGCGATGCGGCGAAACGGGATCGCGCGGGTGAGGGCCTCCTTCATGCGCTCTGGCTGCCGCTGAAACAACGGCGTATCCGTAGGGCCCGGACAGACGCAGTTGACGTTGATTTGGTAGCGGGCTAGCTCGCGAGCGAGCGACTTGGTGAATGCGATCAGTCCGCCTTTGGCAGCGGCATAGACCGTCTCCCCCATGCTGCCGACGCGGCCGGCATCGCTCGATATATTGACGATTTTGCCCGCGCGCGCCGTCACCATCGGCGGCAACACGCTGCGGGTAAGGCGGACCGCGCCCATCAGGTTGATCGCGATGACGCGATCCCACATTTCCGGCGGGTTTTCCAGAAAGGGTTGGATTTGGTCCCAACCGGCTCCGTTGACCAACCCTTCGACGCGCTCGACCCGATGATGAATTGCCGCTGCGAAGACGGATATCGAGGGCGGGTCGGCGAGGTCGAGCGGCAGGTATTCGATTGCCAGCCGTTCGGTGGCGGCGTCCGACGCCACTGCCAGCCCGCCTGCCTCATCGATATCGCCTATGAAGACCCGCGCTCCCTCGCGGGCGAGCAGAAAGGCGGTGGCCTTGCCTATCCCGGAGGCGCCACCGGTCACGATGACAGTTTGGCCCCGCATCTCCATGGCTAAGCTCGCTGACGCGTGACAAGACTGAATGCGTTGTTCTAGCCGACCGTGCCGTGGCCCACTACAGTGTCGCTCTCAGGCCAGATGCCGACGGGCTCACAGATTGGCGACAAAGGCTGGTGCGGCGTGCCCGTCGACTGCCCCGAGTGAGCGCAGGGCTTCGATGATGATCTGCGGCAGCCGATGGGCGGGGAGATCGATTTGTCGGGAATGCAAGGCCGCACCGTGCCGCACGACATAGTCGCTATCACCCTCGTCGAAGGCGAAATGGCGGAAGACTTGGGGCAGGCTCGGAAGATGATCCCCATAGAAGGCGAGAACCCCCTCGTAGTCACGGCGGCGCAATCCTGAGAGCAAGATTCGCAGCATCTCGTCCGATCGGCGGAGGCCCTCCAGGTAACGCAGCAGATCGTCGCCCTGTGGGACTTCTGTCGCAAACCGGCGTTGCAGCTCGGGATCGATCGGGAGCCCGCCTTCGCGCCAAGGGCCATGGTTGCCCATTGTGATCGCAAAGATAAAGACCCGCGGTCCCTCGGCGTCGAGCACTCTCAATACGTGGTCGGCCAGCTCCGGGTCCGAGCAATAGGGTGGCCGCCGCGACCCGCCGAGGCTCTCGATGCCGAGAAACGTCTCGAAACCGAGCGCCGGAAGCGTCAAATCGCGCCGGAAGAAACTGCGGTCGAAAGGGTGCAGGCAAATGGTACGATAGCCTTGGCCGCGCAAGCGCCAAGCGAGCGACGTGATCGGTGTGCGCGCGAAGGCATGATAGGGATTGAATCGGTCATAACCGAGCTCGCTTTCCGGGATTCCAGTCAGCACCGCGAACTCGGCTCGCATCGTGTTGGCGCCCCACCCCGGCACTTCGAGCCGGCCGAACGTCGCGCCGCTCTCGCAGCAAGCGTCAAATCCCAAGAGTAGATCGCGGGGCACGAGGCGAGACATGCGACGGGCATCGAAAAAAGACTCGCACTGTACAAGAACAAGGGGGACGCCTGTCGGCGCACGACTTCGTCGGGGCGAGGGCGATGGCAGCGGAGCATGCCGCGCGCGCCGCGCGGCGCGCTCGGCTCTTGCGATCACGCCGGAGACCAAGACCATCGCAAAAGGTCCGAGATTGGCGGCATCGCCGAACGGCTCGCCGGTCGCCCCGAGCTCGCGCAGCGCCGCAGCAGCCGCGCCGAGCGCTGGCTCGCGAGACATCAGCCATGTGCCCCCCGTCATCAGCCCGGTGTAGAACAGCACCAACAGAGGGTTGGGTTCCCAAACTCCTGGCTCAAAGGAGAGCAGAGCGACAGAAAGGGCCACCGCCGCGGCCGCGCCGCCCAGGACCAGGGCGGGTCCCGCGAAGGGCAGGTAAAGCTGCGGATGGCTAAATACGTGCGGTAGCTCGGATATATCGGAAAACACGACCGGCTCGCGCAATACTTCACGCTTGGTTCGATCGGCTACTGCGAAGCCTGCACCGAGAGAGATCAGAACAACACCGGTGAAAATCGGCCGGCCGGTGGCGGTGAGCATGAGACTGCCCGCCAGCAGAACCGGAAGCAGGTCGAGAAGAAGAGCGATCGACCTGACGGTTTTTGCATCGGCGATGCGACGAGGAAGCAACCATGCGGCGAGCGCCAGCGCGCCGCCCACTCCAATATGCAAGACCGCGCTCATCGCTTCTTCAGACCGAGTGAATACGGAAGCGATAATGCCGCAAGATCGCATCGCCGATAATGGCGGGGGCCAAGTCGCAAAATTGCAGACCAAGCACGAGCGGCCGCGGGAATGCGATACGCCGCCGGCCGTGATCGATTCCGCGTTTGACGATCCGCGCGGCGGCATCGCTGCTGAGCAAAAACGGGGTCGGCCCGTCGAACCGGTCGGTCATCGGGGATGCGAAGAACCCGGGACATACAACAGTCATGCCGACGCCGTGCCGCTCGAGCCGTGGCCGCAGCGCCTCGCCATAGGCCCGCAACCCGGCTTTGCTCGCACAATAGCCGGGGCTGTAGGGGAGCCCGCGATAAGCGGCGATCGATGCGACGACCGCGACGCGCCCGCGGCGGCGCGAGCATAACGCCGGCAAGAGCGGCTCGATGGTGTTGCTTGCGCCAAGCAGGTTCACCCGTATCTGCCGCGCCACCCCGTCGACGCCCTCCGAGGGGCTTTCGGGGTCCGGTCCCGCCGATGTACCGGCATTTGCCATCACCAAATCGACCGGGTTCTGGCGATCGAACTGGCATAGCCATGAGGCCATGGCGGAGGCGTCCGTCACGTCTATCGCCGCAGTGCTCACTTTTGCCCCCCTTGCCTCACAAGCCTGGGCCGTGGCTTCGAGGCGTTGCCGATCGCGTCCGAGAATTCCGAGCGCGACTTGCGGGCGGGCGTAGGCTCTCGCCAAGGCGGCCCCCAACCCGCTCGATGCGCCGGTGATAATTACGGCGCTGAAGGGTGCCCGCATCCCCGAGTTCCTAGAGCCGCGGCCCGCGAGAAGCATTACGCCCGGGGATTTGGTGCGGTCCAGCAGTAAAACTGAGAAGCCTCTGCGCAGATTCACTCCATTGTCGGGCGAAGAGGCCTTGAAGACGGCGCGCTAGGACGAGAATGCCGGGCCGCCAGAGTTCAGGATTGTTGAGCCTTTCGATGACGACTTCAGGTCCGCAGGGAAGGCGCGTTATCGGGTCGAGATAGCGCGGGTAGAGGATCAGCGCGCCCGCGACCAACTCCTCGACGGCCAGCGTTCGCCCACGCTCGACCTTCGCGATATCCGTCGTCAGTCCCCAACCCGCATAGAAGGGTCGGCCGTACACGACAACCCGCCGCCCGCGCAACAACGCCTCGAAGCCGGCAAGGGAGGTCAGCGTATGCAGCTCGTCGATTTCGGCGAGGAGAGCCGCCGTCGAGACGTCGCGAATGATGCCGTCTGAATAGCCACGCGCAATCTCGTCGCGAACCCTTCCCTTGCGGTGACCGGCTTCCACATCGGGATGGGGCTTGTAGAGGATGAAGGCGTCGGGGTTGGCCGTGCGGACGCGGGCGAGAAGATCGAGGTTGCCACCGATGTCCTCGCCGCCGAGGCGGACCGATAGGTCGTCCTCGACCTGTCCCGGCACTAGGATCCGGCGCTTGCCGTCAGGCCATTCGATCGAGGGCGCGGTGGTGCTGAGGTTATATTTAGTCACCCCGCGGGTCACGAGCTGAGCGATCAGATCTCGGGCGCGCAAGATCACCGCCGCATCGAACTCGGTCTCGGCGAGGAGCTGCTCGAGATCGCTGCGCACGCTCGGATCGAAATGCATGCCCCGGCTGTCGAGAACGAGGGAGGCGGGCGGCATGAAATCGGATCCCAGGCCAACCGAGCGAACAAACCCGTCTTCGATGCGGATCAGCGGCACGCCGCGGGCTTCGGCTGCTTGGGCGAGGCCCGCCGGGATGCGCGAGGCCCACACCGCGATGGCAGCTCCCGGCCGGGCCCGAACCCTCGCGAGCGCTGCTCTCGTCGTCCGCCGAAAAGCGGGCGTTCCGCTGTTCGATCGCAGGAAATCCGCTACTTGCCGGCGCTTCCAGAAAGACATTCCGATGCAGACTGCGATGCGCCGGTTAGCGGCTTCGACATTTCGCCACGTGTCGACGATTTCGAGAGTGTCCTCGAAGGATGCAGCTTTTATCCGGTAGGGATCGAGATAGCGGGTCGCGAGCAAGCAGGTGCCTGCGAAGATCTCGTCAACTGTTCGGCGGAAAGGCTTTTGGCATAATGTCGCTTCGTCGGTGGTGACCCCCCAACCCGAATAGAACGAATCGGCGAAACAACGGACTCTGGCCCCGGCCAGGAGCGCGAGGAAGCCGGTCTCGCCCCCCGCCGCATACACGCACGCTGATCGCTCGACCGCCTCCGAGGGATCGACGGTACGGGTGATGACGGTGCAACCGCGTGCCGTCGCGTCGCTCAGAAAGCGCGCAAGGGGACCGGGCCGCCGGTCCATCTCGGGAGCCAGGATCACGACTTGCCCGGGACGGTATTCCACCAAGGCGGTGTCAAGCATCGCAGCGAGAACAGGAGCGGAGGGTGCCCCATTCGCGCCGAACCCGCCGCTCTCGCCGGCGATGAGGAGCAAAAAATCGTCAGGCTGCGGCAGCCCGGGGGGCGTTCCGGGGTTCCACCACGGACCGCCGAGGCGACGCGATACGATCTCGCGCCGTGCGATCGCAGCGCGCACCAACAATTCCGGGCTTTCCCAACCGCGGGTCAGAAGTAGCCGGCAAGGGTCGAGGAAATCAGCCGGCGAACTCGGGCCGGTCATCGCGTGAGCGGTCGCGCTCAGCGTGCGTGCGCCAACAGCCCACGCCGGCGGCGCCCGCAACAATCCGGTGCCGAGCAGAAGGCAGGGAGCCCCCAACGCAGCGGCTCGCCTCCTTGCCAGTCCCTGATGGCGTGAACGAGACCACACGACGATCCCGGAAACCCGGCCGGCCTCCGCCCTTTGCACGCGCGCCCCAATCGTGAAATCGGGCAGCAGCGCAGCGAGGGCGGACCGCTCCCGCGAGCCGGCAACCACTTCGATCAGGCCCGAGCCGACCGGCGCCCCAGAGCAACCCCTGCCGTGTCCATGCGACGCAGCCGCCGCCGCAGAGGCGAGATTAACTTGCCGCATCCCCACCCTAACTGTAATGCGGATGGAATGTTCTTGGCGAGGAACCACTCTTGACAATCGTGCGGGCGCTGTCCACGAAAATTGCGTTGCGCCGCAGCAATGCGACATTTGGAGAGCAGTCAGCAGCGACGATGATTCTTGCGGATCGAGGTTCCCGGCCCTATAGGACGGCGACACTCCCCGACACGGCTCGGGAATGGCCCAGCGCATAATCTTCGACGGCCTGAACTTATCGCTAGCAGAAGGAACGGGGGTAGCCACATACACGCGCATCCTGACCCAGGTCGCGCGAGAGCTCGGCCACGAGGTTGGCGTAGTTTATGGCTCCCCGCAGGTCCCGCCAAAGAACAGGCTGTTGCGGGAGGTCACCTTTTTTGACGAGAAACGGGCGATCAAGAGCTCTATAGCGGCAGAACTCGTTAACTATGTTTCCGATCAAATTCGCTATCATCTTCCGGTAAAGCCGACGCCCGTTGAGCTTAGCGGCGCCGTTGTTACTCGGCAGTTCGCCTCGACACTGCCAATGCTCGATCAAATATTTGTCGCGCGGAAGCTCTTCGAAAACGCTCGGCTGCATTTTTCCTGGACAAAGAGCTTCGTCGAACTCGCTTTCGACCCGCAGCCGGATATCTTGCATTGCACATACCAATTGCCATTACGGTCCAAGTCTGCGTGCAACATCTATACGATTCACGATCTCGTGCCGCTTCGCCTGCCGTTTGCGACCCTCGACAACAAGCGGCAGATGTTTCGGCTTCTCAAAAAAATCGCCGCGGACGCCGACCACATCGTCACTGTTTCAGAAAATTCAAAGCGAGATATCATTGAGTTTCTCGATGTCGACGAAAAACGGGTGACCAATACCTATCAAGCAGTGTATTTCCCTGAAATTTATCTTAACAGATCTGATAACGTCATTGCAGAGCAACTTTCAGGGACTTTCGGTCTTGAATTGCATCAGTACCTGCTATTCTTCGGAGCGCTCGAGCCAAAAAAGAATGTCGGCAGGCTGGTCGAGGCCTATTTGTCTTCGGGTGTCGACATTCCGCTGGTGCTCGTCGCGGCCGAGGGCTGGCACAATGACGCCGAAATCAGATTGTTGGCCGAGCTGCGCGAGAATGAGCCGCCGCCCAATGGGCTTGAACGCTCACCGGTGCGGCGCGCCGTCCGTCGCTTCCGCTATGTCCCCCTTGCGACGCTGGTAACCCTGATCCGGGGCGCACGCGCGGTTGTCTTTCCCTCGCTTTATGAAGGGTTCGGACTTCCGGTGCTCGAAGCGATGGTGCTCGGAACCCCGGTCATCACCTCGCGTGAA
>Ga0310914_10000204_pt1 | contig 31946 bp, 24 predicted proteins | sample GREbulkMGAN108_FD_203450 | JGI IMG/M metagenome (GOLD analysis project Ga0310914, IMG submission 203450) | Lab enrichment of tropical soil microbial communities from Luquillo Experimental Forest, Puerto Rico - GRE.bulkMG.AN108 | ecosystem: Environmental > Terrestrial > Soil > Tropical forest >... | reverse complement strand
AATCACGATGCGCGCTCAATGCCTAGGAATTTCTGAGACGGGACACTAGCCCAATGCAGGCATCCGAGGTAATCAGCCGGACACCCTTCAACCCGCGTTCCTTGAGATGCTTGAGGAACTCGCTCCAGCCACTCTTGTCCTCCTTCGCCCCCTCGCAAATGCCGAGAATCTCCCGATAGCCGCCCTCGTTCACGCCGATTGCAACCAGGAGCGAGACGTTGCGTACCTCGCCGGCCCAGCTGCGCTTGAGCACGATGCCATCGAGATAAACATACGGGTGCTCGCCCTCGATCGGACGGTTGCGCCAGGCCTCGATTGTCCCGTAGATCTTCTTGTTCAGGTCAGACACCGTCGAGGGCGACACTCGCGTCCCCCACAATGCCTCCGTGATGTCCTCAACCCGGCGCACCGATACCCCCGCCAGATACATCTCGATCAGTGCCTCCTCGACCGAGCTCTCGCGCCGCCGGTAGCGCTCGATAATCGCCGTCTCGAAGGTCTGCGCCCGAAGCTTCGGGACCTTCAGCCGTACCTCCCCGGCCTTGGTCTGCAGGCCGCGCTCGTAGTGGCCCGCGCGCGTGTCCCGGCGCGCCTCGCTGCGCTCGTAGCGATGCGCATTGCACAGCCGATCCGCCTCGGCATCGAGCAAGGCGTTCAACGTCTCCTCCACGGTGCCCCGCACCACTCGCTCGAGGTGGCTCTTGATCCGCTCGTCGTCAATCGTGATGACATTGTTCAACAGACTCGGTGTAGTCTCGGTCATGGCGGCTCCTTCTTGCTGACCTGGTTGCGTTTAGCCACCTCCAGTTCAGCCAGATTCGGGGCCGCCAGCCCTACTCAATTGTGCGAAAGATTCCGTACCTCATCGACAACGGCTTTGCGGGCCAAGGCGTGCTCGCGCCAGATTTCTGCGGCGCGCAGCGATCCGCGTCGGTCGCCTCAAGCCGACGGCGATCCACTTGGGTGACGTTGACGACAATTCCTGCTCTCATGACGAGAGCTTGAACTGCTTCGGGCGATTTGGGAATCGCCCGAATGAATCAGACCACTAGCGTGGTATTGGTTCAACTTCTGGAGACGATCGATGCCGAAGCCGTATTGGCCCTGGGCTCGCTCCGACGCAGCGCATGATCGACCGCCCAAATGGCGGCCTGCGTCCTGTTCTTCACGCGGATTTTTCTGAGAATAGCTTTGATATGCACTTTGACGGTCGCTTCGGCGACGCCAAACTTCCGAGCGATCCTCTTGTTGGATTGCCCTTCTGTGAGGCACGCGAGAATGGCGGTCTCTCGGTTCGACAATGTTCGCGCCAAAACGCCGTCACGAAGGTGCAGTTCGCTCGGCGAGACCTCATCGCATGCCTCGCTCATTTCGCCGCCCTGGACGGTGTTCGGGAGCGGCGCGGCTTCGGCTGCGACCGGAGCATGGGCAGCTAAGACTTCGGAGGGAGGACCGATCTCGCCACCTCCGTCGGCCAACGCCGTTGACAGGATGCTCGATTGGAGCACCGTCTCTCCCTGCATCAGCAGGTCGAGCGACTTAATCAGGGCCTCGGGCGTGATGGTCTTCAGGACATATCCGTCCGCGCCGGCGCGAAAGATGGCCAGCACCTCGCTGAGGTCGCAGCACTCGCCCAGCACCATCACGCGCGCTGACGGATGCCTCTGCTTGAGGAGTTTCACGTCGCGAACAGAACTCTCTTTCGCCCCGCCCAATCGGCCTCCGGTCAACATCAGCACGGCGCTCGACGACTTGAGCGAAAGCATCCTAAGCTCGCCCACCTCTCGCAAGGCCACCGCGACCCGAGAGCAGGTGGTCGACAGGATTTTTTTTAGGCTCTCGCGGAACAGGCTATCTTCATCGATGACGACCGTAGCATCGAGACGAAGACGCATCATGAGAACTTGCCCCCTCGGCAACGCGTAAGTGAACGCCCGCACCCACAGACTACAGTGTAGCGGCTGCCCCCGGCGCCGCTAAATTTAACACAGTAGCGCAGCTAATTTAAACCCAGTAGCGCAGTTAATTTATAGATAATTTACCCCTCGTTTCAAAACGCTTTGATGACACTGAAAAAGTTATCCACTGAGATAGCCCCCGACATCCACGGAGTGTTGTTGCGTTGCCCCGGCCATTAGTCTTAGTCTTAGTCTTAGTCTTAGTCTTAGTCTTAGTCTTAGTCTTAGTCTTAGTCTTAGTCTTAGTCTTAAGTGTTGCCACAGATCCTTGTTGCGCTCCCCGAAGGAAGGAAGCGGACTTTCGTCCGCAACGGCTTCGACCTGGAAACGCATCGGTGATCTCCTCGACCACTTCACTCCAGGCGAGCGCAAGGCACGACAAGGATAACGTTTCCGAACTCGTCGGTGATCTCAAAAACCGCACCTTCGAGATTCTCCTCGCTGAGAGCTTCTTTGATGCCGGCAGCCCCATCGGCCAGAGCCGTCGGAAGGTCTGGAAACTCCAGCCCGTGCGAATCAGGCACAAAATTGTCCCCTTGCCGGAAATTGAAATAGTAGCGGGGCATGAGTCGCCATTCCTAGCTCGGGACGCAGACGAATAGCGCGATTCGACGCGCCGGACAGCAGCTAAAAGGCTTAGCGCGCGGCGCCCAACCAAATCAGCGCCACCGCCTCGGCGAAGGCGTTCAAGGTGGTGGCCAGTCTGTCGTTCGAAAAAGCGTGGTCGATGCCCCCCGAACGGAACTCGGGGCGGACCCATTCCTGGACTGCGGGCCAAACGCGGCCGACCTCCGCCCTGAGAAACGCTCCCAGTCCCTCGCGAATCCAGCGTTCCTGGTTGATCTTAAAGCCGTTCTTGACGCGCGCGAGGCGGATCTGCTCGGGAATCTTGCCGGCCATTGCGGCCCGCACGATCCATTTCCCGTAGCCGTTGCGCAGCTTTAGCGAGGGGCGCAAGGCCAGTCCCAGCTCGACCACCCGGTAGTCCATGAACGGCAGCCGGCTTTCAATGCTGTGAGCCATGGAGTTCCGATCCTCGTAACGCAGCAGCGTCGGCAGGCTCACCTCCATGACGTCCTTCGATTGACGCAGCCACTCCTCCTCGCCGCGTTCCGCGCCCAGATGGAGAGCGGTGTCGGGAAGCCTGACGACCGAATTCAGGCCCCTGGCCTTGATGTAGCGATCGCGGTGCCGCCAGTAGTCGATGAGCGAGAGATGTTCGCTCATGATCATGGGCAGGAGCGACAGCGCGAATGCGCTGGAGCCGAGGGCATCCTTGCGTCGCATGAGCCGCGCCAGGTGGAACAGCTGATACTTGCGATAGCCCATGAATGACTCGTCGCCGCCCTGGCCACCGAGCACGACCTTGAAGCCCTGTTTACGGGCAGCGGCATAGACCCAGTTCTGGGCGATGATGCTGCCGCCGGCGAAAGGCGAGTCCTGCGAGTGAAGCGTCTCGCCAAAATTCTCGACGATTTCCTTGGATGTCGGCCAGACGTAGTGCGCGTCTATGCGGCGGGCCTGCGCCAGGAGCTTCACCAGGGGTCCTTCGGACTCGCCGGCATCGGGATGGCCGAAGCTAAAGCCCGTGACGTTGGTATGGAATTCGCTCAGTAACGCGGCGACAGCCGAGGAATCGAGCCCGCCGCTGAGCGAGACCGCCACCGGAACGTCGGAGCGCAACCGCAGGCGGACCGCGTCGGTGAGGAGATCGTGCACCGAACGAATGAGTTCAGCCTCGCTCTTCCCCTCGATCCTTCGTCTGGTCTCCTCGACGCGTTCGACGATGTCGTAGTAGGATTGGGAACGCGGGCGGAGCTCGCTTCCCGCGAGATCGACCTCCAGGAAATGCCCGGGACGCAGCGCCTTCAGCCCTTCGTAGGCTGATGTCGTGTCACCGCAATCATAAACGAAGTAGCGCAGACCGCGCGCGCAGTAGGCGAGGTTCGGCTCAAGGCCGAGCTCGCGGGCGAGAGGAGTCATCGTCGAGGCGAAGCTCAGCCTGGCCGGCGTGTCATGGTAGTAGAGCGGTTTTACACCGAAGCGATCGCGGACCAACCAGAGGCGCTTCTGCTCGCGGTCGAGACAGGCGAAGGCAAACATACCGTTGAAGCGTGCGAAGGCAGCCGTTCGCCAGGCTTTGAAGGCTTCGAGAATGACCTCGGTGTCGCTTTTTGTCCGGAAGCTATGGCCGAGTTTCTCGAGGACATCTCTGAGCTCCAGGTAATTGTAGATCTCGCCGTTGTAGACGATGCAGTAGCGGCGCGAGTGGTCCCACATGGGTTGGTTCGCTTCCGCGTTGAGGTCGATGATGCTGAGGCGGTTGTGGCCAAACACCGCCGTCCAGGCCCCCGCGTCGATGCTTTCGACCTTCTGATGGTCTGGCCCTCGGCGGCGTTGCGCTCGGACGATGTTCACAATCGTCGGAAGGAGGTCAGGAGAGGGGCGGCCGAGTGCGCCAGAGACGCCACACATCGATTGGTCCCGTCTAGGAAGGCGCCGCGGCAAACGCGGATTAGCGTTTCCCCGAAGCGCGGCCGTAGCCCCGCTCCGCGCGAAGAGTGTCCGCGGCGGGGTGGGGCGAAGATACCCTGCTGTGGACCCGATACCGGCAGGATCTTTGGAGTTGCCATGCGACCTTGCGGCACTGCGAGCCTCGCCATTGTCGACTACCCCGAAAGGAGTAGCATGGCGCGGCCGGCCCGGAGCGCGGCCGCTCTGGGAGCGCGTGCGGCTGGTCCGTCCTTCCAGGAAGTATCCGAGCGGAGTGCGCTGGCTTGTGATGATGAGCACTTCGGACGGCGTGCCTGGACTAGAGCTGCACACTCTTCGGGGGCGCGAGCTCCGCATTGCCGAGTTCGATGTGAGCGAGAAGCTCTGGCCGCTAAGCTCATCGGCAAGCGCATCCGCCTAGACCGCGCACCTTGCCGGTGATGATGGGCAAGCTGCGCTGTTTGAGGGCGCTCAGCTTGAGGTCGGCGTCGAGTCCGGCACGAACCCGCGTCGATGTCGAGCGACGTGATACGGACATCGATGATGAGCCTGTCCCCTTGCGGCCCGATATCGAGTAGCGGCTCTCCGGGCTTGAGGACTCCGCCGGGCGTGAAGCGTCTTATATTATTATTATTAGCTTGCCCCCGGGTTGCGTGGCGCTTGTCCACAAGACTCCGCGATTTGGGCAGCTTCCATTCGAAGGCTCGATCGCGCCGAGACGGTTCTGAGGTGGCCCGGAAAGCGGCCACGGGGACCTGCACAAGCTTGGGCGTGACAACCGATTGGAAGAATTGATCCCGCTTCAGGTCAGCGCTTCACGGGCGGAGCCCTTCGCCGGTTTGAGGAGGCTCGCGTAAAGCCCCAGCAATGCCTCGAATTCCCGCTCCCAGGCGAAACGCTGCAGCACGAGTTCGCGGCCGGCTCGTCCCATGGCTCGCGCCCGTTCCGGATCGTCGAGTAGACCGTTGACGGCCGCAGCGACCGCCTGATCATCGAGCGGGTCGACAAAGTTCACGCAATCGAAACCTTCCGTGAGCGCTCGCCATGAGGCGATGTCTGAGGCCACGACGGGAACGCCCGCGGCGAGATATTCCAGCAGCTTGGTCGGAATCGAGTCGTCGAAGTTCTTCATCGGCAGGAGGATCGCAAGACCCACTTGCGCCTCGCACAGGAGAGAGACGACCGCTCTGCGATCCAGCACGCCTCGATAATCAATCAGGCGCCAACCGCTTTCTCCGCTCAGCTTGCCAAGCTCGCACTGCGGAAGGCGTCCGGCCACGACAACCTTGGCCGAAGTGTGCGCGGCGAGGCGGGCGATTTGCCTGGAGCCGCGGAATTCGCTGACGAGCCCCACATAGCATCCGATGCGGCGACGCTCGTCCCAGCCAGGAAGCTCGGGAAACTCCGCCCGCTTCGGCAGATTGCGCAGGAGCACCGTCCGCCCGGAGGGATAGGCCTTTCGCATGCCGGGCGTTGTGACCACCACGCCCGACATGAAGCGGTCGGCCACGCGCTCGATGGCACGTCCGAGCGCGCCCGCGAGGCGTTGTCCGCGCGGAGAGAGCCAGCTCTTTTCGGCGAGGTCCTTCGAGATGTGCTCGTGTGAGTCGAAAACGACGCGGCGTCCGATCAAGCGCAGCATCAAGCCGGTGGGCAGGAGCTCCGGGTCGTGAAAATGGAAGATGTCGGCACGACACCACAAGAGGATACCCAGTATCCTGAACTGGCCCACCGTCATCCGCAAAGCTCTGCCCTTAGGCACGCGCAAGCTCCGGCAGGTGACGCCGTCGCGGATAATGGTCGTGCCGTCGCCCGGCGCGACGAGGGTCACGCGAAACCCAGCTTCGGCGAGCGATACGCATTGCTTCGTGAAGATCCGCGTGTCGTCGGCCGGATGGACCGTCGAGAAATGAACGACGTGAATCCTGTTGCCCTGCATGGCCCGCTCATGCGATGCCGTTCCGAAGCGAACTTTCGACCCCGGCAGGGCGCTGCGCGTCTGCCCGGGCAGCTCGCAGCAGATGTGCGAAGGCGGCGTCGTTATCGCCAGTGAAGTGCCCACGGATGCCGAAGGGGCCGCGGAATTCGTCGACCTCGTAGCCACCGGCGGGTAGCTGGGCGTTCATCGGGAAGTAGCCGAAGACGTCGTCCAGGCAGCCAACGGGCCAGAGGCCCAGCCGCTCAACGAGCGGCGCGTATCCGGCGGAGACCTCGGCGCTCATCATGAAGAGCTCGAGCTGATCGCCGATCGCGAGCGTGCAGGCACGGCAGTATCCACGACCTAGCTCGCCTAAGATAAGCGAGAGCGGTATGTAGGCTTCGCCGCCACGCAGCACCTCCGCTGGCCTTCCCGGACCTTCCGCCGCCTCGTCGGCAACCGCCGCCACCTGCGTGGCCACCTGCGTGGCCCAGTTCTGCCACTCGTCCAAAGTCGGTACCATGAAGACGGGGCCGCGTATGAGCCGCCGGATCGATCTCGACAGCCTCGGGCGCATGGGGATGTGGGCGCGCACGTCACCGGAAAAGCCCTGCAGGAATAGCACGGGGTGATCGCCGAGGCGCGACCGGACGGCCCGCCGAACGGCTCCGACATAGTCAGGAGAGACCCGATCCGTTGCCGGACGGTCGGCCGGATGACAGGCGCAGGAGACCAGCACGCAGGCGATCGAGCCGTCAGCATGGCGCAGCACGCTGACGCGGCAGGCAGAAGCGCGCGGCGCGGCGTGGTTCGGCCCCATGAGCGTGCCCGATTGCTTGATCCTGCGGCCGTGAAGAACGGGCCGCCTGATGTCGGCCCGGCGACCGACGCTGCCGCGAAGGTCGCGGCACGCAGTGGACAAGGTCAATCCGGGGCGACGTGATTGCAAAGCCTGCCGGGCCGCGCCGGCAAGCCGGCGAACGACCTCGCGATACCAAGCCTCGTCGCATTTGCCGAGAAGCGGCTTTCCCCGATCCAGCATCGGCGCCCAGTGCGTATGGGTCGCAAGTGCATGGACTTGCATCGGATAGCCCTGCCGGGCGCAGCGCGTCGTGAGGTCGGCGGCGAGGTCAGGGCCGGCGAACAGGGCATCGATCGAGAGCAGTATCACGCGTGTCTCGGCGCTTTCGAGCAGCACCAGATTGGCCTCGATCGCCTCATCCACGCCGGTGGAGCGCAGCGGGCCCTTTCGCGACCATGATCCACCGAGCTCCAGGGGCCGGTCGGGCGTGATATCGACACAGGCCGAGGAAACGTAGATCATGCCGCCACTCTCGCTCAGGCGCTCCGAGCGGTCGCCGCAGATCGGGCCTCGCTCATCGCGCTCCTTTCGTCACGCCGACCAGGCACCTGGGTGCAGCACGACGGTGCAGCCCGGGCTGGACCCGAATACCTCACCGAAAAGCCGGTCATCGCGCCCATGCCGAAGAACAGGACGCGCTGGCTCGGCCAGTCGCCGCCGACCATGCTGGCGGCGAATCCAGCCATGAAGATCGCAAGGATGATGTTTTTGTCCGCCACATCTCCGCGCCGGCGGATGAATTCGTAGAAGACCGCGCCGACGAACGCGACGAACGCCACCGTGCCGATGATCCCCGTCTCCGCCATGAGCTCGAGCACCAGGTTGTGCGGCCAGTTGCCCGCCACATCCGTCAATCCGGCAGCGAGCGGAAAGCCGCCCCATCCGACCCCGACGAGCGGCGAGCGCAAGAACACCTCGATCGCGAGACCGTGGAAGACATCGCGGGTACCGGCCGCTACGTCCCCCTCCCTTTGGAGGAACGCGTAGAGCACTATTCTCTTCAGAGTCGCCGGCACGTCGGGGCTGAAGGCGATCTCGCGCGCATAGCTCTGAAGCACCACGGCGATGAAGGCAATGACAAGGAAGCAGGCGCTGAGCAGAATCGCAGCCAGGACGCGATCCTTCGTTCCGTTCCAGAGAAAAATCAGGACGGTGAGGAATACGAGCAAGAGCCCGATGCGACCGCCCGAGAGAACGATGAAGTAGACGAAGACGAGCAAGCACATGAGCGCCCATATATCGGCGCGCGGCAACCGTCGCCAAAGTCGGTCGATGGCCCAAAGCCCACCGAGCGCCATGACGAAGGCGAAGTTGTGATAGGTGATGATGACGCTGCGCACGCGTTCGTCTTCGGCGAACAGGGCCGGTGTGTGCCCATTCGCCGTGAAGACGATGGCTGCCAGGCCGGCGAGCATCGCGCCGGAGACGAGCGACAGTCGTAGCCGCCCATCGCGCGCCACGACGAAACCGGCCGTTATGCAGAGCGCCGGGACGAACAGTGTCAGCAACGTCTTGTTCAGGCCGTAGCCTCCTGATGGCGACCAGAGATAGGTTGCCCCGAACAGTACGCTCACCATCAAGCACGCGAACAGGACCCGGATAAATTTCGCGTCGACAGCCGTGGCGCCGATCGCGACCAAGCTTGCCGCAACCGTCGCAAGGAGAACCGGCCAGGGGTTCAGAAACTCGCTGCCGAGAGAGAAGTGCGCGATGTAATAGATGACGCCTTGATTGACGAGCAGCGCGAAAAGGATGGCCACGGCGGCGGAAGCCTTGCCACTGGGAGCTCTAGCGGCGTCCGGGCGGTTCCCTGCTCTCATCCGCCGGCTCCGCGTCGATCAGAGGAGCCGTGCCCACGCGCGGCGTCGACCGAGGGCTGACCGGACATAAGCTGAGGCACCGTGATCGCCTGTCGCGTAGCGATCGAAGTAGCGGATCGCTCCCATGTCCACCATGTTCAGGACGCAGCCGAGCATCCGCTGGTAGACGATGTCGGAGCGGGAAAGCGCCCGCACGACGACGTCTTGATCCGTCTGCCCCCAAGCCGTCACCAGCACGAAGGCGTCGACGGCAGGCGCGACCGCGCGCACGTCGACGAACGTCGCCAGCGGCGGCAGGTCAAAGATGAGGAGGTCGAAGCCGTCGCCTTCGGTGTTGGCGAAATTCCGCATTCCGGGCGAGCCGAGAAGGTTGCTCGCATTTGACGACGCCTCGCCGCCTGCCGGCAGCACCTTGAGCCTGGTCTTGGGATCATGCCATGCGACGTCGGCGAGGCGCTCCCGCCCGAGGATCACGTCGCATAGGCCCTTCTTCGAGCTTTTCCTCGGCGAGCCGATCATTTGGCGGGTCAGGGACGAGCTCTGCAAGTCGGCATCGACGAGCAGCACGCTTTGGCCGGAGAGCGCGACGATCTGCGCAAGGTTGCAAGCGATGGTCGAGCTGCCCTCGTTCGGTATCGCCGAGACCACGCCCAGCGTTCGGATAGGTCGGTCCCGGCGGGCGATGTCGAGGGCAACCTTGATGCCTCGGATCGCTTCGGCGAATTGCGTATCCGGCTTCTCCACCGCATAGCGCAATAGCCCGAGTTCTTGCCGGCACATACGGTCGCCGCCCCGGCTTCGTACTCGGGCTGGAAGGCGCCTTTGAGGCGATCGCGGCACCAGTGCCAAGCAGCGGAGGCCGGTTTCCCGCTCGACCTGGTGGCCGGTCCGGAACACTCGGTCGAGCCGCTCGCGAAGCAAGCCGATGCTCAGCCCAGCGACGAGCCCGAAGCACAGCGCCCCACCGAGAATGATCGTCGTGCGCGGCTTGCTCTTGCGGGGCGGGCGCTCCGCCGCGGTGATGATCCGCGCCTCGGTGATGGGGAAGGACTCCTGCTCGATGGCTTCCTTGCGGCGTGTCAGGAGTGCCTCGTACACCGCGCGAGCCGTATGCGCCTCGCTTTCGAGTTGCCGCAGGACGATCTGCCATTCGTTGGTCACCATGTTTTGCTCGATAAGAGCCTTCAACGATGTCTCAAGGGAGCGCTCCCTGGAAATGGCAACCTCGTAGTCGCTCCGCTGACTCGACGCGATCCGGTTGAACTCGTCGAGGATCGATTGCTGCAAGCCCTTCGCCTCCTCGCGGTACTTGGCGGCTACCCCATTGTCCTTGCCGAAGCGCCGGGCGAGGTCGGCCGCCATGCGGACTGCGTCGAGCACTCGCGACCGAAGGCGGCTGATCAGCTCGCTCCGCAGCGCATCGCTGACGACGGCCTCAGCGTCTCCATTTCGAATGACCGTTTCGACGCGCTCGAGTTTCGCGCGGGCCTCCGCCGTGTGCGCGCGCGCCAGGATGAGCTGACTATTGAGCTCGTTGAGTTGCTGTTCGTCGACAAAGCCGCGACCGGTATTGACGATCTTGTGTTCGGCGCGGTAACGCTGTGCGGCGCGATCCGCCTCAAGCGCTGAAGAGCGGAGCTCGACGACCCTGAGGTCCATCCACATGGCAACGAGCTTCGCCGCGTCGTATTTGCCCCTCAGCTCGTCGGTGACGTAGGCGTTTGCGAGCTCGTTGGCGATGCGGGCTGCTTTCTCTGGATCCTCCGACGTATAGCTGATGCCCAGGACATAGGTCAGTCCCAGCCGGCGAACCGTCAGGTTTTCCCTGAAATTTTCGATGAGGTGCTGCCTTTGTGCGTCTTCGGATGCGGCGGGTCCGGACGCGGCGGGCGGGGATGCAAGCCCCATATGGCTGGAGAGAGTCGAGAGAATTTTCGTTGCGGATGCGGCGGTGCTGCGCACGAAGGATAGCGCTTTACTCAACACGCTGCGGCTCGGCGTATTGAGTTCGGGGTCTTCGTCGAGCTTGAGGTCGCGAATGACCTTCAGCACCACGCGTCCCGATTGGGCGACCTCGACCTGGCTGTCCACCAGCTCGCTTTCGATGTGCATGTCGGAGACAGACCGACCTTGAAGGAGACGAGCCTTTTGGGGCTCAATCAGCACCAGGGCGTCTGCGGTGAACCGGGGGACGGCCAATAGGATATATGACGTCGCAAGAAGAAGGCAGAGCAGGGTCATGCCAGCAACTATTGATCGCCGGCGCCGCAGAAAATCGAGCATATCGTGGAGATCAATGCTCGAGGCGACCTCGGCCTCGGGCCGGTGGTCGCCATAGGAAGCCTGTGTCGCTTCGCGGCGGATGACCTGTGTCGCTTCGCGGTGGATGAGAAGCATGGTGGCCCCGGGACAAAGGAACCGCGCGGGAATACTACTGCTGAAAAATCAGATCGCCTCGCGGAGATTCCGGATTAGTCCGCCTTCGCGCCGAGGGCGCCTCGCACCGCCTCGATGATCCGATCCTGCACGTCGGGCTCCAGGTAGGGGTGCATTGGCAACGAGATCGCCTGCCGGGCGAGGTCTTCCGATACGGGCAGACCCGGGTCCGGAGTCGGATAGGACGCGTAGGCGGTCTGCCGATGCAGCGGCTTGGCGTAGTAAACCGCCGTCGGGATGCCCTGTCGTTTCAGCGATGCCGCGAAACCGTCGCGCCGTTCTGGCGCCAAGCGGAGCGTGTACTGCGCCCAAACGGAGGTGCAGCCGCCGAGCACCCGCGGCACCCGTGCTATGTCCGCGAGATGGGCGGCGTAGCGGGCTGCCACCCGCTGCCGCGCCTCGATCTCCTCGCCGAATATCCTCAACTTCTCCAGGAGGATCGCCGCCTGCAGGGTATCGAGCCGCCCGTTCATCCCGATGCGGACATTGTCGTATTTGTCCGCTCCCCGCCCATGAATGCGCAAGGAGCGGATCACCGCCGCAAGTTCAGCGTCATTCGTGAATACGGCACCGCCGTCCCCGTAGCAGCCGAGCGGCTTCGCCGGGAAAAACGAGGTCGCGGTGGCCAGACCAATATTGCCGACCTTGCGGCCTTTGTGCGTCGCGCCGAACGATTGCGCGGCATCGCACAGAACCCACAATCCGCACGCGTCGGCGATCGGGAGGAGCGCGTCGTAGTCGGCGGGCTGGCCGAAGAGATCAACCACGATGAGGCCGACCGGGTCCAGCCCCAATCGGATGGCGGTCGCCAGGCCGGCCTCGAGACTTGCGGGGTCCATGTTGAACGTCTCCGGGAGGACGTCGACGAAGACCGGGATGGCACCGAGCCATGCGATCACCTCGGCCGTCGCCGCGAAGGTGAAGGTTGGGCACAAGATTGCCTGCCCCGGCCGCACGCCGCGCGCCATCAAGACCAGCGCCAGGGCGTCGGTGCCGTTGGCGCAGGAGATCACCTCCGCAGCACCGCAGAACGCCGCGAGCTCGGCTTCGAGCTCCGCGACCTCTACCCCCATGATGTAGTCGCCGCGCTCCACGACCCGCAGGAGCGCTGCATCGATCCTCGCCCCGAGCCGGCGGCGCTGAGCCCCGAGATCGATGAACGGAAGCGGCGCGAACGGTGCATGCCGATGTTGCAGCATCAGCTCGCCTCTTCCAGGATGCCATGGGGAGTCAGGCGGTAGCGCTCGCCCGTGTCGCGGCAGACGAGGCTCGGGCCGAGGCGGCGGCCATGCTTTGAGACCCAGCCGACCTGCCTTGCCGGCACGCCGGCGACCATGGCGAAATCCGGCACGTCCTTCGTCACGACGGCGCCGGCGGCGATGAAGGCGTAGCGGCCGATCACGCGCCCGCAAAGGATCGTGGCGTTCGCCCCGATTGTCGCTCCCCGCTTGACGAGGGTCTCGCGGAACTCGTTCTTGCGCTCGATCTCGGCCCGCGGCTCGAGCACATTGGTGAAAACGCAGGACGGCCCGCAGAACACGCCGTCCTCCAGCGTGACGCCGGCATAGACGGACACGTTGTTCTGGATCTTTACGCCGTTGCCTACCCTGACATTCGGGCCAATCATGACGTTCTGTCCGACGACCACTTTGCGGCCCAGCCTTGTCGCCGCCAGGATGTGGCTGAAGTGCCAAATCTTGGAATCTTCGCCGATCTCGACATCGGCATCCACGATGGCTGTCGGATCGATATGGACGCCGGGAAAGCGCACCCCGTTCAGCCGGACCGGCGCCTCCGGCGCGGGCGGTGTCGACAGCGACACGCTGCCGCGTCTCAGCACCGAGAGGACACGAAGCCCTTCAGCTGCATCCGTACGCGGACGGGCCCCGCTCGCACAGCACTCGAGGAAATGCTGCATCTCCTCTTTGAGCGGCTCACCGGCGGCGAGGGGGATGGAAATGCCTCCGTCGGTCCGCGGCGTCGGAATTCCGCCCGCCCATCCGACGGTATAGGGGAAACGCTTCACTTTGCCTTCGAGCGGTGCGACATCGTCGAAGACCACGGCACCACGGTCGCCGATGACCGTGAGGCGCTGCTCCTTGAACGGATGCAGCCATGACACGAAGATGTGAGCCTTGACCCCCGACGGAAAGCCCATGTCGACGTGGCACGTGTCGCGGATCGAGGGATGGAGGACTGGCACGCCGGCGGCGATCACCGAGTCCGGGTCCTCGCCCACGAGGTCCAGCACCATGGATATGTCGTGCGGGGCGAAGCTCCAGAGCACATCCTCCTCGCGCCTGACCTTTCCGAGAGAAAGGCGGTTCGAGTAGATGTACTGCAGGCGGCCGAGGTCGCCTGAGCGGGCGATCTTCCGCACCGCCTGATAGCCGCGGTGATAGTGCAGGAGATGGCCGACCATGAGCACGCGGGACGCGGCCTGCGCCGCCCGGATGAGGGTTTCAGCCTCGCCCAGGTCAAGTGCGATCGGCTTTTCCACGAAGACGTGCTTGCCGGCCGTGATCGCCTGCATGGCGAGGCTGAAATGCGCTTTCGCCGGGGCGGCGATGGCGACGGCGGTCACGCTTGGGTCCGCGAGCGCCGCCTCTAAGCTGAGCGGCCGCCCCTTGAACGTGCTCACCAGCTTATCGACCGTCTGCCGATTCGTGTCGACCACTGCTTCCAGCGCTCCCAGCTCGGCTACGGCGCGCACGATGTTCTTGCCCCAGTAGCCACATCCGACGACGGCGACGCGTACCGCGGAGACGCCTGGGCGGGCGTGTGCTGCGGGGGCTGAGCGCCGGCGCCGGGTGCGGCTGTATTCCACCGTCGCGACCGGTTCCTGCGGCAGGTCAAGATCGGCGGCGCGATCGGGATGAATGTGGGCGTCGGATGAATGTTCCATGAGGAGGGAGCGTCCGCGATCCCACTATGCCTTGACCACCCGCCCGTCGGCGACGCCGGCGCGATGCAATGCGTTGCGCGTATCGACAATGAGCTTGGCCGTTAGCGAAAGTCCTGCGTAGTCGATCCCGTCGTGATCGGTGGCGATGACGACCGCGTCGTAGGAGGCGATTCGTGCATGATCCCAGGCTATGGATTTGCGGCCAGTGAGCTGCGGGTGGTCGCGCGTGCGCGGCACGAGCGGAATGAAGGGATCGTAAAAGTCCGCACGGCCGCCGCGCTCTTCGATGAGCTCGATGAGCTTCAGGGAGGGGCTATCTCGTAGGTCGTCGACGTTCTTCTTGTAGGCGATGCCCATGAGCAGGATATTGGCGCCGTTGAGCCCGCGGTGGGTCGTGCGGTCGAGCGCCGTGCTCAGCCGCTCGACCACGAAACGCGGCATGGCATTGTTGATCTCGCCGGCGAGCTCGATGAAGCGGGTCGGAACCTCGAACTCGCGCGCCTTCCACGAGAGATAGAACGGGTCGATCGGGATGCAGTGCCCGCCGAGACCCGGTCCCGGATAGAAGGCCATGTAGCCGAAGGGCTTTGTCTTCGCCGCCTCGATCACCTCCCAGATATCGATCCCCATGGCGCCGTAGACGAGCTTCAGTTCGTTGACGAGGGCGATGTTTACCGCACGGAAGATGTTCTCGGTGAGCTTGACCGCCTCCGCCGTCGCTAAGCTGGAGACGGGCACGACCCTGCTGATGAACGCACTGTAAAACGCGGTTGCAAGCTTTGCGGCTGCGGCCCCATCGCCGCCAACCACCTTAGGGATGCCAGGCGTCGAGAAGTTGATGTTGCCGGGGTCTTCCCGCTCGGGTGAATAGGCCAGGAAGAAGTCAACGCCGGACTTCAGGCCGCTGGTTTCCAGGATCGGTCGCACGACTTCCGCCGTCGTGCCTGGATAGGTCGTTGATTCAAGCACGATGAGTTGGCCACGCCGCAGGTGGCGGCGGATCGATTTTGCCGTGCTGACAACGAACGAGAGGTCCGGCTCCCGGTGCTTGTTGAGGGGTGTCGGCACGCAGATCAGGACCACGTCGCAATGCGCCAGTCGCGCGAAGTCCGCCGCCGCGGAGAAACGGCCCGTGGTGCGCAGCGCGGAGATCGACTGGGACCTGATGTGCTTGATATAGGACTCTCCAGCGTTGAGCGCCTGTACCTTGCCCTTATCGGCGTCGAACCCCACCACGGAGAAGCGCTGCTCCCCGATCGCCTTGGCAAGGGGAAGCCCCACATAGCCCATGCCAATGACGCCGATGTTCGCCGCCCGCGTCGCGATCAGGCTGGCTAGGGTGGCAGCGGGCGATCTTCGCGGACGTCTCTCGACGGTTTCTCTGATCTGTTCGAACACCGCGCTCATGCCGAACTCCCCCTCAATGCGCCCATGGCGGCACGAGTTCTCTCAACTAAGAGCGTTAAGTAGCATTTGCGATTGCTCTTAAACGGTGCGTTGTCACAATGACACGCGAGCGAATTCTATGGCCAAGGGTTTACCTTGATTTCTCGCAGCGTCAACGAACACAGTCAGTTCGGAGGTGGTACCTCCATTGTGCGCTTTGATAGCGCGAATGACACTGCTCACGATAGCAATACATAGCGATACTCTGTTTCTCTGCGGATGACGTTGAAGTATTGCGCATCGGTAGAAGATCACGCGCGCGCAGAAGTCAAATCCGACGTCCAACCCGTTCGCGGTCCTGACGGCGAGACCACATGCTAAGATCGGTCATCGACCAGAACTGGCGCGGCAGTCTCGAGGTCGAGCCGAGCAGGCTCGACCCGAACGTCGCCGCCCGCTTGTTGCGCGGCGCCGCGGCTCGTCGCCCGTGGTTGGCTCAGGCGCGCCTGTTCCTGGAGGTCGTGACCGGAGCCGCAATCGCCCTGCCCATCCTCTACTCCGTCGTCTTCTTCCACCTATGGAATCCCCTCGAGGTGCCGCGGGAAGAATTCCTGCACCTCGCCTCAAACCTGGCTTCCAACCTGCTGGTCGTGGCAGCCGCGTTCATGGTCACGGGGCGTCTCGAGCGCAAGGTCGGCCTGGTGTTCGCATGCGCATTCCTGGTCCATGCACCGCTCGGCGTGGCCGGCGCGCTGATGGGCCTCGACTACTCCCGCCCGGTCTTTGCGCTGGCGACGTGCCTGTCGATGATCTGCGGCGTGGCCACCGTCTGTCTCCTGCATCGTCCCCTGGCCCGCCGCGTCGCGGCGATCGGCTACGGGCTTTCGCCGGAGATTCAAAAATGGTTCGGCCCAGCCATCGACGTCGTCCCGGACTCCTCCGCCGACCTGCGCGGCTACGACGTCATCCTCGTCAATTTCGATGAAGCTCTGCCCGGCGCCTGGGCCAAATCGGTCTCGCGTGCGGTACTGGCCGGCTCGGAGGTCTCGCATGTCGCCGAGTATCTCGAGCGCGCGCAAGGCCGCATCTCGCCTGATCACTTCGACCTCGACCAGTTGGATTGGTCCAGAATCAAGGGCCCGTACGCCGCGATCAAGCGCAGCGCAGACTTCGCGCTGTCCATCCTCGTGGCTCCACTCGTCCTGCTGGTTATCGGGGTGGCAGGACTGGCCATCGCGCTCAGCTTGGGCCGGCCCAGTCTTTTCGTGCAAAACCGGATTGGCAAGGGCGGCAAACTGTTCCGCATGTACAAGCTGCGCACAATGCGGCCGCGGCGTCCCGGCGAGTCGGCCACAGCCACTGCGAGAGACGATGACCGGATCGCGCCGCTCGGCCGTTTTTTGCGCCGGTATCGGATCGACGAGCTGCCGCAGATTTGGAACGTCCTGCGCGGCGAGATGAGCTTGATCGGGCCGCGCCCGGAGCAACCCGAGCTTGCCCGCCAATACGCCGAGCAGATGCCGGCCTACTCGTTCCGCCATCTGCTTCGGCCGGGCATCACTGGCTGGGCGCAGGTCTGCTTCGGCTACGCGGAGACCTATCAGGAAACCCGCGAGAAGCTCACCTTCGACTTGTACTACATCAAGAATTTCAGCCCGGCGCTGGATCTGCGCATTGCGGTAAAGACCTTCGGCGTTCTGCTAGGCGGATTATCCGTTCGCTGAGGTTGCGGCGATGAAGTCGACGCCACCGGGAGAACGGCGCATGCCCCGGCGCCGAGCCGGATCGATCGCGAGGACACTCGGGTTGACCAGCGTACACCGCCCACGGCTTCGGCGATTGCGGCCATGACGCGTGCCCACCCCGTCATTTGGTACATCTTTCCGCCCATCGGCGGCCCCGGCCTGGGACGCTATTGGCGGGGTTACCACCTAGCGCAGGCGTGGCAGAGCGTCGGCGTCCACTCCATCCTCATCGGGCCTGGCTATCATCACTATTTCCTGCGCTCCCAGGCGCTAGTCGGAACGCATCGGATCGCTGACGTCACTTACCACTTCATTCCCACAAAGCCATACGGCGATCGCGCGGCGGATCGCCTGAAGGCCATCTTCGCCTTCGGCCTCGGCCTCGTCTGGAACCGCGAGCTCGCCAGGCTCGGCAAGCGCCAATCGCCCGACGTGATCGTCTATTCATCGCCTTACCCTTTTGGGTATCTCGCTGCGCACCGGCTCGCGAGGCGCCATCAGGCAAGCTTGATCTTTGAGGTTCGCGACCTGTGGCCCCTTAGTCTCATCGAAATCCTTGGGCTTGGCCGTTGGCATCCCTTTGTGCTGGCCGCCGGCGCGTGCGAGCGCTTCGCGTATTCCACAGCCGATCGTGTGACGTCTCTCCTGCCAGAGGCCGCCGACTATATGGTTGAGCGGGGGCTGGATGCAGCCAAATTCGTCTACATTCCCAATGGGGTCGACCTGCAGCATGACCTTGTCGAGGCGACGACCACTGAGATGCCTGTGGTGAGCCGAGCACGGGCGCTGGCGGCCGAGGGCAAGTTCCTGCTCGTGCACACAGGCAACATGAGCGTCACGACGAACCTCGCTCCCCTTCTCGACGCCGCCAGGCTGCTGCAGGATCAAGGTCGGACGGACATCGCGGTGCTGCTGGTGGGCCGTGGCGAGAGCGAGCAGGCGCTCAAGGCGCAAGCCCATCATCACCGGCTTAGGAATGTCGAATTCTTTCCCCAGGTGGATAAGATCGCGGTCGCGGCATTGCTCGGCATTGCCAATGCAGGTTTTGCGGCGCTCCCGCCCAGTCCGATCTACCGGTTTGGCTTCAGCCTGAACAAGCTCTTCGACTACATGCTGGCCGCCCTGCCGATAGTGTTCGCCTGTAATCTGCCAAAGTGCATAGTCGACAATGCAGGCGCAGGGGTCACGATTCCGTCTAACAACCCGGCAGCGCTTGCCGCCGCCATTGCGCGCATCGCCGACCTGCCACCGTCCGAGCGCGCCAGAATAGGGGCCTGCGGCCGGGCATTCGTTGAAGCCGAGCACAATTACCGGATGCTCGGCCAGAGATATCTCAGTCTCTTCCGCGAACTTCGTCCGGACGCTTTCGCCAAAACCGTCAATATTTTTGCCCGACAGGATTGCGTGAGAAAGGGTCCGGGCGCGGCCAATCCTTCGCGTGCCTTTGCGGGGCACTCTACTTGACTTGGCCCGGAAAATTTTACGCTTAGGTCGTACGCCGCTCCCACTCGCCCCTTTCCGGTTGGTCGTTCCCGCCTCGCCGGTCGCTCGAGCCAGCGTTGATTCCACGATAGCCCATTTGCACGCGGCAGATGAATCCATTTGCCGGGACGAGGCGTTTCGGTGCCTGGTGGTTGCTCGCATCAGCTGGGTGAAGGGGCGCCCGCCCATCGGCGCAATCGCCGAGCGAGCTGCGCGTTTCGGCAAAGCCGGAGGTACTCATAAACCCAGGCCCATGCCGTCCTGTAGTAATTGCTGGTGACGACATCGCAGTTGGCGTTTCCGAGCGCGCGTTTGCGGTCGTCGGTGCCGAAATGGAAGTCGTAGGCGATCCCGCGCTCGAAAGCCCATTGCAGCACGTAGCGATCGAGCAGCAGACCTGGCGAAAATCGGGCATAGGCAAAGTCGTAAGCGATATGAATGTTCTCGGTCATGTGCGGATTGAGAAGGCTGATCTGCGTGGCAATGATCTTGTCGTCGAGAAGCAGCGCAAATCCGATCACCTGCCCGAACGTGTTGACGCGGCTGGACGCATTCGTGAGGAAGGACATGTAGCGTGCCGATCCGACGCTTGAGGAATAGGTCATGCCTTTCCTGACCAGCCATTCCTCCTTGCGCCGGAACGTCCACTCCACCATCTCGCGGTACCTTTGTGGGTCGGTCGCTATTTCGAACGAGAGCTCGCCGAGTTCGCTCAAGCGCCTATGTTTGCGATCGACGTTACTCGGAAACGTCTTGCCGCGTGATTTCCAGTAGGCGTGCCAGTCCTCGTACCTGTCCCAGTTCAGGAAAGGTGAAGGCTGGATCGCAACCGTGCGCGCGCCTCCTTCAGCAAGCACGTGATGCAACAGGGAGTCGGTCCTGACGCGCTCCAGGTGAACGAAATCGGCACGGCACCGATCGCAGAGCGTCCGCCACGCCGCGGCCGCGAGCTCAGTCCTGGCGAGGGAATTGTCGACCAGCAAATCGGCCGCATAGTCCTCGGGGCTCCCCAGCGACGTTGCGACGGTCCACAAGCGTTTGTGCCGCGCGATGACCATGGGCCAGGCCAGCACCAGCCGGCCCGAGCGTCGGATGGCAATGCAGAACAGGCGGCCGCCTGCCGGAAGGGCAAGCGTTTCCCACACATACCGCAACCACTCGAAGCTCTGGGACAGGCGAGGAGCCTCGGCTCGCTCATAAAGATCGTCCCACTCCGCCTGCAGCAGGGTGAACTCCTCCGCCGTGGAGATGACCTGAACCTGAACGTTGCTCCCCGACATGTCCATCCGTCGTCAGCCCATTCTGGCGATGACCGCACTCCTTCCAACCTCGAACCCTGCGCGACGGCCGGAGTCGCTGGAACGAACGACACCCGGACGGGGTCTCATCGGATGCGCCGATCGAACCCTCTTGCTGAGCACGAGGAGGCAAGTGTGCCATCCGCCGGCCATTGTCGCGCTCGCCCGGTGGGGGTACCCCGACGGAGCTGGCCGGATCGGGGACGCGTATTCATCCGGTGCGCTACTCTTACAGGCGGATCGTCTCGGCCCTTGTGTGCCCGACCCTTGATGAAACCCAACTTCGTCAGACATCTTGGCCTGATGCTGCTCGGCGCCTCGGCGGCACGGGTCCTCTCTTTTGCCAATTTGCTGCTGGCCGCACGGCTCTACAGTAAGGACGATTTCGGCGGCCTCGCCCTCGCGCTTGGATTTGTGGGGCTGGTCCAGCCCTTTCTGACGCTCCGCTACGAGATCGCCGTCGTTCTGGCCCGGACGGACCAGGCCGCGCGCTCGCTGGTGTATGGCGCCCTTGGCATTGCGCTCTGTATCTATGCCGTCGTCTCGCTGGTGGTCGTCGCGGCCCCTGGCCTTCTCGCAGGCCTCATCCCGCCTGACGCCATTGTGGGTCTGCGGGCGCCCGTCCTGCTTCAACTCGCGGCGACCATCGTGATCGTCTCGCTCACTGCATGGCTGCAGAAGCACAAAGCCTTCGGAACCATTGCGGCCTCGCAATTCGTCGGCGCGCTCGGAACCGCCGTTCTGGTGCTCGGCGCCCCCTTTGTCGTGGAGGCGACGCTCACGGCACTTGTGTGGGGCTATGCGGGAGGCGCATTGCTGAGCGCACTGATCCTCGCGGCGGTAACGCCCCGAAGCAGGCTTTTCCGCCGCGTCCAGTCCGGCCGCATCTGGCCTCTGTTGGCGAAGTATCGCGTCTACCCGACATACTCCCTCCCGCTAACCATCAGTTCCCTGACCTCCGATCGCGCTCTGCTGCTCTACCTCTCGGGCGCCTTCTCGCTCGGGACGCTCGGCGGCTTCTACTCGGTGCGCCAGTTGCTGTTCGGCCTGGTCCACCTCGTGACCAGCTCGATCAACCAGGTCGTCTTCCCATATGTCTCCCAGACCGCAAAAGGCGTCGCAGGGGCCAAGCGGCCTCTGCTCGCGATGACACGCGCGATCGCCATGACGACGGGTCTTGGCTTAGGCTGGCTCTGTCTCCATGCGACGCCGGTCACCCTCATGCTCCTCGGCGACCGATGGCTAGATGTGGCTCAACTGATGCCGTGGATCGCAGCGCACGCGGCCGCTGTCTCGTTGGTCGGCTGGCAGGGGCGTCTCCTCGACGTCGAACGTCGCCAGAGGCTGGACGCCATGCTGCAGATGGCAGGGGACGTTGCGGCGCTGGTAGGCCTCGGATTTCTGTGGCTGGCGACGGCGTCGGTGACGACGGTTGTTGCCACCATCTCAATCATCGGCATCGCGCACGCGGCACTTTGGCTGGTGACCGCCTATCGGGTCACGCGGCTGGGCACGAGTCAGGCGATCGCTTGCATGGCTCTGCTCGGCGCATCGGCGATCGCGGCGGCCTCACTCGCGGCGCTCTGCAAGCTGGCCTTGGGACCGCTCGTCGGGATGACGGTGTCGCTCGCCATCATCGCCGTCGGGATGGCCGCGGCAATCTTGGGCATGGTCAAGTACATCAACCAGCATGCGGGATGGCGGACGATCCCGGCCGCGCCGCTCCTGCGGGAGAGGTTGTGCCCATCGAAGGCCCGCCCGAGAGCGGGGAGGGGGTCTAGCCCATGGGCTCGACTGAGCGTTAGCGGGGCCGCTCTGAAGGTCGGCAACGGTCGCGCCTGCGAGCGGGCCGGCCTTGAGAGGCGGCACCCTGGGGGAGTTATACCGAAGGGCGTCTTGACGGTCTGGCGCTCGCCACCCAGAACGGGCCCCGCGCAAGAAGTGCTTGCCATGGAAAGTCGGATCGCGAGTTCGAGCGACCCTCCCCTGTCCGTCGGCCTCGTGCGTAAGGTGCGGCGTGCCGGCGGCATCGTTTTCGATCGGGCGGTGTGGTTCTTCGACCGCATCTTCGACTATCGGAACGGCACGGATACGAGCGGGACGATTAAGCTGAAGGATCTCCGCATCGGCAGCAAGGACGTCGATCATGGGCGGCAATACGAACCGAGTCCGCCCAATCTGTTCAAGCAGGGCATGGCGAGCCTGTCGATCGATCACGCCGACTTCATCTTCGTCGACTTCGGTGCGGGCAAAGGCCGGACGCTGCTGATGGCCTCCAGCTTCCCTTTCGCTGAGGTCATCGGCGTAGAATTCTCGGAGGAGCTGCATCGCATCGCCCAGAGGAATCTGGCGATTCACAAGAGCCGGCGAATTAGATGCGCGCATCGCCGGTCGGTTTGCGCCAATGCGACCGAATACGAATTGCCGGATGCCAATCTGGTCATATACCTGGCCAATCCATTCGACGGAGTCGTGCTCGCCAAGGTCTTGAGGAACATCGAGAAGGTAGCTGCGCGCCGAAAGGTGTATCTGATCTACTGCGAAGCGATCTTTTCTTCACTAGTGGATGCTTCGGGCGCGCTCCCATACAAGAAACCTATCAAGCTGCCACGACTGATCATGCGCAGGCCTAGGGCGTTCTCGAGCTTGATCGTCTATTCGAACCAGAAGCTGTGACGGCGTGGCCAGTTGCGCCCGAAGCGGTTGGAGGAGGAGCATTCGGATGCAGACTTCGGCTGCCACTCTGGACGCGGCGCGACCCGCAAAGAGGGCTCTCCCCATAATCCGGGTTGCCGTCGAGGCGGGGCCGACCTCGATGCTGGCGGCTGAGCCTACGAGCCACACCTTGTTCGAAACCGCCGAATGGCTCGATGCCGTAGCGCCGCGCGCATGGGCCGCTGCGACGATCGAGGACAATGGTCGCGTCATCGCCCGACTTCCCTATGTCATGAAATCGCGCGCCGGTTTGCGTATCCTCACGGTCCCGCCGCTGACGCCGTGGCTGGGGCCGTGGATCGCGCCTGACAGCGGCAAGTATCCGACGTGCCTGTCTCGGGAGCATGAGCTGCTCCGTCGGCTGATCGGTCAGCTGCCGCGCGTCGACGCTGCGGTAATACCGGCCGCTCCGGAGCAAGGAAACCTGTTGCCGTTCTACTGGCACGGCTTCGATCTAACCCTTGGCTACACGTATCGGATCGCGCTCGATGCGCCGCTCGAGGCGATCTGGCGGGGCGCCGAAGCAAAGATCCGCAACCGGGTCCGGAGGGCCGCCGAGAAGCTCGTCGTTAGTGTCTCAGAGGACATTGACGAGGTGGGGCGGCTGATCGTCGGCACGTATTGGCGCCAGGGCCTGGCGCCGCCGTCGATCCTTGCCACCATTGCCCGCATTCTGGATTCGCCCGCGCTGAAGGCGCACCGGGAGATGCTGATCGCGCGCGATCAGGCCGGGCGGTCCCATGCGTTCGCCCTGCTCGCCTTTGATCCCCGTCACACGATCTACTCTGCCGGGGGAGCCGATCCGTTTCTCCGCGCGAGCGGTGCTCAAAGCTTGCTCTTGTGGCGCGCCATCGAGCGCGCGCATGGCCGCTCAGCCGTGTTCGACTTCGAAGGCTCGATGAAGGAGGAGATCGAGCGCTCGTTCCGCCACTTCGGCGCTGTCCAGACACCGCAGGTCACGGCGGTGGTTGCGCGGACGCTCCTGGGCCGCGGCTATCGCCTGCTCGCGCGGATGCGGGCGAGCAAGAGGGGGGACACAGCGGCTCCGCCGAAATGAGCATGTTTGATGTGACATCGACGGACCGAGGCTGCGGCCCGCAATGACGAGCATGGCAGGTTGACATGCGACAGAGCGAGGCGATCCGTACTCCGCGGACGTCGGTCACAAGCGCCAACCGGCCACGCCGGCCGCTGGCCTGCGTCATGGGCGATATCGACTTGGTGCGGCCGCTCGGGCTGGCCGGCATTCGCTGCATGATGCTCGCACGGCCCGGCGACCCGGCACACTATTCGCGTTTCACCGAGAGGCACCCGGCTTGGGAGAACGCCTGTTGGGATGGGCCCCCAAGGCCGATGGAGGAGCACGTCGGTGCATTGGTGCGCTTCGGGTTGGCACAGCCGGAGCCGCCCGTGCTGTTCTATGTCACCGATGCGCAACTGCTGTTCGTATCCCGACAGCGCGAGCAACTGGCGAAGGCCTTTCGGTTCGTGATCGCCGGCGCGAGCCTGGTCGAAGATCTGGTCGACAAGATACGGTTTCACGCACTGGCGGAGCGGCTGGACCTGCCGGTCCCGGCCACGCGCCGGATTCGCCCGACCGGTCCTCGACCTGCCGATCCCGGCATCCGCTTTCCCATCGTCATCAAGCCGCCGGTCCGACGCGAGCCGTGGCAAGCGATCGGCGGCTGCGCTAAAGTGTTGCGCGTGGAGAGCGCGGAGTCGCTGCGGGAGCTCTGGCCGCGCCTCGTTGCCGTCGGCATGGATCTTCTCGTCCAGGAGTTGATCCCCGGACCGGAAACCTGCATCGAGAGCTATCACGTCTACGTAGACCATCACGGCGCCATCGCCGCGGAGTTCACCGGACGGAAGATACGCACCTACCCTGAATGCTACGGGGCCAGCACCGCGCTAGAAATCTCCGATGCCAAGGACGTGAGAGCGCAGGGCCGTGCGATTACGCGCAAGCTCAATCTGCGCGGCGTAGCCAAGGTCGATTTCAAACGCGGCGCCGACGGCAGGCTCCGTCTCCTCGAGGTCAATCCTCGTTTCAACCTTTGGCACCATCTGGGCGCCATCGCCGGCGTGAATGTGCCGCGCCTTGTCTACGGTGACCTGATCGGCTTGCCGCGACCGCCTGCTTCACGCGCCCGATGCGGCGCTCGCTGGTGCCGCGTGTGGGCGGACGTGCACGCCGCCAGAGCGCAGGGCATTCCGCTCGTGACCTGGCTCCCCTGGGCGCTGCGCTGCGAAGCCAAGCCGCTCCTTGCCTGGGACGATCCGATGCCACTCGTGCGTGTGGCGCTGCGTCACTGGCTCGCCAGACTAGCCGCGTCGAAGGAACCGCAGCACGCGGCACCATCCGATGCACGGGCCGACGCATGAAGGTCGCCATCATCTCGGACATCCACGCTAATCTGGAAGCGCTGGAGGCGACCTTGCTGGCGATCTCCGGCGAAGGCGCGGACCGCATGGTGTGCCTCGGCGACATCGTCGGCTACAATACCAATCCCGCCGAATGCCTGGCGCTGCTGCGCGGTGTCGAGGCGCTGTGCGTTGCCGGCAATCACGACCGGGCGGTCACTCGGCAAATTACCACCGCAGAGTTCAGCGGTACGGCTGCCCGGGCAGTTGCCTGGACGCGGCGACGACTACATTGCGATGCAGTTCGATTTCTGTCCGAGCTACCGCTCGAGGCGAGCATTGGCGATCGCCTCGTGGCGGTGCACGGTGCGCTGCACTCCGAGGGCGGGCGCGAAACCGTCCGCCTCGATAGCGAGGAACGGCGGCGTCTGAGCTTCGAGGCGCTCGTCGCACATCCCTCGGGAGCGCGCATCTGCGCCTTCGGTCATACGCATCAGCTCGGTACTTTCGAGTTTCGGGATAACGTCGTCCGGACGCTGTCAGCAGAAGAGATCCAGATCCGCGACGATGCTTACTATCTGATCAACCCCGGCACTGTGGGCCAGCCGTGTCATCTTGGTTGTCCGGCGACGTATCTTGTCGTGGATTTCGCACGCAAGTGCGTGACGGCGCGCCACGTCGCGTATGACTTTTCCGCGTCCGTGGCCAAGACGCGGAGGGCAGGGCTCCTACCGTTCCGTGCCTATGTTCCGGCACCGATGCGCAGGGCACTCAAACGATGTGCGCGTCCTCTCGGTCTCTACCGAAGGTCTCGTGACATCGATCGGGACCCGTCAGGGCCGGGCTTTATGAGCGGGCCCGAGACCACATACGACGTAGATGATTTGAGCGACGCGCCACCTCGGCGGCAGATTGGCACTTCCGATCTTTCTCTTGTTTCCAGGTGCTTGACCATCCCGCGGCAGCTTGGATGGTTTTGATGTGCGGGCTTTTCGGATCCCTTGCATTCGCTCCCGATCGCGCACGCATCGATATCGTGGCCCACCGCGGCCCCGACGGGGCGGGATGGCGAGAGTTCCAATCTCCAGGAGGACGGGCGGCGCTCGGCCATCGCCGGCTTGCGATCATCGACGTCTCCGACGGCGGCATGCAGCCGATGGCAGACGCGACCGGCCGCTTCCACCTCGTCTTCAACGGCGAGATCTACAACTACCTTGAGCTGCGCGATGAGCTAAAGGCGGAGGGCCACGTCTTCCGCTCCGACAGCGACAGCGAGGTCCTGCTCACCGCTTACCAGGCCTGGGGAAGCGCCTGTCTCGACCGATTTCTCGGCATGTTCGCTTTCCTCATTTGGGACGATCGCGATAAGACATTCTTCGCTGCGCGCGACCGCTTTGGCATCAAGCCGCTCTACGTGCTGGCCAACGGTCATGGGATCGCCTTCGCCTCGGAGATCAAACAGTTACTCGGGCTGCCCGGCCTTGCGGCCCGCATGAATCTCGCGCGCGTGCGCGATTTCCTTGCGTTTGGCACGAGCGATCACACGGCCGAGACGATGTTCGAAGGCGTGCTCCAGCTGCAGCCGGGTTGCTACACGCGGATCGACGCGTCGAGCGCGTGGGATGGAAGCTTCGAGCCGCGACGCTGGTATGCCATTCCGCCCTATTCGGTGTTGAACCTGTCGGAGGACGAGGCGGCCGAGCGCTTTCGCGCGCTGCTCGCCGATTCGGTCCGCATGCACCTGCGCTCGGACGTGCGCGTTGGCTCGTGTCTGTCGGGCGGCCTCGATTCCTCGTCCATCGTCGGCCTGATGGCGCAAGCGCTCGGCGAGCAAGGCTGCGACGCCCGCGTCAATACGGTCTCTGCCTGCTATGCCGAAAAGACCGTCGACGAGAAGCCGTTCATGGAGGCTGTGGTCGAACACGCCGGCGCACAGCCCCACTATATCTTCCCCCGCGCTGAAGACGTCTTCGCGCGCGCCGAAGACATCACCTGGCACCAGGACGAGCCCTTCGGCTCGAGCTCGATCTTCGCCCAATGGTGCGTGTTCAAGGCGGCGCACGAGGCGGGCATCAAGGTCATGCTAGACGGGCAGGGCGCCGACGAGCAGCTCGCCGGCTATCATGCGGCGTATATGTACTATATGTCGGATCTGCTCCGGCGCCAGGACTACGCGACGCTCGTCCGCACCATGATTGAGCGCCACCGGGTGCACGGCGCCTCTTTCGCCGATCAGGCGCAGCGCTTTATTGGCCCCGCCCTGCCGGCGCCGCTGCGCGCCTTCCTGCTGCGTCGGCGCGAGAACCTTGTCAAGCATGACTGGACGAATTCGGAAGCGTTGCGCTCCTTCAATTCGGCGCCGCCCGCTCCTGAGATCGCAAGCACGCTCAACGGCCTGCCGCCGATCACGGACATCGCGTCGCTCTGCGTCGTCCTCACCTTCGCCTCAAATCTGCAGATGCTGCTGCATTGGGAGGACCGCAATTCCATGGCGCACTCGATCGAGGCGCGCGTCCCCTTCCTCGATCATCGGCTGGTCGAGTTTAGCCTGGCGCTTGGCAACGATCACAAGATCGTTCGTTCCGATACGAAGCGCATCTTGCGCCGCGCCATGGCCGATCTACTGCCGAAGGTGGTGCGCGAGCGCCGCGACAAGCTCGGCTTCGCCACGCCGGAGGAGGCGTGGTTTCGCGGCCCCCTCAAGCCGATGATCGTGGAGGGCGTTGAGGCGACGCTCAAGCGATTCCCGGATCTCCTCAACCCGCGTGGTACGCGGGCACTCGCAGCCGACATGCTGGAAGGGCGCCGGCCCGTTGACTTCACCCTCTGGCGGATCGTCAATATCGGCATCTGGGGCGAGCGCGTCGCCGTCAGCCTCTGACCCCAAGCTCAGTCCGGGCTTCGGGCAGGCCGCCATTCATAGGCGCCGATATCAGGAGCGGCCCCGTAGGGCCGCCGTAGGCCATCCATGTCATCGGGGGGCGCGCCTGCCGCTGTGCCGGCGTCGATGGCCGGCGAGTTGGGTAAGAGCCGGTAGTCGCGGCGCTCGCCCGCCGCATAGCGTACGAAGCCGGGGTCGGCCGAGATGGTGCCGTGATGGGTCAGGCCGTTCTGCAGGGACCAGTTTACGCCGTTCCCGTAGACCAGGTTGTTCCGGTAGACGTTGCGGGTGCCAGTGACGCCATGCTCCTGGATGCCGACCGACGCGTTGTCGTAGACGAGGTTGTTGACAACCGTGACGTTGTCGGCGGGCGCCCGCATTTGATACCAGTCGCCGGAGCCGACGCTGATGCCGACCGCATTGCCGCACACCGTGTTGTTGGCGATCGTGACGTCTTTTGCGTCGTGCCACAGCACGATACCGATCAGGCCGGGATTGGAATGCACGAGGTTGTTGACGATGGAGCCCGTGCTCTGGTGGTAGATGCCGTGCACCCTGTTGCTTCCGGCGGTGCCGATGTGGTGGACTTCATTGCCGACGGCATGCTCGTCCACCTCGCCATAGTAGCCGCCGTTGAGCACGATGCCTGCCCCGCCGTTGCTGTCGTTGGCGCCCTCCTGGAGGATGTGGTGGACCTTGTTGCTCCTGACACGGATGTGGTTGCCATGAGCCGCGATGCCGACCCTCACCGCCGGGCTGTTGCTGCCGTCGATTTCGAAGCCTTCGATGATGACGTGGTCGGCCGAGTTCTCCCAGATGGCGCCGTCTGCGGCGGAGGGCCTGATCACCGCCGCCTTTTGCCGGTCCGAGACGAAGCGAACCGGTGCGTCGACGGTGCCGTCGATATAGCTGTGGATCGTCTCGTCGTAGACGCCCGGCGCGACGTGGACGGTCGTTCCGGGCTGCGCCAGGTCCGCCGCCCTCTGGATCGTCCGCAACGGCGCGTTCGCCGTCCCCTCATTCACATCGCTCCCGCTCATCGACACGTGCAGGCGCCCGCCGCTTAGAGCAGGCGCAGCCGTGCCTGCGGCAAGCATCGCTGCGCTGAGGAGCGAGGCGAATCGGACAAGCCAGCCGGCGGCACGCCCTGCCCGTTTCGCCGCATGGTGGTCGATCCTACTTAGCCTGCGCCTGGGCTGCGACGTCCTTGCCAGTGGCACCTTGTTGCGCCGGCACCCAAGCAGATGCTCGGCATGCAGCGCCGCTTCGCTGACATCGCCGGGGAGCATCTCGGTGTCCTCATCGACCATACGATCTCCGGCATGCCTCCGTTGCCGCGAACGAGTTGCAATCTGACCGCCGTGCCGTGCAACGGCTTCTCGCCCACCGCCTGGCGGCGCGCGCGAACGGTGGGACCTTGACGGTCGCGGTCTCGAGATCGCGCAACGCTGCTGATCGTCGAGATGCTGTAGGCGTCTCCTGAGATCATCGCGTTCCCAGTTGATCGCCGAGAACTGCGCGACGCTTTGCAGGAGGGACGTCGACGACCACAGCAGAACACCTGACGACGCGCGTCATGGTGACCACGCTCTTCTGCTGGAGCTCTTGCGCCGTGTCCAGATCGCCCGTATCTGTCTTCATCCCTTCCCCTCCGCGCCGCTACTGCTCGCAGGGATGTCCCGGCATGTCTATCGCGCACTGAGGTCGGCTTTCTTCCTCTGAGCCTCGGGCGGTTATCGCTACTCGCCCGGCCGCCAGTCGCCGTTGAGATGACGGGGCGTTGCTCCACCACATCGATAGCAACCTCATCGGGATAGATGGCAACGATATTCTCATCACCCTCGGGGGTCCCTGCCGGAAGACCTTATTTGTCATCAACTCCCGCACCTTGCTGCGGGGCGTCCGCGAGGCAACCCGATGACCTTGATACCACCGACCAGCTGCATGGAGGCCTCGCCTCAGCGTTCACGGCGCCATGATCGTCCCTCGCGCTTGTGCCACCGCCTTCTTCCCGAACCTTACCATCCGGTCTCCGGGGCTGGCCGGCGAATTGGAGGTAGTCACCTCAGCCCGTCACAGACGCGGCGGCGGTCTCACTTTGCGCCGGCACAGCTGTCTCATTTCGGCTGAAGCGGAACAGCGGATCTAAGGGGGGATATATTTTCAGACTACGAGTTCTCAACCAAAACGGCCCATCAAAGGGCGCAGGAGTGCCGGGAGGCCATTTTGCGCGAAGGAATGACCGTCGTGGGCCGCGATGGCCACCCATAAATCGCGGGAATCTTGTGGCGGGCAGCCAGTGCAACGATAGAGCGTGCTCATTGGACAAGAACACATCGCTGCCGATCAAAAGTCCGTCAACCCGGTAGCGGTGAGGACGATGAGCTTTTGGCCAAGTGCACTCGCCGCCGCCTGCACATCCGCGAGCTGAGGCGCGGTGTCGGAAAAACTTGGGTTCACCAGCACGGCGACGGTCGCTGCATTACCGGCCAGCCCGCGCAGGAGCGCGAGGCGCTTCTGCGCCAGTGCGACGCTGTGCTTCTGCGCCAGTGCGACGCTGTAAAGGCTCACGCCTGTGATGTTGCCGTCTGGGCGATTGAGACTACTGACGAGGCCGATCTTGACTGGATCGCTGCCGTTCACGAAGACTAGTGATATCGTTGCGGTCCCGATTGGGCACCGCCAGCAGCGACGAGGACAGCCACCTGACGGGGACGAGGTCAGCGGCCAGCGATGGCAGTCGCTCGTAATCCTCGGCCCAGCGAAATGCGATGGTCAGGTCAGTCCCTCGACATAGCCGGATTAATTCAGCCCCTCGCGGAGACCGGCGACTTGCTCCGCGAATGGCTCGGCGGAACCGCTGTGCAGAAATCCGATCACCGGCATCGCCGGCTGCTGCGCGCGCACCACGAGCGGCCAGCCGGCTGCGCCGCCGAGAAGCGTGATGAACGCGCGCCGCTTCACTCGATCACCTCGTCGGCGAGGGCGAGCAGCCTGTCAGGAATTTGGAGGCCGAGCGCCTTCGCGGTCTTGAGATTGATGATTAACTCAAGTTTCGTGGCCTGTATGACCGGCAGGTCGGCGGGCTTTTCACCCTTGAGAATGCGACCGGTGTAAAGTCCGACCTGTCGATATTGCTCTGTCAGGCTAATTCCGTAACTGATGAGCCCGCCCGCCGCTACGAACTCACGAGTCAAGTACATGGTTGGAATCGCATGGCGTGCCGCAAGTTCAACGAGCCGCTCGATCCGATTGTTAAAGAAAATATCACCCCCGACGAGCAGGGCCCCGGTTCGTGCTTGGACCAGGCTCGCGAAGGCGGCGTCGATTTCGCGGTCGGTGCTTGCTTTCAATATCTGAATCTTTAACCCCACGACAGGAGCCGCCGCCAGCACGTCTCTGGTCGTTAGCTCTAATACCGGATTGTTCGGATTCTCAAGAAAGCCGATCGTCGTGGCGCTGGGTATCAACTCGTGCAACAGCGCGAGTCCCTTGGCCCCGAGTTCACCGACGAACACGTTGACCCCCGTCAGGTTGCCTCCCGGCCGATTAAGGCTCGCAACAAGTCCGAGCTGTGTGGGGTCAGCGCCGACGAGGAACACGATTGGGATGTTGGTGGTCGCAGCCTTAGCCGCGAGAGCAGGAAGCACGCCCGCTGAGACGATTACAGCCACTCGAAGTTGGAC
>Ga0310914_10000196_pt1 | contig 32512 bp, 24 predicted proteins | sample GREbulkMGAN108_FD_203450 | JGI IMG/M metagenome (GOLD analysis project Ga0310914, IMG submission 203450) | Lab enrichment of tropical soil microbial communities from Luquillo Experimental Forest, Puerto Rico - GRE.bulkMG.AN108 | ecosystem: Environmental > Terrestrial > Soil > Tropical forest >... | reverse complement strand
CGCCTGCTGTCCGGTCGCGGCAATCATCGATTACGAGCTGACGCTCTCAATGCCGCTGCGGCTGACCGCGGATACCGGGCTCGACAGCCTGACCCACGCGATCGAGGCCTATGTCAGCCGCCGGGCCAATCCCTTCACCGACGGTCTCGCCAGGAACGCGATGGAGTTGATCGCACGGCACATCCGCAGCGCCTGCGCCGAGCCCGACAATCGGGCGGCCCGCGAGGCGATGATGCTCGGCGCGACGACGGCGGGGATGGCATTCTCGAATGCGAGCGTTTGCCTCGTGCACGGTATGAGCCGGCCGATCGGGGCCTTTTTCCACGTCCCGCACGGCCTGTCGAACGCGATGCTGCTGCCCGAGATCACCGCCTTTTCGGTGCCAGCGGCGCTCGAACGCTACGCCGATTGCGCCCGCGCGATGGGGGTAGCGGAGGAAGGGGAGGGGAGCCAGGCAGCGGTCGCGCGGCTGCTCGACGAGCTGCGCCGGCTCAACGAGGATCTGAAGGTACCGAGCCCACGCGCCTGGGGCATCGATGCCGGCCGTTATGAGGAGCTGCTTCCGGTAATGGCGAGCCAGGCGCTCGCATCGGGTTCACCCGCCAATAACCCGCGCGTGCCGACGAGCGACCAGATCATCGATCTCTATCGCCGGGTGTACGGGTAGGCGGAAACGCCCGTGCGCCGAAGCAATGGGCCCCGGCTTCCGCCGGGGAGGCGGATAGATGGTCTGCGAACCAATTCCTTCATAGGACTGAGGAGGGGGTATGGCGCTGCTCGTCGTCGATCTACATGACCGCATCGGCAATGCAAAGGCATGGCGCGACACGTTCGCGGAACAGCTTCCCGCTTTGGATATTCGCTTTTGGCCGGATGCGGGAGAGGTGGCGCAGATCGAATATCTCGCCTTCATGCATCCCGATTTCGATGCTCTGCCTTCATTTCCGAATTTAAGGGCGATGTTCAGCCGCTCGGCCGGCGTGGAATCTTTCGTTAACCATCCGAAGCTGCCCAAAGCCCCGCTCGGCAAGGTCGAGCCGCCCGGCGGCGACCCGATGATGACCGAATATGTCGTCATGCACGTGCTTCGACTGCATCGCGACATGCCGGGCTATCAGGCGGCCCAAGCGAGGCGGGAGTGGCGCCGGACGAGGATCGTCCGCCCCGAGGAAAGGCGGATCGGCTTTCTCGGCTTCGGCCTGATGGCGAAGGCGCCGGCGCTGGTGCTGAAATCGCTCGGCTTTCCGGTTTCGGCTTGGGTTCGCAACTGGCGGGAGGAAGCCGAAATTCCGATTTTCCACGGCGCCGACCAGCTCGAGCCGTTCCTCAACCAGACCGACATTGCGGTCTGCCTGTTGCCGCTGACCCGCGAAACCGACGGCATCTTCTGCGCCCGCACCTTTGCGATGATGCCGAGGGGCGCGATGCTCGTGAATGTCGGGCGCGGCAGACACGTGGTGGAGCAGGACCTGATCGCTGCGCTCGATTCGGGCCAGCTTGCGCATGCCGCGCTGGATGCGTTGTCGCCCGAGCCGCTGCCGCCGCAAAGCCCGCTCTGGCTGCACCCCAAAGTCACCGTCATGCCGCATGTCGCGCGGCGGCCGACCGTCCTTCAGCTCGCAACGGAGATCGCTGCAAACATCCGCAGCCTCGAAGCCGGCGGCCGGCTGCTGCAAGAGGTCGATGTCACCTTGGGGTATTAACCCCCACGAGGGGTGTGGGATCACATCGGCCGGCCGGGTTTGGCTTCGCGTAGTGGCGCGCCGGTTTCGGCGAGGCGGCGGAGGAGGGCGGCGGGGCCCAGCGCTCGCCATGTTGCTGGTGCCAGGCCTGGGGTACGGCTGCCGTTGGCGACAAAGCCGTCGCCATTGCCGCCCAAGCGTGATCTACTTCACAGTTAATTCCTACCAAACGGCCTAAGACGAATTGACGTTAACCGCATCCCAGGGAGGCAGAGGTGGGCGATCCCTTCACGCCGGAGGACATCGAGAAGCTGTCCGCCGCGATCGACGCGGATTTGCGAGAATTGGGTGCTCCCGGCACCGCCCTCAACAGGGGGCGCACTGCTAGAGAAGCGCTCGGAGAAAAACAAAGGCGCGCAATCGAGGCGGCTACTGGAGAAGAGGCGACGAGCTTTCTTGCGCGCTTTAAGGCCGCCGCGCGGAAGGATCTCTGCGAGAAGGGCGGCGTCCTCCACACTCAGTGGGCCAAGTGGAAGGATCTCGCAAACAAAGACATAGTCAAAACCTTTGGCGGTATTCTGGTTGGGATGGGCCTCTCGGGAAGCGCACTGCAAATCGCGGTCGTCGCGATCGCCGTTTATATCCTTTATCTCGGCGTAGAAGCATTCTGCCAGGAGGGATGACGGTGACGTACGAACTTTTACTGCAATTTAGCGACCAAAATCACGTGAGTATCTCTCTGAATGAGGGCGGCCGCGTGCAGAGAGCCCAAGAGCAGCCGTTTAAGCCGCCGCTCGACGCCGAGGTGCAACGCGATCTGCAATGGTATTTCGAAGTCTATCCGGTTCAATACACGACCGAGATTGACGACGAGCGGGCCTCCCGAGTTGCGGAGCGAATTCCAACCTGGGGTACGGCGCTGTTCAACGCAACGTTTTCCGATCGCGAGGCAGAACGGTTATTCAATCGATTTCAAGATTCCACAGACGAAGGAAAGGTTCTTACCGTCAGCAGCGATCATCCTGCCGTGCTCGCCCAGCCCTGGGAGTTGCTGCGCGACCCGAAGGGGACCTTTCTCTTTTTGGATGAGCCGCAGATTTCGATTCGGCGGCAGCTTGCCGGCGCCGGGGGTGGCCGGTCGCCGTTCGACGTCACTCCGAAAGAGCGGCTGCATTTGCTGTTTGTTGTCAGCCGGCCGAAGGATTCCGGCTTCATCGATCCGCGCGCCGATGCCCAGGCGGTCATGGATGCAATCGATGCAGAAGCACCGGGCAGGGTGACCTGGGAGTTCCTGCGGCCGGCTACCGTCGACAAATTGATCAGACGGCTCGACGACAGACGTCTGCCGGTGGTGGATATCCTCCATTTCGACGGGCACGGAGCCTACGACTGGGATGGGCGGCTGGCGGAGAGAGCAAAGGAGGCCGCAACAGCAGCTGACGGGAGCCACGGCCTAAAGGATGCCGCTGGTGCGCAGGCCCATCAGGGATATCTTTTGTTTGAAAAACCGGACGGCACGAGCGCTCCAATTGCCGCCGGCATGCTTGCGGACCTGTTGCACCGCAAGGAAGTGGGACTGACCGTCCTCTCAGCGTGCCAGTCGGCTACTGTCGGCGGTGAGGATCCGATGGGGAGTGTCGCTGCCCGCCTCACCCATGCTGGCCTGCCGTCCGTACTGGCGATGACGCATTCAGTGCTGGTCAGCACTACGCGTGAGCTGTTCGGCCACTTTTACCGAGAGCTGGCTCGCGGCGAGACGATCGGAACCGCCTTGGACAATGCCCGCACCCAGCTCTACGCGCAACCGGCGCGAGGCGTTCGACAGCGCACGGAGGGGCCAATCCCGCTCACTCTCCAAGACTGGTTTCTACCTGCCCTCTATCAGCCTGGGGTGGATATCGGACTGCTGACCGAAACCGCGACGGAACAATCCGTCGAAACCGCACCGGACGACTTGCCAAAAGTACAAGATTCAGGATTTTACGGCCGCCGGCGCGAGCTTTGGGACATCGAGCAGTGGTTCGTCGGCGGAACACGGCGGGTGGTCGTGAACGGCTTTGGCGGTGAGGGCAAGACGTACCTGGCGCTAGAGGCCGGGCGTTGGCTGCAGCGCAGGGGTATGTTCGAGCGAGCCTGCCTTGTCGGTTATGCCGGCTTCCAGGGCACCGATCCCGTTGGGCTCGCGGTCAGCACGTTGGGAAGCTCGCTCGGCGAGAGCCTGCTAGACCCTAAGGCTGCGGTCGCCGCGCTCAAGAAAACACCGACCCTCCTAATCCTCGACAATTTGGAAGCCCTCGCAGAAGGAGCGCTCAAGGAGCTGCTCGATGCCGTGGTCGGGTGGTCGGAGGCGGGGACCAGCCGGGTGCTGATTACCACTCGCGCCGATGACCTTCGCCATCCGAGCTTTCCCACCAAAGAAAGCAACTTTTGTCGATATCTATTGCTGAGAGGCTTAGGGGAAGATGATGCGCTCGATTGGTTTCAGGCGCTGATGCGTCTGCCGCCGGAGCCGCAGGTCCGAGCCCCGGAGCGGGATCCACTGCTGAGCCTTTTCGCCAAGGTCGGTTTCCACCCGTTGTCGGTCGGGATGCTCGCCCGCGAGCTGAAGACGCGGCGCATTGCCGAGTTGGGTGAACGGCTGGAGGCTTTGCTTACACAGACGGGCAACCCGCTGCTCGCGTCCCTGAACCTGTCACTCGAGCGCCTCGATCTTCAGAGCGCATCGTATCTGCCTCGCTTGGGAGTTTTTCAAAGGGGTGCATTCGAAGTTAATCTAATGGAGATTTGTGAACTAGGCGAGGCACAATGGCAGCCGCTGCGGCGAGGACTGGAGCAGACCGGGCTAATCCAAGCGGAAAACGTACAAGGATTTGCATCGCCATTCCTTCGTTTCCACCCGACCCTCGCCCCCGCGTTATGGGCAAGGTTGCCCGCCAAAGAGCAGGCTGTGCTGACCGCTCGGTATCAGGAGCGTTACTATCACGTTTCCGGTGTTCTTTACCAACAGGACACTAAGGCGGTCGCCGCAGTGCGCGCAATCGCACGGCGGGAATTACCCAACCTGCTGGCTGCGGTCAATGGAGCGCTTGATACCGGGACGCCCTGGGCGGTCGATTTTGTCAATAAGGCTAACACATTCCTTGGCTTCTTCGGGCTTAGCCGCGATAGGGCTGCTCTAGCAAAAAGGGCGCAGGCTGTGGCCGCCGAGCAGGGCTCGGCCGACTGGTACCTCGCTCGCTCCGGTCTTGGAGAGCAGCTCTTTGCGGCGGGCAATATTCGTGAGGCCGAAGCGGCATTTACCGATGTCCTCGCCCACATTGGCAATGTGCCGTCCTATCAGCGGTGTGCCACACTGCTCCGGCTGGGCCGCTGCTATCGGCTGCAAGGACAAGCGTCTCGGGCAGAGGCTACCCTCAGGCAAGTTCTTGCCGAGGGGGCACAGCTTGAATCAACCCCTGATATTCACGGACTAATAGGCTACTCGCGAGCAGATCTCGGTGACGTGCTCACGGAGCGAGGACAATATCGCAATGCGCGAGTGGAATATGAAGCGTCTCTCGCGATCGCTAGAGAACGTGGTGACGATCGGAGCGTTGCTGTGGCTCTCGCCCAGCTAGGGGCATTGGCGCTGGAGGAAGACAAGCTCGACGAAGCTGAGCAGCGTTACCGTCAGGCGCTCGAAACCTTCCGGGCGCTCGGCGAACCCGCTCAAGAAGCGACGGTGTGGCACCAGCTAGGCATCGTGTATCAGGAGGCTCGACGGTTTCCCGAGGCTGAAAAGGCCTACCGTGAATCGGCGCGCTTCAAAGAGCGACACGGTGCTCGCGTCGGCGCCGCTCGCAGTTGGGGTCAACTAGCGCAAGTTCTAGAGCGGGCGGGTAGGCTGGATGAAGCCGAAGCTTGGTATATGAAGGCGGTAGGAGCATTGCAGGCGGAAGGAACCGAGGCGGAGCAGTGTGTCGTCCTTAATAACCTGGCCGATCTCCTAAAAGATCGGCCAGGCAGGCTCAGCGACGCGCGGGCCCATGCGGAGCAGGCCCTCGCCATTAAGAAAACGCTGGACCCAGCCGCGACGGAGATTTGGAAAACTTATGGAATCCTCGCTCAGATTGTCGGAAAGGCAGGAGACGATAATACCGCTCGCGGTTACCGTCGCGAGGCTCGCGCAAGCTACGCGGCCGCGCCTGTCGGCGAGGAGACGCTTCGCCGCCGCGGAGTATTCGTGAAGGGTGTGGTGGCCGCAGTTTTCGATGTGTCGATGCGCTCGGCCCTGGACGAGGTCCTTGCCAAAATGGCCCAGGGCGGTTGGACCAAATTGGTTGAGGCACTCCGCAGTATCCTCTCGACGGTGAGCGCCAGGAGGACGCGCTGTGCGAGCCTCTGGATGACGAGGATTCGGTTATCGTGGGGGCAGTTTTGCGGGGCATCGTCGATCCGGAATCCCTGAAGGTGATTCCCTCCGCCGAACCCGCCATTGACGATGCCCAGGCCGCCGACCTGGGCCAACGGCTAGAAAGACACTTGCCATTGATTAGCGCCGTGATCGCCGCAGTGGGCCAGCCGGAACTCCGGTCCCAGCTCGATCCGGTATTGCAGCAGATGGAGCGGAACGATTGGAGCGCCGTCGTCGCCTGCGTTCGCCGCATCCTCGGCGGAGAACGCAGCGCTGACGCACTGTGCGCAGGGCTTGATGCCGAAGACACCCTTATTATTAGCGTCATCCTCGCCGGGATCGAGAACCCGGAGGGGCTGCACCAGTTGCTAGACAGCCTATCGTCGGAGAAGCCCCCAAGTTGATCCGGGTACCGCTACATCGGACGGCCGGGCGTGGCCTCGTGCAAGGGAGTGCCGGTTTCGGCGAGCCGACGTAATAGCGGGGCCGGGGCCCAGCGCTCGCCATATTGCTGGTGCCAGGCCTGGATCTGGCGGTAGACCTCGGCGACACCGATTGTGTCGGCCCAATACATCAGCCCGCCGCGGTAGCGCGGGAAGTTGAAGCCACCCAGCCACATCACGTCGATATCGCTGGCTCGGTAGACCTTCCCTTCCTTGAGGATCTTGCAGGCCTCATTGACCGAGGCGAACAATAGCCGGCGGAGAATCTCCTCGTCGGTGAAGCTTCGCTGCGGAATCCCGAGCTCGGCGGTCTTTTCTTTGATCATGCGGGCAAGCTCGGGGTCGGGATGCGGGGTGCGGTCGCCCTTCTCATAGCGGAACCAGCCGGCTCCGGTCTTCTGGCCCAAGCGGCCGGCCTCGACGATCATGTCGGCGATCGGCATCTTGCGGTAGTTCGGGTTTTCCGTGGCGCGCCGCTGGCGGCTGTCATAGCCGATGTCGAGCCCCGACAGATCAGCCGTCGCAAAGGGGCCGATCGGGTAGCCGAAATCGACCATGACCTTGTCGACCTGCTCGGGAAGCGCTCCTTCCTCGACCATGATGTTCATCTCGGTGCCGAACGGGGTGCGGCTCCTGTTGGCGACAAAGCCGTCGCCGTTGCCGGCCATCGCGCTGATCTTGCCGATCCTGCGGCCGAGTGCCATCCCGGTCGCCAGCGTGTCGGGCGCACTCTTCGCGCCTTTGACGACCTCGAACAGTTTCATGACATTGGCCGGGGCGAAGAAATGCGTGCCGGCGACGTCCTGCGGCCGCTTGGTCGCGTTGGCCATGATGTCGATGTCGATGCCCGAGGTGTTGGTGTAGAGAAGCGCAGCCGGCTTCATGACCTCGTCGAGCTTTTTGAACACCTCCTCCTTGACCGGGATGCGCTCGAACACCGCCTCGATGACGACGTCGCATTGGGCGATGTCGTCATAACTCTTGACCGGCTCGATCAGTTTCAGCCGGCGCTCCATCTCGGCCTCGGTCAGGCTGCCACGCTTGACGCTGGTCTCGTAATTGCTGCGGATGCGCTGGAGGCCACGGTCGAGCGCCTCCTGGCTGACCTCGAGCAATTTCACGGGGAAGCCGAACTCGGCAAAACTCATCGCAATGCCGCCGCCCATCGTGCCGGCACCGACGATCGCCGCGGTCTCGATCGGCCGCAATGGCGTCTCGCGCGGGATGTCGGGCAGCTTGGCGACCTCGCGCTCAGCGAAAAAGGCGTAACGAAGGGCGCGCGCCTCGGCCGAATTTTCGAGCTCGTCAAAGAGCTCGCGCTCGCGCTGGATGGCCTGATCAAACGGCATCGTGCACGCGGCCTCGACCGCGGTGATGCAATGGTAGGGCGCCTTCTGGTTGCGCGCACGCCTCGCGATCGATTTGCGCATCGCCTCGAAAATCCCCGGATCGGCCTCGGCTTGCGCCAGCTTGTCATCGCGGTCGCGGATGCGCGGTAATGGCCTTGTGTCGGCAACGCGGCGCGCCACTGCGATTGCTGCCGCGCGCAGGTCGCTGCCCTCCGGCACCAGCTCGTCGATAATGCCGAGCTTGTTGGCCTCGTCGGCCGGGACATGACGGCCCGACACGATCATTTCCATTGCCGCCTTCGGGCCGATCAGCCTTGGCAGCCGCTGGGTCCCGCCGCTGCCGGGCAATATGCCGATCAGCACCTCGGGCAGCCCGACCTTGGCGCTCGGCACGGCAACGCGGTAGTGCGAGGCGAGAGCGATCTCTAATCCGCCGCCGAGCGCATAGCCATGGATTGCCGCGACGACCGGCTTTTGGCTCGCGTCGAGCACCTCGTGTGTGCGCTTGCCCGGCACCGGCGGCGGGCGGCGCGTGCCGAACTGGCGGATGTCGGCGCCGGCAATGAAGGACCGGCCGGCGCCGATCAGTACCATCGCCTTGATCGAAGGGTCGGCATTGCCGCGCTCGACATTCTCGACAATGCCCTCGGGGACCCCGGGTGAGAGCGCGTTGACCGGCGGGTTATCGACGGTGATGACGCCGATCCCATCGACATTCTCGAAGCGAACCAGTGCGCCTTCGGCCATGTCATGTCCTCCCGATTAGACCGTACCCTGTGTCCCCAGAATGACCGTGCTCTGCGACGACAATACGCCGCCATTGCCGTGCGCGATCGCGGTTTCGCAGCCGGCGACCTGACGCGCGCCGCATTCGCCGCGCAGCTGCCGCGTTGCTTCGATCAGCAGAAACAGCCCATACATCCCGGGATGGCAGTAGGAGAGCCCGCCGCCATTGGTGTTGACCGGCAGGCTGCCCTTTGGCGCGATACGACCGCTCTCGACAAACGAGCCGCCTTCGCCCTTCGCACAAAAGCCGAGATCCTCGAGAAACAGGATCGTGTTGATCGTAAACGCGTCGTAGAGCTCGACGACGTCGATGTCGTTGGCCCCGAGCCCGGCCATCGCATAGGCGGCGCGGCCCGAGGGCAGTGCGCCGGTCACGGTCAGATCGGGCATGCTCGAAATATTGGCGTGGGTGATCGCCTGGCCGCAGCCGAGCACATAGACCGGCGCCTTCTTCAAAGATCGCGCCCGCTCCGACGTGGTCATGATTACCGCGCCGCCGCCATCGGTCACCAGGCAACAGTCGCGCACCGTGAACGGATAGCTGATCATCCGCGCCGACAACACCTCGGCGATCGTCAGCGGTTTCTTTTCCCAGGCGGCCGGGTTCAGCAATGCCCATTCGCGCGCCGCGACAGCGACGGCCGCCAATTGCTCGCGCATCGTTCCGTACCGGTGCATGTGGCGCGAAGCGGCGAGCGCGTAGGCGGTCGATGGAAGGAACGGCCGGAATGGGGTCTCGTAGGGATTGTATTCGCGCACCGAAGCGTGCCGCCGCCCGATCGTGCGCTGGGTCGAGCCATAGGCGATGACCGCGACCTTGCACAGGCCGAGCTGCAGTGCCGCCTGGGCGTGCGCGACATGGAACATGAACGACGAGCCGCCGAGGATCGTCGTATCGATGTACGCGGGCGAAATCCCGAGATACTCGACGAGCGCCAGGCCCGAGGTGCGGCTCTGCGCTGTCGCGCAGACGAGGCCGTCGACATCGCGCAAGCCGAGGCCGCAATCGGCGAGCGCGCGGTGAATGCCCTGCGCCATCAGGTCGATCGGGCTCATGTCCTGGGCGACGGCGCCGAGATCGGATTCCGCGACCCCGACGATCGCGGCCGAGCCGCGCTGCAGCCCGTTCATCACGCGCCCTCTGCCGGCACGAAGACCGGGTAAGGCGGATCATCACTGCCTGGGCGATGGACTCGGAACTTGACGCGCATGCCGATCCGCACGGCCTCGGGCGGGATGTCCTCGACCCGGCTCATCAGGCGAAAGCCCTCGTCGCAATCGATCAGCGCGACGTTGTAGGGGTCACCCTCGCGCGCCGGATGCACGACCGTCGTGGCGTAGACCGTGCCAAGTCCGGCGCTGAGCCGCCATTCGAGCCGGTCAATACCGGTGAACGGGCAGATGACACGCGGGTAAAACACTGCCTTCCGCGCCTCAGGGCTCCACTGATAGGCGAGCTCGCCCTTTTCGAGATGCGCCTGATAGACGGCGAGCGGTGATTCCTCCATGCGCCCCATTGTCCGCTCCTTCCTGCGACGGCATTCTGTCGGGTTAAGGTTACAGCGGCAAGGGTTCGGGATATCCTTGCCGCCCCGGAGGAACAGCAGAGGAGATAAACAATGAAGCTCTACCAGTTCCCGTCGCCGAACCCGCAGAAAGTCACGTTTGCGCTGCTGGAGCTTGGGCTCGACTGTGAGAAGATCTCAGTGGACCTGTCCAAGCGCGAACAGCGCGAGCCAGCGTTTCTGGCGGTCAACCCGGCCGGGCGGGTCCCGGTTCTCGTCGACGGCGATGTGACGCTGAGCGAGTCGCACGCGATCCTCGTCTATCTCGGCGAGACGACGGGGCGGTTGTGGCCGGCAACAGCGGCAGGTCGGGCGGCGGCGCTCCAATGGCTCTTCTTCCTGTCGCAGCACATCATGCCGCTCGCCGGCGAAGTGGCACTCCGGATCCGCGCCAAGGTGCTCGGCATTCCCGTCGATGAAGCCACGGTCGCCCACGGAGAGAAAGCGCTGCCCGACCCGCTCAGGGTCGTCGAGGGGCAGCTCGCGAAAAACAAATGGATGTTGGGCAGCGAATTCAGCCTGGTGGACTGCGGCTATTGCCCGATCCTCAACGTGATCGAGAAAGCGGGCTTCAGCTTCCGCGAATTTCCGCGCGTGACTTCGTATCTCGAAACGTTGCGTTCCCGTCCGGCATGGAAGGAGACGCCCAAGCTCCCGGGACTGTAGTCGGGGCGCCGCAACTGTCGGTGGCGCTTTGCCGGCGACGCCACTATCGTCGCCCGCGGCTGCCATGCAGAGAGGCGCGCAATGACGACGATGATCCTGACCGGCGACGTCAACCTGATGAACGTCGCCGATCCGGCGCTGCCGTTTGCTCTCGTCAAAGACGAATTCCGTGCCGCCGGCCTCGTCTTCTCAAACCTCGAATGCTGCCTTCACCAGCCGCCGGACGGGCATGCGGCGGAGAATGAGGGATTTTTTGCCGATCCGCTCGTCTCAGGTGAAGCGCTGGCATCGGCCGGGATCCAGGCGGTCGGGATCGCCAACAACGTCAATTACGGCGAGCCGGCGATTCTGGGCTCGATCGCCCGGCTCGATCAGCTCGGTATCGCCCATACGGGCGCCGGCGCGGGCCGTGCCGCGGCGCGCGCGCCGGTGATCCTCGAGCGCGACAGGACGCGGTTTGGCTTTTTGCAGCGCAGCTCGGTCTATTGGCCGACCAATCACGAGGCGGGCGACAACTCGGCGGGCATCGCCGTGATCCGCGGCCACACCGCCTACCAGATCCCGATGCATGGCGGCCGCCCGCGCGCCAACCGGCCGGGACTGCCGCCGCAAATCCTGACCTGGGCCGACAAGCAATATCTGCAATGGTTTGCCGAGGACGTTGCCGCGCTGCGGGCGCAGGCCGACATCGTCGTCGCCTCCTGCCACTGGGGCGTGGGCCGGGAGGTTCTGCAATACATGGGCGAGATTGCCCATGCCGCGATCGATGCCGGAGCTGACCTCGTCATCGGCCATGGTCCGCACTACTCGCTGCCGATCGAGATCTACCGGGGCAAGCCGATCTTCTACGGGCTCGGCAGCTTCTCGTTCCATACCGGGCATGGCGGGTTGAGGCATGACGACTGGCTCGGCATGATGGTGCGGGTGTCATGCGAACGGGGACGGATCGAGCGGGTGGCGTTCCAATTTGTCCGGCATGATGATCGCAACCGGACCGTGCTGCGCTCGCTCATCGACGAAGGCGCCGCCTTCGACATGATTGCCAAGGAGAGTGCTGCTCTCGGTGCCAAGCTCACCAGATGGGGTGACGAGAGCCAAATCGACCTCGGGGCTTGACGCCGGGTGGGGGGGATCGCTTTAGATCCACCATTCTTCGCCGCGGCTCTCAATCGATAGGAAAGCAATGCCTAAAGTCACTTATGTTCATCCCGACGGAGCGCGTGAGGTTCTCGACATCCCGCTCGGCACCAGCGTCATGCGCGCGGCGATCCTCAACGGCGTCGACGGCATCGTCGCCGAGTGCGGCGGCGAGATGATGTGTGCGACCTGTCACGTCTATGTCGAGCCGGACCAGTTCAACCGCACCCCGCCACAGTCTGACGACGAGAAGGCGATGCTCGAATTCACCGCGAGCGAACGCAAGCCGAACAGCCGGCTGAGCTGTCAGCTGGTCGCAACCCCCGAATTCGAGGGCCTCGTCGTCTACCTGCCCGAGACCCAGGTCTGATGCCGGCTCCGGTCGCCGCCATCATCGGCGCCGGACAAGGCGGTTTTCAGGCCGCTGCCTCGTTGCGCCAGGAGGGGTTTGACAGCCGCGTCGTGCTGATTGGCGACGAGCCGGTTCTGCCCTACCAGCGGCCGCCGCTGTCGAAATCCTACCTCGCCGGGGAAACCGGGATCGAGGATCTGTGGTTGAGGCCGGCGGAGTTCTATGCCAAGCAGCAAATCGAACTTATCCATGGCGATACGGTCGCCGAGATCGATCGAGCGGGGCGCCGTCTCAGACTAGCCTCTGGGAGCGAGATCAACTGGGACCATCTCGTCCTCGCCACGGGTGCGCGATATCGTCCGCTTGCTGTCCCTGGGGCTGAGCTCGATGGCGTGCTGCCGCTGCGAACCCTCGCCGATGCCGATACGCTGCGGCTGCGATTGGATGAGGCACATGACGTCGTCGTTGTCGGCGCCGGCTTCATCGGCCTCGAATTTGCCTCGGTCGCGATCGCGCGCGGCGCCGATGTCCACATCGTCGAGATTACGCTGCAGCCAATGGGCCGAGTGGTATCGGCGCAAACCTCGCAGTTCTTTACCGATGCGCATATTCGCTGGGGCGCCAAGGTTTCGCTGGGTACCGGAGTAACCCGGATCCTTGGCGCCAATGGCCGGGTGACCGGCGTCGAGACGACGGACGGCCGACGCCTGTCTGCCGATCTGGTCCTCATCTGCATCGGGGTTATTCCCAATGCCGAACTCGCCGGCAAGGCCGGGCTCGCCGTCGATAACGGTATCGTCGTCGACGAGCATCTCGCCAGCCGCGATCCCTCGATTTTCGCGATCGGCGATTGCGCGAACTTCCCGACCCCCTTTGCTAACGGCCGCGTCCGGCTCGAATCGGTGCAGAACGCGGTCGACCAGGGGCGGTGCGTGGCTGCCCATATCGCCGGCCGACCCGAACCTTACCAGAGGGCGCCCTGGTTTTGGAGCGACCAGGGTGATCTGAAGCTGCAGATCGTCGGCATAACGATGGGACACGACAAAGCAGTGACCCGCGGCCGTCCGGCCGACGGCCACTTCTCGATCTTCTGTTTTCGCGGCGAGCGGCTGATCGGCGTCGAATCGGTAAACCGCCCAGCCGACCACGTCGTTGGACGCAGGCTGCTGGCCGGCGAGCCCGCGCTCTCCCCGGAACAAGCTGCCGACGAAGACTATGACCTACGGGCGCACGCCCGCAAACTTCCGGCCTCGCCACGAGCACAATAGAGCGGCCCGCAGACCCGCGACCATGGAGGAGAGCATGGCGACAAAACCATACATCATCGCCCTCGAAGAGCATTATTTCGATCCCGAGGTGAAACGGCATATCACCGGGCTCGATGCGACGCACGCGCCGCGGATCGTGGAACGGCTCGACGATGTCGGCGAGTTGCGACTGCGAGAAATGGACGAGGCCGGTATCGATCTGCAGGTGCTCTCACACGCCAACCCGGGATTACAGAAGCTGGATGCGGAGACCGCGGTGGGGCTGGCACGGCGGGCCAACGACCGGCTGCATGAAACCGTCCGTGCGCATCCCGATCGCTTCGCCGCCTTTGCCGCAATTCCCACTCCCGATCCCAAGGGGGCGGCCGACGAACTGGAGCGCACAGTCACGAAATTCGGCTTCAAGGGCGCGCTGGTGAACGGCCTCACCAATGGCCTCTTTCTCGACGACAAGCGGTTCTGGCCGATCTTCGAGCGGGCACAGGCTCTCGATGTACCGCTTTACATGCATCCCTCGGTACCGCATTCGTCAGTCATCGAGGCCTATTACAAGGATTACGTCGAGCAATACCCATCGATACTGCGCGCAGCTTGGGGCTTTACCGTCGAGACCGCGACCCAAGGAGTGCGTCTGGTCCTGAGCGGCGTGTTCGATGCCTATCCCGGACTGAAGATCATTCTCGGTCATCTCGGCGAAGGCCTGCCCTTCTATCTCTGGCGCATCAGTATGGGGCTGGCGCGGGACGGCAGAGGCGGCAAGAGCTTTCGCGATACCTTCTGCGAGCACTTTTACATCACGACCAGCGGCTTCTTCTCCGATCCGGCCCTGCTATGCTGCATGATGGAGATGGGAATCGATCGGATCCTGTTCTCGGTCGATTACCCGTTTGTCGACAACCCGCCAGGAACGAAGTGGACGGAAACGCTGCCGATATGCGCCGAGGATAAGGAGAAGCTGTTGAACGGCAACGCCAAGCGGCTGCTGAAGATATAGTATCCCGTTAGGGAAAAATTGCGGCTTCCGGCGCTTCGTATAGCGGGTGATCGAGGCTGAGGCGGTGCCACCATCGCCGTCTGCAGCTGGGCACCCTCGGTCGGCGAGTGGGCGGCAAGATAGCGGGCGACTGCAGCACCTCTGGCCTCTCGAGCTCGGGGGTTTCCTCGACGCCGACATGCTTCAAGAGCTGATGCAGCGCGCTACAATAGGTGAACGCGTGATGCGCCTCGTGCGGCGGTTGCCTTTCAGCTCCGCCCGCGACCCGGCACCAATCCAATCCTACAGCGTCAGCGCCGAGGGCCGGTCGCGCTGCCCGGCTGGGACGTGGCAGCCTCCTGTCCGGTTGCCGCGACCCGCCTCAAGCCTGCTGGTGGATCAGCCGGGCATTGCCGGCTGTTCGGAGTGCTGCGCCGATTGCGGCAAGTACCAGCGCTGGTCGCGGTTGTCGAGCCGGCCGCCACGGCGGTGCCGCTGCAATGCAATACCGAGATGGTTCGGTCTGACCGTCATCCCGAATTGCCGCGACAGATGATTGAGGATTTCGCTGGCCGTGGCACCCTCGGGATGTGCCTGCACGGCCTGCAATGTCGCATCGCTTAGCGACACACTCGGCGCCTGCGACGCGCGCCTGGCCCTGCGTTGCCCGCTGGGCGCCGGCGCTGCTCTTGCCGGACGTCCTCTTCTGCGGCGCTGGCCCATCTCGACGCTTCCGCCGAATCGCGTCAGCACGCGTTCAGCGATTTCCAGCTCATTAAGTTGATCTGCCAGCCTTGTCCGTTCGGCTTCGACCCGTGCCAGCCTTTCGGCAACCCGCTGCTTCTCTTGGCCAATCTCGTCCAACGTAGCCATCCGTTTTCTCCCTCCTCGTCTCCCCAATGCCGCGTCTAACACTCTGCCCGATATTTTCCAATAAATGGAGGATCAGTGCATCGAAAAAAAGACCGCGCGCAGGAAATTGTTACTGATTTATGGCCGCGCTGTTTATGTGCCTCACTGCGGATTAGGCGGCTGGCGCCGAGCTCAGAGAAAAAATTGCGTGGTCCGCTCTCTGCCAGACCCACTCCGGGCAGCCTCAAAGGCACCCGGCTTGGGTAAGATTTGCGCGACTTCCGTGAGTAGATTATGATACATACAAAATAGGAGCCGGGTTCGCCTCATGACGGCTGCCGCACGAGTGCTCGCTTAGTAAACGGGGAGAAATTGCATGGGCACGTACTCGATTGGCGATCTCGGACGTCGTGAGCTCTTGAAAATGTCCGCGATACTCGCTGCTGCTGGAATGGTCGGTTCAAGTAACGTTGCCGGCGCTGAGACTCAGCTGCAGCGGACGCCCGGCCAAATACTCGGACCGTTTTATCCGGTCAAAGAACTGTCGCAAACCGCCGATTTGACGAGACTGCCCGGCCATCCCGCGCGTGCGCAGGGGCAGGTGCTCAATGTGATGGGGCGAATTCTGAACCTTTCCGGAGAGCCCGTTGCCAATGCCAAAATCGAAGTGTGGCAAGCGAACAGCAATGGTCGCTACACACATCCGAGCGACACCAATCCGGCGCCGCTCGATCTCAATTTTGATGGTTGCGCTGTCCTCATCAGCGATTCGGAGGGCCGGTATCGCTTCAAGACAATCAAGCCGGGCGCCTACCCCGCGGGGCCCAACCTGATCCGGCCCTCTCATATACATTTCCAAGTGACGGGTCGACAGGATAGGCTCGTAACGCAAATGTATTTTGAGGGCGATCCGTATAATGCGACCGACCCGTTTTTGAACAGTGCACCACTAAAAAATCCCCTGATAACGAAAATACTCGACCCTTCTCCTGAATTCGAACCTGATTCGAAAATGGTACTGTGGGATATCGTGGTCTATAAAGGGTAGCTGACCACCCCGGCGCCATCTCAGCTCCGTGCATCGTGAATTGCGCGCCAGATGCGCTCGGGGGTGGCGGGCATCGGCACGTCGGTGACGCCGCGCGGGGCGAGGGCGTCGAGGATCGCGTTCATGACCGTCGGGGTCGAGGCGACGGTGCCGCCTTCGCCGACGTCTTTGGCGCCCAAGGGATTGGTCGGGCTCGGGACGGGGCTGAAATCGACCGTGACCCGCGGCAATGTGTCGGCGCGCGGGATGGCGTAATCCAGCAATGTGCCGGTCAGCAATTGGCCGCTGTCGGGGTCGTAGACGACGTCCTCGCAGAGCGCTTGGCCGGCGCCTTGCGCGACGCCGCCCTGGATCTGGCCTGTCGCCAATAGCGGGTTGATCACGGTGCCGATGTCGTCGACGGTGTAGCGGCTGGACACCGCAATTTAGCCAGTGTCGCCGTGTAGTTGCAGCTACTGCGTACGAACCACGCGCTGGCTTCGTTGTCTATCCCGGTTCGCCAGGAAAGAGCGAGCGACCTGCCGAAGCAGACCATCCGGAACGCGCCCGTACGTCACTGTTTTTGGCGTGCGGCTGGGGACGGGACGAATGTCGGGGCCCGGCCAAACAAACGCATTGGCTTCCGTTGTGATGATCCAGGAGGCGGCGCCGCTCAGACCGATCCGCTGCTTCACGTCTTGGGGAATAAGGACGGCGTCCTCCGAACCGGCGGGTGGAGTGTGGGTGATGGCGAGGACGAGGACTTCGTTCGTCCCTTCATCCGGTCTGGGGCGTACAGCGAGTACAAGAGCCGGGCGATCCTTCTCGCCCTCCTCCCGCCCTCGCGCATTCTCGTCCGCCCAGAGATAGGCGTATCGGATAACCGCCCCCGGCTCCGGCGGCGGAAGACCTAACAAGCGTCATCCCTGGCAAGCACCTCGATCGCGGAAAGGAAATGGTCGGGAGTATCGGCAGCGAGAAATGCCTGCTGATCGCGTTCCTTCAACCGTTCGTATTCTTCGATCGAGATCAGAACATTGCGCGGACGTCCATTCTTGGTGACCACGATCGGCTCGGCTAGCGCGAGGTCGCTATATCGAGAAAATTTTCGCACAAACTCACCAGCAGTTATGAAGTGCTTGAGCGTCACGGTCTCCCCGTCTGCAATATGCCAATAGTACGCAAAGTATGCATCATTCGCAGGCTTTCAAGGGAGATTTTCGGAGACGTCAAACCGAAGGCCAGCTCGCACGGGGGCGTGCGGAGGACGTGACATGAGCAAGAGGATAATTTCGGTGGAGGAAACCTTCGCGGCGCACTCGCGTCTTACGCGGCAGCAGCTCGCTCAGCGCATGCCGCCGACGCAAGTCGTAATCGTGCGTCCTCGAAAGCGGCAGGGTAAAGCTGTCGACGCACACGCTCAAACGGATCGCGATGGCGACGGGCCTTCGGCTGCGGATCTCATTCGAGCCAGCGCGCGCGCCTTCCGCAGCGGGAGTTGCCGCGGAACTCGCTCGTGCTTCATTGCGGCTTCGGCCGCATCGAAGAATGGAAATGGCTGATACGCCAGTTCTGATCTTTCTTCGTGATCACCAATGTAAATCGAGCGGGCGCCTCGATCGCCTTGCCCTCCTTTGTTTGGGAGAACGTGTCGAACCCGGCAAACAAGACGGCATTCTCGGAGAGCACCATCGCCGAGTATGCGTCGATCGAGATCGAGCGCGGCGTAAATTGCGTCAAGGCTTGAAAATATTCGTCAATACCCTCTGTCGTGGTCACCAGCTTGGGACTAACCGTGCCTAGAAAGATTGCATCGGGCGCGAACAGCTTCACAACACCTTCCACGTCCGAATTATCGAAAGCCTTTTTGAACTGCTCGATAACCTGGAATGCATCTTCCTTTGGACCCGCAACCGCGACGAGCGGCATGGCCGCCACGAGTATGAACGCCAACAGAAGCTTTCTCATGACCGTCTTCTCCTCAGCGCCTCGTGCTTTCGCCGATTGCGCGCCAGATGCGCTCAGAGGTGGCAGGCATCGGCACGTCGGTGACGCCGAGCGGGGCGAGCGCGTCGAGGATTGCGTTCATCACCGTCGGCGTCGCGGCGACGGTGCCGCCTTCGCCGACGCCTTTGGCGCCCAAGGGATTGGTCGGGCTCGGGACGGGGCTGAAATCGACCGTGACCCGCGGCAATGTGTCGGCGCGCGGGATGGCGTAATCCAGCAATGTGCCGGTCAGCAATTGGCCGCTGTCGGGGTCGTAGACGACGTCCTCGCAGAGCGCTTGGCCGGCGCCTTGCGCGACGCCGCCCTGGATCTGGCCTGTCGCCAATAGCGGGTTGATGACGGTGCCGATGTCGTCGACGACGGTGTAGCGGTCGAGCGCGGCCTCGCCGGTCTCGGGGTCGATCTCGAGCTCGCAGATATGGCAGCCATTGGGGAAAGTCGGCACATCCGAAGAGAAGGCGCCCGCACCCTGCAAGCCGACGCCGAGCTCAGAAGGCAGGCCGACCGGGATGAACGACATTTGCGCGACTTGGCCGATCGGCATCGAGCGGTCAGTGCCGGCGATCGTAAAGGCGCCGTCGGCAAAGGCGATGTCGGCGGCATCGGCCTCCATGAAGTGCGCCGCAAAGCGCTTGCCGCGCGCGATGACCTCGTCGGCGGCGGCGCGCAATGCGCTGCCGCCGATCATCATGCTGCGCGAGGCATAAGTGCCGCGGCCGATTGCGACCTCGTCGGTGTCGGCCTGTAAGAGATGGATCTTGTTCTCGGGCACGCCGAGCCAGTCGGCCACCATCTGCGCGTAGGTCGTTTCGTGCCCCTGTCCGTGCGACAAAGTGCCGGCGACGATCGTCAACTCACCGGAGGGGTCGAAGCGCAATTCCATGCGCTCATTGAAGACACCGGTATTGTCCACATAGTAAGTGATGCTGCGCCCGCGCAATTTTCCGGCGGCTTCGCTCTGTGCACGCCGCGCAGTGTAGCCGCTCCAATCGGCCAGCGCCTGGCACTTGGTCATTGCCGCGGTGTAATTGCCGCTGTCGTAGATCCAGCCGGTGCGCGTCTCATAGGGATACGCGTCGGCGCGGATCAGGTTTTTGCTGCGCAATTCCGCCGGGTCGATCCGCATTTCGTGCGCCGCGCGGTCGACGAGCCGCTCCATGATATAGACGGCCTCGGGGCGGCCGGCGCCGCGATAGGGCACGGTCGGCGCCGTATTGGTGAGGATGAGGCTGCTCGTCACCGCCACCGTCGGGATGTCGTAGACTGTCGAGGCGAGCTTCAACGAAAACAGGATCGGGATCGCGCCGGCGCCCTCGATATAGGCGCCAACATTGTGCGAGCCGGTCCAGCGCAATGCCAAAAACTTGCCGTCGGCGTCGAGCGCCAGCTCGGCGCTGACCTGTTGGTCGCGACCCTGGGCGTCGCCGAGCAATGCCTCGGAACGCGACGGGATCCATTTGACCGGCCGGCCGACGCGCTGCGCCGCCCAGAGGACGATCGCCTCCTCGGGGTAGACGTTGCCCTTCATGCCAAAGCCGCCGCCGACATCGCGGGCGACGACGCGGATGCGGCTTTCCGGGACATGCAGGATCTGGTGCGCGAGAATCTGGCGCACGCCGTGCACATTCTGCGTGCTGCTGTAGAGAGTCCAGCGGCGGGTGCCCGGATCGTAATCGCCAATGCAGCCGCGCGGCTCCATCGTCACGGCAGTGAGGCGGTTGTTGTAGAGCGAGAGTTTGGCGACATGGTGCGCACGGGCGAAAGCGGCCTCGACCGCCTCGGTATTGCCCATGCGCATCGTGAACGAGGTGTTGTTGGCAGCCCCCTCATGGAGTTGTGCAACGCCCTGGCGCGCTGCGTCCTCGGCGCGCACGACCGCGGGCAGTTCCTCGTGTTCGACGGCTATCCGCTCCGCCGCATCGCGCGCCTGCGCTTCCGTCTCGGCGATGACAACGGCGACGCGCTCGCCGACATAGCGCACGCGATCTTGCGCCAGGGGCGGGCGCTTGGTGCGGTAGCCCGCAGGCCCGCCCATGTCTTCGGCCATCACTTCGGGGTCGAGCGTGCCGAGCCCGTCCGCTGCCCAATCCTCGCCAGTCAGCACGGCAAGAACACCCGGCATCTTCTCGGCTGCAGATTTGTTGATTCCCCGGACCCGCGCATGCGCATGCGGCGAAAACAAGAACACCGCATGCGCCTGTCGAACCAGATCGATATCCGCGACATAGCGCCCGCGCCCGGTCAGAAACCTTGCGTCCTCCTTGCGCGTGACCGGCTGACCGATGCCGAACTGCATGCTCGCTCCTCCTTCGCCCTTAAGCGAAGCTACCCCACCTTTCGCTTCCACGCGAGCGAGCGAGCGGGGGAGTGTCAGGTCAAGGGATCGAGGAGGCTCGCCGCCGCTGAGACAACCCGCCAATTGGCGCCGCCGCTCTCGTTGCGCCAGGAAGGTCTCATAGGACATGTCGAGATTGCGCGCGATCTCGGCGCGCGCCAGCACACGGAATTCGCCCAACGCGGCAGGAGTGATCCCGGCAACCGCCGATCACGCCCCTCGCTGTCAGGTCGTTGCGAATCGCCTCAACTGTGTGGATCCGAAACTCTATTTCCAATTATCCGGGATGTTGGCCCCTCTCCCCGCAGCAGCGGCCCGTCATCTGGATAGGGCAAGCCTGCTCCGTTCTCAATCTCCTCAATAGCGTAGCTAAGTTCCCCTAAGGCGACATCGGTCCGCGGGGGGGTTTTGTGCAGTTCGGCACGCGCCGCGAGCAGCTTTCGTAAAATGCGGGCTGAGTCCACCGTATTTACCTCTGTTCAGAATTCGAAATGATTAGTGGCAATAGCAGTATTGAACAACGGGCTTACAGCTGTAACTTAGTCAGTCATAGTAGCGACGATCGTTGTACGTTCCATCGGAAACTGACTATCAGCTACTTACCCAGATTATCTTCTGCTACGCGCTAGTTGACCCTCGGCCAACATGCGTCAGCCCAGCCAACCACGCTTTTTATCAGGATAATCCGAATTTGTCAATTGCGAGATTGGTTAATAACAACCCCGATCCAAGGCCTGCGCTGGCGCCGGGCCCGGCATCGGATATCAACCGCCGACTAGCCCCCCAAAGCGTATCGGACGAAGTCCTTCAGCGTGTACTCGGGACCGGTTGGCGGCTGCCAATTTGGTTGAAGCGTTAAGAGCGAGTGTCTGTCATTGAACATTAGACCGAGAAACACTTCAGCAACGATGCGACCGCCCACCGGACCTAGTCTGGGGGTATTGATCGTGATGTTCTCATTGACGGGGATCTTCACAGGCTGTTTGTGCTGTATAGCTTCGGCAAGAACATAGGTCCACAGCGGGCAATTGTGTCTGAAAACCGGCGAGACCGTCAGAATGTTGGGAAGAGCCGGATCGGGGTTCTCTACTGCCTTGCCAATCAGTATGTTCTCATCGGTGAGTGGCACGACGCCCATTCGGTGGGCGACCCGCTGACCGGAAGGAAGACCCAGTCGCCACCCGCGCAGTAAATTGCGGGCGGCCAGAGAGGGCGGTGGATCGCTCACCACCGACTGGGGTAGCTTTGACAATGGATTTACGAGCGACGTGTCGAGCCGATAGGCGAATTGCAGCCGTTTGCTTTTGTCAGCGTCGGAGCCGTCGTAATTTCGTATATCAACGTCGATAAACCGCCCCCAATCGAGACCCCAGGCCGGGTTCAACGCTCGGAAACCGGTCAACCCCTCCGGCAATCGCGGAGGGTCAGGGAAGATCGGCAACAGCACCTCGTCGTTGAGCTGATATCCGGGTCGCACCATCGAATGGCCCAAGCGGTAGGCTGCGGCCGAAAACTCGACCGGCATAAAAGGGCCGTTCTTGGGGAGAAAAAACGCCAGCTTGCCGCGATCGTACCGTCCGTGGGTCTTGACCTAGTCAAGCACGCTGGAGTGAATAATGCGGGGCAAGAAATCGTGCAGTATCACGTACTGATAGTAAAATCGTAGGAGACTTTGCGCGTTCTCAAACGATATCCCTTGATTATCAGCGAGTATACGATTGTGAAATCGTAGAAAGAGGCCCTGTAGTTGAGAGACAAGCGCATTTTCATCATTTCGGGGATCGCCGATCAGGGCTCGACGAACCTGGGCCGAATTTCGTGGTAAATCTCTCGCCCGGGGATCGGTGCCGCCGTGGATTGGGTCGCCGAGTAAGAACGCATCTCCTCCATCGTACAGATAGGGCTGGTCGGATGGCCCTCTGCCGTAGACGTTATCGAGATCAAACGCCGGAGTGCGGAAGTCCACCAACGCGTCCGGATCGTTTTGCTTTTGCAGACTGCTTGCCGGATCAAAAGTCAGATCATGATCGATGAACTGGCCCAGATAGGTATATAGGGCCGGTATGCCGCTTTCCTCGTCGTCCTTGCCGTCCTTTGGATCTGCAGGATCGGCATCCGAAGACATTGCCGCGCCGAGTTTGATGAGGTTGGCAATGTTATCTGCTTCCGAAGCGCCAAAAACGGCGGGTGGCAAGGATCGGAAAAGCCGACCGAATCTTCCGTCGAACAAGGGCGAGCGGGCAGTTGACATCAATCCCCGCGGTGGGTCGCTGTGCCTTGCGCTCATCAAACGTCTCCTCCTGGCGGTTGGCGGAAGGCTGCCTTCATTCGCTCAAAATTAAGCATAATTTGCACCGGGAAACAAAGTCAAACCGCTCACACTGTAGGGTCATGCCAGCAGCGGCACGGGTTCCCGTCACCCAGTTCGGCTTCTCACAGCCCTAAATAGAATTTGCGGACCAGCTCGTTGTTGTTGAGTTCGTCGGCGGAGGTGCCTTCGAAGGCGATCTTCCCGTGCACGATGACATAGCCGCGATCGGCGATGCGCACGGCCTGATTGAAATTCTGCTCAGCCATCAGCACGGTGAGCTGGTAGCGTTCCTTCAATTCCTTGATCTTTTCGATCGTGCGCTTGACGAGCACCGGCGCGAGGCCGACCGAGGGCTCGTCGATCAAGAGGATCTTGGGTGCCGACATCAATGCGCGCGCCAGTGCCAGCATCTGCTGCTCGCCGCCGCTGAGGCTGCCCGAGAGTTGCCGACGCCGCTCCCGGAGCGCCGGGAAGGTCTCGTAGGACATGTCGAGATTGCGCGCGATCTCGGCGCGCGCGGCCGCGCGGAACGCCCCCAACAGCAGATTTTCCTCGACTGTCAGCTTGGGGAATAGGCGCCGCCCCTCGGGCACCAGGCTGATCCCGATGTCAACGATTTCCTCGGTCGAGCAGCCGACGAGGTCGTGCCGCTCGCCGTCGATCTCGGCGATGATCGATCCCGCCGCCGGCGGCAGCATCCCCATCACGCATTTCATCAAGGTGCTCTTGCCGTTGCCGTTGGTGCCGAGCAGCACCACCGTCTCGCCCGGCGCGACCGACAATGACACGTCCTCCAGCACGCGCACCGCGCCATAGCCGGCGTCGATGCCGCTGAGCTCGAGACTACTCGCCAAGATAGGCCCTCTCCATTGCGCAACCTATTTTGCATTTCGGAAGGCGATTGGCGAGCATCCGATACCAAGCCTTATCGCATTTGCGGAGCGGCGGCGCGGGTTTAAAAGCGCGGCCTCGGGGCGGCCGTTGGTCGCAATGCACCGCCTCCCGGCGCGCCCACTCATGGACCAAGTAAGGGAAACAGGATTGCGACCGTTCAGCGCCTGGGCGGTTCGTACTTGCCGGCGGTTCCCTGATCCGGGCGGTCCTACCTAGTCGCCTGATTAAGATAGGCAAGAAGGTCCCCGAGCTTGGTCGGGTCCTTGATGCCGGTGAACGCCATCTTGTCGCCCGGAATGAACGCCTTGGGGTCGGACAAATATTTGCTGAGCGTGTCATCGGTCCAAGTCACATTGGCGCTCTTCATCGCCGGCGAATAAGCATAGCCCGGCACGCTGCCCGCCTTGCGCCCGATGAGACTGTGCAGGCTGGGGCCAACCATGTTCTTCCCGGCCTCGAGGCTATGGCAGATCTTGCACTGAGTGAACACCTGTGCCCCGCGTTGCGCATCGCCCACACCTTGGGCCTGCGCGACCAGAGCGAACAGGAACAGCACCGCGATACCGCTCAAGATGCCCGAGAGTTTCATTACGCCTTTCTCCGAGTTGTGAGCACCTGTCTGCCGCCATGTTACACCGTGCCGCATCCGTGTGGCACGGGCAGCACCGCGACTCTCGAATTTATCGCGACACTGACATTGGTTCAAATGAACCGATGATCGTCGGATCACGTGCTGCGATATGACCGATGCCACAAAACCGCCCGCCAGCTGCGGCGATCTGCCGTTCGAGCATGCTGATTTGGTCAGCGCCTTCCAGATAATCGGCGAAACGCCAGCGGAATAAACAGGCTGGGGAAGTGTCTCAAGGATAGGTGACGGGTTCGAGATTCTAACAGATACGGCGTGAAATGGCCTCCAATACGGTTTCCGCTGCACTGTACCGGTTTGCCCGGTGGCTTGCTGCTAGAGGTCGTGACAACCTCCGGCATTGCAGGGCGCAAACCTCGGATCGCGCTGTCCAGTCGGCACCGGCCAGGTGAGGCGTGCCACCGGTTTGATGCTGCGTGTGGTCGATAACTCCGTCTGAGCTATTCCCCATGAGACGTTTGATTATTGGCGCTGTCCTATTCGCGATGAACAGTTGCGCCGACATCCAAGAAATAGGATTTGTTCCATGGAGACAGGCAGCGGCTAGGTTTCAGCAAGCCTATAATGCCTGTCATGAGGATAAACTTTGTTCCGAGAAAGCATGGGCAGACTACCACGCGGAACTTGCAGCAATTTCTTCCAAGGATGGTTTTAAATGAGAGGTTCTATCGCCTCTTACCCGGTGTGATCCAATTTCAGCATCGGGGTCATCGCGATCGCTCTGTGAGCTTCGGTGAGACATCCCTTTGGTTCCCGGACCCAAGCTGAGTTCTCACCTCGGAAGCAAGAGCCGGACCTAACTGCGTAGCGGCCAGCTTGGCCCGTCGCGATATGCAAAAAAGGCCTGGAGCGGGCCATTGAAGACCCGACAATTACGCTAATCGTCCCCGGTGCGACGGTGGCTAAGTTCTTTGTCGATAAAACATCTCGATCTTTATCAACCTGCGGTATAGACTTTTCTGTAGGCGTCGGGGGGAGAAAGGCTATGTCCGACGGGGGACACGCAGCCAGAGCAGCATCAGGGGTCACCGCGACCACGAACGCTATATGTACCGCGGTGGCGATTCTCGCATTCGCTGCGATATGTGTCGTCGGCATCAGGCCGGCGCAGGCGTTACCGAGCTATGCCCGACAGACCGGGCAGCAATGTGCCGCCTGTCACAACGGCTTTCCCGAGCTCACGCCCTATGGGCGCCAGTTCAAGCTCAACGGCTACACCTGGACCGGCGGCACCTCGAACCTCCCACCGATCGCCGCCATGGCGATCCCGACCTTCACCAATGTGCGGAAGGGTGTGGATGGCGGGCTCGTGCCGGGATTCGGGTACAATAACGATTTTGCCTTCACAGGAAGCCTCTTCTACGGCGGCAAGATCTTCGACGGTCTCGGCACGTTCGCACAAGTAACGTACGACAACGTTCCCAATACCATCCATTGGGACAACATCGATCTCCGCTATGCCATACCGTCCCAGCTGTTCGGTCGCGAGGCGGTCTTCGGCGTTAGCGCCAACAACAACCCGACGGTGAACGATGTCTGGAACTCCACGCCGGCCTGGGGCTACCCCTATCTCGCTTCCGAACTGGCGCCCACTCCGGGCGCTATGACAGTGATCGAAGGTAGATTCGCGCAACAGGTTGTCGGCCTCAATCCCTACATCTACTGGAACCGGCTGATCTACGCCGAGGCCGGGGGGTATCGCACATTGTCAACCAGGACCCTCACCACGCTCGGCATAGAACCAGAGGGGACCAGTGATTTTCAGGGAGTCGCACCTTCGTGGCGATTCGCCATAGAACCGGCCTGGGGTCGGAACACCTGGGAATTCGGCACCTTCGGCGTGGCGACCAATGTGATACCCGAAAGGATGACCGGGATGGGCACCGATCACCTGACGGATGTCGGCGCCGATACTCAGTATGAGTTCCTTGGCGCGCGCGACAGCTTCTCGGTGCAGGCGCGCTTTATCACCGAGAACCAGAATTTGAGTGCCAGCCAAGCACTCGGCCTATCCAGCAATTCGCACAATCAACTGCGCACCTGGCGGGTCAAGGGTACTTATTACTACAATCAGGCGATTGGCTTCACCGCGGGCTACTTTAACGTGAACGGCAGCGGTGACCCGCTGCTCTACGGCCCGATCTCAGCTGTCAACAGCCCTAACTCAAACGGGTGGAGCCTGGAACTCAACTATATCCCGTTCAACTATGGCGGCCCGGACTTCTGGCCGTGGCTCAATGTGAAGTTCGGACTACAATATGTGCATTACAACAAATTCAACGGCGCCACCTCAAACTACGACGGCGCCGGCCGCAACGCCGGAGACAACAACACTATCTTCGCGTATGCCTGGTTTGCATTCTGAGGCGCCGACGGCAGGGCACTAGGACGGGGAGGGAGAGATGCTTGACAACGAGCCGCGGCGGCGAATCGTCTCAATCCCGGTCGCGTTTGCGTTCGTCGCGCTCACCGTCGCAGCGTGCGGCGGTGCGGGGCCCGAAGGCGTCCCCGACGCGACCGTGGCCGGCACGGTGCACGTCTGCTCGTCGTGTCACGGCCCGGATGGCCGCAGCATATCCCCGACCTTCCCGCGCCTCGCTGGCCAGCAGAAAGATTACCTTGTCGCGCAGCTCCAGGCCTTTCGCGACAAGACGCGCGCCGACCCGCACGCGCAAACCTATATGTGGGGCATGGCTGCGCGATTGAGTGATCCGACCATCGAGGGTATCGCGGCTTACTATGCTTCGCAGACCCCGGTTGCCGGTGCCCCCAACGCTTCGCCAGAAACAGTCGCCGGCGCGAAGATATACACTGAGGGCATCCCTTCCGAAAACGTGCCCGCCTGCATAAGCTGTCACGGCGAGAAGGCCGAAGGCAATGGTCCGATCCCGCGTCTGGCAGGACAGCACCAAGCTTATCTCGCCCGTCAGTTGGAAGCATTCCAATCAATGGCCCGCGCCAACGAGGTCATGCACGAAAACTCGAAGGACCTGACCCCTCAGCAAATTAGCGAGGTCACCGCCTATCTAGCTACCCTGTGAGGTAATGGCCTCGGCCGACGGGGCTGCGGCCGGGCGGGTTGAATGCTCTCGCGATGCTCTGATGAAAAGGCTACTCGCCAAGATAGGCCCTCTCGACCTCGGGATTGCGGATCGCCTCTTGCGGCGCCCCATCTGCGACCTTCTGTCCGGCGACGAGCACAACGAGCCGGGTCGAAAAGCTCATCACTGCGCGCATGATGTGCTCGATCAACACGATTGTGATGCCGGCCTCGTTGAGACGAAATAGCACGACGAGAATTTCCTCGACCTCGGACGGCGAGAGGCCGGCCATCGCCTCGTCAGCGAAGAGCAGCCGCGGCGCGCTGGCGACAGCGCGGGCGAGTTCGAGCTTGCGCATCTCGACCTGAGTTAGATCGCGCGGCAGGTACAAGGCCTTGTCGGCGAGTCCGACATCGGCAAGCAGCGCGCGGCAGCGCTCGTTGATCGCGGCAGCGGAGATCTGTGCCCCGTGCCGGGCGTTGACGGCGTAGAGCAGCGGAATGCGTAGATTGTCGACAATATTGAGGCTCCGGAACGGCTTCGGGAGTTGAAAACTGCGCGCGAGCCCGAGCCGGGTCCGCCGGTAAGCCGGCATGCCGTCGATCGGCCGACCTTCGAACAGGATATTCCCGCTGTCGTGATGCAACATCCCGGAAAGACAGTTGACGAGCGTGCTCTTGCCCGAGCCATTGGGCCCGATCAGGCCGAGCCGCTCGCCGGCGGCGACCGTCATGTTGATGTTGTCGAGCGCGACGAAACCGCCAAAGCGCTTGCCGAGCCCCGAGACCTCAATGATTGATGCGGCCATCAGCGGTACCTCGCGCGCTTCCACCCTCGCACAAGCCCGACGATGCCATTGGGTGCGATCACGACGAAAACGATCAACAGCACGCCGACGATCAACAGGTTCAATGCCGAGGAGATCGTCACGGTAGCGAGCTGCTGGATCGTCCCGAGCAGAACGGCGCCAATCACCGGGCCGACCCAGCTGGTCATGCCGCCGATCAGCGGCATCGCGACGCTGTTGACGGCATAGGAGAGATTGAAGCTCGAGGCCGGGTCGAGGTAGGTGACGTAGTAGGGCAGGGGGGCGCCAGCCATGCCCATCAGCGCGCCGCTCAATGTCGTCGAGATGAGCTTCAGCCGCAGCGTCGGCACGCCCGCCGCTTCGGCCGCCTGCTCGTCGTCGCGGATCGCATTGAACCCGAGGCCCAGTGTCGAGCGCTCGATGGTCCGCGCGGTCGCCACCGAGATCCAGGTCAGCGCCAACATCAGCGAATAGAGGTACTGGATGTAGCTGCCGGAAATCGGGGCGTATTGCGGGCGGATGACATAGATGCCGCGCGAACCGCCGACATAATCCCAGTTTACGATCAAAGTCTGCGCGACGATCGCCAGCGCCAAGGTCGCGATCGCGAAGAACACGCCGCGCAACCGCAGGGTCAGATAACCCATGCCGAAACCGATGATCCCGGACATCACACCGCCGACCAGCATCATGACCGGAACCGGCGCCGAGCTGAGCTTGTGCAACACGACCGCGCTGTAGGCGCCCACCGCAAAAAATGCTCCGGTGCCGAAATTGGTGTAGCCGGTGTAGCCGCCGAGAATGTTCCAGGCGGTCGCCAGAACGATGAACTGCAGCACCTGGTAGGCGGCGAAGAAATAATACTCGTTGGTAATCAGCCAGCGGGTCAGCACCAACAACGCAAGGCTGACGCCGAACGACAGAGCCCAGAATTTGCCGGTCCCCATCTGTGTCACCGGCTAAAGCCCCTCTCCCGCGCTGCGGGAGAGGGAGGGGCCCAGCCCAAAGGGCTGGGAAGGTGAGGGTCTATCGGCTTTGCAAGGCCCGCAAGATCGTTTCGATCACCCCGCTGGTATTGCTGAGGACATCGTTGTTCCAAAACGGATCACCTTCCAGCCGCGCGCTTCCAGCCGAGCTGTTCGGTGCTGGTCGTGGACGCTGTCGGCATGTTGAGCTCCGTCGATTTCGATCACTAGCGAATGGTGCGTACCGGCAAAATCGACGATGTACGGGCTTATCGGATGCTGTCGCCGGAATTTGTATTTTTCGAGCCGCCGATCGCGCAAAGCCGACCACATCCGCCGCTCTGCGTCTGTCGGGCCTTGCCGCAAATGGCGGGCTCTTTGGCTCGGCATCGATTGAAGGTACCGGCCGGCGGTAAATAAACTCCGCAGCGACCCTCACCCGCCGCCCCCCGGACTGCGATCCGGGGGTCGGCACCCTCTCCCGCGGTGCGGGAGAGGGGCGATTGGGGTATAGCTCGAAGTCCATATTCAGCGGCCCAGGAGGCCGGCGGGGCGCACGGCGAGGGTCAATAGCAAAAAGCCGAAGGCTATCGCCGGCGCCCAGGACGGGCCGTAGAAGGTCGAGGTGATGCTTTCGACGATGCCGATCAGCAGCGCGCCGGCAAGCATGCCGGGAAAGCTCGTCATGCCGCCGAGCACGCAGATCGCAAAGATCCGTCCGATATAGTCGCGCCCGATCGACGGCTCGACCGGCTGAATGATGATCAACAGCGCGCCGGCGACCGAGGCGGTGGCGATCGACAGACCAAAAGCGATGCGCTTGATGCGGCTGGGATTGGCCGCCATCAGCTGCAATGCCAGCCGGTCCTGGGAGACTGCAAGGATCGCGCGGCCGATGAAGGTACGCCCGAGGAAGACCTGCAAAACCGCGATCATCAGCAGCGAGACCAGAAACGGGGTCAGCATACGCATCGGCAGGTCGATGAAACCGAAATGCAGGCTGGGTCCGATATACCGTGCTTCGACAAAGCGGTAGTCGACGCCAAAGACGAGAATCAGCGCCACTTCGGCGACAAAGAGAAGCCCAAAGAAGAAGGCGAGGCCTTGGATCGACTCCTCGCCTCGGCGTTCGAAGGCGTAGTAATAGACTTGGTAGACCCCCATGCCGACGAGAAAAAACGCCGGCATCATGACGACCCCGATCAGGATCGGATCGACGCCGAAACTGGAGTTTACGATATAGGCGACAAAGGACCCGAGCATGATAAAGGCCGGGTGGGCGATATTGACGATGTCGAGCATGCCGAACGAGATCGTCACGCCGATCGTGACCGCGGCATAGAAGCCGCCGAGCAACAGCCCGGCAACGACCGCGTTTACCGCCAGGTCGAGCGAAAACATCCGGGTTAGCGCCCCGCCCGTGCCGGAAATCGCAACATCTCTGTCTCCCCTGTTCTCGTTATGCTGGCCCCGGCGCATTAGAGCAGCATTGGCGGCCGCTGTTAAGACGCACCAAAAAGAAGCGTTCCGCCGAGCTTGCTGTGATGGGCCTGACCCATAGCCGGCACCGTCCCCCCAAAAAAGTGTCGCGGCCAATCATGGCCGCGACAACAGAAGCATCGGTTAGAGCTGATCTTAGTTGTTCTGGTTGCCCTGATTGCCCTGGTTGTTGTTGGCTTGGCAGACGTTATCTTGGTTGTTCTGCTCGTCCTGGCTATCTTCGCTGTCGACTTCGTGGATGTAGACCGCGACGCATCCGTTCGTAGCTTGCCCGCAAATTCCGGCACCCACGGTCGTAGTGTCGCCCCCGGACCCGACCACGGAGGCCGGCGCCGCCTGTGGAACGAAGATCTTGTTGCGCTTGCAGTCGGCCGCCACCGAATGCGAGGCGGATGACTGCGGGATCTTCTCGATCAGCACGCTAGTCCCATCGACGACACCGAGCGAGGCGAAGCCGGGGAAGCCGTGAGTGGGATCCGGGCAGGTACCCGACGTACCGCACGCCCGACTTGCCCCAAGATAGTACCGGAAGTCCCCTTGATTGAACCAGACTTCGTCTGAGCCGGTGATGTTGCCGATATTGGCATAGTTCTTGGTCTCGGCGTTAATGACAAGCGTGGTCGTATCGCTCGGGTTGTTCTGCGGAGTGCAGCCGAGCAACAGATTCTCATGCGGACCAACCGTGGCGCCGTTGGGACTGCACGCGTTTAAGGGGACAACACCTATGTTTGTCGCTGGATCGAACGCACCGATCACTGCGGTCGGCTTTGAAAGCGTAGTTGGATCCACCACCAGCAGCCCGCCATGACAGGTGATGGCCCCAGCAAGCTGGCCGTAATTGCACCCGGCCGGATTGTTGGCGATGACGGGGATCGAGGTATAGAAACGCGCAGTCTTGGGCTCCCATGCCGGCTGCTCGAGTGACAAGCCGAAGCCTTTCGGAATGATCGCGTTATCAACGGTGACCCTGGTGATTATGCTGACATTACTCGTCGAGGCGTCACCATTCGCCTTGAACAGCGTCGCAAATGGTGGATCCTCCGCGTTGTTCGCGGCGAGCAGTAGCTTCCCGTCCGTCGTCAACGCCATTTCATCGACCCGCGTGGTGCCCCCGGTCGGGATGGACTGTTTGATCGTAGATGTCTTGAGATCGATGACCTTGAGCGTGCTGTCACCGTCACCACCGTAAAGCCAGCGGCCGTGCGACGTCACGCCATCGGGTCCCGAAATGTTGTTGTTCACCGCGCCCGTTCCGTTGAGCTTGACGCCGACGAAACCGCCGATCGTCTGCTTAAACGTGTTCTTCTTTGTGTCGATGATGTCGATGCCCGCGTTCGAGCGATCGGCCAGATAGTATTCGGCCCGGTCTGGATTGACCCAGCTGATATCAAACGACCTGAGCGGGTTGCCGGGGATCTGCACCGCTGTCAGGCATTCGGTCTCAGTTGTCGTCGGCGCTCCCGGGCCGGTGCACGGAGCAGCGGCGAGCGCGGCCCCGGTCGCGGCTAA
>Ga0310914_10000191_pt1 | contig 32724 bp, 33 predicted proteins | sample GREbulkMGAN108_FD_203450 | JGI IMG/M metagenome (GOLD analysis project Ga0310914, IMG submission 203450) | Lab enrichment of tropical soil microbial communities from Luquillo Experimental Forest, Puerto Rico - GRE.bulkMG.AN108 | ecosystem: Environmental > Terrestrial > Soil > Tropical forest >... | reverse complement strand
GAATTTTGGGGAGCCCCTCGCGGGGACGACACCGGACCTGTAGGCAAGCCTCCAATCACGTCGACCTCGCTCAAGACCCGGAGTGCGCATGAACAAATCGCTGACCCCATGCTCGTCCGAAGCGCGGTTGCCGGTGACCCTGATCACCGGATTTCTCGGCAGCGGCAAGACGACGCTGGTCAAGCACATTCTCACCAATCAGCAGGGCGTGCGCACCGCCGTCATCGTCAACGAGCTCAGCGAACTCGGCATCGACGGCGACCTGATCGTCGCCAGCGACGGCGCTATGGTAGAACTGGAAAACGGCTGCATCTGCTGCTCGCTCAACAACGATTTCCTGGACGCGATCTTTCGCGTGCTTAATCACGGCCGGAAAGTCGAGCACATGGTGGTGGAAACGAGCGGGGTTTCCGATCCGCTGCCGGTGGCGCTGACCTTGCTGCGCTCGGAATTGCGCGAGCGAATGCGCGTCGATTCGATCATCACCATTGCCGACGCCGCCAATTTCTCTCTCGAGCAGTTCGACGGCACGGCCGCGCGCAACCAGCTCTGTCATGGCGACGTTGTTCTGCTCAACAAGTGCGACCTGGTCGGCGCCGACCGGCTGCAAACCCTCGAGGACGCGATCCGCACGGTCAATGCGCAAGCGCGCATTGTTCGCACCACGCAGTGCCGGGTCGCGCTTCCCCTCGTGCTGAGTGCCGGGCTGTTCCAATCCGATCGATTTTTCGCCGATCCGGAAGCTGCGTCCGCATGCGATCAAGCGCCCGCCGCAATGCACGGCACCGGGCACGGCCATGCCGGCCACCAGCATCGCATTTGCGGTCATCTGGGATTGGACGGTTTCGAAGCCTTCTCGTTTCAAAGCGAGCGGCCGTTTGCCGTGCGGAAATTTCAGGAGTTTCTCGAAGAGCTTCCGCACAACGTCTATCGCGGCAAGGGGTTTATTTGGATCGCCGAGAACGACAAGCGCTACGTGTTCCATCTCGTCGGCCGGCGGTTCTCGCTGGACGAGGGCGGGCCGCAGTGGCGCGACGGCAAACCGACGAACAAGCTCGTGCTGATCGGCCGAAATCTCGATCGCGCCCAATTCCGGTCTCGGCTGGACGCCTGCGAGGTACCCATTGCGCCTCACACGCGCGCGTTCGCGCCGGCGTCGTGAGCGAGCCCGTAAGATGCGTTGGGCGAAGGGAACCCATCGCAATCCGGAGACCGGCGTGATCGTCCGTTTAGGGCCGGGGGCGCGATGCTTGCTCCGCAAAAAAGACGGGGCCGAAACGTCTCGCTCCGGCCCCATTACGGTCACACCGCTCGCTCGCGGGGTCTTGGCACGGGTCAATGACAAGCGGCGAGTGAACTCAGTGCGGGTTCGACCGCGTACTGAAAATACGCTCGCCGCGAATTTGGTCGGCTCTCATTCCGACATTGGAACCCGCAAAGCGATGACGTGATCCAATAGAAACTGTTGCTGCGGGATGATTTCAGGACGTTAGATGGGCTGCCTGCACCGCGCGGGAACTCATCATGACCCACAGCTGACGTAGGCCGTAGTGAAATCCCGCAGCGCAGCACTCTTGTGACGTACTGGCTATTCGGGATTGGTCTGCGCATCGCAACGATCCGAGCGTGGCACGCAACAGCAAATCAATGGCAGTTAATAACAAAACGGCTTGTTCCTACAACTTATGATGATCGAGATCGAGCCGGATGGGAAATGAAACGGCACGCCCTTGTTTGCCGCTTGCACATGTCACCGAAGGATGTCGAGAAATAAACCAGCTGCGGCGCGAGTCTTAGTTGTGGGATAGGACCGACAGAAGGCGGCCGCCCGCTTCTTTTCGCTTTCGCGGGGGGCCGGATGGGAGCCGATTGGCGACAAGGCGCATGCATTCACGCGCAACCGGTGCGACCACAAGCGGAAAAATCCGCGCAGTGTCCCCGCCGTTGCTTGTCTACGCCGATGAGGTGATCGAATGAGACGGCGCGCGTTCATGACACTATTGGGTGGCGCGGCCGCTTGGCCGCTTGCCGCGCGCACGCAGCAGCCGGCGATGCCGGTGATCGGCTTCCTCAACGGCCAAACTCCCGCGCAACTGGAAGACCGTCTTCCCGCATTCCGCCGCGGGCTCAATGATATGGGCTATGTCGAGGGGCGGAACGTGGCGATCGAATTCCGGTGGGCGGAGGGCGAATACGACCGGCTGCCTTCGCTCGCCGCCGATCTCTTGCAGCGTCATGTCGACGTGATCGTCGCCAGCACCAACGTGGCTGCGCTGGCCGCGAAAAAGGCGGCCACGACGATTCCCATCGTGTTCACCACGAACGGCGATCCGGTGGGTCTCGGTCTGGTCACGAGCTTGAACCGGCCGGGCGGCAACCTGACCGGCATCGGCTTGTTTTCCGCGCCCTTGATCGCGCGGCGGCTTGCGCTGCTGCGCGATTTGGTTCCTGGCGCGCGGGTCGTCGCCGTACTCCTGGATCCCAAGAGCCAGTCCTACGGGAGCCAGCGCAAGGAAGCGCAGGACGCGGCGCGCGCGCTCGGCATCAAGCTTGTTTTCCTCACGGCGGCCAGCGAACGCGAGATCGACGCCGCCTTCGCGGACATCGCGCAACAGCGGATCCGCGCGCTGATGGTCGGTCCGAGCGCATACTTCATCTGGAGCCGCCGCGAGCAAATCCTCGGCTTGGCGGCGCGCCATGCCATTCCCGCGATCTATTCGTTGCGCGACTGGACCGCGGCGGGCGGATTGATGAGCTACGGTCCGATTGTTTCCGATACCTATCGCCGCCTCGGCGTCTATGCCGGAAAAATCCTCAAGGGGGCGCCGCCGGCCGACTTGCCGATCGAGCAGTCGTCACGGTTCGAATACGTGATCAACGTCAAGGCCGCCAAGGCGCTCAATCTTGAAATTCCGCCGAAGCTCCTCGCTCTCTCGGACGAGGTCATCGAGTGAGCGCCGCGGTGGGATTGAAATCTCGCAGCTTGGCATATCGAGGCGTCGGTGAAGCCTCCTTCAGCGCAGCTCTGCGTTTCGCGCCGCTTTCGTGGCGTGGAGAACGGTTTCGACCTTGTTTCGTGGCACCGTGTTTGACTCCAACTTGGTTTCGCGGCCGAAACGTTCATCTTCCAATCGGGGAGAATCATTCCGCTTGGCAAACCTCCCGATCAGTATCTCCGCACCGACGACAAGAGCGAAGAGAAACGCGCCGAAGCTGATTAATAGGCTTTTTTCCGTTATCATTGTCCCTCCCAGCTTTCGAAGGCGTACCCGATTGGGGTTCGCCGCCGCTGTGATGGGGATCACAAAATGTCGCTTGTGTGTGTGCAGAAGCACTAAAATCGAGCGGTCGGACGCGGTGTTTGAGGCGGTCCACTAGAGCGTTAGAACCGATTCTCCTCTGCTGGGTCGCTGCGGCGCATGAGTCCGCAAATGGCATTTCTCGGACATTGCGCGCTGCTTGACGTTTGGGTCGGCAAAGCGCTCGAAAGCGGACATTGATCTACCGCCAATCGCCGATCACGCATGGTGATGCGCCGCTTCGCTACGGCGGGCGCATTTGCGCCAAGCGCGACTAGCAAGATTGCCCGCCAAGGGTGGCGGGCACCTGGTGCCATAGCGCGGCCAGTGCTGGGTATCGAATCTCAATCGGTCGTATAGAACGCTTCCCGGACGGGATTCGAGATCGCGCCGGAGCCAATGATCGCCGTCTGGGTCATGACCAGGCCGACGACGCGGTTTGCCGGATCGATCCAGAACTGCGTGCCATAGATGCCGCCCCACCCATAGCTGCCGGCCGGAAGACGGCTCTTGGCCGCAGCCGGATCGGTCAGTATCCCAAAGCCCAGCGTGAAGCCCCAACCCGGCCCGCGCAGTGTCGGCATATTGCCGGTCGCGTTCTGCGTCAGCCGCCGGACCGTCTCCGCGCGGAGCACCCGCACGCCGTCGAGCTCGCCCTCGTTCAGCAGCATTTGCCCGAACCGCGCGTAGTCCCCGATCGTGCCGCTCATGCCGCCGCCGCCCGAGTTATAGGCGGTCGCAGAGAAGGCGCGGTTCGGGTCGAGATTGGCAATGCCCTTGGTGGCAGGGAACGGCACAGCCTCCGGTCCCGCCACCGGAACGTAGCCCGTGCCGAGTGCGCCCGTGACCTGTGCGGGCCGCGTCACCTGCACGAAACGGGAGCGGATGGTGTCAGGTGCGTTGAACACAAAGCTCTCGATGCGCAGCGGCTTTGCAATGCGCTCGGTTACAAGAGCTCCGAGGCTCGCCCCCGTCACCTTCTCGATGACGGCCCCGAGCACGTCGGTGGCGAGCGAGTATTCCCAGCCGGTGCCGGGCTGATAGCCGAGCGGAACGGAGGCGAGACGCTGCATCGCCTCGGCCGTGGTTAGCTCGGGCTGGTCCAGCCCGTCGGTCACGCGCGCTTGCCGGTATGCATCGACGAGCCGAGGATTGTTGATGAAGTTATAGGAGAGCCCGGCGGTATGGGTCAGCAGCTCGCGGATCGTCGGGGGCCTGCTCGCAGGACCCTCGCTGCCGTCGGCCCCGCGCACCTTAAGCTTGGCGAACTCGGGGAGGAAACGGCTGACCGGATCGTCGAGGCCGATCTTGCCCTGCTCGATAAGGATCATCGCTGCCACCGAGGTGACGGCCTTCGTCATCGAGGCGAGGCGGAACATGTCGTTCTCGCCGATCGGCGCGGCGCTGCCGACCGCGCGAACGCCGACGCTGCGGCTGTAGACCGGGCGGCCATTCTGCAGGATCAGCACCACAATACCCGGAGTGCTGCGGCCTTCGACCAATCCGCGCAGCGTTTCATCAAGCTTCGCGTTGCGCGCCTCGGGCGAGAGGGCCGGCGCCACGGGAGCGGCATAGAGCGCGAGCGCTACCGCTCCCGCCCCGAGCAGTCCGATCACAAGACGACGTGAGATCACGATGCTCCTCCCGCAGACCTGTTCTGACCGCCCATTCTCCAGCTAGGCCAGACCGCAATCAATACGAGGCTGGTGTCCCGATTCCGAAGTTCGCACGCGCAAGGCGGCGTTCTGCTGCCGCGCATTGACATGTCCGGTATTGGAGCAGAAGCGGACATGCGCCGCCGCCCTGCCTCGATTGCCTAGGGCGCTAATGACCCCGAGCTGACATAGGGCCGATCACAATTCCGCAATGCAGCAGTCCCTGTTGCGAATACCTAGGCGAGCCGTACACTCGTTGCGCCTTCATCGTTGGAAGCCGAGCGTTGCGCTAGTGCCGCGAACCCGAAGTTCGCACGATCGGGCGGCAAGGGTGTTTTGCGACTTCGGGTTCAAAAGCGGCACTAGAATCATAACGTTGCTAGTGTCCCTTGATTCCGAAGTTCGCATCGAGACTGCCGCCAGCGCGTGCGAACTTCGGAATCGGGACACTTACACCTTGCGCAAGCCGGCAAGATCGCAGCCAATGATCAGCGAACACGATCGCCAGGTTCTCAGCAGTCTACCGGTCTGGAATCCCGCCGGCGACATTGCCGCGCAGCGCCTCGCGTGGGAGGAGCTGGCGGGAATTTTCAACCGCGATCTTCCGGCGATCGGCGATCTTCACAAGAACATCGAGCTGCGCGCCGGCCTGCGCGCCGACGTCGCGGTGCCCGAGGGCGCTGGTCCGCATCCAGTCGTCATCTACCTGCACGGCGGCGGGTGGGCGTTCGGCACCCCAGCCTCGTTCCGCAAGCTCGGGATGCAATTTGCCGAAGCCGGTTATCTGACCATCATCCTCGACTATCGACTCGCGCCCGAGCATCCGTTCCCGGCCGCGCTGGAAGACGTCATGTTCGCAATCGGATGGGCCGCGGATAACGCGCAGCGCTGGAACGGCGACGGGAGGCGCATCGCGATCGGTGGCGATTCCGCCGGCGCCAACCTGGCGCTGAGCGCGGTCACCTCGAGTGCTCCGCAAACGCGCGCGGGGGTGCGAGCGGCGCTGCTCTTCTACGGCGCCTTCGATCTTGCGGCCACCGCCGAGCGCAACCGCACGCACGCGGGGCTGCAAATGCAATTGAAGGCATACGTCGCGGGCAACACGCCTCTGTTTGACGATCCGCGCGTTAGTCCCCTTAAGGCGGTGTCGGCGAAACTTCCGCCGTGCTTCATCATGGGGGCGGGCGACGATGCCTGGTGTCTCGCCGACTCGCTGGCGCTGGCGCAGGCGCTGTTCGCCGTCGCGAGCCGCTACGAGCTGCACGTGATGGAAGGCATACCGCACGGCTTCATGCAGATGAGCACACTCGACGCGTGGCGCGCCGCCACGCGTTTGCTGTGGGAGTTCCTGGCGCGTAACGTGTGAAATGACTCGGGCGCTCGGGCTTGGAGTGCCAGCACAACTGCTCGGACGCGCCGACGAGGTGATCGAGTGAAACCGCGCGACTTCATCACGCGGCCGCGCATCTTCTCCTGCCCGCGAGAATGACGATGGAATTCACCGCCCTGTTTCTTGCCGTCACGATAGTCATGCTCGTAGCCTGGGGCGGCCCGCGAGTGCAGGCGCTCGTGCTGTTCGCAGCCGCACTCATCGCTTCGGTCGCGACCTATCTGCACCATGCCAGCGATGCGCTGAAGCTGCCCTTCTAGAGCGCTCCATGCCCCGATCCCTCGCAGTCACGCTCAATGCGCTCGCGCTCTATGCCATCGCGCTGGTGCTCGCTGTCGCCTTTGCCGCGCAACTTCTGCTCGACGAGCTTCCCTGTCCCTTGTGCCTGCTGCAGCGCATTCAGTTCGCGATGCTGGCGGTGGGTCCCATACTCAACGTGCGCTTCGGGCCGCACCCCAGCCACTATGCGGTGGCACTGCTGGCCGCCGTTGTCGGCGCCAGCTTCGCCATGCGCCAGATTCTCCTGCACATCATGCCGGGAGATGCCGGCTACGGCTCCGCACTACTAGGATATCATTACTATACTTGGGCATTTATCGGCTTTGCCGTTGCCATCGTTTTGACCGCGGTCCTGCTGCTGTTCGAGGGCCAGTTCATCGGCCATGGGACGCCGGAAACGCCCGCGATCCGCGGGTTCGAACGCGCGGCGGTGTTGCTGGTGATCGCGCTCGCAGTGCTCAACGTAATTTCGACGCTGCTGGAATGCGGCTTCGGTGCCTGCCCGGATAATCCGGTGGCCTACGAGCTGCTCAAACGCGCGCGCTAGCAAGCGGCGATTGCCTGCCGGCGGCGGGCGCTGACTGATCGCGTTCATCGCGCTGCTCGGCGCTGCGGCTGCCTGGCGACCTTCGTCGGCAGCACTGAAAACGATCGGCCCTAAATTGTGACCGGCCTTAACGACCGAAACCCAGATAGGAGCGAATGTCGGCTGTGGGGTTATCCGCGTCGCGTCGGAAACGCGTGGGCGTTGACCGGGGTGCGCGATGGAATCGAGTGATCCAGCTTCAAATTCCGAGGCTGTGGAAATCGCAGAAGCGCTCGATGTTCATCGGCAGGTACGCGTCGTAGTTTGCCCACTTCTCGTATTTGGGCAGTTTGATATCGCGCATGGCGGCGGCCAGGCACTTGTGGTCGTCTGCCGCCTTTTTCACCGCAGCCGATAAATCCTGCAGAAAGGCGAGCGCGGCCCGGGCGTCGTCTTTGCTCCCGGTCTGACGGCCATCCGGGCCCGGATGGCCGGGGATCAAACGATCCCAGTCCATGGCGATGACCTTTTGCAGTCCATTTTCGATGTCGGGGAGATAAGTGTCTGCCATGCCCCGGAACGGCAGCGTTTCCAGTGGAATCCAATCGACGGTGAAGATGACCTTCTCCTTCGGCAGCCGCATCACCAGCGTGCTGTCGGAATGGTTCTTGCCGACATAGACGAGTTCGAGCGTGGTGCCGCCCAACGTGATTGTCCTTTTGCGGTCGACGGTTTGATCCGGCACGACCACGTCCGGGCGCTTCAACGCGGCAATGCGCGACTTGGCATTCCTGTGCGCTACGAAAACCGCACCGAGATCCTTGAATGGCTGGCCGCCGGCGATGTGATCGAAATGGCTATGGCTGTAGATGACATATTTGATCGGCGCCTTGGTGATCTTCTGGATTTCCTCGATGTACGCCTTCGCCGCCGGCCGCCGCAGCCCGATCGGATCGGTGGCGATCACGCCCTCTCGCGTCACGATGAACATGGACTGGTGGCGCACATAACGGAAAATGTAGACGTTCTCCGTGCCTTCGACCTTGGTGGTGGCGAAAAGGGATTGCTCCTGCGCCTGCGCCGTTGCGGCAAGCGCAGCCAAAACCGATAGCACCATGCCTACGACATGAGCTCGCGACATGAAGATCCTCCTAATTTTCAAAGGATATTGTGTCCGTGCCGATCATGCCGTCCGTGTTCCCGCTAACCGGCAACACAACAACTGAAGAATTTACATCAAATTGATTTGGCAGGTGTTTTTAGAAGAGCATATTTTCAGGTGACTTGGTGACTTCCAGCGTCGGAACCGAACCAATGACTTTTGTTTTGGCTCGGATCTTGGTTCTCGGAGCCGGGTGGGCAGCAGCCGGCGCGACGGCTTTTCTTGCCGGATCTTTCCTGGGAGTGGCCAAGTTACCTGTTTTTCTCACGAGTGGCGCTCTCTGGACTTGTCTGTTGTTGCTGCAATAAAGCGCCGCGACAAGGATGCGCGTTAACGTTTGGATTGTGCTGGCCATCCTCTTCGCCCTGTTCGTGGCCGTTCTATATGCGCAATACCAAGAGCGGTCGCAAATCTGTGCTGATGGCCCGAGCGTGTGCGAAGAGTGACGCGCGCGGCGCGAGCGGCACGCTATTTGCGTCGTGCATGTCAGGAATTGGAGCGAAGCGGACATGCCGCTGGCGTCGCGACCGTGTCGATCCCAAGAAAATGACCAGAGATGGATGGATGCCGGCAATCAATCCGACGGAGGCCGTCGCAATGGGTAATTATCGCTCTCGTAGAGGCGTTGAATGTCGTCGCCATCGAAGCGCTCGTCACCGACCTGCATCCAGGCGCCCAGCGCGCGCACGGCAGGAAGCTCCTCGACGGCAAACCGAATCGCCTCCGCCGCGGTGGCAAAGCGGCGATAGCTCAGCGGCTGTCGCGGCCCGCCCTTGCGCTTGCCCATGAACAGCTCGGCGGCGACGCCGTAGTCGAATGCGGTCCCGCGGTCGGCAGGCATAGCAATGTTCCAACGCTCCCGCGTATCAGCGCTAGTGTCTCTGTTGGAATCTATCACGGAAATTCGATGGGAAAGGAATTATTCGGCCAAGTCGGAGCGAACCTTGTGGAGCAGCCGGCAAGTTCGCTCTTCATAATCCACGGACTCAATGGTTCCCGGACTTCGGCAGCTCGACAATTTTGCTCACGTTATCTACTCCGTCGTACACCGCCACCTGCAGGTTAGGATAGGCTTTCTTGATTGCCGTTCCCGCCGCCTCGGCAGCCTCATAGGTCGTATACGACTGCTTCGTTTGCCTATCCACTTGCAGCAGGAAGCGGCCGCCGTCAGGCTGTTTATGCTGCGTGGCGAGTTCTTCAGGCTCGGTTGACATTGTTATCGTCTTTGTCCGCTGTCGCGTCGTAGCCACGATGATTCTCCTTGGCTCATTGAGTGTTGTAATCGATCTCACTCGTGCATGTTGGGGGCCGGAGTGGGGCATGTTGCATTTCCCACCCTTGCCCCTGTTGCGAACGCCAACGGCGCTGGAAGCGGGCGCCGATATCGCGCGACGCGCGCTCGCGTGTTCCAATTCAATGTCCACAGATTGAATCCGCCTATCTCCCGAGTAGCGGATACGCCATGCGCGTCATGCGAAACGACCGTCAGGTGTCAAGCGCTACCGCACTGCGGCGCTGCACATCCGGTTTCGGGGCGTCCGACCGCGCACCCGGCGCGGTGCAAACAATTCAGAACGACCTGGGCCGCCCGGGCGGACGGCGTGCGTCCTCCCGGCGTTTCGGGGGGGCAATGAGCCCTTCGCGCTGGGCCTGTTTCCGGGCCGCCTTGCGTGCGCGTCGAATGGCTTCCGCCTTCTCGCGAGCCTTGCGCTCGGACGGTTTTTCGTAGGCCTTACGGCGCTTCATCTCGCGAAAAACGCCCTCGCGTTGCATCTTCTTCTTTAGCGCCCTCAGAGCCTGATCGACATTGTTGTCGCGAACGAATACTTGCAAGTGTTTTCCAATCCTGCGGTGGCCGCCGAGATGTCGATGAGTAGTCCGCCGCCGTCAGCGGACCTTCAAATTGTCCGCGGATTCCTTACCGCGATTGCTGACGATCTCATACTCGACCGTCTGACCCTCATTCAGAGAACTAAGGCCGGCGCGTTCGACAGCGGAGATATGGACAAACACGTCTCTGCCGCCGCCCTGGGGTTGAATGAATCCGTAGCCTTTCGCCGGGTTGAACCATTTGACAGTACCTGTAGCCATCGTGGCCCTCCTTGAATGCAAGAACGTGATCGCGGCCGCGCGGCCATCTTACGATCACTCATCCGACTCAGCGCTGTCTTGAGGAAGGCCCGTATCGCGGGCGCGCAACAAGCAATGCCATCGAACTCGTGGATTGTATGCGGTTCTTCCGATGGGTTCAACTGCTTGAGTCTCGTCGCAGAGCGTGACAAAACCGTACCGATTTGGGGCAAAGCCCGCGAGAAAACACCGCAGCATGAAGCTGCCACGAGTTCAGCACTGCCTCGACCGGGCCGCATACTGCGAACGGCAACCGGCGGCGGCAACCGATCCCACCGCAAGGGTCACGTTTTCAGAGGCTGGCGCTTGCTGGCACGAGTTGGCGAAACAAATCGATTGGCTCGAGTCGCCACAATCAAAATAGCCCACTACCGGGTGGGCAGACGGAGGCCAATCCGGCAACAAAACGAAGGCGATTCCCCTTAACGTGCCGGACAAGCTGCTCGCAGTCGCCGACGAGGTGATCGAATAAAGTTCAGTTCGCTGCATCGCATATGTCGCCTTCTGGCACACAAAGCGGCGGATCCGCTGCGATGCGGCAATTCGGTCGCTAACGGAGCTAAAGCGGACGTGCCGAGCGCATCCCGTTGCTAGGCGCGATGCGCGGCATCGACTAATGTCAGCTCGCATTCGAAGTGCTGCTCCAGCAGGACTCGGCGGCATGGAGGTCTGAATTGGCGGCCAGATCGATTCTGCAGGTGAGCGGTGCGGCCACGTTATTCTTGCTTAGCAGCGCGCCGGCGCCCGCTGATTCACCGGATCGATATAACGAATATCATCGCGGCGTATATCTAGCCTACACCAACGCACCCGATCCGCATGACGACATCGCCAATCTACCGCGACTGCGCATCTCGTTTGGCGGACAAAGTTACAGTGCTGTCATGGACACGGGTTCGGTCGGCGTTGTCGTCTCCGCCGAGAAGATACCGAATATCCACAGGTTGCAATCATTAGGACCGGGCCAACTCACTTACTCAAGTTCTGGCCGCATCATGATTGGTCAGTGGGTCGTCACTCCGATGACGGTCATGGGTGGTAATGGAGCACGTGTGGCGACCGCGCCCATCCCGGTCCTTGCTGTCAGCCGGATCGACTGTACCCCGAACGCTCGGCGTTGCACGCCAAACGAGGCGCCGCACCGAGTCTCGATGATGGGCATAGGATTCGGTCGGCGCGGCAATCAAGAAGTGCAAAACCAGCCTAACAAGAATCCATTGCTAAATGTTATCGCCGAAGGTCCCAACGCGGGATCTTTGCGACGCGGCTATATTGTGACTCGGCGAGGGGTGCACATTGGTCTCACTGCGGCGAACACGCGGGACGATTTTTCCTACGTTAAGCTTGAACCAACCGTCGACGGTCGAGATTGGACACCGGTGCCTGCTTGCATTTCAGTCAACGGGATAAAGCCTGCCGCCTGCGGAAATGCATTAATAGATACCGGCGTAACCACTATGTATCTGACGGTGCCCGAGAGCCAAGCCGCGGCCGACATCGAGGGATCCTCGGCGAGGCTGGTCGAGGGCACAAAGATCACGATTGCGATTCCTACGGAGGAGTCTCCTCAAGCTATGTATACGTTCGCGCTGGGCGACCATCTCAACCCGTTGGCCCCTGCGCGTTTGACCCTCGTTAGCCGCACCCGCACGCCTTTCGTCAACACGAGCCTGCGCTTCCTCAACGGCTTTGATTATCTTTTCGATGCCGACGGCGGGTTCGTCGGTTTTCGTTGGACTGGGCACGCTTCGCAGATGCTTGGCAAAGTCGCGCCGACGCGCCGCTAAATTGGTCCGCCTTTCACGATCACCGCGACGTTTCATTGCGACGCTATTGGACGCATAGCGGACATCGCGCCCGTGTCGCGACCGCGGCGACCTGACGTGAATGATCCAGCTCGGACATGAATAGCCGCCGCGTGTTGCGGATGCCCCGCCAGGGCCGGCGATAGCGGTTTCCGACAATTTAAGGCAGCTTGTTGTGCGGCTACTTCTTTACCCGCTCCATCGGGTAGCACCCCGCCACGATCGAGCCGCTCGGGCTGAGGCGGGTGTGGGTGTAGCACTTTTCCATCCGATCGGGAGCGAGAAGGGTGATGTGGAAGGAACCGTCGGTATCGGAGCCGATGATCGACTTGTTGTCCGATGACATCGCCCAGGCGAAGGGCTCTTTTGTATCGGCATTGGCCGATGACGACTGGCCCCAGGCCAGCCGCCCTTCCTGCCCTTCCACCAGCAGGGTCATCTCGATGTCGCGCACCGTCGGCGGACTGGTCGAGTGCGTGCCGGGATGATGGGCGTGGCCGCCGAAGATGATGACCTTGCCTTTGCCCGACCAGGTGCCTTCAGATCGGGAATGGCATCCTGCGCGCGCAACGCCGTCGCGGCGCCAACAAGCGCCAATACCAGGGCAAAATATCGCATAGGAACCCCCACGCTAGGCAGGAGAGGCTGTAATAGAACGAGGTGCGCCGCACAAGGCGCCAAAAGCGATTCGTATCGTCCCTCTTGTGTTCGTGAACATCACCGACCCGTCCGCAGCCGTTTTGGTTGTGAACTTGGGCGACCGCACGACAACGTCAAAGGCCTCATCGCAGCCGAATGACCTTCAACGGCGGGTGGTTGGCAACCTTGCTCCCCGTACCGACGGGGTGATCGAATAGCGACGTTCTTTGCTGCGGCGCATGAATCCGCTAATGACACATCGCGTCATTTCACTGCCCCGCAACAATTAGGCCGCTTCCGGGGGACTGCAGACATCGCGCCAGGCGCCGAATGCCGCAGGGTGGCCGGCCGCCTGCCGAATCTCATCAGGTCATGATTCGATATTCTGTTCAGTGATCGGCGGCGGCCGCATACTGCCGGCTGCGGTCGCTCTTCAGCAGGTCTTTGACTTGCTGCGGCAGCTCTCCTGCGGCGAGACGGGTGGGCTGGCTTTCGAGACGTTCGACCACGGCAATGCGCGTGACTTCGCCTTTGAGAAAGGCTTTCAGGAACTCGGGATAGTCCGGGAAGGAGATGCATCCGTTCGACTGACCGTTCGGACCTAACAGGTAAGAATGGGCAAGAATGCCGGCGCGACCGTACATCCTGGTCTCGTCAATGGGGTTGAGCCGGATGGCGCGGTCCCCATGAAAACGTCCCTCGCGCAACGCGAGATTGTACACGTTCGGTGGCGTAGGCCCCTGCATCTTCACATGCACTTGGCTAACATCGTCCATGAGCTCGCCGTAGCCGGAATGGGCCTCGAGCCGACGCCCGTTCGGCATGTAAACGGTTTGCGCCGTGATATCGTAGATGGCAGTGCGACCGTCGTCTGGAAACGACACCTCCCTGCGCGCGTAGCCGGTGCCAATGTGCGGTTTGGAGACGTTAACATTTGACGACGCAGCAGCGCGCCGCTTTGCGCCGACCCAATCTGCGGACAAGCGCAGGCCGGTCGTGACGATTTGCGTGGCCCAGCGCAGGTTTTCTCTGAACGACTTCGGACGATCATCCGTTGTCGAGAACCGTTTCTCGAAAGACTCGGGATGATCATTCAGGGCCGCGAAACGCTCATCGACTGAGGCGTTGCGGCACCCTGCATCGCAACTGCCGTGGAAATCGAATGGAGCTTGCGACCCAATCCTTGCAAGCCGCACGCGATCGCGCGCGCTCTCTGATCCGAGCGGCGCAGCGGGGCGGAAAATCTCAGGATCCGTCGCGAAGGCGAAACGATCGGACTGGGGCAAGGCTGCGTCTGCCAGATTTACCCACCTTGCCGGCGCATCCAGGAGTACGAATCCGAAAACCGTCGCACCGATTCCGATTGGAATCGCGCGGCCCCCCCATCGAATGAACACGTTCCCCACGCGCACCCCGAATCGCCTTCGGCCCTGAGCCCGAAGGCAACGTACGTCCCGTCACGCCGGCTGCGAGGAAGCATGGTGATTGCGGCAAGATCGTGCGGATGACGGTCAAGCCTGCACGGATTGCGGAAACGGCGTGGTGATTATGCAACAGATTTCGGCAAAGCGGACGTTGGGTGGCTTGCAAAGGCATTTTTTCATTGTCTGGCGCCAGCCGGTACAGCATTTTGACAGCGCAGCGCGATTTGAAGCGGGAAGCACTCGATGAAGATGGTGCAACCGAGGCTATTGGTACGAGGCAGCATCTTTCTTTCGAGCGGGTTGTTGCTTGCTGGCTGCATGCAGGCGAGCACCTTGGGGCTGTCGGACCCCAATTTCACTGCGCGCGACAGACAGCAGCTGGCGAACCCGCCCTATCGACAGGCGTGGATTTCACCGACCTACCAGCGTCAGGTTGTCCAGTACCACAGGAAAGAGGCGCCGGGGTCGGTCCTGGTCGATACCGCTGGACGGTTCGTGTACTACGTGCTGCCGGGCGGCAGGGCGATCCGCTACGGCGCGACCGTGGGCGAGGACGGACAGAGTTGGTCAGGCGTTGCCACGGTTGGCCGCAAGGAGCAGTGGCCGGGATGGACTCCCACCGCGGACGAGAAGCGCCGCCTGGGCCCGCTTCCGGCCCATGTGGATGGCGGAGCGCACAATCCAATGGGGGCGCGCGCCTTGTACCTCTACATTGGGGATAAAGACACGCTCTATCGCATCCACGGGACCAACCAACCCGAATACATCGGACAGGCGATTTCATCGGGCTGCATCCGGATGACCAATGAGGACGTCATCGATCTCTACAGCCGGGTGAAGGTCGGCGCGACCGTCGTGGTGCTGGGCCCGAGTGAAGGTCGCATCGCATTCGCGCGATAGCGGCGGGCCAAAGTCAGAAATTGGCGCCTATTTCCGTCGAGGAAGTTCAATTCAGAATTACGTGCCGGCGATCCATCGGCGGCGAAACCATGGCGCAAGATGGCTTAGGGCAGCGCGGCGCGGAGCGCAATTTGCTGCACTGCATATGTCGCCTTCTGCCAAAGCGGCGTTCTGTTGCGCATTGACATGTCCACTATTGGAGCGAAGCGGACATGCGCCGCCGCCTCGCCCTAATTGGCTGCGCCGCTTATGACCCGCAACAGACAGCGGCATAGTCCGAAGTGTATTTCTGCGGGATGCGTGATCGGTTAGGCTTCTGCCGCTGCACTTGCAGCGGACGTGCAGATATCTTCGCGAAGAATGGGCATTAGTCGTTGCCGTCGGCTGGCTTTTTTCTGAATGGAATGCAGCGCGTCCAGCAATCACGGCGGGAGGTCGCAATGACTGACGTTCGTCGCGTGAGGAGGCCCAATCGCAGGCGTTTCTTGTTGGGGAGCGCGGGCGGTATCGCTTCATTCGCTTTCGGGCTCTCGCCAACTCGATCGCAGCCGTTGCATTCGACGGCGCGTATCATGGTTGGCTTTCCTGCGGGCGGCCCCAGCGACGTAATCGCGAGACTCCTCGCGGAGCAGATGAAGGCCTATGCGTCCACGACAATCGTCGAGAACCGCCCTGGTGCGGGCGGCCGCGTCGTGATGGACGTTGTGAAGAACAGTGCCGCGGACGGGTCGATCATGGTTTTGACGCCTGCCGTGGCGCTGGCTCTTTACCCGCACGTCTACAAGTCGCTCAGTTACAATCCGCAGCAGGACTTTGCTCCGGTTACGACCGTCTCCACCACGTCCATGCTGATTGCGGTTGGCCCGCTGGTCCCCAGCACGGTGACCACGCTTGCCGATTTCATTGCCTGGTGCCGCAGCCATCCCAATCAGTCCTCCTATGGATCGCCGGGCGCGGGCTCGCCGCTTCATTTCATCGGCGTCATGTTGTCCCGCGCTGCGAACTTCGAGTATCTCCACGTTCCTTTTCAGGGAACGGCGCCCTCCATTCAAAGTCTGCTGGGCAGCCAAATTGCCTCCTGCATCTCGCCGATCGGCTCCTTCGTTCCGCACGTGCGAGCCGGGACGCTGCGGGCGCTGGCAACGACGGGCGCACAGCGCAGCGCGTTGCTGCCCGATGTGCCAACCATTGCCGAGGCGGGATACCCGACGCTCGAATACGCCGAATGGTTCGGTATTTTTGTTCCGGCGCGGACTCCCAGCGGGACCGTCGAGGCGCTCAGCAGCGTGTTGCGCACGGCACTGCAAACCAAGGAAGTCCAGGCCGGGCTGGCCAATCAATCGCTGGATGTCGGCGGCCTCATGCCGGCCGACTTTGCTCGCCAGATCAAAGCCGACACCGATCGCTGGGGGCCGATCGTGAAGGCATCCAGATTCACGCCCTTGGATTAGGCGGACGTTGCGGCTTCATATCGCGAACGAACATCGACAAGGCGACTTGGCCGCTCGCGGCGATCGACAAGTTTGGGGTGAACCTCCGGCCCGGCCGGATTTGCCTGTTGTCCCAGAAAGAACCCCGCCGAAGCGGGGCCAGATTTCGCAGCGTGGCGTATTCGGGATAGCCCTGGGGGTAAGGGGGGGCGCGGGGCCATTCCGTTCGCCTTGTTGAGAGGGATGCCACATCGCCGGTGGGCGGGATGTGATGGGCATCACAATTTGTGCGGTTTCCGGACTTCGGTCTTGAGGATCAATAGCGCGCTCGTTCATCGCCGGCCGCTATTGAATGCCCAGCCCGTAGGGCGCAATAAGCGAAGCGCATTGCGCCGTCTGGCCGGCGAGTGGACGCTCCGTTAGCTTGCAGGCAAGCCGACGCCTTGTCGCTTCGCCGTGTGTGGTGGCTGTTGGGCGACGGCTGGCAATTCGAGGCGCGCGCCGATTCCGGCGAGACATGAGTGGCAATGCGCTTCGCTTATTGCGCCCTACGCGCTGCGCTTGAATTCGTGCGGCTGGATTAACCCGTCGGCCGCATCCGCAATCCAGGAGCCGCTCAATGGCGACCAGTTTCCGGCAGATCATCGATAAGGCCGTCAAGGACAAGCGGTTCCTGATTGTTCCCGGTGCGCATGACGCGCTCAGCGCGCGGCTCATCCAGACGATCGGCTTCGAGACCTATTTCATCGGCGGCTTCCCCGCAGTGGGCGCGCGCTATGGCGTTCCCGACATCGGGCTCAAAGGCTTCGGCGAAATCTCAGCGGCCGTGCGCGACATCATGTCGGCCTGCGATCTGCCGGTGTTCGTCGACGCAGACGACGGCTACGGCGACGTCAAGAACGTGGTGCACACGGTGCAGACCTACGAACGCATGGGCGTGAGCGCCATTCTGATCGAGGACCAGCAATGGCCGAAGCGCTGCGGGCACATGGTCGGCAAGAAGGTCGTTCCCGCGGAGCTGGCGGAGGCGAAGATCAGGGCGGCGTGCGCAGAGCGGATCAACCCGCAGACCTGGATCCTGGCGCGCACCGACGCCCGCGCGGTCTACGACCTCGACGAGGCCATGCGCCGGGCCGAGCGCTACGTCCGCGCCGGCGCCGACGGCATCTTCATCGAGGCGCCGCGCAGCATCGACGAGCTTGAGCGCGTCGGGCGCGCCTTCGACGTGCCGCAGATCTGCAATCCGCTCATCGGCGGGCACACGCCGATCCTGAGCATGCAGGAACTGGGCGACCTCGGCTTCAACGCCGCGGTGCTGGGCCTCGACACGCTGATGCATGCGGCCAAGGCGATCGAGACGGTGCTCGTCGACATGAAGTCGGGCAAGTTCGCGCGCCGCAATGACGGCATGGACTTCGAGGCCTACAAGAAGGTGGTCGGCTACGACAAATGGGCGAGCGTGGAGGACCGTTTCGCCGTCGCCGCCAAGCCATGATGCATGCAGATCCACGGCGCAGCGCAGCTTCTTTTTGCGCTAGTGTCCCGATTCCGAAGTTCGCAAACCCTTGTGTGGCACCCTCTGATGCGAACTTCGGAATCAAAGGGACACTAGCAAATTTATGATTCTAGTGCGGTTTTTGGATTTGAAGTTCCTGCACGGACTCGCCGCAAGTTTGGCAGGAACTTCAAATCCACCGCACTACAGCACTTCCGCATCGTGCATGACAACGGTGAACGCTTTCGCTAATGATTTTCGCAAGGCCGGGCGGCAACGGCCGTAGCGAGGAAGCCATGCGAGCGCATTTCCGCGCATTCCCGCTCTCCCTTGTGGTGCTTGCCGTCGCGGCGTTGTCCGCGCCTGCCGGTGCGGCCGAGACATTGCGCGTTGGCAAGGCAGTGCCGTTCGCCTGGACCTTCACTCCCGTCGAAGTCGCCATCGAGACCGGCCAATTCGCCAAGCAAGGGCTGACCCTCGAGCCATCGGCCTTCGGCGGCGACGCCAGGCTGCAGCAGGCATTGGCCGCCGACGGCATCGATATCGGCATTGGCAGCGGGCCCGGCATGGCGTTCATGGCCAAGGGCGCACCGGTGAAGGGGGTCGCCGCGATGGCCGGCATCCCGACCAACATCGCGGTGGTGGTCAACTACAACTCATCGATCAAGTCGGTCGACGATCTCAAGGGCAAGCGCATCGGCGTCACCACCGCCGGGTCGCTGACCGACTGGATCGGCAAGCGCATCGGTGTGCTCAAGGGCTGGGGCCCGAGCGGCATCGACATCGTGGCGATCGGCGGCATGGAGCCCGCCCGCGCGGCGATGAAGACCAACCAGATCGACGGTTACATCTCCGCACTCGAAAGCGGCTACGCGCTGGAGGAGGCCAAGGAGTGGCGCGTGCTTACCACGGCGACGCCCTTCGTCGACCGCTTCATCACCCATGTCATCTTCGCGCGCGAGGAGGTGATCGAGAAGCGGCCGCAGACGATACGTGCCTTTCTGCAAGCCTGGTTCAATACCATCGCCTTCGTGAAGGCCAACAAGGCGAAGACCGTGGAGATCACCGCCAAGGTGCTCAATCTGAGCCCAGCGGTGATCGATCGCGTCTACGACGAGCAGGTCGGCATCTTCTCCGACGACGGCGTGTTCGACCCGAAGGCGGTGGCGGCGCTCAAGCAGTCGTTCATCGAGATGGGGCTGCTCAAGGAGATTCCCGACGACAAGGTCATGTTCACGACCCGGTTCGTGCCGGTGCAGGCGCGGATGTGACGGCAGCCCTGCGCCGCCTCTCTCCCATGTCAGAGGCCATTACGCGCGCGATTCACAGATCGGCTGGCTAGCCTGGCTCGGGTTGAGGTCCCTGCATAAAGAAAGCCCCGCGATCACGCGGGGCTCAAGTCGGGGGAAGCCGATCGGGACGTGAGTGCCGATCGACGAAGATGGAGCTAACTCCGTCTTCGCTTTTCCGCTGTGATGACGATCACAGAAAGCGCGCCCGCGATCAGGGCGCTGTGGAAAAGTCGCATGCGTGGCTTAGAAGCGGATGACAGGCAAAGCGCTCGTCTGTGACAATTATCACAGCGGGAGTTCGACCGCGCCCGTTGACGAGTTACTACACGGCAAATTCGGTACGCAATGCACGATGGAGGGCACACAAATGTCAGAGGCAAATCGTCTGTTTTTTCTTCGCATAGCGCTGATCGTGATCGGCCTGACTTTCATATTTGGCATATTTACCTTGGGTCTTGTCTGGCCCTCGGGTTGGGTCTGGGGACAGGGACATTCGCACTATCTGATGATGATCATTGGAGTGTATGCGACGCTGGGCGTATTTTTGCTAATTGCCTCGGGAAATCCTTACGCTCACACGGACATCATCTGGTTTACCGTGTGGTCGAGCCTGATTCACGCGGCGATCATGGGCGTTCAGGCCGTGAGCGATCCGGTCGAGCACGGTCATTTGGTGGGCGATGTGCCTGCGCTCGTTCTCGTTGCGATCGTGCTTGCGGCGTTGAGGCCACGGGGCGCGAAAGCTTGACCGGGGCGCCATGGCTGTAACCGGGAGCGGGATGACGATTCGAAAAAAAACGTCATCCCACTCCAGGAGAATCTCGCCGGTCCCGGGACGGTTGAGTCAGGGCACCAAGAATGAATTCAGCGCTGTTGCAAAACCTGGTGGCCGGGGCTGGATCGAGCAGCCAGTTCATCGGCGGGCTCGTCGTGGCGCTGTTGTATCTGGTCGTCGGCTTGCTCGGCGCGATAGGAAGCATTCTCGTCTTTCGACGTATCTTCCAGGGACGGTGGGAACAGCTATTCTGGGCCTCGTTCCTTGTGGTGATTGCTGCCTTTTACCTGAGCTTCGCTGCCTATTTCGGGGCCTCAACCCATGCCTGGCAGAGCGAGGCAATCGGGGTTGCGGTTTTCCTTGCTTGCGCCGTGGGTGGACTATTTTCTCGATCGGCTATCGCGGTCGGCTATGTCTTGCATGGGCTCTGGGATCTATCCCATTGTTTGTTCGGCTCCTCACTTGCGGGCCTGTCGATCACGGAAATTCCGCTCGGCTATGGCATTTTTTGCTCGACCTACGATTTTGTGGTCGCGGGTTATCTCATGATGAGTGACAGCGCGTGGCATGAGCCGGGCAAACTCGACCTTTCCTTCTGGCGAGAGGGCCTGTGATTCCGTTACTGTTTTGAGTTTCGCTGGGAGCCGCGCGCAGCGCGGCGTCTCGAAGCATGGGCCGCCCGATCCTTCGAGACGCGCCCTTCGGGTGCTCCTCAGGATGAGGGCGGATCAGGTTCGCGACTCGAGGCGGTGTAAAATGGAGAGGGTTAGTGTAGCCTTTGCCGCTCGCGACTTGGCTGCAACGGGAGCGCGCGCCATGGGCAATCAGAAAATTCACATCATCGCGATCGGATTAACATTCGCCCTGTCGCTGGCCTGCGCATCGCCCGGTCACGCGCAGGCGCGAAAAGACCGCGGCGCGCCGTTCCAGATCATGGAAACCACGATCGATGACGTGCACGCCGCCTTCAAATCGGGAAGGCTCACCGCGCGGGCGCTGGTGCAGGGCTACTTGGACCGCATCGGCGCTTACGACAAGCAAGGTCCGACCATCAACTCCATCATCACGCTCAATCCGAACGCGCTCGCCGAAGCGGACAATCTCGATGCCGCCTTCAAGCGCTCCGGCCTCACCGGGCCGCTGCACGGCATTCCGATTCTGGTGAAGGACGAGATCGACACCGCGGGCATGCCGACCACGCTCGGCACGGTGGTGTTCAAGGATTACCGGCCGCCGCGCGATGCTTTCGCCATCGAGAAGCTGCGCAAGGCCGGCGCGATCATCTTGGGAAAGAGCACGCTCAGCGAGTTCGCCGCCGGCGACACCTACGGCTCGATGTTCGGCGTCACGCGCAATCCTTATGACCTCGAGCGGACCGCGGGCGGGTCATCGGGCGGCTCCGGAGCGGCACTCGCCGCGAATTTCTCGACCCTCGCGATCGGCGAGGAGACAATGGCCTCGATCCGCCGGCCCGGCGCCTGGAACGCGGTGGTGAGCTTGCGGCCGACGCCCGGCCTGGTCAGCCGCAGCGGCATGTGGGACGGCTATCCGACCGTCGCCGCGCAAATGGGCCCGATGGCGCGCAACGTCCGTGATCTCGCGACGCTGCTCGACGGCATGGTCGGTTACGATCCCGAGGACCCGGTGAGCGCGCTCGGCGTCGGCAAGGTCGACGGCAGCTACACGCGGTTTCTCGACCGCAACGGCCTGAAAGGCGCGCGCATCGGCATTCTGCGCGAATCGATCGGAACCAACTCCGAGCCGGAATCGAAAGACTTCAAGAAGGTCGACACCGCATTCGAGAAGAACGTCGCCGAGCTCAAGGCGGCCGGCGCCGTGCTCGTCGATCCCATCGTCATTCCTGACCTGAAATCACTGCTCGCCAAGCGGGCGCGCGACCCGATCGCCACCGATGCAGCATTGCGGCTCTATCTCGCGCGCAACCCGAGTTCACCGTTCAAGACGCACGAGGACATCGCCAACTCACCGGAGATCGGCAAGAGCTTCCCCGCCAAAAACGTCGAGCGGTGGAAGAAGCCGCCCCCTCCGTTCAACCCTAGCCGTTATGTCGAATACCTGCAGGCGCGGGAAGAACTCACGATCAGCATTCACAAAGTGATGGTGGACAACAAGCTCGACGCCATCGTGCACAAGTCCGTCGAACACCAGCCGGCACTGATCAAGGATGGAATCAACCCGCCGTATACCAGTGCCAAGGGCGTGCCGACCTGGAATACGTTCCTGGTCTACGCCGCTTCGATGACCGTGCCTGCAGGCTTCACCTCGGACGGACTGCCGGTGGGCATCACATTCTTCGGACGGCCTTACAGCGAGCCGATGCTGCTCAAGCTTGCCTATGCCTACGAGCAGGCGACGCGTCATCGCGTGCCGCCCAAGACCACGCCGGCTTTGCCGCGCACCACCGCCGAGCGCTGAGAGGTGAGATTGCCGCGCACGTCCATCATCGCTGGCAAACCGAACGCCGCATCGGCGACGTTCGCGGCGATCGTGTGCACGGGCGCCTTGTTCGCCAATACCGCCGTACTGGCGCAGGACTGGCCGAACCGTCCCGTGAAAGTGGTCGTGCCGTACGGACCGGGCGGAGTCACCGATGTGATCGTGCGCATTTATGCCGACCGTCTGACAAAGGCGTACGGCCAGCCGTTCGTGATTGAAAACCGGGCAGGGGCGGGCGGCGCAATCGGCACCGAATACGCGGCACGAGCAGCCAACGACGGGTACACCATCTACTGCGCGGGTGGCGCTCCGCTGACGATCCTGCCCCACATGCAGAAGCTCGCGTTCGACCCGGCCACCGATCTGACGCCGATCGCCATGATCACGGTGAACGGGATGGCGCTCACCGTCCACCCTGACCTTCCCGTGCGCAGCCTGCACGAATTCATCGATTATGTGCGGGCGCGTCCCGGTCAGATCAACTACTCGACGGGTGGCATCGGCACGTTGAGCCATCTTGCGCCTGCCTTGCTCTCAGCGCGCGAGCGGCTGGACATGGTCACCGTGCCGTATCAAAGCATGCCGCCGACGGTCGCCGCGTTGTTGTCCGGAACGGTGCAGATGTTCTTCGGCAACATCTCCGACATCATCGAGCCGATCCGAGCGGCGAAGGTGCGCCTGCTCGCGCTGTCGACGCAAAAACGCGCCGCCGAATTTCCCGATGTTCCGACCGTGGCGGAGACGATTCCCGATTTCGTCGTGACCGGCTGGCACGGCTGTTTTGCCCCGGCCGGAAGTCCGCAAAAAATCGTCGATCACCTTTCGACGACGCTCGCCGGCATCAGCCGCGATCCCACCGTGGTCAAGACCTTGGGAAACCTCGGTATCGACACGGTGAGCAGCACGCCGGAGGAACTCGGGCAAGCTATTCGCGCCGACACCGCATTGTTCAAGACGGCGCTCGATGCGGCGGGCCTGCTACGCCAGCAAACGGCGCGATGAGGACACGAAGAGACAGGTAAAAGGAGACGACCATGAGTATGGCACTGGCAAACGAGGCCGCGGCAGCCCCGGCGCTGCAATTCGTTCCGTTGACCAAGCACATCGGCTGCGAAGTGAGGGGCGTCGACCTGCGCGAACCGCTCGCGCCTGCGGCGGCTTCCGCGGTTTATCGCGCGTGGCTCGATCATGCGGTGCTGCTGTTCCGCGGCCAGGATCTGTCGCAGGAAGATTTGATCCGCATCACCGGCCATTTCGGCGAGCAAGCGCCGCTAGGACGCCCGGCGCACACGCTGCCGAAAGGATTTTCCCGGCTGCTGCCCAACATCATGATGATTTCCAATATCCGGGAAAACGGCGAGACGATCGGCGCGCTGCCGGACGGCGAGATGATGTTTCATCACGACACCATCCATCGCCCGGAGCCGCACAAGGCGACGCTTCTGTATTCCGTCGAAATCCCCACCTACGGCGGCGATACGCTGTTCGCCAGCGGCACCGCCGCTTACGACACGCTCGACTCCGCGGTGAAAGCAAAGGTCGAAGGCCGCCGCGCTGTGAATTACTACGTCTACAATTCGGTGGTGCGCAACGACAAGCAGGCGGTCGATGCGACCAGCCAGGCGACGCATCCGGTCGTGCGCACCCACGACGAGACCAAACGCAAGGCGCTCTACGTCAACCGGCTGATGTCAGTGAAGATCGAGGACATGCCGGAAGAGGAAAGCGACAGGCTGCTCAACCTTCTTTTCGACCACAGCGAAAAGCCGGAATTCGTCTACACCCATGTGTGGCGCAAGGGTGATCTCATCGTTTGGGACAACCGCTGCTCTAGCCACGCGCGCACCGATTTTCCATCCGACCAGCGCCGACTGCTGCTGCGCACCACGGTGAAGGGCACGGTCAAGCCGTATTAGCGAAGCATCGTGGTGAAATGCTCCGGCGTCGGACTATTTCGCGGGTGGCGGAATTTGGATAAGCTCCGCGAGTTGTTCTTGCAACAACGGAGCGGCGAGGAATTTGAAGTCGATCGCGTCGCGCATGATCGATTCGATCCCGAGGATGCGGTCAGGCGACATCGCAGGCTTCGGCAGAAACTCGTCGCGGATGCGCACGGCCAGGCGCTCGGAAACCTTGCCGTAATCGGCATAGACCTTCACGCCGCCGGGATTGTCGTAAAGCCACTCGTAGGACTCGCGGTATGCCGCGACGAAGCGCTCGATCGCGTCGCGGCGCTGTGCCAACGCCTGGGCGTTGACCACGTGGACGCGGACGGTCTGGTCGCGCGTCGACGGCGCATCGCTGCCGCGCGCAATCAGCCGTATTTTTCCCTGATCGAGGGCATCAAGCCCGAACGGCGGCGAGGCCCAGCCGACGTCCACCTGTCCCGACATCGCTTGCGTCAAGGTCACAGCCGAAGCTCCGGTCGGCACCGGTTTGGCCGCGACGTTGAAATGCTTGATCAGCGCGAGCAGGGTCACGTGGGTGGACGCGCCATTGGTCGAGTATGCGACTGTCTTGCCGGCGAGTTCGGCGAAACTGTTAAGCGGCGAGGAGGCGGGAACGTACCAGTAGAGATCGCTCGCCCCCGTCGTTCCCGCGAGCAGGATACGCACCGGCGCACCTTTGGCGAAGGCGCCGAGCACGCCGCCCGTGCCCGCGCCGATGCCGAGATCGACGCTGCCGGAAATCACCGCCTGCATCGTCTCGCCGCCACCATTCGTGTAGAGCAGCTCCAGCTTGAGACCGTGCTTCTCGAAAATCCCCGCCCGCTGTCCGATATCGGGAACGCCGCTGTCCCAGTTGTTGGGCGCGCCAACTGCGAGCTTGAGCAGGTCCGAGCAATGGCCGACAGCGGGAAACAGTGTGGCCGCGGCCGCGACGCAGAGCGTTTTCGCCAAGCAAGACATTGCAAATTCCCTTTATTCGCGATCGCGTCCTCTCTAGCGAGTGGAAATCTGTTGTGTCCAATTCGCGCCAAATGCAAGCATGCGGTTTCGCGAAATGTCGGTGCATGGGTCAAACGGCCGCGGGCATTGGAGGACTGATCGCAAATGCCGTCGAAACGAACGCTGATCCGCGGCGGGCAGGTCTACGATCACGACGGCGACGTGCACAAGCCCGCCATCGCCGACATCCTGATCGAAGGCGACGGCATCGTTGCGGTCGGTGCCAATCTCTCGGCCGATGGCGCGCAGGAAATCGTCGAAGCGTCGGGGCGGCTCATCGTCCCGGGGCTGATCAACGCCCACTACCATTCCCACGACGTGTTGTGCCGTGGGCTATTCGAAGAACTGCCGCTGGAATTCTGGCTCCTCTACACGCTGCCGATGGGAGGCAACCGCAGCAACGAAGAGGTGCGCGCGCGCACCTTGGTGGGCGCGCTGGAGAGCCTGCGCTGCGGCATCACCACCGTGCAGGACATGCTCGGGCTTGTTCCACTTACTGACGAGCAGACTGACGTGGTGATTGCGGCTTACCGCGAGGCGGGGCTGCGCGTGGTGTTCTCGCCCATGGTCTGGGACATTCCGCCGATCGCGATGATGCGCGATGGCGACAAGCTTCCGCCCGACGTGCAGGAGATGCTCGGCACCAAGGGCCGCCCGATCGCCGAGCAGCTTGCGTACCTCGAGCACCAGTTCAAGCGACATCCCGGCGACGGCACTTTGCACTGGGCGATCGCGCCATTTGCGCCGCAGCGCTGTTCACCGAACATGCTGCGCGGCTGCGCCGAGCTTGCCGACAAGTACGACCTTCCCGTCTACACCCACGTCTATGAGACGCGCGGGCAGCGCCTGATCGCGCACGAGCGGTTCGCGGATCATGGCGGCTCGCTGCTCGGTTACATGGACAGCGTCGGCCTGCTCGGACCGCGGCTCAACATCGTCCATAGCATCTGGATCTCTCAAGCCGAGATCGATCGCTTGGCCGCGGTCGATGCAGGAATCGTTCTCAACCACCTCAGCAATTTTAAGCTCAAGAGCGGCATCGCGCCGGTGCAAGTCATGCGCCAGGCGGGAGTGCGGCTCGGGCTCGGCTGCGACAACTGCAGCGGCAGCGACGTGCAGAGCGTGTTTCAAGCGATGAAGATGTTCTGCCTGATCGCGGCGGTCAGCGATCCTGAGCCGGGCGCCCCGCTCGCACACGAGGTGCTGCGCCATGCCACGCTCGGCAATGCCCGCAGTGCCGGACTTGGCGATCGTCTCGGAGCGATCCGGCCCGGCTACAAGGCCGACATGGTCTTCATCGATCTCAACGATGTCGCCTATCTTCCCTACAACAGCGCCGCGCGTCAGCTCGTTTACACGGAGGCCGGACGCGGCGTGGAAACCGTGATCATCGATGGCCGCATGGTGGTCCAGCATCGGGTGGTGAAAACCATCGACGAACAGGCTCTGCGCCGCGAGGTTGAGAGTCTCATGCGGCACTTCATTGCCGATTACGATGCGGTGGTGAAGTCGCGCCGTGCTGCGCTTGCCCACATGTTTGACGCGCACCGGCGCACGTGGAAATCCGATGTCGGAATGGATCGCTTCATCGCGCGGGCGCGTTGAGCGGCCGGCCGAGCACGATGCGGCACGAAGGCGAATTTCACCTGCCAATCGCGTACGTGCCCGGCCAGCGTCATGTTTTGCCTGCTGCTGAATGTGAAGTTGACAGGGCAGGGCGTCTTCGGGGGGAAATCCATGGCTCACAAACTTACTAAGGTATCCGCGCTCGCGTTGGCCGCTGCATGGCTTGCGGCGGCTCCGGCGCTCGCGGAAAGCGCGATGCAGCAACTGCAAGGTGTGCAGCAGCAGTCGGATAAGGCTCAGCGCAATCCCAGCCTCGAAGGGGCGAAGAAACAATCGGGCCAAGGCATCGACACGAAGGGATCCTACGCGGCACCGGTGCGCGCCAACCCGCAGCCCAAGCCGAGCCCGGTGGGACAACCGATCAATGGTCCAGGTGGCAGAAGGTTCAGTTCCGCTTTCGACCTCCAATAAATCAAGGACTTAGCGTCTAGCGATCCTCTCCAGAACCCGGAATTGCCACCGACTTGCCACCGAGTTCTTGCCTGAGCCATCGATCAACGCCAGCGGCAGCGTCAGCCTGCATATTGGGAATGAACGCTGCATACGTCCCTAGCGTGATGCCCACATTGGCGTGGCCAGCCCTTTCACTGACGACCTTAATGTGAACGCCGTCGATGAGCTGATGGGAGATGTGGGTATGTCGCAGCCCGTGAAAGGTGATCCGCCGCACCCCTGTCCTGCTAATGAGCTTGCGGAAAGCCTTGCTGAGAGTAACGGGATTGAACGGCGATCCATCGGCATGAGCAAACACTAGCTCAGGCTTCCCAAGGCCCAAGCGCAGCCGTTCTGCTGCCTGTGCGGCCCGGTGCTTGGTCAAGGCTTCAACGGTCAAAGCGGGCAGGGTGATCGACCTGCGGCTCGTCCTGGTCTTAGGCGACTTGAAGACTGTCTTGCCGACCAGCCGTTCCAGGCTTTGATTGACCGTAAGCCTTGCCGACTTGAGGTCAATGTCGGACCACCGCAAGCCAAGCAGCTCGCCACGTCGCATCCCTGTGGTCACCGCAACAAGAACCGGCAAATACAGCGATCCTGCCTCCTTCAGGACCGTCGCCACTTCAGCCTTGCTCAGGATCACGATCTCCCGACCTGCCGGTCTCGGTGGCTTGACTTGCTCTGCCGGGTTCTTGAACAGAACTCCGGTCTTAACTGCATGAGCCAAGGCCTGCGACAACGTTGTGTGAACATGCCGCACGGTTCGAGCCGTTAGGCCCTGGCCAGCCTTGCTGCCTTTGACGCAACCACATTGCTGCAAGTCTGCTTCAGCAGCTTCGATATGAACTGCTGAGAGCTTTCGCATTGGAAGGTTACCAAGGTGAGGGATGATCTGATGCCTCACGAGCCCTCGATACCTTTCTGCGGTCTTGCTGGAGACCCGACGATCAATATCAACCGAGAGCCAATGCTCAAGGTACTCAGCAACGCTCATCTTCGTTGGATCAACGTAGGTGCCTTCGTTGCGACGATTGAGTAGCCGATTTAGCTCTGCTTGTGCCTCTCGCTTTGTCCCTTGGAAATTGACGTATCGTGACGTTCGCTTGCCGGTGATAGGATCTCGACCGAGGTCGAATTTGAGTTCCCAGCTTTGCTTGCCGCGTTGGCGGATGTGGCCCTGTCCCTGATTTCTCATTCTGATTTTCCTTTCCGCAACTGTTCCAGCTTCTCAACTCGTTCATTCAACCGTTTGAGATAGTCCCGATCTCTCGCCATTTCTTTGAGACCTTGCTCCAATCTTTCGAGTTCCTTCTCCACTTCAGGCTTGGCCTCAAAAAATTCAATCGCTTCGCCCAAGAGCCAAAGGATCTCGGCATTTAGCGACCTTCCGTCCTTATCTGCTAATTGAGCCAGCTTCCGACGTAGTCCCTCAGTCAACCGGACCTGAAGGAAAACGGTGTCGCTTTGCTTTCGCATTGAGGAGACCTCCGACATGCGGACAAAATAACACGAACCGCGTAGGTGCACAACAGGTGGTCCGTCCACGGGTCTGTGAAGTGCACCTGTCGTGCACCTGTGGTAAGTCGAGGCTCAGTCAAACCGGGAGTGCCGCGATGGATGACGACGAACCGAAAACAGTGTCGGTGCCCGAGGCCGGTCGTCGCTGGTTCGGGATCGGCCGGAACGCTTCATATGAGGCCGCGAGACGAGGCGAGATCCCGACGATTCGAATGGGGCGGTTGCTGCGGGTTCCGGTGGTGGCGCTCCAGCGAAAACTAGAACAGGCCGAGTAAGGCCGGGGCTGTTTGAAATCGTGAATGAACGGGGACGGCAGGACCAGCGTCAAACCTGCCGTCCCTTCCTCATTTGACGCGGGGAGCAACCAACATGAGCACTACTGAAATCGCACCTTCTGGTCTTGCCAACCTTGCTAGACAGATCAGAGAGGCCCACTCCAAAGTTGTTGGAGCATTCCGGAACACCGTTCGCGAAGCGATAGCCGCAGGCAAGCTTCTAATCGAGGCCAAGGATCGAATGCCATACGGCGATTGGGACCGTTGGCTCAAAGAGCAGTGCGGCGTGGCTGAGCGAACGGCTCGGCTCTACATGCAGCTCGCCAAGGGCGAAGCCACAATCGAGGCCTGGATGGCACAAGCTGGGACAGGAACGGTAACGGTTACCGATTTGACCCTCACAAAGGCAAGGGCGTTGCTCATCAAGAGCAAGGACAAGCCTGAGCCGAGTGCAACGAGCGTGGTTGAGAACGCTGCCACTGGTTTGATCTCAGCTCTCAACGATTTGAAGAAGACCAGCGATGCGAGTGCAAAGCTCGCAGCAGAGAAGATCGTTGAGCGGTTGCAGAAAGCGGAGTTCCTGGCCCCGTCAGCAAAGTAAGTGCTTCCGTTGTGGTTGGGGGCGATCTTGCCGTTGAGTTGGGTCATCCCTCTATTTGTTGCTTCTGTGTAATTAACCTTTATCACTGTTCCGTGTGGAACCTTGAAACCTTTTAGCCCTCCCTTAGTTAGACGATCACCGGAGAGAGCGCGGCTAATGGAACTGTTCCTCAAATACGCTGCCGAATGCGAAGAGATGGCGCGGTTTACACGCGACCTAGAAAGCAAAGCCACTTGGCAGAGAATGGCAGATCGGTGGCGACGCTGCGCCGATGTATTGAGGCGTGAAGACGCAGCGCGTCAGGAACGAGCAAACGAACGTCGCAAGGCTGCTGCTTGAACTAATCTTGGTTGCGTAGTTCGTTGGCCGATAGACATTGAGTGAGCTGGATCAGAGGTCGGAACCGAGGGTTCCGGCCTCTCTTTTCTTTGCTTGGTTGAGTTGGGTTGTCCCTTCTATTTGTTGCTCGTGGTCAGATACCTTAGGATTACTACGTATTGGAAACCTTGAAACCTTTCAGCTCTCTCCGGCTTAGACAGGCCATCACTCCATCGGAGACCCGGCCAATGCAACCGACCGAGCAGCTTCTGAGGCACGCTACCGAATGCGAGGAGATGGCCAGATTTACTCGCGACCTAGAGAGTAGGGCCACGTGGCGGCGCATGGCAGATAGATGGCGTCGGTGTGCAGAAGTGTTTGCGCGTGAAAGCGCAGTAAGCCGGGTCCGAGCACACGAACGGCGGAAGCACGCCGCCGCCGCTTAATCAGCTTGCTCTGGTTCGATCTAGATTAAGCTCCCAGCGCCTAGGCCATCTCTTTTTCAGCTTTTGCTCTCAATCGCTCGGCAAGTCTTCGCCAGGTCCGAGCCATTTCCACCAAGATCAGCTTCTCTTTGTCGCCACGTACAACCCTAGCCAAGCGCAGGCATCTAGCCGCCCTACGCTGATATTCCTCCGGTGTGTGCAAAGCCCGTCCCCCATTATGTGGCGTGTAGCAACTTTGTACCGGTGACTTAGTTCCCAACCCTTTTCCGTTGGCTGTCGGTCAAAGACCAAACACCGGGCTGCCGCAGGTAATATGAGGATGTGTCATAACTCATTGATTTCACAAGAAAACATGATGCATGGGATATGATAAACTCTATGACGCTGGGATGCGTCCCATGCAACGTCCCACGTAAAAGTCGGAGATCCAAATGCTGACTTGTCGGCAGTGCGGCAGAGCCTTCAAGCCGAGGACGTCTTGGCATGAATTCTGCGAGCCGCGTTGCCGTGACCGTTACTGGTACCTGCTCCGGAAGGCGGCAGGCGAATTCGAGCTTCGCAACGAGCTTCGGAGGGAACGAAAGAATGGTGGGCCATCAACACCCGAGGAGCGCGCAGCAGCCGAGGAGGCAATGGCTGCACTCATCAAGGAACTGAAGGCGAAGTCGCTACAGACAATCCGCCGTCGAGTTTGATGGACGAGTCTGATCCCGTTCCGGATGGGCCCGACAAAGAAAATTCCACTCGCCGGCGATTATCGCGGAGGCGCCTATGAAGACAAAGAAGTACCGCTGCAGCCTTTGGCCGGAATGTAGCTGCGCTTACCATTGGAATAATTGGGAGCGCATATTCAAAGAGGGGTGGAATCCCGACCAGCTAAGACTTGATTTCGCAGAAATTGAAATACGCAACATGCTCGATTGTGTTGCTCGTAATTGCCCGGATCAGCAGTTTCGGCAGCACGCAACAGTGCAGCTAATGCACCCTGTATTCAATCGACGTTGCGGTCGCAGTGTATGACCAAACTAGATGAAATGGCTGCTAAGCGGGCAGACGAGTTGATCGCGGCGGCGAGGACTGGACCAGACCGGTGCACATACTGTGACAAGCCGCTCAGAGACGGGGCTCACGTTGATGAGGTCCATCGGTTCACTCCGCTCTGTGGCGAGTGTTATGCCGACCCACACCGACGCAAAGTGACCGCTAGGAAGCTATAGGAAAGAGGCGATGAGTAACGAGCGAGCCAGACGTGAACTAGACGAAATGTTCGAGGCGTTCATCAAGCCGGTACGGAAAGAAAGCACGGAAGGAATCGAATGGCTTCGACCGCTTACCGGGCGGCAGTACTGGCACATCATGAAGCAACACGAGAGGCTAACTAAGAAGGAAGATGGTGATGAATGAAAGTGCAGCGTTAGATCGAGAAGCGGTACAAGCTAAGATCAGGAAGATTTGTTGGGAACGTGCGAACGGAGGTCCTGATCGAAGCGATGAATGCTTTACGTTGGCGGCTCGGATTGATTGGGAAGCCGAAACAATCGACCTTGTAGATCAGGCTGAAGCCGAGTTCGCAAAGAGAATGGGGCCGAAGCCAGAGCAGAATGAAGAGGCCGCCCGCGGCTCTTTTTTTGCGATGCGGCTCAACCCAGGGTTGAGGAACCAGAGGGACAACCGAAGTCTGAGACTGAGACTAGACAAGAAGACCCGAGGCAGACGTGGCCTATGCCACCGTTTGGGAAGGAGGAGGCAGTCAATAATGGTGAGGCTCCGCTGTTGTCTGTCTCGACGCCGTATGAAAGTGCCAGGGAATACGTGAGACGACATTGCACGATTGGGCGATTGTCAGGGTTGTACTTTCACGGTGGGGAGTTCTGGCGTTGGAACGGACGATTCTATGAGATC
>Ga0310914_10000185_pt1 | contig 33210 bp, 32 predicted proteins | sample GREbulkMGAN108_FD_203450 | JGI IMG/M metagenome (GOLD analysis project Ga0310914, IMG submission 203450) | Lab enrichment of tropical soil microbial communities from Luquillo Experimental Forest, Puerto Rico - GRE.bulkMG.AN108 | ecosystem: Environmental > Terrestrial > Soil > Tropical forest >... | reverse complement strand
GCCCCAGCGCATCCAGGTCAAGCCGCTCGTACTGTTCGGCTGGAATTTCAATACCCCCATCCGGATCGGCGGCTTCACCGCCTCGTTCTATTTCTCATATTTGCTGCTGGCACTCCTCTTGCTGGTGTTGAGCTTCGCGTTCGTGCGTCGGCTCGAGCGCTCCTGGATCGGGCTTGCCATGGATGCGGTCCGCCTCGATGAAACCGCCGCGGCGAGTTACGGCCTCGATGTCGCGCGCTGGAAGGTGCTCGCCTTCACCCTCGGCAATGTCCTGGCCGGCGTCGCCGGCGGCGCCTATGGCCACGTGCTGGGATTCATCGCACCGAACAATTTTGCATTCGCCGATTCCCTGGTCCTGGTGTCGATCGTCCTGCTCGGCGGCATCGGTAATGCATGGGGCGTGGCTGTCGCCGCGGCGTTCGTCGTGATCCTCCCGGAAAAATTTCAAATCATCCAGGAATATCGCTTCGTGCTTTACGCGGTGTTGGTGATCCTCATTCTGCTGTTTCGTCCGGCGGGACTGCTGCCGCGCGCGTTGCGCGAATATTTCCCGCCCGGAGATCGGGCGGGCGCGGCATGAGCACGCCGCTCCTTGCCTGCAATGGCGTCACCTGCCGCTTCGGCGGCGTGATCGCGCTCGATCGCGTGGACTTCGTGGTAGGCGACGGCGAGATCATCGGCCTGATCGGACCGAACGGTTCGGGCAAGACGACCCTGTTCAATGTGGTGACCGGCCTCTACGACCCCGATGCAGGCAAGGTCAGCTTCGCCGGCGCCGACATCACTGCAGCATCGCCGCAAGCGGTCTACCGCGCGGGCATCACCCGCACGTTTCAGCGTTCGCGCATGTGCCTGCCGCTGTCCGTGTTCGACAACATCATGATCGGCAATCACAAGCGGCTGAACCACGGACTCGCCTTCAACGTATTGCGCCGTCGCGCCTTTGCCGAGGAGTGCAGGCGCAACTGGGAGGAAGCACGCGAGCTAGTGAGCATCTTCAATCCGAATCTTGCGACCCGCATCGACGAGCCCGCCGCCCGCTTGCCGATGATCGACCGGCGCCGCATCGAAATCTGCCGCGCGCTGGTGAGCCGCCCGCGTCTTGTCCTGCTTGATGAGCCCTCCGCCGGCATGACGCACGAGGAGACGCGGCATCTCATGGAGGAAATTATGGTGGTGCGCGGCCGCATCCCCGGGCTCACCATCGTCATCATTGAGCACGAGATGGGCGTGATCGAGCGCATCACCGATCGCTGCGCGGTGCTCAATTACGGCCGCAAGATCAGCGAGGGCAAATTCGCCGAGATCGCCGGCGATCGGCAGGTGCAGGAGGCCTATCTCGGAGTGGCGTAAGATGAGCGGCCGGCTCGAGATCACAGACGTCTACACCGCCTACGACCGGGCGGACGTGCTGCAGGGCGTTTCGCTTGCGGTGGAGCCGGGCAGCATCACCTGCCTCCTCGGCGCCAACGGCTCCGGCAAGACCACGCTCATACGCTCGATCCTCGGATTGACCGCGCCACGCGCCGGCCGCATCACCTTCGAGGGCCGCGAGATCACGCGGCTGCCGACCCACAAGGTCGTGGCGCGCGGCATCGCCTGCATTCCGGAAGGCCGCAAGGTGTTTCCCAGGCTGACCGCGGAGGAGAACCTGCGCGTCGGCGCCTATCAGGAGACCTCGGAGGCGGTGACGCGCGCGCGCATCGCGGAAATTTTTCGTCTGTTCCCGCGCCTCGACGAGCGCCGTGGGCAGATCGCCGGCACCATGTCGGGCGGCGAGCAGGCGATGATCTCGATCGGCCGCGGCCTGATGCGGGCGCCCAAGCTGATGTTGGTGGACGAACCATCGCTCGGGCTCTCGCCGCTGCTGGTGAAGGAGAACTTCAACATCATCCGCGCGATCAACGCGCGCGGCATCACCGTGTTTCTGGTCGAGCAGAACGTGCATCAGACGCTGGCGATCTCCCACTATGGTTATGTTCTCTCCAAAGGCCGGGTGGTCGCGGCGGGCCGGCCCGATGAGCTCGCGACCCGCCCCGAGGTGCGCGAAGCGTATTTCGGCTAGATGAAATTAAGCCGCTGAGCGTCGATAGTGCCGAATTCGACCGATAAACAAAGTCTGCAACACTGCCCCGCCTGCGCGCGCAGCACGCCGCACGTGTTTCGCTTCACGCGCAACAGTTGCGACATCTGGCAATGCCGGGACTGTGGACTCGGCCGCACGCAGGTATCCTCGTTCGATCCGACGGCCTACTACACCGAAGATTATTTTTCCGGAGGCCGCGCCGACGGATATTCCGATTATCGCGGCGGCGAGCCGGTGCTGCGGCGCGAATTTGCACGCAGCGTGGGCTTCATCCGTCGCTATCGCGACGGCGGGAAACTCTTGGAGCTGGGATGCGCCTATGGCTTCTTCCTGATGGAAGCGGCGCGTTATTTCGATGTTGCGGGAATCGAATTGGCGAGCGAGGCGGTACGGCACGCTCGCGGCGTTGGACTCAACGTCTCAGAGGGTGCGGCGGACGAAGCAAACTTGCGGCGCATCGGGCCGGTCGACGTGATTGTTCTGTTTGATGTGATCGAGCATTTGCCCGATCCGCGCGCGACGCTCGCACTCTGCCACCAATTGCTCAATCCTGGTGGGATCATTGTGCTCACGACCGGTGACTTCGGATCGCCGCTGGCGCGGCTCGCCGGCGTGCGCTGGCGCCTGATGACGCCGCCCCAGCACCTCTGGTTCTTTACCCAAAAGAGCATGCGCGGATTGGCAGCGGGCTTGGGCTTTGCGATCGAGCACGTCGATCATCCCTGGAAAATCGTGCCAGCCTCGCTGATCGTCTTCCAATTGCGCCGCATGCTGGGTCTCGGCGGCAGTCCCCTCGCCGGCGCGAGCCGCATCGGTGTGCCCATCAATCTATTCGATGCGATGCGGGTGGTCCTGCGCAAGCCTTCATGTGCCACGAACGCTGGTTCTTGAATTCGACCGCGACGGTGCCTCAAGCTTCCGGACGTGTCATCGCTTTGTCACGAGTCGGGTATCCGACTCGCAGTGCGCGTCATCCCGCGCGATTCGCGGAACTTTCTCCCTGGGGGAAGGTTCACCCCCATGCTGCGGGCGGGAGGAAGAGGTGGATCCGGTCTCTCCGGCGGATGTTTGCGTCGTTATTGCGGCACACAACGAGGCGGCGGCGATCGCGCGGGTTGTGTTCGGCGCGAAACGCGCCGGTTATTCGGCGCTGGTGGTTGATGACGGCTCGGGCGATGCGACCGCCGAAATTGCGCGCGCGGCCGGCGCGGCTGTCGTCAAACATCCCTTCAATCTCGGCCAAGGCGCCGCATTGCAGACCGGGATCGAATACGCGCTTGCAGGTGACGCGCAGATCATCGTCACGTTTGATGCCGACGGACAGCATCGCGTTTCCGATATTTCCCGCTTGACCGACGCGCTCGTCCGCGAGCACGCCGATTTCGCTCTTGGCAGCCGGTTTCTCGGTCAGGCGCCCAATCTTCCTCCGCTGCGTCGGCTTCTCCTCAAGGCGGCGACCGCGTTCACGCGCCTAACGACTGGTTTGCAGCTGACCGACACCCACAACGGACTGCGCGTCATGACGCGGCGCGGCGCCGCCGCCATCCGGTTGCGGCAAAACCGCATGGCGCATGCCTCGGAATTTCTCGTTCAGATCGCCAGCAGCGGTCTGCCTTGCGTCGAGCGGCCCTGCACGATCGAATACACGGCCTACTCGCTTGCCAAGGGCCAGCGCGTGCGCGACGCCGTGCTCATCCTGCTCGACCTATTCGCGCGGAGGCTCTACCGATGATCGCGCAACTTGCTCTTTCCGTGCTGTTGGCGGCGATCCTGCTTTATGCCTGGACTGAATACCGCCGATCTCCGGCGGTTGCCCTCCTTTCCGTGCTCGCCGCCACGGCCGGGCTGTATTTCGTGTGGTTTCCCGCGCACAGCACGTGGCTCGCCGAGCTCGTCGGCATCGGCCGCGGCGTCGATCTGATCCTCTACACCTGGGTCTGCATCAGCCTGCTCGTGCTGCTCAATTTGCATCTGAAGCTGCGCACGCAAATGGAGCTGGTCACGATCCTCGCTCGCAAGGCAGCATTAGCGGAGGCTTTATCAGCAGCCGCTCGTCCCCGCGAAAGCGGGGACCCAGATCGCGAATTCTGAGGAGGCAGCCCTGGATTCCCGCTTGCGCGGGAATGAGCGGATTGAAGCTCAGTTCTCCGGCTGACGCGCATAAACCCAGGCAAACGTGCGATCGAAGCGTTTAACCTCGTCGATCAACACGACGGACTGATTTTCCGCACAGCGCGACCGCTGGGTTTCGATAATGAAGTCGGCCTTTTGCGGGTCGGTTTCGACGATCCATGGCAGGTGCAAGATTGTGCCTATGAAGTTTTCCCGCCAGGGAATGCACACCAGGATTCTTGGCGGCGCCTCCGGAGCGCGGCCAAGTGAATCGTGATCGACACGCCGCTCCAGCCGCCGCAAGGCCTCGGTTGCCGCGAGCGACCAGTAGTCGAGCTCGAATTTGTCGTAGGCGCCGCGCGTTCCTCCGGCAAAAGCATTCATGGCGACGTATTCCAGCGGATGCAAGGCGACGAGCGCGACGAGGGTGCTGGCAGCGTAGGCGCCTACGGCAGCCGCTGATACGATCGGCGCGCGGCGCAGCACCGGCAGCAACGCACGCAGCCCGGCTCCGGCTATCACCGCAAGCATCGGAATGACGAACAGAATGTGGCGCACTCCGTCGTAAATCGTCGCGCGCTGGACGATAAGAAATCCCAGCGGCAGCACGACTGCGAGCACGACGACGAGAATTGCCCGCTCGCGGGCCAGCAGCGCCGCGGTCGCGGCAACGCCGACACGCCGTTCCGCGCGCCATGGATCTGCGAGCTCGCGCAACGAGGCGATCGCGCTGATGATGCCCGCGACAACGCCGGCAACGAGCAGAAAAAGAAAAGCCTCCGGCAGCCGAGCCAGAAGCTGGCCGGGTATGTAGGAGCGAGGCAGCGCATCGGTCCACACCCGCTCGCCCCAGTGGGAAAACTCGAACGATGCAGTAATAGTGGCGAAATGCACGAGCGCGATCTTGAATTGCCCGAGTGGATTGCCGATCTGCAGCCACGGCCACAACGCAATCGCAGTGATCCACGCGACGGTGACGACCGCTCCGTAGCGCGCCGCCATCGCGAAGACGTAACGCAAGGGCAACCGGCGCTCACGGCCCCAGCACTTCACGACGCACAGCGCCATCGCGGCGAGGAGATAGGCGTGGGTGATGATGCCCCCGGTCCGCGTCGCTATCGCCAACCCCGTCGACAATCCGGTGAGGATGCTTGCCCGCCAGGACGGCAGCACCCGTCGCGTCATTATCAGAATCGCGAGCGTGGCCCAGGTCATCGCCGCAAGGAAAGGGACATCGATGGGCGCGAAGAACAGGTTACCATAGAGATATCCAGTGATCAGACAAAGCGTCAGCGCGGTCAGGCCGACCCAGCGGCCGACCGCAATCCGTCCGATTGGAACGAGCGCGGCGATGCCGGCCAGCCCGACGAGAAACGTCATCGCGTGCCGGATGGTGACGCGGTCGGCAAAGTCGAGGGCTTGAATCGCGGCCGTGAGCATCTGAAACCATGGTCCGTAGTACCAAAGCGAGAATTCCACGGTTTCGAAATGCGAGCGGTCGGCAAAACCGCTCGTGTACCAGGCGAGCGCCTTGGGGCCGTAATCGTCGGTGTTGAACTCATCGACGCTGAGCCCGTAGTCGGACGCGGTGGCAAGTCCGACAACGAGGGCGGCGCCGAGCACGGCCGCGGTCAGCATCAGCTCGGCATCAATGCTCGCGGTTCGATCGCCCCAACGCTGGAAAAGGCCGCGGCGGGCTTGCATCGGATCCAACCTGTTGCGCCGGCCGCTACGATCGCGCCGTCTCGGACTCCGCGGGATTATGGCAACCGCAGAGCGTGCCGACAATTCGCGGACCCGGGGTAAGTTCCGCGCAGGCCCCCGGGCGCTGGTGGCCCATCGATCAACGGCCGATTCAGCGACAATTTTGCCGCGCGCGGGGAATTGAAATCGGTAGGATAATCCCATCCTATGGCGGCCTCCGGGCCGCGCGGGCGGGTCGGCCTGCGAGGCTCCGGTCCGGCGCACAAGATGTGAGAAACAGGGCCGGCAGCGGGAGGAATGCATGGCTTCGGTCGCGATCCGCGACGTGCGCAAGGCCTTCGGCGCCAGCGAGGTGATCCACGGGGTCAGCGTCCTGATCGCGGACGGCGAATTCGTCGTGCTGGTCGGCCCATCGGGATGCGGCAAGTCGACCTTGCTGCGCATGATCGCGGGCCTTGAGAACATCACTGCGGGCGAGATCCGCATCGGCGAGCGCGTGGTCAACAAGGTGCCGCCGAAGGAGCGCGACGTGGCCATGGTATTCCAGAACTACGCGCTTTATCCGCATATGACCGTTGCCGCCAATTTGGGCTTCTCGCTGATGCTGCGCGGCGCGGCGAAGGCCGAGATCGAGCAGCGGGTGCGCCAAGCCGCCGACATCCTCGGGCTTGCCCCTCTGCTCTCGCGCTATCCGCGCCAGCTCTCCGGCGGCCAGCGCCAGCGCGTCGCCATGGGCCGCGCCATCGTGCGCGACCCGCAGGTGTTCCTGTTCGACGAGCCCTTATCCAATCTCGACGCCAAGCTGCGCGTTGCCATGCGCACCGAGATCAAGGAATTGCATCAGCGGCTCAAGACGACGACCGTCTACGTCACCCACGATCAGATCGAGGCCATGACCATGGCGGATCGCATCGTGGTGATGCACGACGGACTGGTCGAGCAGATTGGCGCGCCGCTCGAGCTTTACGACCGGCCTCAGAACCTGTTCGTCGCCGGTTTCATCGGCTCGCCGGCGATGAATCTGCTCAACGGGACAATTCGCGCCAATGGCCGCTTGGAATTCGAGAGCGAGAAAGGCATTCGCCTGCCGCTCGCGACGGCGCCGCGCAACAGCGACGGCCAGCTCGTCATTTACGGCATCCGCCCCGAGCATTTCCTGCTCGCCGACGACGGCGCGGAAGCCGAGGTGCAGGTGGTCGAGCCGACCGGCTCCGAGCTGCAGATTGCCGCCAAGCTCGGCGGCGCCGACATCATCGCGGTGTTCCGCGAGCGTCACAACTTCAAGCCGGGCGAAAAAATCCGGCTCAAGCCCGACCCGCGGCTGGCGCACCTGTTCGACGCGCCGAGCGGTAAACGCCTCAACGCATGACAACGGAGGAAACAGCCATGTTCACCCGTCGCACTCTGGTCAAAGGCTCTACCGCGCTCGCCGCCGCAGGCGCGCTCGCCGGCCCTGCCTTGCTGGAATGGGCCAAAGCCTGGGCGCAGGCCGCGCCTTGGAAACCGGAACGCGGCGCGCAGCTTTCGCTACTGCGCTGGAAATATTTCGTGCAATCCGAGGACGACGCGTTCATGGCTTTGCTCGATGCCTTCAACCAGGCAACCGGCGTCAAGGTCAGCGTCACGCGCGAGTCCTACGAGGACATTCCGCCGAAGGCCACGGTGGCGGCGAACACCAATGCCGGTCCCGACTTGTTCTGGGGCCTGTTCTCGGTCGCTCACCTGTTCCCACAGAAATGCGTCGATGTGACCGACGTTTCCGACTACCTCGGCAAGAAATACGGCGGCTGGGTGCCGACTGCGGTCGCCTACGGCAAGAGCGGCAACAAATGGATCGATATCCCAATCTGCTTCGGCGGCAACATGATGAACTACCGCATCTCGGCGCTGCAGAAGGCGGGATTCTCGAAATTTCCGGCGACCACGGACGAATTCCTCGAATTTGCCAAGGCGACCAAGCGCAACAACACGCCCGGCGGCATGGCACTCGGCCACGCCACCGGCGACGCCAATTGCTGGGTGCACTGGTGCCTGTGGGCGCACGGTGGCAACGTGGTGGACAAGAACGACAAGGTGATCCTCAACTCGCCGGAGACCGTCAAGGCGCTCGAATATGCGAAGCAGCTCTACGACAACATGATTCCCGGCGTCGCCTCATGGAACGACGCCTTCAACAACAAGGCGTTCCTGGCCGGCGAGATTTCCTGGACCAACAACGGCATCTCGATCTACGCCGCGGCCAAGGTCGATCCGTCGAAGAAGGCGATCGCCGAGGACATGGACCACGCGCTGTGGCCGGTGGGACCGGTCGGCCGGCCGACCGAGTTTCACGTCTGCTTCCCGATGCTGGCGATGACTTACAGCAAGTATCCGCAGGCCTGTAAGGCGCTGATGACGTTCCTGCTCGAAGCCGATCAATACAACAAGTGGCTGCAAGGTTCGGTGGGCTATCTCACGCACCCGCTCAATGCCTACGACGCCAATCCGGTATGGACGGCCGACCCGAAGAACACGATCTTCCGCGAAGCGGGCAAGCGCACGCTGACCGCCGGCGGGCTCGGCTCGGTGGGCGAAAAGGCGGCCGCCGCGCTTGCCGACTTCATCGTGGTCGACATGTTCGCCAACGTCTGCACGGGTCGCGAGGACCCCAAGGCCGCGATCCGGATCGCCGAGCGCCAGGCGATGCGGCTGTACAGGTGATCAGGGATCGGGGATCAGGCATCAGGGATCAGCTTCTGATCCCTGACAACTGATCCCTGATGACCGACATGGCCGAGCTTGCTCTTAAGTCCGCGGTTGCCGACCGGCCGGTCCCGGACGTCTCCCCCTGGGATCGGCTCAAGGTCAACCGCGACTGGCTCGGCCTGTGGTTCATGCTGCCGACGGCGGCCTTTCTCCTGCTATTTCTAGCTTATCCGCTCGGGCTCGGCGTCTGGCTGTCGTTCACCGATGCGCGCATAGGCCGCCCCGGCGAATTCGTCGGCATCGAGAACTACGAGTGGTTGTGGGACGACTCGGTCTTCTGGCTCTCGGTGTTCAACACGCTGCTCTATACCGGCGTCGCCAGCACGTTCAAATTCGCGATCGGGCTTTATCTCGCGCTGCTGCTCAATCAGCACCTGCCGTTCAAGGCGATCATTCGCGCAGTGGTGCTGATCCCGTTCATCGTGCCGACCGTGCTCTCGGCGATTGCGTTCTGGTGGATCTTCGACAGCCAGTTCTCGATCGTGTCCTGGTCGCTGCGCAAGCTCGGATTGATCGCGAGCAACATCGATTTCCTCGGCAATATCTGGAACGCGCGCTGGTCGGTGATCTTCGCCAATATCTGGCGCGGCGTGCCGTTCGTCGCGATCACGCTCCTCGCCGGGCTGCAGACCGTCTCGCCCTCGCTCTACGAGGCCGCCACCATCGACGGCGCGAGCCGCTGGCAGATGTTCCGCTATGTCACCTATCCGCTGCTCACACCGATCATCGCGGTGGTGATGACGTTCTCGGTGCTGTTCACGTTCACGGACTTCCAGCTCATCTGGGTGCTCACCCGCGGCGGTCCGGCAAATGCCACGCATCTGATGGCGACGCTCGGCTACCAACGCGCGATCGGCGGCGGCTATCTCGGCGAGGGATCGGCCATCGCGACCGCGATGATTCCGTTCCTGCTCGCGGCCATCCTGATCTCGTGGTTCGGACTACAGCGCCGCAAATGGCAGCACGGGGAAAGCAATGACTGATCCGCGGCGCTGCATTTTTTCTTGCCGCGAACGGGGCAAGCCCCGCGCGCGGTGCCGCAAATGGCAACATGGGGCGAGCAATGACTGACGCGCTCGTCCCCAAGGTGGCAAGTCCGAAGGCGGTCCTCGCCGCCGTCACCGCTGACCATAGCGAGGGTATGGGCTATCTCGAGACGCTGCCGCGACGCCTGGTCACGCTCTATCTGCCGCTGTCGCTGATCCTGCTCGTGCTGCTGTTTCCGTTCTACTGGATGGCGCTCACCGCCATCAAACCGGACGAGCAGCTGCTTGATCTCGACCGCTTCAATCCGTTCTGGACCTGGACGCCGACGTTCAAGCACATCTACAAGCTGTTGTGGGAGACTTACTATCCGTCCTGGCTTTTGAACACGATGGTGGTCGCGATTGCCGCAACGAGTCTTTCGATCATCGCCAGCGTGCTCGCCGCCTATGCCATCGTGCGTTTGCGCTATCGCGGCGCACAGTGGGTAGGCGCCGCCATCTTTCTCGCCTATCTCATTCCGCCCTCGATCCTGTTCATCCCGCTCGCGACCGTGGTGTTTCAATATGGCCTGTTCGACACCCCATTCGCGCTGATCCTCACCTATCCGACCATCCTGATCCCGTTCTCGACCTGGCTGCTGATGGGCTATTTCAAGACCATTCCCTACGAGCTCGAGGAATGCGCGCTGATCGACGGCGCGAGCCGCTGGCAGATCCTCGTCAAGATCATCCTGCCGCTGGCGATACCAGGACTGATCTCGGCGTTCATCTTCTGCTTCACCTTGTGCTGGAACGAATTCATCTACGCGCTCACCTTCATTTCTTCGACGCAGTACAAGACCGTGCCGGTCGCGATCGTCAACGAGTTCGTCGACGGCGACATCTATCGCTGGGGCTCGCTCATGGCCGGCGCCCTGGTCGGCTCGCTGCCGCTGGTGATCCTCTACGCCTTGTTCGTCGAGCACTACGTCTCGGCGATGACCGGCGCGGTGAAGGAATAGCGGAACGGAGACCTTGCTACGGCGTCCTTGGCGCGCCGGCAGCGCGCACCATCTGCGCGGCGCGGTGGATCGCGGCACGGATGCGCACATAAGTGGCGCAGCGACAGAGATTGGTCAGCTCGCGATCGATGTCCGCGTCGCTCGGATCGGGGTGCCGGCGCAGCAAATCCGCCACCGCCATGATCATGCCGGACTGGCAATAACCGCATTGCGGCACGTCGAGCTCGATCCAGGCCTTCTGCACGGGATGATCGGTGCCGGGCGATAGTCCTTCGATGGTGGTGATTTGTTTGCCCTGCGCCAGGATCACCGGCATGACACAGGTTCGCTCCGCCACGCCATCGATGTGCATGGTGCAGGCGCCGCACAGCCCGATGCCGCAGCCGAACTTGCTTCCGGTCAGGCCGAGATGCTCGCGCACCACCCACAACAGCGGCACGTCCTCGGGCCCGTCGAACTCGGCAGCCTTGCCGTTGATGGTAAACGTAACCGGCATGTGCTGGCGCCTCAGTTCTGCGTCGCCTGAAAGGCCGCAGCAGAAAACGGCATCACGTCGATGCGCCGGCCGGTGGCTTTGAGTAGCGCCTGCGCTATTGCCGGAGCGAGCGGCGCCAGCACCACCTCGCCCGCACCCTGCGGCGGCCGGGCGCTCGGCAAGATGATCGGCACGATCTCGGGCATCTCGTCGATCGTGAGCAGCGGATAGTCGAAGTAATTGCTCTGGTCGGCGCCGCCCTCGGAAAACGTGATCCGGCTCTTGAGCGTGTTGGTCATGGCAAAGCCGATGCCGCCCTCGATCTGCGCCCGCAGCGTGTTGGGATTGACGGCGAGCCCGGAATCGACCGCGCAGAAAACGCGCTTCACGGCAAAGCGATCGGCGACGCGCTTGAGCTCCACGACCTGCGCGACATAGGTTTTGAAGCGGCCGCCCCGGCCGATATAGCAATTGAATGCGATGCCGCGCGGCACCTCGTTCGACTTGCCCCAACTCGCCGCATCCGCTGCCGCCGTGAGCACGCGCAGCGCGAGCGGATCATCGGCCAGCAGGTTGCGGCGGTAGGCGTATTGGTCGACGTTCGCGCGGTGAGCGAGCTCGCTGATGAAACTTTCCCAGAAGAACACGGCCGCGGTCGATCCGACCGAGCGCATGAAATAGACCGGGATTGGCAGCGGCGTGTCGATCGTCTCGACGAGAAAGTGCGGCAGCCGATAGCTCTGATTGTAGATGCCGTCGACCATGCTCTCGTCCCAGTCGCCCTCAGGCGTGTGGTCGAGCCAGCTCTTGCGCGTCGCGCCGAACAGCGACTGGCCGGCGACGCGCGCGTGCACCGCCAGGGGATAGCCGGCGTCGTCGAGGAGTGCGCGCAGGCGCGCGCCCGCGTTGGGCCGATACACGTCGTGCTGCATGTCCTCTTCGCGCGAGCGGATCAGTTTGACCGGCCGCCCCACCGCTTTCGACGCATGCACGGCTTGCACCACGAAGTCGGGCACGATCTTGCGGCCGAAGCTGCCGCCCAGGAACGTGACATGCACCGTCACGTTTTCGGCGGAGCAGCCCGCGGCTTGCGCGACCGCCTCCTGGCAGGCGCTCACCGACTGGATCGGCCCCCACACCTCGACGGCGCCGTCGCGATAGCTTGCGGTCGCGTTGGCCGGCTCGTGCGGGGCATGCGCGATATGCGGCAGCACGAAGCGCCGCTCGATGACCGAGGCCGCGCGTTCTTTCAGGATTTCACGCGGCCGGCCGCGCACGAGCGCGGCGACACCGTGCTCGGCATTGAGCGCCGCCTCCAGCGCGGCATCGATCTGCGCCGTCGAGAGGTCGCCATGCGGACCGGCATCGAACGCGAGATCGAGCGAATCGATCGCGCGCTTGGCTTGCCAGAAATAATCTGCAACCACGCAGACCGCGTTGTACCGTTGTGAGCTCGGCAGGCGCGGATGCTGCGAGCCTGCCTCCTCGTTGCCGACGATTGCGGCCGGCAGCTTCACCACCGCATGCACGCCGGGCATTTTCAAGATGTCCGCCTCATTCTTGATCGCGACGACCTCACCGGTGAAGGAGCGCGCCGTCTTGATCGCAGCGTTGAGCATGCCGGGCACCACGACGTCGATCCCGAACACGGCGCTGCCGTTGCATTTGGCGGGCGTGTCCAATCGCGCCACCGGCTTGCCGATCAGGCGAAAGCGGCGGCTGTCTTTGAGTTGCGGCGCGGCCGGAAGCGGCAGCCTGGCGGCATCGGCGGCAAGCTCGCGTAGGCGAGCTTCTCGCCGCGCCTGTTCAAGACCAAGCCGTTCTCGGTGCGGCACTGCGACTGCGCGATCCGCCACCTCTGCGCCGCGGCGCGGATGAGCACCTCGCGCGCGGCCGCGCCGGCGACGCGCAGGCGGTGGTAGAACGCCGTCGTCGACATCGAGGCGCCCTCTTTTTGCACCGGCGGCTCCTGGCGGAACGCGATGCGATAGGCCGGCCTGCCGGTCACGAAGCGGATCTCGACGCGGTGCCAGTCCGCATCAAGCTCTTCGGCGAGGATCTGCGGCAGCGCGGTGTACGACCCTTGCCCGACTTCCGGCTGTGACAGGCCAAGTGTCACCTGACCGCCCGGCGCGATCATGATCCAATCGGTGATTTGATATTCGCGCTGCCCGCTTGTGCTCTGTGCGCGCGCCGGAACGATCGTGATCGGTACCAGCAGCGACGTAGTCGCGGCGGCGCCTCCCGTGAGCACGGCGCGGCGCGAAAGGGCAGGCCTATTCAAGGTGAGCCGTCGATGCAGGACAGGTGCTGACGAGACGTCGATCCTTTTTTATTTCTTCACGAACCTTCGGAAATTGAGCGTGTTGGTGTAGCCGGCGTAGACATTGCCGTGGTCGTCGGCGGCGACGCCTTCCAGTGCGCGCGGCTCGGTCGTTTCCGGAATGTAGGCCGTCACCTTGCCGTCCTTGGCGCTGCCGATGCGAATGCCTTGCCGGAACGGCGGGTTGGTTTTCTCGTCGGACTGCGAGTCGGCGACATAGATGACGTCGTTCTTGTCGATGAACAGCCCGCTCGGCCGGCCGAATTGCCGCCACTCAGCGAGAAATTTTCCGTCCTGATCGAAGATCTGGATGCGGCTGTTGAGGCGGTCGGCGACGACCAGCCGTCCTGCGGCGTCCATGGCAAGGTTGTGCGGCACGTCGAATTCGCCGGGCGCCGAGCCCTTCTTGCCCCACGTCTTGATGAATTTGCCGTTCCTGTCGAACTTCACAATGCGCGCGTTGGTGTCGCCGCCGTGACCGTCGGCGACAAAAATGTCGCCGTTCGGCCCGACCAGCACGTCGGAGGGGCCGTTGAATGTGTCAGCTCCGTCGCCCGCCACCCCGGGCTTGCCCAAGGTGAGCAGCAGCTTCCCGTCGGGGCTGAATTTCATGACCGCGTGGCCCCTGCCGTTGTTCTTCGCCCGCCCGTCGGTCACCCAGATATTGTTGTCGCGGTCGACGAACAGGCCGTGCGGATAATTGAACAGGCCGGCGCCGAAGCTCGTCACCAGCTTGCCCGTTGCACCGAATTTCTGGATCGGCGCCAGATTCGAGCCGGAGCAATCGTCGGCGGTGGCGCAGCGGTCGAACACCCAGACGCTCGTCCCGTCGCGGTCGATGTCGACGCCGATCGCCGCGCCCCACTTGCGCCCCTGCGGCAGCTTTGCCCACCCGTCATCGAGGCGATAGGGATTGGGCGCGGCATTGGGATCGCCGCTCGTTTGCGCAGAGCCCGTTCCGGCCGACAGCGCGGTTGCCGCGATCGTCACCGCAGCGAGCAGATGGCGCGAAGTTTTCCAGCACATCATGTCGTCTCCTCCGTGCATTCTTCTTGATCGTTCTTCATGATCACTCATCGCATAATTCAACATGCTCGCGCCAGCGCGTAGCCCGGATGAGCGAAGTGAAATCCGAAATTCGATTCCCCGACCGGGTGTCGCCACCCGGGCTCCAGGTCTGAGGCAATCCGGGACTAACGCGCCGTAGTGCCGCCCTTTGGCCGCGCATCGGTCGGCCGCCGGCCCGGCAGATACTTGGCGACGATCGCGGGATCGAGTTCCTTCATGGCGCTGTCGGGGAGCCGACGCCAGATTTCATCCTTCCCGAACAGCGAGATGCCGAGATAGCCGCGCACCACCAGCGTCTGGCCGTCGGGGGTGACCGTCATCATCGCGCTATAAATGTTGCCGTCGCGCGGATCGAGGATGTTGCCGTCCTCGTAGCGCAATCCGTCGCGCTTCATGTCCCGGATCAGGGAAATGCCGAGCAGCAACGCGTTGCGGCGGTCGTCGCGACATCCGGTGCAGCGCGGATTGGGCGCTTCGCCCGGCCGCAGGAACAGTTTGGCGATGATGCCCTCGTACGCGCCGTCCGGGCGCTCGACGAACAGAAACCAGCCGACCGGCTTGCCGGTCTCCTCATCGGTCTTTTGCCACAGGCCGACCACCGAGGGTTCAGCCGCCGGCACCGGGGAGGGGAAAAGCAGCCCGAGGCTCGCGATCGCGATGAGAACGATCATGTAGGTGCGCAATCAACAACTCCCATTTTGCAACTAGTGTCCCGCTTCCGAAGTTCGCACGCGCTCGCGGCAGCCTCGGTGCGAACTTCGGAATCAAAGGGACACTAGCAACTTTATGATTCTAGTGCCGCTTTTTGAACCCGACGTTCGCAAACACCCTTGCCGCCCGACCGTGCGAACTTCGGGTTCGCGGCACTAGAGGCTTCGGATCGCGCCCGCGCCATCGCCCATCATTCGGTCATTTTGGCGGCGCGGTCGTCACGTTGCCATGGGCAATCACTCAGGCGTGATCTACCATTGCCACATGCCTATTCGAATATCGAGCAGGCACGCACGTACTGGATGCCATCCCCCGCAATCCCGATCAAGCCGCGAGTTCCCATCATGACCATGAGCTCAAACAACGCTGCCGGCCGCGGGTCCGCCATCGACCCGACCGCGGGCCAGATCGGCATGGCGGCCGCCGTTTCGATCGGCATTGGCGGGATGATCGGCGCCGGGATTTTCTCGATCCTGGGCGTGGTGGCGCACGCGGCCGGCAATGCCATGTGGGTGTCGTTCGCGCTGGGGGGGATTGTGGCGCTGCTCTCCACCTACTCCTATGCCAAGCTCGGCGCCGCATTCCCGTCGGCGGGCGGCGCCGTGCATTTTCTGGTGAAAGGTTTTGGCGACGGCGTGCTCGCCGGCGGGCTGAACCTGTTCATGTGGGTCGGCTACATCATTTCGCTCGCCTTGTACGCCACGGCATTCGGCGGTTACGCCGCAACGTTTGCAACGACGGCGCCCTCCCCCATGCTGACCAAATCTCTCGCGGTCGCTGCCGTCGTGGTGCTGACCTTGGTGAACGCGTTCGGCCCCAAGCTCGTGGGCCGTTGGGAAACGTCGATCGTGACCATCAAGGTGGCGATCCTCGTGTTGTTCGCCGCCGTCGGGTTGTGGTTCATCCGTCCCGGCTATCTTTCCCCGGAGCTGTGGCCGCCGGCCGAATCGATCCTGTTCGGGGCCGGCGTGCTGTTCATCGGCTACGAGGGATTCGGCCTCATCACCAACGCCGCCGCCGACATGCGCAACCCGCGCAAACTATTGCCGCGCGCGCTCTACACCAGCGTCATCCTGGTGATGGCGATCTATCTTGCGGTCTCCATTACCGTCAGCGGCAATCTTTCGGATTACGAGATCGAGCGGGCGCGCGACTACGCGCTGGCGGAAGCGGCGAAACCGTCGCTCGGCCAATTCGGTTTTCGTTTGATTGCCATCGCCGCGCTGTTCTCGACCGCCTCCGCCATCACCGCCACGCTGTTCGGTTCCGCCAACGTTTGCTACATGATCGCGCGCGACGGCGAATTGCCGGTCGGTCTCTCGCGCACGGAATGGAAAGACGCGACCGGCGGCCTGTTGCTCACAGCCGCCCTGGTGATCGCCGTGATGCTCGTGTTCGATCTTTCCGGCATTACCATGATGGGCAGCGCCGCGTTTCTGCTGATATACGCCGCGGTGAACGCCGGACACCTGAACGTGCTGAGAGAGACCGAGGCGAGCGCGGCCATCGTATGGCTGTCGCTCCTCACGTGCCTCGCGATGTTGGTGGTTCTCTGCGTCTATACCTGGCGCGAGCAGCCCGCCGCGCTCGCCGCGCTCGTCATCTTCGCCGCGCTCTCGTTCGCGGCGGAATGGATTTACCGGCGCTGGACCGGCCGTAAGATCAAGGAGAAATTTTAGTTCGATCCTGCCCCCGACTGCGCTCGTCCCCGCGCCGGGCACCCAGGAAAATCGCCGATGCGAGGCTATGGGCCTTGTGGTGCTGTGCCGGGCGATTTTCGTGGGGACCCGGAAAGCGGGGACCCAGATCAGAAACTCCGAGCCAGCGGCCCTGGATTCCCGCATAGCGCGTCGAAGACGCGCGTGAAAGCCCTTATGCTGCGGGAATGAGCGGGAGAGACGGCAGCGCGCGTCACCGGCGCGGCTTGTAGGCGATGGCGTCCATCTCGATCTTCGTGTTGATCACCGCGCGCGCTTCCACCGTGGTACGTGCGAGGATCGCATCGCCGAACATCTCGCCGAACACCCGGTTGTAGCGGCCGAAGTCGCGCGCATCGCCGAGATACGTGGTGACGCGCACCACGTCGGCGAGCGAAGCGTCCTCTTCCGCGAGGATGCGGCCGATCGCCTCGATCGTGCCGCGCGTCTCCTCTTCGATGGTGCCGGAGATCATGGTGCCGTCCGGGTTCTTCGCCACCTGCCCGGACACGAAGATGAAATCGCCCGCGCGCACCGCCGGATGGAACGGCAGGTTCGGGTTCTTCTTGCCGATCGGATAGACGTCGCGGCGCGCGCCGCCTGCATCGTTCATGGCTGATCCTCAACTCAAGGCGCTTGCTTCGATGATATCGAGACCGCGCACGCGATCGATGAGATAGATCAGTCCGCGATCGTCGATGGTGACGTCGTTCGATGAGGGGCGCTTTTCGCCCGCCGGCGGATCCGGCAGGAAGTGGCCGACTTCCCTCGGCGCGAACGGGTTGGCGATGTCGACGAGACGCAGCCCCTGGGCAAACCAGGCGAACGGGATCACGGTGCCGCGCAGGCGTTCCGATGGCTGATGGCAGCCGCTCATCGCCGGCTGCGGGCTGCCGTCGAGGTCGAGTCCCGGCACCTGAAACGTCGCGATCGGCACCGGCATCTGCTCGATGGTGATGTCGTAGATCCAGGCGAACGACGGCGCCATGGGCCGCAGCTTGGCCACGTCCTCGTCCGCCACCACCATGACGCGGCGGCCCTTGAGCGCTTGCGGAATCGGCAGGCAGGTGTGCGTGGGATGCGGGAAGGCCGGGCTGGTTGCGGCATGCGCCACAGGTTTGGGGCGCGCCATGTCGGAAATGTCGAGAATGAACAGGCCGTGATGCCAGTAGCTGACATAGAGCCGATCGCCCATGCGTAAGGGGTGATGGCAGCGCGGCGGCACCCAATTCTCCCAAGGGTACGTTTCCCCTCCCGCCTTCCACTGGCCGGGGATCCACCAGCGCCCGACCTCGACCGGACGCGCCGGATCGGCGAGGTCGAGGATCATCATGATGTTGCCGACGTAGCCCTCGGTGGTCGGCGAGATGTAGGCGTAGCGCCCGTCGAAATCGAAGCGATGCACGCCGCGCCCGGCGGTGCGCCATTTGCCGATCGGCTTGGGTGCGCTCGGCCGCGTCACATCATAAATGCCAAGGCCGCCGCCGAACTCGGCCGCGCCATCGCCGAGCTTCTCGTGGTTGACCAGCATGATGCCGTTCGCGGTGCGCACCTTGTGGGAATGCCATCCCTCCGGCAGCTCGATCGTTGCCAGCACGCGTGGTCCGCGCGGGTCGCTGACGTCAACGATCGACGTGCCGTGCGGCCAATGCATGTGGCCGATGTAGAGCGTCGTGCCGTCGACCCAGACCTGTCCGCCGCCCGGACAGTCGAGATGCGCCACGCGCGTGGTGTTGGCGCGCGAAGCTACGGAACGCTCGAGCACTGGCGCACGCCTCGGTGAACTGAACGCCGCCCAGCCAGCCGTCCTCGTCCGCTCATTCCCGCGAAAGCGGGGGCCTCGACCAGCAAACACCTGGATGCCCGCTTTCGCGGGCATGAGCGGAGACCGAGGCCGGCTGCAACACGCTGAACCATGGTTAGCCGATCACACCAGCTTCACCACGTCGCCGCTGGGATCGCGGCCCCATTTCTTGAGCAGGCTGAAAGCTTTCAGCGCCGGCTCGTCGCTCGCCACGAACAGAATCGCGGGAGCATTGCGATCATCGTTGGCGTGCTCGAACCACGAGCCGCCCGGCACCGCCAAGGTATCGAAGCGCTGCCAGTCGAAGCGTTTGCCGTCGACGATGGAATGTCCCCTGCCCTCGAACGGTGCGACCAACAGGCTTGCCGTCTGCCGCAGCGGCCGCGTCTGCTCTCCGGGCCGCAGCACCTGGGCGAAGAACGTCATCGTCTTGAACACCGGACCGCCGGTCAGCGGATCGACGTATTCGATCGACAGCGCCTCGTAGCGATCGCCGTCCCAGTCTTTGAACCGCTCGATCAGCTCGCGCATCGTCTCCCAGCGATAGACGTACATGGGCGAGGACGTGCCGGCGCCGCGCTGGTGGGAGAGAAAGCGCGGTCGCAGGCCGCCGTGATCATAGGCGCGCGCGGAGTAGTCCGACGGCACGGTCGCGGTCTGCTGCTCTTTCCGGACCGGCTTGCCGTCGACCAATTCGGTGTAGTCGTGCTCGAAATAGACCGCATTGAGCGTCTCGACGAGAGGAAGGTCGAGAACGGACAGATTGACCGCTGGCTCGTTGCCCACGTTGCCATGATTGTGCCAGGCGTCGAGCGGCGTGAGCACCATGTCGCCGGGCCCGAAGGTGATGTCCTCGCCTTCGACGCCTGTGAAATTGCCCTTGCCGGTGAGGCCGAAGCGAATCGCGTTCGGCGAGTGGCGGTGCGGCGGCATCACCTCGTGGGCGTCGTTGAGGCGATAGGCCGTGTACATCGTGCTCACCGTCGCGCGCCGCGGCGCGAGCCCCGGATTGATCAGGATGAGCGAGCGGCGCTCGGAGTCATCCATCGTCACCAACTCGGCCGCGCGAAACAGGATGGGCTCGATGTCGTTGCGGTAATTCCAGAGGTGCGGCAGCGCCTTTTGCGTGCCCATCAGCTGCCGGATCTCGTCGTGGGCGACATCGGTCGAGGTCGCCCAGAACGGAAACATGTGTTTTTCCGAGATGTCGTTGTAGAGCGCGGCCAGCGCGGTCTCGCGGTTGGCAACGGGATGCGCCGCGCTCGATGCTTTCTTTTGGCCCGCCGGCATGTCGCCGCTCCTTGCAAACAGCCGCATTGCACCGATCCGAGGCTAACACAGGCGCTTGCGCGGTTGTAGCTCGTAACCTCTCCAGTGTCGTCCCGGCCGAGCGGGTTAGCGCGAGAGCCGGGACCCAGTACTCGCCGGCCTATCGGTGTATACTGGGTCCCCGCTATCCGGGTCCCCACGAAAATCGCCAGGCACAGCAGGGCGGAAGGGATGTTCTCGCATCGCGCGATTTTCGTGGGTGCCCGGCGCGGGGACGACGCCCGAGGATTATTGGCGAGAGGGTAAGCCCATGAGTTCGCGCACGGCGAGGATCGCTGCAGCGCTGTCCGTATCGGTCGCGGTAGCAATTTGCGCGCACGCACTCGCGCAAGAGGCCAACGCTCCGGCCAAGGATTACAATCAGCGCGCGCTGGAAATCTACGAGTTTAGGAAGGCGGCGGTCAGCGGACCGGAGCGCGGCCAGGAAATTTTCTATTACAAATGCTGGTTCTGCCACAACGAGTTCACGCAGGGCATTCCCCGGCTCGACGGGCTTTATCAGAAGGGTAAGCTCATGTCCGGCGAGAACGTCACCGACGCGGCGGTGAAGGAAAAAATCCGCAACGGCGGACCGGGCATGGCCGCCTACAAGTACGCCTTGAGTGATGCGGATCTCGATGATCTCGTGAGCTTCGTGCGCGAGAAGTGTTGCTGGAATTCCGATACGCCGCCGCTCAACCCGCGCTTTCGGGCGCGCTGACTAAGGAAGCAAGCCATGGCAACGCGCTTCGCTTATGCTCGCGTGATTTCATTGGGCGTGGTCCTCGCTTCGTTTCTCCTGTTTTTCCAAGCCGCGTACGCGCAGGCTCCGGCGCACCTTCGGGGCGGCCCGCATGGCGTGGTCAAATCCGCGAGCGGCGAACCGCTCGAAGGCATCATGGTGCAGCTGATCGCGCAGAAGAATGCGATCCGCACCACGGTCTACAGCAATGCCGACGGGCGCTACGAATTTCCCAAGCTCGAATCCGGGACCTACACGCTGCGCATTGCGCGCCCGCGCGAATTTCACCCATTCGCCACGGAGAAGCTCGAGATCAACGGTTCGCCCGAGCTTCCCGAGATCACGCTCACGCGGGTGACCAACGGCGCGCTGCTGCCGCCGCTGCCGCAGATCGCGGCGCAGATGACCGGATCGGAGTGGCTGCTGAGTCTCTCCGGCACCGGCGAGGAAAAGCGGCTGCTCACCATCAACTGCAACTGGTGCCATTCCTATCAGCAGATTTTCCGCAATCACTACGACGAGCACAGCTGGACGCAGATCGTCAACCGGATGACCAAAGGCGCGGGCTCGCCGCTCATCAACATGAATCCGCGCGGCCGCTTCAACGACGACGAAATCGCAAAGCTGGTGAAGTGGCTCGCCACCGTGCGCGGCCCGGACGCAAAAGATCCGCCGTTCGTCGCCTTGCCGCGTCCGCAGGGCCGCCAGACCCGCGTGGTCATCACGGAATACGAATTGCCGCGCCTCGAGCTTGCCACCCACGACGTATGGGGAGATTCCAAGGGCAACATCTGGTACAGCCCGCACCGCAGCTCCTACATCGGCCGCCTCGACCCGCGCACCGGCGCGGTCAAGGAGTATCGCGTCCCGCAAGTCGATCCAGGCGTGCTTCCCGGCACGCACTGGATCTGGGTCGACAAGAACGACATCGTGTGGGGCTCGGAAAACTGGCAGCACAGCATCTGGCGTTTCGACCCGAACAAGGAAGAGTTCACGCGCATCCGCTGGAACGTGCCCGAGCCGCTCAACTCGCCGATGGGCGGGAATTACGCGATCGATCCGGAGGGCTTTATCTGGCGCGCGCGCCAGAAAGCCGTCGCCAAGATCGGCGCGCTCACCGGCGACACGATCCTGCGCTACCCCCTGAAAAAATTTGTCGGCACCTACGGCAGCGCGGTGAGCAAGGACGGCCGCTATTTCGGCGGCGGCGCCTGGCCGCGCGACGGCGTCGTGGTGGCAGACACCAAGACCGGCGAGGTGTGGGAGCCGGACTGCAGCGCGAACTGCGGCCCGGCGCGCGGCGAGTTCGACCTGCAGGGAAATTACTGGTCGGGCGGCCGCGGCGGCATGCTGATCAAGTTCGACATCGCGAAGAAGCGCCTGTTCGAATATCCGCTGCCGACGCCGTACGCCTCCATGTACAGCGCCCAGGCCGACAAGAACGGCGAGGTCTGGGCCGGCGAGATGCACTCGGGCCGCTATTTCCGGTTCAATCCGACAACCGAGCAATTCACCGAATACGTGCTGCCGGAGCCGTACGGCATCGACCGGGAAACCTGGATCGACAATTCCACCGATCCCGTCACCGTCTGGTACGTGGACCACGACGGCTGGATCGTGCGCATTCAGCCGCTGGATTAGTGCTGGTCGCGCTATGACTCACGTTGACCGTCATGGCCGGGCATAGCGCGTCGAAGACGCGCGTAAACGCGCTGGTCCCCGGCCATCCACGTCTTCCTTTTCTGAACTGCCAAAAAGCAAGCCGTGGATGCCCGGCCCAAGGCCGGGCATGACGAGTCAATTGTCAGAGCGGAGGAAATGACAATGCGCGAAGCGTACAACATGCAGTCAACCAGCGGACCATCGCGCCGTAATCTTCTCAAATCCGGTGCGGCGGTCGCCGCTGGCGCAGGCGTGATCACAATGCTGCCGCGCGGTGCGACTGCGCAAGGCGCCAACACGAACGACCCCGAGCTTGCTCGCGTGCAAGGCGCGCGCCGCATCCTGCTCAAGGGCGCGGTCGTGCTCACGCTGGACTCGCGGATCGGCGACTTTGCGCAGGCCGACGTCCTGATTGAGGACCGCAAGATCAGCGCGGTCGCGCCGAACATCGCCACGTCGGGCGACGCGGTCGCAGTGATCGATGCCGCGAACCGCATCGTCATTCCCGGCTTCGTCGACACCCACAGCCATTCCTATCAGGGAATTCTGCGCAACATTCTGGTGAACGGGCTGCTCAATCCCGACTACAACCGCGACATCCAGAATGTTCTCACCCCCGCCTACCAGCCGGCGGATGCCTATGCCGGCATGCTGATCTCGGCGCTCGGCTTCATCGACATGGGTACGACCGCAATCGTCGACATCTCGCAGGTGTCCCACACCCCCGAGCACAGCGATGCCTTGATCCGCGCGCTGCAGGAAACCGGCATTCGCGCGGTCTTTGCCTATCACCGCGGCGCCGGCCCCGCCGCGCAATATCCGCAGGACATCAAACGGCTGCAGCGCACGTATTTCAGCTCCCAGGACCAGCCGCTCACGCTCGCGCTGACGGCAAATCTCAATGCCCCGGTGTTTGCGCTGGCGCGCGAGATCGGCGTCCCGATCGTGCAGCATCTCGTCGGCAGCAACGTCAACGCGCCCTTGCTCGAATTGGGACGCGCCGGACTGCTGCGCGCCGGTGACGAATACATCCATTGCCTCGGCCTCGAGGAGGCGGCGTGGCGGCTGATCAAGGACAGCGGCGGCCGCATCTCGATCTGCGCGCCGATCGACATGGCCATGGGCCACGGCATGCCGGCGGTCCAAGAGGCGCTCGACCATGGCCTGCGGCCGTCGCTGAGCTCGGACCACGGCGTCACCATCGCGCAGGATTTCTTCAGCGTCATGCGCTCGACCTTCACGCTGCAGCGCCTCTTGGTCCTGCAGCGCGCGCGCAAGGGCGAGCAGAACCTGCCGCCGCTGCTCTCCTGCCGCGACGTGCTCGAGTTCGCCACCATCGAGGGAGCGCGCTGCGCCAATCTTGACGGCAAGATCGGCACGCTCACCCCGGGCAAGGAGGCCGATATCGTTGTATTGCGCGCCGACCGCCTCGACCTTTGGCCGCTCAACAACGCGCCGATGGCGGTGGTGAACATGATGAACCCGGGCCACGTCGAGACGGTGTTGATCGGCGGCAAGGTGAAGAAGTGGCGCGGCAGCCTGGTGGGCGTCGACGTGCCGCGCGTGCTGCGCCTCGCCGAGGAGGCGCGCGACGGCGTTTTGCGCCGCGCGAATTATCCAAAGAATATGTTGGGCTGATTAGCCCCACACCCATGTCGTCCCCGCGAAAGCGGGGACCCAGTAATCAGGGCGCGAGCGGTTGCTACTCGACCGTGAGGCGGTGATTACTGGGTCCCGGCTCTCGCTCGCTGCGCTCACTCGGCCGGAACGACAGGGTTCGGATGTCGCGACTGCTGTTTATTTCTTCTTTATGCCCTTTGCCGCCAGCCACACGATCACCCTCCCCTTCCTGCGGACTCACTGCTATACTTGCCCGCGCGGACAATCCGATCTGGCTTGCCCGGCAGCTGCCCAGCGGGATGTGCCGGTCTCTCCGTTGACTGCAATGGGCAGCCAAACTTGCCGCCGGCAGGCATTTAATCCTCCATGACCGGTCGCCTTATCCGGTCCTACCTTAACATCAGCACTCTACGTCGCGCGCGGCGCAGCCCGCGTTGCGCCGAACTAAAATCGAAGGGCGACACCATGAGACGGCATTTGGCGGCATTGTTGGCGTGCGGTGCGTTGCTATCGCTGAGCGGCGCCGGGTTGGCGCATCATTCGTTTGCGATGTTCGATCAGGAAAATCCGGTGGAGCTCGCCGGGACTGTGCAGGAGTTCAAGTTCACCAGCCCGCACACCTTCATTCTGTTGCAGGTCAAGGATCAGGACGGAAGCGCCACCGTGTGGAATCTCGAGGGCAACGCGCCGAGCAATCTGGTGCGCGACGGCTGGTCGAGCAAGACGCTCAAGCCGGGCGACGAGGTCGAGCTCACCGTGCAGCCGCTGCGCAGCGGCGCGCCGGGCGGCCAGTGGAGCGCGAACAAGGTCAAGTTCAAGGGCGGCCAGCCGATCGTGGTCAGCCACTAGCGGCCGATGATTTGTGGGATGGGTTGAGCGCAGCGAAACCCATCGATTGTGACTCGTGGCACGGTGATGGGTTTCGCTTCGCTCAACCCATCCTACGGTGACGCAGCCATGTCTTGCCAAACCGCACTTGGTTCGCTCGTGCTTGCGGCCGTGCTGATTGTCACCGCGCCGCATGCTCGCGCCGCCGACGAATCCAAATACCCCGACTGGTCCGGGCAATGGCGGCGCGTCGCCGACGGCGGCGTGCCGCGCTACGACCCGAGCAAGCCGTTGCGCAAACAGGAAGCGCCGCTCACGCCGGAATATCAGGCCCTGCATGAAGCCAGCATCAAGGACCAGGATGCGGGCGGCCATGGTCTCGACGAGGCCTACAAATGCATGCCGCAAGGCATGCCGCGACAGATGTCCGGCGTGTTCCCATTCGAGTTCGTCATCGGACTGAAGGTGACGTACGTTTTGTTCGAGTACATGGTGCAGCAGGCCCGCCGCATCTACACCGACGGCCGTGACTTCCCCAAGGACGAGGATCCGACCTTCGCCGGCTATTCGATCGGCAAATGGATCGACGCGGACGGCGACGGCCGCTACGACGTGCTGGAAATCGAGACGCGCAACCTCAAGGGCCCGCGCACATGGGATCAATCCGGCATGCCCATGCACGCGGACAACGAGACGCTGATCAAGGAGCGGATCTATCTCGACAAGGCCGACAAGGACCTCCTGCACGACGAGATGACCACGTTCGACCACTCGCTGACGCGCCCGTGGTCGGTGATGAAGAATTACCGCCACATCCAAAAGATAATGTGGACCGAGAACAATTGCGTCGAAGGCAACCAGCACGTCACCATCGGCAAGGAAAACTATCTGCTCAGCGCCGATGGCCTCCTGATGCCGACGCGCAAGGGGCAGGCACCGCCCGACCTGCGCTATTTCAATCAGGCGAAGAAGTGATTTCACGCGCTACGGCATTCTCCGCGTGTCGTCCCCGCGAAAGCGGGGACCCAGTAAACACCGGATTGGCGATCTTGCAGGGCGTCAGAACAGGAAGCTCAGTGATTACTGGATTCCGGCTCTCGCTCGCTGCGTTCGCTCGGCCGGAATGACGCTGATCGGCTGTTGCGCGCCCATTCCTCAGAACTGGAGGACCACATGCTCCGTCGAAGTTTGATCGCATCGCTTGCGGCGGCTGCCATGCTGTGCGGCCCCGTCGCCGCCGCGCGCGCCCACGACGAACCCAAATATCCGGACTGGTCGGGCCAGTGGCGGGTGACCGGCGGCAACAAATGGGACCCGACCAAGCCGGTCGGCCGCGGGCAGCAGCCGCCGCTCACCCCGGAATACCAGGCGATCTTCGAGGCGAGCCTCGCCGATCAGGAAGCCGGCGGTCCCGGCAACGACCTGCGCTTCTCCTGCCTGCCCGCGGGAATGCCGCGCATGATGACCGTGATCTTCCCGATGGAATTCGTCTTCCTGCCGAAGCTCACCTACATCCTGTTCGAGAACCAGATGCCGCGTCGCATCTATACCGACGGGCGCGAGTGGCGGAAGGAGGTCGAGCCGTCGTTTGCCGGCTATTCGATCGGCAAATGGATCGATGCGGACGGCGACGGCCGCTACGACGTCCTGGAAATCGAGACCCGCAACCTCAAGGGCCCGCGCGCGTTCGAGCCCAGCGGGCTTCCCCTGCACAAGGACGACCAGACCGTCATCAAGGAGCGCCTGCAGCTCGACAAAGCCAATCGCGACGTTCTGCTCAACGAGATCACCACGATCGACGACGCGCTGACGCGTCCGTGGACCGTGACCAAGAAATATCACCGCTCGCGCAGCGACGTCTGGGTGGAGAACAATTGCACCGAGAACAATCCGCACATCCTGATCGGCAAGGAGGCCTATTACCTCAGCGCCGACGGCACGCTGATGCCCGCCAAGAAGGGCCAGGCGCCGCCTGACTTGCGGTATTTCAATCAGGCAAGGAAGTGAACGACATCGAATATCAAATTCGACAGCAGGCTTGACGGTCGCGCAGAGACCGTCTCGATCGCGGGAGAACACCCATGCGTCAGCCAGGCTCGATCGCTTCGATCGTGCTGGGAGCAGCGCTGTGCACTGTCGTTGCCGGCGCCTCTGCTCACGATGAATCGAAATATCCCGACTGGTCCGGCCAGTGGCGCAGGCCGCCCGGAGTGAACAACCAATGGGACCCGAGCAAGCCAGCGCGCCAGGGACAAGCGCCGCTGACCGCTGAGTATCAGGCCATCTACGAGGCCAACCTCAAGGATCAGGCCGCCGGCGGCCAAGGCACCGATCCGACCTACACCTGCATCCCCGACGGCATGCCGCGGGCGATGAACGTCATCTTTCCGATGGAAGTCATCATCCTGCCGAAGACCACCTACATGCTGATCGAATATTTGAGCATGCTGCGGCGGATTTATACCGACGGACGCGATTGGCCGAAGGACGCCGAGCCGTCATTCATGGGCTATTCGATCGGCAAATGGATCGATACTGACGGCGACGGCCGCTACGACCTGCTCGAAGTCGAGACCCGCAATCTCAAAGGTCCGCGCGCCTTCGATGCCAGCGGCATTCCGCTGCATGCCGACAACCAAACCGTCGTCAAGGAGCGCATTTATCTCGACAAGGCCGACCCGAACGTTCTGCGCGATGAGGTCACCACCATCGATAACGCGCTGACCCGTCCTTGGACCGTGATCAAGAATTATCACCGGGTGCGCGATCCGATCTGGGTCGAGGCGATTTGTTCCGAGCAAAACGAGCACGTCCGCATCGGCAAGGAAAACTACATGATGAGCGCGGACGGCTACCTGATGCCGGCCAAGAAGGACCAGGCACCGCCGGATTTGCGCTATTTCAATCAGACGAAGAAGTAATCAGCCTGTGCCGGCGCGGCATTCTCGGCTGTCGTCCCCACGCAAGCGGGGACCCAGTAAACACTGCATTTCCGCTCCTGGAGTCTGCGGTACGAAGTTCGGTGTTTACTGGATTCCGGCTCTCGCTCGCTGCGCTCGCTCAGCCGGAATGACCCCCACGCGCCGCATCCGCTCGCCCTGTGCACGCGCCGCGCGCGGCCAGGCGGCGACCCCGCCGATGAGCCCGAGGAACTCGCGCCGTTTCACCTAACGCCTCCGACCGTTGCTTATCCGCGTACCATAGCATTTCACGGCATAGGCGGGGAATTGGCGCGCGCCGGATACACGTTGCCTCCTCCGGCCTCATGCTGAGGAGCGAGCGCAGCGAGCGTCTCGAGCATTAGGCCGCCCCCATCCTTCGAGACGCGCCCTTCGGGCGCTCCTCAGGATGAGGGCGGACCTGGTTGGCGCGCCCCTCAAAACTATCCGGTTGACCCTGTCGGAAACCTGCTCATAGTTTGCGTACGCCGGGGGTAACGATGCATCTCATCCCACAGTCCTGGTCGCATTGGCACATTCTCGTCAGTGTCTTTCCCTCGATCGGGCTTCTGTTCCTGCTCGGCTTTTTCGTCACCGCGTTGATCGCGAACGACGCGGCGATGAAGCGAATCTGCCTCGTCCTGTTTGCCGTCCTGGGCTTGCTCGCGATCCCGACTTACGTCAGCGGCGATTATTCCATGGCCGTGCTGTCCGGGGATGCAAAAATCTCTCGCGGCCTGATGAACAGCCACTTCGTTTGGGGGCTCGCCGCGCTCGCCGCACTGGTCATCACCGGTGCGCTGGCGATCGCCGAGCTTTGGCGGTTTCACCGCTTCGGCCGCGTCTCCGACCAGGCGCTGCGGTTGGTGCTGCTGCTCGCGATCGTCACGTTCGGTCTGATGGTGGCAAGCGGCGAGCTCGGTTGGGAGATCAGTCACCATGAACTGCGACTGAATCCGGCGACCCAGCGAACCTCACAGATCTGGTCGCACGAGCACATGATACTCAATCACTTCCCGACCGTCGGACTGGTGTTTGCGCTCGCATTCTACATTATCGCGCTGGTCACGAAGAACATCGTCATGACGCGCGCCACCCTCGTGGTGTTCGTCATCTGCGGCATCCTTGGCGTGCCCACCTATGTCAGCGGCGCCGCTTCGATGTGGGCGCTGACCGATCCGGGAGTACCGGGAATTTCCAAGGCGATGATCAATGTCCACCGCGACATGGCGCTGCTGACGCTGTTCGGCCTCGCGTTTACCGGCGTCGCCGCCTGGATCGAGCTGTGGCGGTTCCGCCACCTGCGGCGCTTTTCCGATTGGTCGCTCTATCTGGTCCTCGCGTTCGCGGTGATCACGCTCGCCGTCGGGGCGGAAACCGGCCACCTCGGCGGTCAGATCAACCATCCGGAGATTCGACTCCCTACCGATGTCATGCCGACCGACCCGAAGGCCGGCTGGACCCCGGCGATCGAATTGCTGATCAACCACGTCATCTGGTTCGTGCCCTGGCAGACCGTGCACTTCTTCGGCTTCTCCTTGATCTTCGGCACGGCGTTGGCGATCTGCCTGCGCGTGCTCGGCTTCTGGAAGTCGCTGCCGTTCTCCGCGGTGCACCGCCTGCTTCCCCTGGGCGTGTTCGGCGTGGTGATCAACGTGTTCAGCGGAATGCTGATTTTGCTTGCCGACTCGCATCGCTATCTGAACGCCGCCACCTTCGCGCCGAAGATCGCCTTGGTTACGATCGGCGCGATCGCGGTTCTCTACTTCTCGCTGTCCGAGCGGCTGTGGAAGGTTGGGGCGGGCCAGAGCGCGCCGATCGGCGCCAAGTGCGTCGCCGCGCTCGTGCTGATCGCCTGGACCGGCGTGATCACGGGCGGCAGGCTGATCGGCTACGTGTGATAGAGGACTGGCTATGGTCTACGGGAGCACCGCCATCGTTCTTATGGTGATATCCGTTGTAGCCTGCGTGCTGGGCCTGACCTTTGCCGGCCTGTACTACTTGAACAAGTCGGTGGACCGAAGCACCGCGTCTGGCAGCACGCTGTCAGCGCGTGATGGGGTGGGGTGAAACGTGCTCGAATGGCTCGCGCATACGCCCTACGCGGAATGGGTCGACCAATCTTATGGCTGGCCGATTGCGCTGACGGTCCACGCGTTCGGCACGGCGACGGTCGTCGGCCTCGTCTTCATCATCGGCCTGCGGATGGCCGGATTGTTTCGGACCATTCCGTACACCGCGCTCAACAAGCTCCTTCCGCTCGTCTGGATCGCCGTGGTGTGCCAGGTGGCCAGCGGCGTTACCCTGTGGATGACGAAACCGGCGCAGTATCTGGCCGACGGAATGTTCGAGGTAAAATTCGCGCTGCTCGTTATCGCGATCGTCGTTATGTGGTATTTCGATGGCACCATGCGGCGCGAGGCTGCGGCCTGGGACGCGAAGGGACGCGCCTCTCCGCGCGGACTCAAGCTCGGCGCCGCGGTTTGCCTGTTGTGGGCGGCGGTCACGATCGGCGGGCGGCTGACCGCTTATCTCGGATCGCTGTATCCGGCCTAGGGAGCATGCAAACGATGCGTTGCGCGAGACTCAGTTTGATTGCCCTGCTCATCGCTGCTGGCGGCATTGCCGTGGCCCAGGAGCGCAAGGCGGACGTCGTCAAGGACGCCATCTTCGCGCGCAAGATTCTCATGGACAGCATCAACAACAACATGGACGAGATCGAGGGGATGATCTCCTCGGGCAAGCCGATCCCGATGGACGAGGCGCGCGAGCACGCGGACCTGATCTCGGTGATGCTGATGGCGTTCCCGCACCTGTTCCCGGACTCGACCAATCAATGGAAACCCAACGTCCAGCGCGATCCCGGCACTGACACGTTCGCGGCTCCCGCCGTGTGGACCAATTTTGCGGATTTCTACGACCGTGCAGCCAAGGCATCGAAGACCGCCTACAACGCAAGCCGCGCGAAAACCGAGGGTGACTTCAAATCTTTTGCCAAGCAGCTGCGCGAGAGCTGCGACAGCTGCCACGCGGCCTATCAAAAAACCAGCGAGCAATAAGCTCGCCTTAGCGCGGCGGGAGGCGCAACGGGAGGTCCGAACGGAGGCAATCATGAGACGGCAACTCGGTGCACTGCTGCTCGGCGGCGCGCTCGTCGGCAGCGGTGGCGCGCTGGCGCATCATTCCTTCGCCATGTTCGATCAGGAGCACCCGGTCGAGCTCGAAGGCACGGTCCAGGAGTTCAAGTTCACCGCGCCGCACGCGTTCATCATCCTCGTGGTGAAGCAGGAGGACGGCCGCCTCGAAACCTGGAGCCTCGAAGGGGTGAGCCCGAGCGCCTTGGTGCGCGAGGGCTGGTCGCGCACGACGCTCAAGCCGGGCGACGAGCTCAAGCTCAGAGTGACGCCGCTGCGCAGCGGCGCGCCGGGCGGCGCCTGGGTCACCCAGCACATCCACTTCAGCGACGGCAAAGCCGTGGTGCTCGCTCCGTGATCCGGTAGCTAGCGCGGAAGCACGCTCATGCTCGACCGACGGGCGATCCAGATCGCAGCTTTGCTGGCGATGCTGGCGCTCGCAGCGAGCGGCGCGCGGGCCCATGACGAAGCCAAATATCCGGACTCTAAAGGCCAGTGGACGCGCGGCAACGGCCCCGCGCAGTGGGATCCCAGCAAGCCCGGCGGACCGCGCCAACAGCCGCCGCTGACACCGGAATACCAGGCGATCTGGGAAGCCAACATGGCGAGCCAGGCCTCCGGCGGCGAGAGCTATAACCCGCAGGCGGTTTGCCTGCCTTCCGGCATGCCGCGCCTGATGATCGCCTACGAGCCGATCGAGATCATCGTCACCGCCGAGGCCACCTACGTGCGCAGCGATCATCTCAGCGAATTCCGCCGCATCTACACGGACGGGCGCGAGTGGCCGAAAAACGTGGAGCCGACCTATACCGGCTATTCCATCGGCAGATGGATCGATAGCGACGGTGATGGCCGCTACGACATGCTCAAAGTGGAGACGCGCCACCTGAAAGGCCCGCGCACTTTCGATGCCAGCGGCATCCCGTTTCATGTGGACAATGCGGCCGTGATCAAGGAGCGCATCGCGCTCGACAAGGCCGATCCCGACCTGTTGCGCGACGAGATCACGGCGATCGACCACGCCTTGACTCGTCCCTGGACGGTGACGCGCACGTATCGGCGCGACCGCGCCGGCGAGTGGTTCGAGCATGTCTGCACCGAGGACAATCACCATGTGGTGATCGGCAAGGAGAGCTATTTCCTCGATGCCGCCGGCTACCTGATGCCGACGCGCAAGGACCAGCCGCCACCCGACTTGCGATATTTCCAGTCGCGGAAGTAACGCCCTGAATCGACGCATCCTCAGCCGCTCATTCCCGCGTAAGCGGGAATCCAGAAGCAAAGGATGGTGTGTATGACCCTGGGTCCCCGCTTACGCGGGGACGAGCGGAAGATGGGCCTACGCCCGCCGCCTACCTTGTCCCGTAGGCGCGGTCGCCGGCGTCGCCGAGGCCGGGGACGATAAAGGCCTGCTCGTCGAGCGCTTCGTCGATGGCCGCGGTCCAGATCGGCACGTCGGGATGAATCCCGCGAATGCGCTCGAGCCCCTCGGGCGCAGCCACCAGGCAAACAAGGCGAATGTCCTTGGCGCCGCGCTCCTTGAGCCGATCCACTGCGGCGACCGCGGTGTTCGCCGTTGCCAAAATCGGCACCACCACGATGACGAGCCGTTCCGCGAGATCGGACGGCGCCTTGAAGAAGTACTCGACCGCAGCCAGCGTTTTCGGCTCGCGATAAAGCCCGATATGCGCGACGCGCGCGGCGGGAACCAGATCCAGCATGCCCTCCGCGAAGGAGAGCCCGCTGCGAATGATGGGAGCAAACACGAGCTTCTTGCCGGCGATCCGCGCCGAGGTCATGCGGGCAAGCGGCGTCTCGATTTCGACTGGGGTGAGCGGCAGGTCTCGCGTCACCTCGTAGCACAGCAGCATGCCCACTTCCTTGAGCAGCTCGCGAAACGACTTGGTCGAGCGATTCTTGTCGCGGATCAGCGAGAGCTTGTGCTGCACCAGCGGATGATCGACGACGGTCACGCCTTGCATGGTTGCGTTCCGGGGTTCTTCCCTCTCCCCGCGAAGCGGGGAGAGGGTGGCGAGCGCCGAAGGCGCGAGCCGGGTGAGGGGCGCATTGACCGATACTTGCCCCTCACCCGGCCCTCGCTTCGCTCGGGCCACCCTCTCCCCGCTTCGCGGGGAGAGGGATCACCGAGCGTGCCGCTCGCGCTGATTACATGCATGGAAAATGCTTTAGCAGCGACGTCCGCGGGCAGCCTCAATACTTATCCAGCGAGCGGCCGACCGACTCGGTGAGGTCCTTGAGGCTCGG
>Ga0310914_10000180_pt1 | contig 33740 bp, 29 predicted proteins | sample GREbulkMGAN108_FD_203450 | JGI IMG/M metagenome (GOLD analysis project Ga0310914, IMG submission 203450) | Lab enrichment of tropical soil microbial communities from Luquillo Experimental Forest, Puerto Rico - GRE.bulkMG.AN108 | ecosystem: Environmental > Terrestrial > Soil > Tropical forest >... | reverse complement strand
GCAAATACCAGTGCGGCACCGCCGGTAAGTGTGGAGAGAATTGCATAAATCATCCATGGTTGCATAACTTAAATTTTTAAGCAATGTATGGTTATATTTTCTGTATCAAAAATGTTGCTTAAAGAACAAAGCGTACAAGTGTGCGACGCAACAATGTTTAATAGTAGCAATATAGTCGGGTACAAAAAATATTTAATTAATTATTGTTATAATATTTTTTTCGCAACCAAAATGCAACATTCACCAACGATATTAATGCGGGTACTTCTACCAACGGGCCGATAACGCCTGCAAATGCTTGTCCGCTGTTAATTCCAAACACACCGATTGCAACTGCAATGGCCAATTCGAAATTATTTCCGGTTGCTGTAAAAGCAATGGAAGCATTGCGGGAATAATCGGCACCAAAATATTTTCCGATAAAAAAACTAACCAAAAACATGATTGCAAAATAGATGGCCAACGGAATGGCGATACGAATTACATCTAATGGAATTTGAATAATTAATTGCCCTTTTAAACTAAACATCAATACAATGGTAAATAGCAATGCAATTAATGTAACAGGCGAAATAAAAGGAACAAATTTTTGTTGATACCATTCTTCGCCTTTCCACTGCAATAAAGCATACCTGCTAATAACACCTGCAGCAAAAGGAATTCCCAAATAGATGCCTACGCTCTTTGCAATTTCGCCAATGGTTACGTGTACTTCTATTCCTTTTACACCAAAGTATGGCGGCAAAACAGTAATGAAAAAATAGGCATACACACTATACAACAGCACCTGAAAAATACTGTTTAGTGCAACCAAGCCTGCAGCGTATTCTCTGTTGCCTTCGGCTAATTCGTTCCAAACAATTACCATAGCAATGCAACGGGCAAGGCCAATTAAAATCAAGCCAATCATATAATCGGGGTGATCTTTTAACAAAGTAATGGCTAGAAAAAACATCAGTACCGGGCCAATAATCCAGTTTAAAAATAAGGAAGCGGTTAATACTTTTTTATTGCGGAAAACTTCACCCATTTTTTCGTAACGCACTTTCGCCAATGGCGGATACATCATCAAAATCAAACCAATGGCCAATGGAATATTGGTTGTGCCGCTTGAGAAAGAATTTATAAACCCCGAACCGGACGGAATAAAATAACCAATACTCACACCTGCAGCCATTGCTAAAAAAATCCAAAGTGTAAGAAAGCGATCGAGAAAACTTAGTTTTTTTCTTTCTGCCGGAAAACAATTTTCAGCACTCATGCATTATTAATATTTAGTTTTTGTTTTTTTATCGTTTAGTTTTTTTAGCAGCATCCGCTACCGGGTTTACAACAAGTTTCTTCTACGGGTTTTTCTGCATACACAGTAATAGAGAAAATTACATTCCCCGTTTTTTTATAGGTTTCTATTTCTGCATCATTCAAATAATTCTTTAAAATATCATCAGGAACAATAATGGTTTTTTCTTTTTGCAGTGTAATATTTTTAAAGCCATTCATTTCAATAAATTCTACATACACTTGCTTTTGAATAGCACTCGCAACACAGCCTGCATACATTTCTGCTGCTGTTTTAATATTCTCAGGAAGATTGCCTGTTAATACAATATCCGAAATACTAAAATGCCCGCCGGGTTTTAACACACGATAAATTTCTTTAAAAACCGCATCTTTATTGGGCACCAAATTCAATACACAATTACTAATTACAACATCAGCAACATTAGCAGTAACAGGTATTTGCTCAATATCGCCTTGCCTGAATTCTACATTATTAAATCCCAGTTTCTCAACATTAGCTCTTGCTTTTTCTATCATGGCCGGTGTAAAATCAATGCCAATCACTTTACCTGTTTCACCTGTTTCTCTTCTGGCAACAAAACAATCGTTCCCTGCACCGCTGCCCAAATCAATCACCACATCTCCTTTTTTTATTTTTGCAAACTGTGTAGGTAAACCACAACCCAATCCAAGATCTGCATCGGCATTGTAACCTTCTACACTGGTGTAATCATCGCTCATAATATTATATACTTCTGTTGAGCAACCACCTGCACCGCAACAAGAACTTTGATTAGTTGTTTTGTCCTGCAAAGCAATTTCGCCATATTTCTGTTTTACCAGATCTTTTAATTCTGCATCTGTTTTCATAATTATAGTTTTTATTTTTTTGTTATCAACTATTGTATCGCTGTTCAACATCCGTTGCCACGCTCGGTTCATCGTTCGGTTTTTATGGCAACAACTTTAACAACAAGATTTATTTTTCTGCTCCTTCATTTTTCCAAATAACTGATTAAACTCTCCTGTAAATTTTTCTATCGTTTTCCAGTTGATGCAATAACAACTTTTGGGGCCTTCAATCGTTCCCTGAATCAAATCGGCTTCTTTTAATGCTTTTAAATGCTGACTCACCGTTGCCTGTGCCAAAGGAATAATTTCAACTATTTCGCCGCAAACACATTCATTTCGTTGTGCTAATATTTTTAAAATCGCAATTCTTGCAGGATGTGCCATTGCTTTTGCAAATGCAGCCAAGTCCTGTTCTTTTTTGGTAAACTCTTCCGTTTTATGTTCTGCCATATTTTATCATCGTATTTTTACGATAATGCAAATTAAGGAAGAATTTTTGATTCATCGTATTTTTACGATGAATATTTTTATTCAGAAACAAGTCAAAGTCTGATTTTGGTTTCATTAAAATGCCTATCGGCACAAAGCCGATAAAGCCATTAAAAATTTGCTATTGTACTGTTATCTCATTTAAGTTTTATTTTAAGCTCACTTTTTTACCACCATTCATCCAGCTTAAGAAACCATTCATCATATCGGGTCAAAAAGTGTAAAAATATAAATATTTGAAAATCAATTATTTATATTAAAATATACTTCTTATCACTACCTATTACTAAAATAAACTTGGTACTATGTGTTGCATGGTACTAAAAAATATACCATCTTTGTGTTGTCAAAGTAAATAAGACGTCAAGTTTTAAAAACTGAAAAGACAAAACTTACAAAAAACTATTTAAAAATATTTGTTATGAAAAACGAAATCAACAACACAACAATTTTACAGAACTCAGAAATGAATGTTCTATTCAATCAATCAAAAAACAGTTTCTCAATGGCAACAACAAACACGCACAAGCCAAGTTTCGGCACAGCAGATTTTTGGAACGTGCAAAAAATGAAAAGAGACAGAGTTTACAGAAGATATATGTAAACATATCCGGAAGAAAAATAAACTTCTTCCGTTTCTTATAAAAAGTAGATTGTAATTATTTAATAAAAGGTTTCATTCAAACACTCTGATCAGGTAAAGAAAAGAAACCACAAAAACTCCAAATATGGATATTCAGAATACTCAAAGTCAAATGCGAAAAGGTGTGTTGGAGTTTTGCATTTTATCCATTATTCGCCAAGGCGAAGTTTATCCGAGTGATATTGTAGATAAGATGAAAACTGCAAACCTGCATATTCTGGAAGGCACATTGTATCCATTATTAACCAGGTTAAAAAATGCCGGGCTACTTAATTACAGATGGGTAGAAAGCAGTAGCGGGCCACCACGAAAATATTTTCTGATGACTGAAAAAGGGCTTGAATTTTATGATGAACTGGAACGCACTTGGAAAGAACTTGCGGATGCAGTTCATACATTAACTTCTCCCTCGGAAACTCAGTCACCTGATTTAACTGAACCCCAACCATAACCACAAAAACCGAACTGATAATGAAAAAGGTAATAAATATAAACTTTCAGGGTAGGGTAATTCCTATTGAGGAATCTGCTTACGATATATTGAAGCAATATATTGAAAGTTTAACCAGATATTTTGCCAATGAAGAAGGCAAAGAAGAAATTATTAACGACATAGAAGGGCGTATTGCCGAACTGTTTGGAGAAGTACTTAAAAAAGGAAGTACCTGCATAACAGATGAAGATGTAAATACCATTATTGCAAGTATGGGCCGCCCGGAAGATTTTGAGGGCGACGAAGCTAATGTGCATGCACAATTAAACAACGATGATAAAGCACAAAGCCAATCTTCATCTTCTCACCAAACCCATACGCAAAATGCAAATACACCTAAACGCTTATTCAGAGACGAAAACAATAAATTATTGGGTGGTGTTTGCAGTGGGCTTGCCAACTATTTTGGTATTGATCCGGTAATTATGCGAATAATTTTTCTGATTACTTTATTTGGCGCAGGCTTTGGTTTTATCACTTACTTAATTTTGTGGATTGTTGTTCCGAGCAGTGCATCTACAGTAATTGGTGCCCCACGCAAACGCTTGTTCAGAGATGCGGAAGAAAAAGTAATTGCCGGTGTGTGTAGCGGTTTGGCCCGTTATTTTGGCATCAGTGTAATCATTCCAAGATTATTATTTGTTATTCCGTTTTTATAATTTGTTTTCAGATGGTCTCATTGGGGATGGTGGGATTTTCCACACTTTTTAAGCTTCTCCTTTAGTCCAGGTGCATTGTTCGTTTATATCATCCTTTGGTTAGTAATTCCCGAAGCAAAAAGTACTGCTGAAAAATTGGAGATGAAAGGTGAAAAAGTTGACCTGAATAATATTAAATCAACTATTCAAAACGATTTGGAAGGCTTTGGGAAAAAAGCAAAACAATGGGGTTCTGAAATTAGCGAAACCGTTACAGAAAAAGGGAAAACATTTACTGCAGAAGCAGGTACCGTAGCTAAAAAAAGTAGTCGTGGATTTGGAGATTTTATTGTTCTCATTTTCAAAATATTCGCCTATTTTATTATTGGAGTAGTTGTATTTGCAGTAGTTGTGGCATTATTTTCAATTGGTGTGGTTTTTACAGGTTTAATGCCGGTTAAAACATTTGTAATAAGCGATGGATGGCAGGAAATTTTTGCAATGGGCACTTTATTATTCTTTATATGGGTACCGGTAATAGGATTGATAACATTAATTATTCGCCGCCTTGCCAAAATAAAAGGCAACAGCAAATTATTACGTTATTCATTTATTTCACTTTGGGTAATTGGTATCATTTGTTTAATTGGGTTGCTGACTTCTATAAGAGACGATTACCATTACACCAATCATGCAATAGAAGAAAACATTGTTTTAGCCAATCCTAAAATTGATAAATTAGAAATCACTGCTCCGCATTCTACCAGGTATTATAACAGAAGATGGTTAAAGTTTGAACCTTTTGCAAGTATTGATGAAGACAGTGTTTTTGTACAAAATGTAAGAGTGCGAATTGTAAAATCTACAACCGATAGCTTTAGCGTAATACTTGTAAGATTAGCAAACGGAAGTTCTAAAAAAGAAGCAGATGTTATTGCTTCTAAAATAAAATACGACATCGTTCAGCAAGATTCTTTATTGAAATTAGACAAAGGAATAACTATTACAAAAGATCAAAAATTCCGCAATCAACATATCATTTTAACTATTGCAGTTCCGGTTGGAAAGAGAATTAAGATTAATGAAAATATAGGATGGAACGAAAATGTACATGTTGGTTTTGACAATGGTGATTGGGATTGGGATAACAATTATTACAGCGATCAAAAAGAAGAAAGATGGAACCATAATGTAGAATATATAATGACTGCAAAGGGTTTGGAAAGAACAGACAAAAGAAAAGATGACGACAACTGGAATAATGATAACAATGACCAACACAGCGATGCAGTTGAAGAATTTAAAAAGAGTAAAGAACAAATTTTAAAGGAGAAGGAACAAAAATTAAAAGAACTGAAAGATATTGATAAAGAATTGCAGAACAGTGATGATAGTACCAGGTACCATTATCAGCCGGAAAGTCCTAAAAAAACAGAACCTAAAAAAACAATTCAATCGGCACAAACCAAAATAGAATATTCCGATAGAATGTTTCGCCTAGATAATTTATTACTGATTAAGCTTTCTTTATAAAGATGGTTATGCTTGCGAAAGCAGGCAGGTTGGGACAAACAAGTGTCTTATCCCTTAAAAGATAAGGCACTTACTTTAAACTTCTCCGAATTAATTCTGATTATGAAACCAATTTATCTCGCCATATTGCTTATTCCGTTTTCAGTTTCGCTATTTGCACAAACAGCAAATATTATTTCAGCCAAAGAAAATTTGTACACTGAAATAATAAAAATGGATAGCATTTTTTTTACTGCTTATAATACCTGCGATATCAAAACTCAAACTTCCATTTACTCCGATAGTATTGAATTTTACCACGATAAAGGCGGCTTATCAACTTCCAAGAAAGATATTCTGGAATTAACACAAAAAAATATCTGCGGAAAAGTTACAAGAGAACTGATGCAGGGCAGTGTTGAAGTATATGCAATAAAGGGATACGGTGCAGTTGAAATGGGCTTGCATAAATTTCACAACAATCAGGAACCGGAAGCAAACCAACCGAAGGAACCGAGCAGGTTTATCATTATCTGGCACCAGTTGAAAGACAAATGGGAAATAACAAGAGTAATCAGCCTTCATTAAAAATATTGTTATGAAAAAAAGAAACTTTTTCCTCTTTCTTGCAACGTTAATTATCATTTCGATTTCCTGCAAGCACATGTTCGGCAAAAAAAATATTATTCGAATGAAGGACGATCATACAACTATGGAAATAGTTTATGGAGGAAAAATTGAGTTTAATGATGATTATACAAACATCACTTATATGTCGCCTGATGCTTATTTAACCTATAGAAAAAACAACAGAAAACTGAGTATAGAAAAGAATCTGTCAGGCGAAACGGTTTATGTAATCAACAATAAACACGAAGTAACTGTTTTGGATGATGACAATAAAACATTCTTATCCGAAGCATTACAAGAAATAAAAAAAACAAAACATAAATAGTTTTAATTACTTTTTCTCATGTATGTATTATAAAGCAATCTATTTCTATAGATTGCTTTTATTTTTTACAAACTGGGCTAACGCTTACATTTGCAAATACTTTTACTGAAAATAAACCCACTACATGAAGAACACCGCATTTACCCAAAAGCATATTGATTTTGGTGCCAAAATGGCCCCCTTTGCAGGATACAACATGCCTATCAGTTATTCAGGCATTAACGACGAACATGCAACAGTGCGAAACAACGCAGGTATTTTTGATGTAAGCCACATGGGTGAGTTTATTTTGAAAGGAGAAAATGCTTTAGATCTTATTCAACGTGTTACCAGCAACGATGCATCAAAATTAACCAACGGAAAAGCACAATATAGTTGTTTGCCAAATAGCGATGGTGGTATTGTTGATGATTTACTGGTGTATTGTATTGAAGAAAATAAAGTATATATGTTGGTTGTAAACGCCAGCAATATTGAAAAAGACTGGAATTGGATTTCTTCTTTCAATACCAAAAATGTAGAGATGCATAATATTAGTGATAAAACTTGTTTACTCGCAGTGCAAGGGCCAAATGCTACAAAAATTTTACAGCCACTTACCGATATTGATATTTTAAACATGAAGTATTACACTTTTGCAAAAGGAAAATTTGCTGGAGTTGAAAATGTTTTAATCAGCGCAACAGGTTATACCGGTGCCGGCGGCGTTGAAATTTATTTTGAAGATAAAGGTGATGATGCCGAAAAAATTTGGAATGCAATTTTTGAAACAGGCGCACCACAAGGTTTAAAACCAATTGGTTTGGGTGCAAGAGATACATTGCGTTTAGAAATGGGTTATTGTTTGTATGGCAATGATATTGACGATACCACCAATCCTTTGGAAGCCGGGCTGGGTTGGGTTACAAAATTTACCAAAGAGTTTACTGCAAAACCAATTATTGAAAAAATGAAAGCAGATGGCATTAAAAGAAAATTAGTTGGTTTTGAAATGATTGACCGAGGAATTCCGCGCCACGACTATTTAATTAAAGATGCTGCAGGAAATATTATCGGCAAAGTTACCAGCGGAACACAAGCTCCATCATTAAGCAAAGCTGTTGGCTTAGGTTATGTTGCCATTGAACATGCTGCAATAGACAATGAAATTTATATTGATATCAGAAACAGTTTGGTAAAAGCAAAAATTGTAAAATTCCCTTTTGCTTAAATAAGCGTTTTGAAATGATAACAAGAAGTTCGGCGTTGTGTAAACAGTACTGAACTTTTTTATTGGTATTATTGCAACCATGAAATGAGCCATCTGACCATTTAAAACAATAAAAAATATACAGATGAAAAAGCAATTATTTATTTTTCTTTCATTGATTTTTTTATTGTTCGCCTGCCATCGCAAATCTGTTCCGAGTTCTTTGCCGGGTGATGGAAAAGTTATTACAGAAATTGGCGAAGCTTCTTTTTATTCTGATAAATATGACGGAAGAAAAACATCGAACGGAGAAACATTTGAACAAAAAAAATTAACAGCTGCTCATAAAGAACTGGCTTTTGGCACTTGGGTTAAAGTAACTAATCTTTCTAACAATAAATCTGTGATGGTTCGTGTAAATGATCGTGGGCCTTTTGTGAAAGGAAGAATTATTGATTTGAGTAAAGCTGCTGCAGAAAAAATTGATATGATTAATGCAGGTGTTATTAAAGTGAAAATCGAATACAGAAAAAAATAATGATTGATGCCATTAGCACAATTGATGAAGTGATTGCGACGCAACGAAGACGCTATGAAAATATATTGCCGGTATTGCATAAAAAATCCGCTTACATTATCAGCGGATTTTTTTACACCTATTAATTATTAAATACACGAATCATTGGTGGTGGGCCTCCTGCTCCTTGCTGGCCGCCGCTTTTGTGCAATGAGAAAGTGAAGCTTACCATATAATATCGTTGCAGCACATTATACTTTGAATCTTCGATATAGTCTTGATTTGAACTGCGTGATGTTCCCTGATTTTGATTTAAAATATCGGTTACGCTAAATTTAATTTCGGCTCTTTTATTTTTTAAAAAACTTTTTGCCAAAGATGCATTCCAAATGGGGATGCTGGTATTATAACCATCGGCTCTTCCCGTATTGATGGTATAATTTAAAGTATTGTTAAGTATTAATCCTAACGGTAAATAATTCAACATATCAATACCGTATCGTTCAGTTAAATAATTGGTATTAAGCGTTGGCTGCAATGAATATTTTGCATTGGTAAAAGATAAACGTGCATTGGCTTGTATGTCTATCATATTATCAATTGAAAATCCCCAGTTAAGCGATGGTGAAATACTTGTATTATCAATATTATTTTGAACACCGTTCATAAAAGAAACAGAGCGACTGTAATTATATCCCGCAGAAATATCGAATCTTGATTTTAATGCTTTCACAGGCATTCCGTAATTGGCATTGGCAAAGAAAAAAGAAGTTCCGTTTGCATTTACCGGCATAGTTGTTCTTACTCCGTTGCTTTGCGTATAAACAGAATTTACAATTGAGTTTGCCGTGATACCAGCAGAAGCAAATACAAAGAAATTTTTTCGTGTTACCGGATCGGCAGCAAAATAATTGATATTGACACTTTGATTATATGCTCTCTTTAAATCGGGATTACCGGTTGAAATATTTAAGGGATCGCTGTTGTTAATTACAGGCTGCAACTGCGTTGTAGACGGTTGTTGTGTTGATGTACTATAATCGAAACGAATGTTTCTATAGTTACTGAATTTATACTGAATGCTTGCATTAGGCAATACATCTGTAAATGATCTTTTAATAGTATTGCTGGTTGTTTGATTAATACTGTTTAATGTTGCGGATTGTATTGATGAGCCAAGCGTATAATTAAATTTCTTTTGATTAGACCTGAAATTAAGGCTTCCACCTGTATAAGTGTAATTGTTTTTATACTCGTTACTTAAATATTGATTCAACAAATCGTACTTACCTGTAGTGGAATTATAATCGTATGTTTTTTTATCACTTTCGCCAATATTTGTATTAATGAAACTGCTCAGTTCAAGTAAAGACCTTTTACCAATAGGTTCTGTGTAGGTAACGTTGCCCCCAATATTTCTGGTGATTGCATCAATAAAACTATTTTGTTTAATAAGCGAATCTTTAGGAATAGCAATGGTATAATCTGTATAACGAGAATCTTGTAACCCATCTTTTGTGCTATGATTATATGTGTTGCTGAAGTTTAAAGAAATAGTTCTTCCTTTTTTCTCAAATCTATGCCTGTATAAAATAGTGTTATCAATATTCAATCCGGTTGAAGTGGATGCGCTGTTGGTATAACCGTCGTTTAACTTTGTTCCATTAGTGTAAACGGAAGAATAGTTACTGGTGCTTGAACTGCTTTGTTGCTGCCATGTAATGGATGGTGTTATCTTAATGGAATTAAAACTGTCTATTTTATGATCGATTCCAAAGTTTAATTTCTGTTGTTTAATATCACTCACACTATTTGTTGTGGACGCATAATTGTAATTGTTGCCTGTTAAATAATATTGACGATTAATTTCTTTATCGGTATTCAAATGAATATTGCTGCCGGTTGCACTTCCATTAAAATCCGTTTTCTTATTCCATGTATCATTAAAATTTAAACCACCCGCATAAGTATTGGCAATGCCCTGTTGATTTTGCCCCATACCTGTTGTTGGCAAGCCTGCATTATCCGGTCCGCTGCCGCCCGAAGAACTTATTCTAATACTACCGCCGCCGTTTTTCATTGCTTTGCTTAATTCGCCCGTAAAATTTAAAACATCACCAATGCTAAACCCTTGCTTGTTGGTGTTGTTTCCCATGCCAATAAAAGAAGTTTGTTGTTCTCCATGAAAGCGATTTACATTGGCCTGCGTTTCAAATCTGTCGGAGAAATTAGTACCACCGGCCAATTTGCCAAACACAGAATTCATCCTGTCTTTTTTCAATTTTAGATTAATGGTTTTAGTGGTATTACCGTCATCAACACCGGTAAACTCGCTCTGGTCGCTCTTTTTATCAAACACCTGAATTTTATCAATAGCATCTGCATCTAAATTTTTAGTTGCCATTTTAATATCACCGGTAAAAAATTCTTTGCCGTTTACTAAAACTTTATTTACAGTTTGCCCGTTTACTTTTATCGTTCCGTCATCATCAACGGTAACACCTGGCATTTTCTTTAACAGGTCTTCTACAACAGCATTGGGTTGGGTTTTAAAATTTTCGGTATTAAATTCAATGGTATCGTTGTTGATTACAACAGGTGGACGTTTGGCGTATACCGTTACACTTGAAACGTCTGATAAATTAGTAAGATTTACATATCCTAATTGTAGTGCTTCGTTTTCTTTTACATTAACTGTTAGCCAAAGCGGAACAAACCCTACATAAGAAGCAGAGAGTGTGTATTTTCCTTTAGCTAATTGATTGAAATAAAATTTTCCCGTAGAATCGGCTCTTACAAAACTTACCAGCGACGAATCTTTTGCATTTACCAGAGATACTGTAGCATAGCTCAATGTTTTTTTAGCAACAGAATCGTAAACTGCGCCTTTGATAGATGCACTTTTTTGTGCTTGTATTAAAAATGGAGAAATAAAAAAAAAGGTTGCAACAATTAGTTTTCGCATGGTATATTTTTTTTCTGCATCAAAAATAGAATGCAGCCATTGTAATTGCAGTTAACCAACTTGCATCTAATGTTAACGAAGGTTAATGGTTGATGAACGGTTGAATAAGCCTTTTGTTTTTGTAAACAAATAATTTATTAAATCTGCTAAATAATATTGACCAATCAAGTTGCAAAACTTTAAATGTGGTTAAAAAAATTTGAGATAAGAAAAAATAAAGCTGTACTTCTAATACACATTTTCCAAATATTTTTTCATTTCACTTTATTTTGCTATTATTTCAAAAACTAATATTAAAAGTGCTTCACAATAAAGTGTAAATATTTATTTGATTATCTTAAAAAATTACTTCTTTATCCAAATACCTATTCAACCAAAGGCTACACCGATAATTTTAAGCCTTTCTCCCATAGTCGTAATAGCTTGCGGTCTGTAATTTATTAACATTAATATTACAGTATTCTTTATTAATCTGATTATGAGATGAAAAATTTAGTTTTTCTATTTTTATTTTTAAGTGTAGGAACTACATTATTAGCGCAATCAACCGGTTCTATTAAAGGAAAGCTGATTGATTCCGTTGGTAAACAAGTTTTAAAAGATGCGTCTGTTTCCGTTCTTGATGCAAAAGATTCTTCTACAGAGTTGTTAGGATTAGCCAGACAAGACGGAAGCTTTGAAATAAAAAATATTCCTTACGGAAATTATATCGTACATATTTCTTTTCAGAGTTATGCTCCCGTGTATAAAAACATCATTATTTCAAAAACTAAAAGTGACCTTAATTTAGGCACTATTTATTTAGCAACCTCGGCAGACAGATTACCTGATGTTGTGGTTACACAATCTGCCTTGCAAATAAAAGGAGATACTACCGTTTTCAATGCATCCAGTTTTAAAACAAAACCCAACGCAGTTGCAGAAGACCTCTTGAAAAAATTACCCGGTGTAGAAGTTGGAACCGACGGTAGTATTAAAGCACAAGGAGAAACTGTTTCGAGAGTATTGGTGAATGGGAAAAGATTTTTTGGTGATGATCCTAAAATGGCAACTAAAAATCTGCCCCCTGATGTAATTGATAAAATTCAGGTGTTTGATGATTTAAGCGACCAAAGTAAGTTTACCGGATTTGATGATGGTAATAAAGTAAAAACCATTAACATCACTACAAAGAAAAATACAAACAAAGGCTATTTTGGAAAAGTGGTTGCAGGTGCAGGTACAAACGATAATTATGATGCCAATTTTAATATTCATCGCTTTGATGATAATCTGCAAATTTCTGTTTTGGGCCAAGGCAACAATGTAAACAAACAAAACTTCTCTCAATCGGATATTTTAGGCGGCGGACCAAGAGGCGGCAGAGGCGGAGGAAGCAGTGTTGCCGGTAGCGGTATTACCACAACATGGGCCGGCGGTTTAAATTTTAAAGATTCCTGGGGTAAGCTAAACAGCAGCGCTTACGGTAGTTATTTCTTTAATCAATTAAGAAATGATGTAAATTCCGAAAGTCAAACACAAACATTTGCTACTCCGGATTCTTCAACATACAAAAATTCAACATCTTCATCCACATCAACCAGCCCAAGTCATTCAATTACGTTTAATCTGGAAGAAAATTTCGATACATCAAATTCTTTGGTGTTCAGACCGAATTTCAGTCTTCAATCGTCAAACCGTAATTCCAATTCTTCTAATATTACCACCGGTGGTGCAAACGGAACTTTAATTAATTCCGCTATCAGTAACAGCAGCAGTTCTACATCGGGATTTAATATTGGCGGTACTAACCTGCAATTGCGTCACAGGTTTGCAAAAAAATTCAGGACTATCTCTGCCGATATTAATTTTTCTGCAAGCAGCAATGCCGGTAATGGATACAATTATTCAATAAATTCTTTTTATAATAAAACGCCCATAAGTATTGATACGTTAAATCAATACCATTTAGATACATTTCATTCATACAGTTTTAATCCAACAATTTCTTATACTGAACCGATTGGTAAAAATCAGATACTGGAATTTAGATACAGTTATGGTTATTCTAGAAACAACTCGGTATCTAACACTTATGAGTTTGATAATACATCTCATGGTTACAGCAAATTCGATAGCTTGTACAGTAATTCGTACAGGTATGTGTCTAATTCTAATACAGCAACACTTAGTTATCGTTTACAACAGGCAAAATATAATTTTAATATAGGAACCGGCATCCAGTTTATGGATTATAAAAGTGAGAATTTGGTAAAAGGGGTTACCGTTGCCAACAACGTAGTAAACCTTACGCCAACAGCAAACTTTATGTATAACTATAGTAAAACAAAGGCACTCAGGTTTTTTTACTCGGGCAGAACCGGCCAACCGAGTGTTTCTAACCTTCAGCCGATTAAGAGTATAAGCGGCTTGGATACAACCATAGGTAATGCCGGTTTAAAACCGCAGTTTACACATTCGTTAAGATTAATGTATTCTAATTTCGATATGGTTACTCAAAATGTAATGTTTGCCACCATTAATGCAAGCATTACATCGAACGATATTCAGAATTCTGTTATTCAGCATAACAATGGTACTAAAACAACAACTTATGCTAATCTAAACGGAACATTTAATGTAAACGGATATTTTAACTATGCGTTCAGTTTAAAAAAACCAAAATCTAACTTAAACCTTACTACCAACATCGGATATACACAGGCACAAACATTATTGGCTTACGATTCAACAATAAATAATCCGCAAAGCAATTATACCCGCAACACTACTTTGGGAGAAAGCATTAAATGGACTACCAATCTTGCAGATCATTTTGATATGAACTTATCTACAGGTATTAGTTATGTAATTGCAAATTATACTTTGTATCCAAAACAAAATGCAAATTATATCAATTACAATGCAGGATTCGATCTTACTTATTATACAACCAATGGTTGGATATTTGCATCGGATTTCAGTTATTCCTACAGCGGAAAAAGAGCAACAGGGTATAATGCAAGTATTCCATTAATTAGCCCTTCAATAGCAAAACAACTCTTTAAAAATAAAAGAGGAGAATTAAGATTATATATGTTTGATCTGCTTAACCAAAACCAAAGTGTTTCCAGAACAGTTTCGGGTAATACCGTTGTAGATTCCAGATCTAATGTATTAACCAGATATTTCATGTTAACTTTTACATATAATCTGAGAAATTTTGCCGGTCAGCAACAAAAAATGCAGGGAATGTTTAGGGGTATGCGGCCTCCTGATGGTATGGGTGGTTTCCCTCGTGATGGCGGTGGTGGATTTGGTGGCGGCGGATTCAGAAGAAATTAATAAACATAATACAATCCCCCAAAAAAGAGCTGTCTTGTAAAAGGCAGCTTTTTATTTGTAATAAACCAAGATTGGCTTCAAATAAACTTTCACAAAAAAAAAGCCGGGTTATTGGCAAACTGTTATACTTTTACACCCTCAAAAAATTTTGTTCACCTATTCATTTTGAACAGAAGTTGAAACAAAGAAATATAAATACTCAATTATCGGCCAATCATCCTTTATTAAAAGGTGCCGTTTCTGCTTTGGGTAATCCCAATTTTCTTTTTTTATTGCGACGATCTCGTATCTAATACTATGTTGTTTAAGGCGTAGTAAACGGGCATAACATTTTTTAAAGGCCCATAGTGTTTTTATCTAATTCTCTCATATTTAATTGTGCAATAATTAAGGTGGAAAATCAACAACAAATCATTATCAGGGTAGCAGACCATATAGATACACATTATGCCAAACGTATTACCGATGAAATGGAATCGAGTGCAAAAGCAAGAGGTACCGGCATTGCAAAAAGAAGCCCTGAATATGTAGCCAATAAAATGCTGGAAGGTAAAGCTGTTATTGCAGTTACCACCTCCGGTCAATGGGTAGGGTTTTGTTATATAGAAGAATGGAGCCATGGCAAGTTTGTGGCCAACAGCGGTTTAATTGTTTCGCCTGAATTTAGAAAAAGCGGTGTTGCCAAACAGATTAAAAGAAGGATATTTGAATTGTCGAGAGAAAAATATCCTGATGCAAAAATATTTGGCTTAACAACAGGATTGGCTGTAATGAAAATAAACAGCGAACTGGGATATGAACCTGTAACTTACTCCGAATTAACAAATGATGAAACTTTTTGGGCCGGCTGCAAAAGCTGCGTGAATTATGATATTTTGATGAGTAAAGACAGAAAAAACTGTATGTGCACTGCAATGCTGTTTGACCCTGCTAACCATCATGAAGCAAAAGAAACTACAGAAGATTTTGTAAAAAAGAGTAAATTTTACGAACGTTTATTGCGATGGAAACAATTGTTCAGAAAGGATAAAAACGGCAATGGAAGCGGCAACGGTTTAAAACAACGATCTCCATTAAACGTATTCATTCATTTATAGATGAATGATAAAAAGGCCTTGAAGTGAGTGACACAACAATGTTTGGCCTTATACAAAAGCTGATAACAAAATTTTCAATTATAAATATTTTAAGATGAAAAAGGTTGTATTGGGATTTAGTGGCGGATTAGACACTACATTCTGCGTAAAACACTTTGAAGACAAAGGTTACGAGGTTCACAGCATTGTAGTAAATACCGGTGGTTTTAATGCTGATGAAGTAAAAAAGATTGAAGAACATGCATATAGATTGGGTGTTAAAACACATACCACCGTTAATGCGGTGAAAGGTTATTACGATCGTATTGTTAAATATTTAATTTATGGAAATGTGCTGAAGAATAATACTTATCCGTTGAGTGTAAGTGCAGAAAGATTAAGTCAAGCATTGCATATTGCAGAACATGCAAAAAAATTAAATGCAGATGCAGTAGCTCACGGAAGTACCGGTGCAGGAAATGATCAGGTACGTTTTGATATGATTTTTCATATTATGATTCCGGGTGTTGAAATTATAACACCGATACGTGATTTGAAATTGAGCCGTGAAGAAGAAATTACTTACTTAAAAAGTAAAGGTGTTGATATGAATTTTGCGAAAGCAGTGTATTCAATCAACAAAGGTTTGTGGGGAACAAGTGTTGGCGGTAAAGAAACATTAAGCAGTAAAGGTATTTTACCTGAAGAAGCCTGGCCAACTCAAGTTACTAAAACAGGTAGCGAAGAGGTTAAATTAAGTTTTGTAAAAGGAGAATTGAAAGCTATTAATGATAAAGCTTTTGAGCATCCAACAGAAGCCATTCAATACTTACAAACGCTTGCAGGACCTTATGGTATTGGCAGAGATATTCATGTGGGCGATACCATTATTGGCATCAAAGGCCGTGTTGGTTTTGAAGCTGCAGCACCAATGGTTATTTTAAAAGCACATCATGCTTTGGAAAAACATGTATTAACTAAATGGCAATTGAATTGGAAAGATCAGTTAGCACTATTTTATGGTAACTGGTTACACGAAGGGCAAATATTAGATCCGGTGATGAGAGATATTGAAGCATTTTTAGAAAGCTCTCAGGAACAGGTTACAGGCGATGCGTTTGCATTACTAAAACCATATCGTTTCCAGATTATTGGCATTGAAAGTAAGTACGATTTAATGAGTGATAAGTTTGGCAAATATGGCGAGATGAATACCGGATTTACAGGCGATGATGTAAGAGGATTTAGCAAAATTTTCGGCAACCAAACTGTGATTTATACTAAAGTAAAAGAAGCCTCTCCAAACCCATCCGAAGGTGGAGCTTAAAACTGTATCATTATGAGTAACGAGAAAAATAATCAAGATAATTTTCCTAAAGTCTCTCCCTTCGGTAGAGGTTTGGTGAGGGCCGGAATTATAGGTGGTGCGGGTTATACCGGCGGTGAGATGATTAGATTATTAATCAATCATCCACAGGTTGAAATTGCTTTTATAAATAGCAGTAGTAATGCAGGAAATCCTGTAAATAAAGTACATGCTGATTTGATTGGAGAAACAGATTTGCAATTTTCAAGCGAAATAAATAATGATATTGATATATTATTTTTGTGCGTTGGACATGGAGATGCTCGAAAATTTTTAGAAGCAAATGCAATTGATGATAAAATAAAGATCATTGATTTATCACAAGATTTTCGTCTCGGTCAACAGTCAACAATCAACGGTCGACAGTTTATTTACGGCCTTCCCGAATTAAATAAAACACAAATTCAATCAGCACAAAATATTGCAAACCCCGGTTGTTTTGCAACAGCTATTCAACTTGGATTATTACCATTAGCTAATGCAGGCGTGTTGGGAGATGTATATACAACGGGCATTACGGGCAGTACCGGTGCTGGGCAAAGTTTAAGCAGCACTTCTCATTTTAGTTGGAGAGCTAATAATATTTCCGCATATAAAACTTTGCAACACCAGCATATTAAAGAGATACATCAAAGTTTAATTCAGTTGCAGGAGAATGATGGTGTGTATGTTCACTTTGTTCCATGGCGGGGAGATTTTACTCGAGGTATTTATGTTACTTCTGTTGTAGACACATCGCTTCCATTGGAAGAGTTAAAACAGATATTCAAAGCGTTTTATAAAGATGCAAGGTTTACACACGTGAGCGATACGATGATTGATTTAAAACAGGTAGTAAATACCAATAAATGTTTAATTCATATTGAAAAACAAGGCAACAAAATTGCTATTCATTCGGCAATAGATAACTTGCTGAAAGGTGCCTCGGGGCAAGCTTTACAGAATATGAATTTATTATTTGGATTGCCAGAAGATTCTGGTCTAAAATTAAAAGCTGCCGGGTTTTAAGTAGTAAGTGTTAAGTTATAAGTATGCAGAACTACAAAGAATTAAAAGTTTGGGAAAAAGCACACCTTTTTACATTAAATGTATATGAGGAAACAAAACTATTTCCAAAAGAAGAACTGTATAGCTTGACAAATCAACTTAGAAGGGCGGCGTCATCTATTCCTGCAAATATTGCTGAAGGATGTGGTAAGAATACGAATTCGGAATTTACACACTTTTTAAATATATCTCTTGGCTCAGCAAACGAGGCTGAATATTTTTTAATCTTGAGCAAAAACTTAAAATATTTAATAGAGGAAAAAATTTCACAACTATATAATCTTATTAATGAAGTAAAAAGAATGTCGATTGCTTTAATAAATAAAGTGAGATCATAACTTATTACTTATAACTTACAACTTATGACTTTATTTAACGTTTATCCGCTTAATGACATCACTATTACAAAAGCCCAAGGAAGCTATGTGTGGGATGAAAATGGCGTACAGTATTTAGATATGTATGGCGGCCATGCAGTGATTAGTATTGGCCACACTCATCCGCATTGGGTAAAAAGAATTGAAGAGCAGTTAGAAAAAATTGCATTCTATTCCAACTCTGTTGTTATTCCAATTCAACAACAGTTAGCAGAAAAATTAGGAAAGATTAGCGGCAAAGAAAACTATCAGTTATTTCTTTGTAACAGTGGTGCAGAAGCCAATGAAAATGCATTAAAGCTTGCATCTTTTCATACCGGGAGAAAAAAAATTATTGCATTTAAAAAATCGTTTCACGGAAGAACTTCCTTAGCTGTTGCAGCAACAGATAATCCTGCTATTGTTGCGCCTGTTAATGAAACCGAGAATGTTATTTTTCTTCCTTTCAACGATGAGAAAGCATTGCAACAGTGTTTTGATAGATATGGAAAAGAAATTGCCGCTGTTATTGTTGAAGGTATTCAGGGTGTTGGCGGTATTAATATTGCAAGCGATTCTTTTTTACAATTGATCAGAAGTTTATGCGATCAATACAGTTCTGTTTATATTGCCGATAGTGTACAATGCGGTTACGGAAGAAGCGGTAAATTTTTCTCTCACGATTATGCCGGTGTTGATGCAGATATTTATACCATGGCAAAAGGCATGGGCAATGGTTTCCCAATTGGTGGAATTTTAATTGCTCCGAATATTCAACCGAAATACGGAATGTTGGGTACAACATTTGGCGGCAATCATTTGGCCTGTGCTGCAGCACTGGCTGTTTTGGAAGTGATGGAAGAAGAAAAATTAATTGATGTTGCCAAACAACGCGGCATGTATTTGTTGAACAGGTTAAAATCAGTTGATGCCATTAAAAATGTTCGTGGCAAAGGTTTGATGATTGGCTTTGATGTGCCCGAAGAAATAAAAGATTTAAAGAAAAAATTATTATTCGATTACAATATTTTCACAGGAGAAGCAAAGCCGAATGTAATACGTTTACTTCCTTCTTTGGCAATTACCAGAAAGCAGGTAGATGAATTTTTAGAAACATTGAATGAGGCGATTGCAGAATTAAAAGCAGCCGTGCCAAAAGAAAATGCTGAAAAAGTTGCTGAATAATGTTGTTGCAGTACAAGTGTGCGACGCAACGAAGTTTATTAGAATTATAAAAGTTGACTACATAAGATGAAACAATTTATTTCCGTAAACGATGTAACAAATATCAATGCATTGGTAAAAAAAGCATTGGCATATAAGGCCAATCCTTTTGCAGACAAGCATTTGGGTGTAGGTAAAAGAATTGGGTTGTTGTTTTTAAATCCAAGTATGCGTACTCGTTTAAGTACACAAATTGCTGCAAGTAATTTGGGAATGGAATCTATTGTTTTAAATGTTGACAAAGAAGGTTGGGCTCTGGAATTTGAAGAAGGTGCTATTATGAGTGGCAGTAAAGTAGAACATATAAAAGATGCTGCACCAATATTGGGTAAGTACTTTGATGTGTTGGCAATGAGAACTTTTCCATCATTAAAAAATAAAGAAGAAGATTACAGCGAGTTATTTTTAAATCAGTTTGTAAAATATTCAGGTGTTCCGGTAGTAAGTTTAGAAAGTGCAACATTGCATCCGTTGCAAAGCTTAACCGATATTGTAACTATGCAGGAAAGTTTAGCAGCAAATCCAATCAATAAAAAACCGAAAGTTGTTTTAACATGGGCACCACATGTAAAAGCTTTACCGCAATGTGTTGCCAACAGTTTTGCTCAATGGGTAAATGCATGGGGCGAAGCAGATTTTGTAATTACGCATCCGCAGGATTATGAATTGGATGAACAATTTACTAAAGGTGCAACCATTACAACAAATCAAAATGAAGCATTAAAAGATGCTGACTTTATTTATGTAAAAAATTGGAGTACTTATACTGATTACGGCAAAATTTATGAAAATGATCTTGCATGGATGCTTACACAAGAAAAGATGAAACTAACCAACAATGCTAAAGTTTTGCATTGTTTACCGGTTAGAAGAAATGTTGAATTAAGCGATGAAATTTTAGATAGCACCAATAGCTTAACAAGCGTGGAAGCGGGAAACAGGGTATGGGCTGCACAAGCAGTATTAGCAGAAATTCTTAAAACTAAAAGCTAAAAGTGGAAAAACTTTTTGTTATAAAAATTGGTGGAAATATTATTGATGATGAAGCAAAACTTTCTTCATTCCTTAAACATTTTGCTACAATTGAAGGAAAGAAAGTATTAATTCATGGTGGTGGAAAACTAGCAACCAAGCTGGCTGCACAATTAGGTGTTGAACAACAAATGGTAGATGGCAGAAGAATTACAGATGCAGAAACTTTAAAAATTGTAACCATGGTATATGCCGGTTACATTAATAAAAATATTGTAGCCGCATTGCAATCGCATAATTGTAATGCCATTGGATTAAGCGGTGCAGATGGTAATGCCATAAAAGCACATAAACGTCCCTTAAAAAACGGAATTGATTATGGTTTTGTTGGCGATGTGGATGAAGTGAATGCATCGTTACTTAAAAGTTTATTAGATCAGAATATGGTGGTGGTAATAGCGCCTATTACTCAAGATGGTAACGGGCAATTATTAAATACCAATGCAGATACAATTGCACAGGAAACTGCAAAAGCTTTAAGCAATCTATACGACGTACATTTGATTTACTCTTTTGAAAAAAGTGGTGTATTAATGAATGCAGATGATGATGCAAGTGTTATTAATAGCATCAATCCATTATCTTACAAAGAATTAAAAGAACAGAATATTATTTTTGCCGGAATGATTCCTAAATTGGACAATGCTTTTGCAGCTTTAAACAGCGGCGTTTGCCGAGTGATTATTGGGAAAGCTGAAGAATTGCAAAATCTGATTGACCAGAAATCAGGAACAAGTATCCTTAAAAACTAATATGCCATCATTTAAAGAAACAGTAACAGAGTTTAAGCTATTGCTTGCAAAAACACCCAGCTTAGAAATGATGCATATTTATTATGCTGATGATATTGTTCAAATAGAAAACGATGAGCCTGCAATAGTTGGAAAAGATGTGATTATGAAAATGGAAAAAGAAAATCTTTCTAAAATTATCTGGCACAAAGAATCTATTATAACAATGCTGATTGATGAAGAAAAGCAAATTGTAATGGGAGAAATGCTCATCCAATTTGAAACAAAAAAACATCAAAAGAAGAAATTGGAAGAAGCATTTATACAGCATTGGCAAAACGGACAAATAAAGTATCAGCGTTTTTATTACAAACAATTTACAGATTATAATGAGTGAGCAGCTATCCATACTGTTTAAAGATGCAATTCAATTATTAAAGAAATTGGTATCAACTCCTTCTTTCAGTAAAGAAGAAACAGAAACGGCAAATATTATCGATGCTTTTTTACACAAAAAAGAAATTGAAACAAACAGATACCTGAATAATATATGGGCTAAAAACAAATATTTTGATGAAAGCAAACCAACTATTTTATTAAATTCCCATCACGATACCGTAAGGCCCAACAAAGCATACACATTAGATCCGTTTAACCCCATTGAGCAAGAAGGGAAGTTATACGGATTAGGAAGTAATGATGCCGGTGGATGTTTGGTTTCTTTAATTGCTACTTTTTTACACTTCTATCCGCAGGAAAATTTAAAGTATAATTTCATTTTAGCTGCAACTGCCGAAGAAGAAATTAGCGGCAGCAATGGCGTTGAAATATTATTGCCGCAATTACCAAAAATAGATTTTGGTATTGTAGGCGAACCTACACAAATGAATTTGGCATTAGCAGAGAAAGGCTTGATGGTATTAGATTGCATGGCAATGGGCAGAGCCGGTCATGCTGCACGAAACGAAGGTGATAATGCATTGTACAAAGCAATAAGAGATTTAAATTGGATAATGAATTATGAGTATGAAAGAGTGAGTGATTTATTAGGGCCAATGAAGATGACTGCAACCGTAATCAACACAGAAAACAAACAACATAATGTTATTCCGCCGCAATGCACTTTTGTTGTAGATGTTCGTGTAAACGAATTATATACGTTTGAAGAAGTATTGGATATTATTCAATCAAATATGGAAAGTGTTGTTACGCCAAGAAGTTTTCGTTTAAGATCAACAGCAATTGCAGTGGAACATCCAATTGTTCAGGCCGGAATAAAAATTGGCAGAACCTATTATGGCTCTCCAACAACAAGCGATAAAGCTTTAATGAATTTCCCTGCATTGAAAATGGGGCCGGGGCATAGTTCCAGAAGTCATGCAGCAGATGAGTATATTTTTACAGATGAAATAAAAGAAGGAATTGATTTATATATAAACCTATTAGAACAAATTGTATAATTTGCTGAAAGCTTAAAACCAACGCACTTAATACTGCGTTTAGTTATAAGCCTTAAACCTTAAGCCTTAAAAATGAAACTCTGGCAAAAAGATAAAGCATCATTAAAAGAAGTAGAAAAATTTACAGTTGGAAACGACCGTGAAATGGATTTGTATTTAGCTGCTTTTGATGTGTTGGGTTCTTTGGCTCATACAACGATGCTGGAATCTGTTGGATTATTAACCAAAGAAGATCTGATTGTATTAAAAGAAGAATTAAAAAATATTTATCATCAAATTGAAAACGGAGATTTTCAATTACAAGATGATGTGGAAGACATTCATTCGCAAGTTGAATTATTACTCACAAAAAAATTAGGCGATACCGGAAAAAAAATTCATAGTGCAAGAAGCAGAAACGATCAGGTTTTAGTAGATGTGAAATTATTTTTGAGAAATGAGATTGAAGAATTGGTAAAAGAGATCCAACCTTTTTTTCAATTACTCATTCAGCAAAGCGAAAAATTTAAAACACATTTATTGCCGGGTTATACACATTTGCAATTAGCCATGCCATCATCTTTTGGTCTATGGTTTGGAGCTTATGCAGAAAGTTTGGTAGACGATACTATTACATTGCAATCTGCTTATAAAATCGTAAATAAAAATCCTTTGGGAAGTGCCGCCGGATATGGTTCTTCGTTCCCCATCAACAGAACTTTAACCACACAATTATTAGGCTTTGCCGATTTGAATTATAATGTGGTATATGCGCAAATGGGCAGAGGAAAAGCAGAAAGGATTACCGCACAAGCTTTAGCAAACGTTGCAGATACTTTGGCAAAATTAAGTATGGATATGTGTTTATACTTAAATCAAAATTTCGATTTTGTTTCTTTCCCAACAGAACTTACAACCGGCAGTAGTATTATGCCTCATAAAAAAAACCCGGATGTATTTGAATTAATTCGTTCTAAATGCAACTGTATAAAAGCCCTGCCGAACGAAATAACAATGATGACTACGAATTTGCCTTCCGGTTATCATCGTGATTTACAATTATTGAAAGAACATTTATTTCCTGCATTTCAAACGTTGAAAGATTGCTTGCAAATGGCAGCATTAATGTTGAGCAATATTTCTGTAAAAGAAAATATTCTTACCGACGAAAAATATAAATACGCATTTAGTGTAGAGGAAGTAAATAAATTGGTATTGCAAGGCATCCCTTTCAGAGATGCGTATAAAAAAATTGGATTGGATATTGAAGCCGGAAAATTTAATTACAACACCAATCTCAATCATACACACGAAGGAAGCATTGGCAATTTATGTAACGATAAAATAGAAATCAATATGCAGCAAGCCCTTTCTGCATTTGAGTTTAACAGAGTGCATACTGCAATTGATGCATTGCTCGGAAAATAATATTTCAATTGACAGAAATGAAATTAACTAAAGTTTTTGCTTTGTTTGTTTTAATAGATGCAAATACACAAACAAAAAATACGATCAATGTGATAAATAAGTAAATTAAAATCATCCGAATTAAAACCTGCCAGTGATGACGAAACTTATTTTCAAATCCTAACTAAACAAATATTCCACATCTTCTTTACTTAATGATTTTACAAAACCTTCATCATCGGTAATTAAATCTTTTGCCAATGCACGTTTACGTTCTTGCAGTTTCACAATTTTATCTTCAACGGTATCAGTACAAATCATTCGGTACGCAAAAATATTTTTTGTTTGCCCGATACGATGTGTTCTGTCAATAGCTTGTTGTTCTACAGCCGGATTCCACCATGGATCAACTATATAAACATAATCTGCAGCAGTTAAATTTAAACCCACACCACCGGCTTTTAATGAAATTAAAAATACCCTGCAATTTTCTTCGTTTTGAAAACGATTGATCGCTTTTTCCCTGTCTGCCGCACTGGTACTTCCGTCAAAATATTCATAATCTACACCCAATTCTTTCAGCTTTTCTTTTATCAATGCCAACATTCCTAAAAATTGCGAGAAGACCAAAGCTTTATGATTGCTGATGTTTTCAGTGATCTCTCTGCTTATTTCTTCCAATTTAACAGAAACATTCGGGTATCTTTCTTTTTCATTTACAATTGCAGGGCTATCGCATATCTGCCTTAGTTTCATTAAACCTTGCAAAATGGTTAATTGCGATTTATTTACACCTTGCGTTTCAACCAAACCTAAAATCTTATCGCGGTAATCATTTCTGTATGCATCATAAATTTTACGTTGCTCGTCTCCCATTTCACAATACAAAATCATTTCCTGTTTTTCAGGTAAATCTTTTGCAACCTGCTCTTTTGTTCTGCGAAGTATAAAAGGATATAATAATTTTCTTAAATGATCTTTTTGTTCTTTCTCTCCAAACTTATCAATAGGTACTGCAAACTCCTGTTTAAAAAATTCTATGCTTCCCAGCATACCGGGGTTTAAAAAATTCATCTGAGCAAAAATATCGAATGTATTATTTTGTAAAGGCGTACCACTTAAGCACAAACGATTTTTTGCCTTTAATAAACATGCGGCTTTTGCAACCTTACTGTTGGGGTTTTTTATTGCCTGGCTTTCATCGAGAATTACATAATCCAACTCAATATCTACAAATTGTTTTATATCGCTTCGCAATGTGCCATAAGTTGTAATAATAATATCAACATGATCCTGAAATAAATTTTCTCTCAATCTTTGCCCGCCATGATGTGTGTAGTAAGTAATGCTTGGCGTAAATTTTTTAATTTCATTTTGCCAGTTAAACATTAGCGTTGTGGGGCAAACCACCAATGCCTTTAATGTTTTATTTTCTTCTTTTAAATGATGCAGAAAAGATAAAGCCTGAATGGTTTTACCTAAACCCATATCATCGGCTAAAATGCCACCCCATTGCACTTCACGCAAATAATTCAACCATTGAAAACCACTTTCCTGATAGGGTCTTAACACATGTTGCAGATGTTCCGGCGCAGGTACAGGGTCAATGGAATGATTGGTTTTTAAACGTTCGTATTTTTCTTCTAACTGAATAAACAGTTCTTCTTCATTACGATCGTGGTATAGTTCTTCAATTACACTGAAATGATATTTACTCAATTTCATGTGCGACGTTTTACCATCGCCCACACGAAATAATAATGAGTATTTCCTTATCCATTCTTCCGGTAAAATACCTAACGTACCATCATTTAATTGAACAAACTGTTGTTTATTTTGTAATGCTTTTTTAACATCGGAAACGGTAACTTTTTGCTCGCCAAAATGTATTTCAACTTTTGCATCAAACCAGTCCGTATGAGAACTGATATAAATTTTGGTAGAAGGCTTAGCTGTATTAAACCTGAAATTTTTCAACGCATCATAACCATATACTTCCACATTTTGCTCCTTCATCGCATCTACAAATAAAAAAAACCAGTTGTTCTTTAAAACATCCGTTCCTTTTAATGCCAATGTATTACTTTCTGCAGGATGAATAAATTGCGAATGCAGGTTTTCAATCTTTTGCATAAAGGCATTTTCTGCATCGGTGTTTCTTTGAATAACGAGCAACTTATCTGCCATTGGCAAAATAATCCGTTCTTTATCGGCTTCTTTTACTTCATATCCTTTATAAATAAACAGCGGTTGAAAAATCAGGTAATCACCTTTTTCTTTTAAAATTATTTTAGAATCGGGTTTAATGTCTTTTATCTCTTCACGTTTTAAATTACCAAAATGAACATTGTATTCTTTTGATAACGGCAAAATAAACTGCTGCAATTGTGCTGCCCACGTTTCTGCATCAATCAATAACTTTCCCGACGGAAGAAATTTTTCAATCACCATTATATCATCCGGCTTTTGCCACAGGAAAAATTGATTGTGGTATTGAAACAGCAATGGAGATACACATTCGTTTTCATTTATATTTAAATCTGCCAGCGGCAACTTTACACGGCATTCTACTTCGTACATATTATTAATGTAGCTAACAGAAAAATCCGGTGCAATAAAATACGATGAAACCTCTGCCTGTTGTAGGTTTGCCGTAGTGAAAGATTTTTTTTCGGGAAGAAAAAATGCAAATGCACTTTCATTTAATTCGCTGAATAATTTTTTATACTTGGGATGTAAATATTCGTTAATTAAATATCTCGTTTCTTCCGGCAGTTCGTCGTTATGCTGTTGTATGATATTTTCCCATATTCCGCTGAAAGGAGAATTCCTGTTGAGGTAACGGTTTACTTCGCCAGGCAAAAATTTTCTCAACTGCTGTAATAACATTTTATCATCTTCATTAAACACATCTGTGTTTACAAATTTGTTGAGGTCTATCTTTTCAACATTACCTGTATATTTTAAAAAACTTTCGTCGGCCTCGCCCTGTATCCCGTCAATCTGAATATACGGATATTGCCCTTCATTTTTATTTATAACCACCCCAAGTTTAAATGCTGCTTTTTTCAAATCTTCAAAACCTTCCGATGTAACCGATGCAGATGCAGCAAATACAGGTGTCTCAATCAATACAGGTTTGGGTCTTAATTCATTTGAAGTTGTTGGGGTTATTCTTTTTATAGACGAATCCAATACTTTTAAAAAAGGTTTACCATTAGTATAAGTAAACTCAAACTTATCTGTAAGATCGTCTTCTAACGAATACCCGTAAAGCGATAATAATTTATTTTTTTCTTTATCCCAGTTTCTGATAGTGTCAAAAAAATTAGCCCCATAACTATTTAATAACTGAAGAAAAATAATGTTTTTGTGCACACATAACGGATGGGTGTTATCTGTTTTGCAATTACAGCTTGTATCAAAATTTCTTTCTTCGTTTTTTTGAATAAGCAACGAAAAACTTCGGCCATTCATTTCCAGTTCTGCTTTTACCCTTTCTTCTTTTGCTTCAAGTATGTTTGCTTTATTGCTGCGTAAATAATTTTCTGCATCGGAAAAAGCTTCGGGAGACGATAGCATACGGATCATTTTAAGATCCAATTGTTTCATCTTAATTACCGTATGTTTTTGATCGTACAAAATTTCTTTATCGCCCAGCATATTCCTGTCTAACAGTTCCTGCAACTGAAATAATGCACCGGCTTTATGCCTGCACACTTCGCTTAAATTATACGGGCAAGTACATCGTAATTGTATTGTTTTGGGATCTTTAAATTTTCCGATATGAACTTTATAGTAAGTAGAATAACTATCATCTTTAACTCTAAAAACAACAGAGCTCATCAGATCATCGTATTCAATTAATTCTACATTGCCCAACACATGAATTTTTTTTCCACGACGTATTACTTCTTCCGATGCGTTGTTGTAAATATGTTTTATAAGAAATGGTAATGCCAATTAATTTGCTATTTATGATTTGTGAAATACAATTTATCAACCCGAAAAGGTCAATCTGCAAAAGTAAAGAAATGCAGCCCACTTCACGAAGAAAAATAAAGGCATTGTGGATGAAATGTTTGTTAAGATTTATTCATCCATGCAGCAAAAAAGATATATCAATAGTCTGCTAAAAAATTCCTTCCAGTATTTGTTTATCTTTATTATACAGGGGAAGTACCGGAGCAATATTCTCTGTAACACAGTATTCAAGGTCTTTTTCGAGCCCGTAAGATGCCAACCTGTGCCAGTGCGTAGTTTTTTGTATAAACAATTTCATATCATCTTTATGCAATAAATACATTTCTTCAGCCATTAAAGATGCATCACAATGAACGGTAAAATATTCTTTTATACGATGAATTATGGCACCCGCAAACAGCGTATCTTCCAAATTAAAACGGTCTTTCCATGCAGAGCATCCTAAAAAAACTGTTTTCTGTTGCTTAATTAAATAGTCGCAAACCGGGTTAAGATTAGGAAACGATCCTGTAATAATTTCAGATGCACCTTTGTTTAAAGCCATGTGCAACAGTTTGGTACCATTGGTTGTGGTAAGCACCAATGTTTTTCCTTCAATGAAACTTCTCGGATATTCTGCCGGAGAATTGCCATGCTCCAAGCCTTCAATTACTTTGCCATCACGTTCTCCTGCTGTAATGCTGTTGGGCGTTATATTTCCAATGGCAATGCATTTATCAACCGCATCCACCGGAATTACTTTTGCAGCCCCATTATACAAAGCTGTTGCAATGGTAGATGTTGCTCTAAATACATCAATAATTACAACAACACTATCCGTAACATCATATAAGTCCAAAAGTTTAGGAGAAACAATGGTATGCAAAAATGGTTTGGTATTCATCCGGCAAAAATACTGAATGAATGATAGAATGAGTGAATGATAAATTAATGAGAAGAAAATAGAAAATTATTATGTTATCAGCTATATCTTTTCATAGCATCTTCGTTGCCACGCTCGTTTCATCGTTCTGTTAGTATGGCAACACAAGCACCATATTCATTATAAAAACGACACATATTTTTTAACAGCTATACCAAAAAACAAGCCGTTGGCAAATGCCAACAGCTCTTTTTTTATGGGGGGTTCAGCGGGTTGAACACACATGAAGAGAAAACACATTACTACATTCTTCGCATACCGCCGGGAGGTGGCCCCTGGTTCATCATCATTTCCTGAACCAGTTTTCTATATTCATCACGGGTTACTTTTTTCCCTTTGGCAGGTTGCTTAATATCTTTTTTATTCACCGTATTTTTTATTTCAATAGCGGTGTAAACAGTTTCGCCGTTGTTAATGTTTAATTCTAAAATAACACCGGGTAATCCGCCATTATTTTCAGGCCCAACCGGGCTGATAATATCTTCTGCAAACCATGCAACAATTTCATTTTCCTGTTGCTTTAATTGCGGCGGTGTTTTTTTTGTTGAATCCGGCGGCGGTGGCGGGTTATCACCACCCATTGCTACAATTCGTATGGGACCTGCGTTTGCAATCATTACCGTTTGTTTTGCCGTTGCTTTAAAACAATTATGGCCTAATACTTTTTTTGTTTCAGCAGTAAGTTTCCACTTTTGCGTTTTAATGCTATCATCTATAATATACGTTTTTGCACCTAACTCATTCAATTCGCTTGAAACACCTGTTGCAAAGTTTTTATACAGTTCGCCACCATCTCCGCCACCAAAACGCATCATTACCCTGGGGCCGCCGGCGCCACCTTCAAAAGGGTCCGGCGCTTCATCCTCCGGAACAGTTTTGTAAATAGATGTGCTGTCGCTAAACAATAACATGTGCTTGCTTGTTCTAAATTGCGGAATCATAGATCTCATCTGCTCATCTTGTATCCTTCTGTGCAAATCTATTTTGCGTTCATATACTATTGAGCCTTCTTTTAACTGTGCTTCGATAGCCGACATGGTTAATATTAAAAAACACAATAAATAAATTTTCTTCATTCTTAATTTTTTTTCACCTCAAAACTACCGGTAAGTATAGTTAACATGGGTTAGTTAATGGTTAATTAAGGTTAATAAAAGAGCAGCCTCTCTGCAGGTTAATTAATTTTGTTTAAATTTTCGTAATGGAAAAAATTGGGCTGTCGAAAATATTAATGTTACTCACTATCATTTTGATAGCATCTTTTCAGTTTTACTGGTTGAGCAAATTATATCACGACGAGTGGAATGGTTTGAGAAAAGAAACAGACGTTTTATTAAGAAACAGTATTCAGCAATTACAAAATAAAAACCTGAAGTTTGATGGAAACGCTTTCGATAAACATTTTCACAACAAATTTATGGAAGCAAATATGGCAGAAGGGAGAACACCACCACCACCGTTCTTTAATAAAAAGATGGAAGATGGTTTTAATAAGAACCACGAGCCGGAAGAACATAAAATATTCGTTAACGATCATATTCCCGGTTTAATTGACAGCTTCAGGAAAAATAAAAAAAATACTTCGGTAAGAATTTTAATCGGTTCCGATTCCGTCAAAAATTTAGATAAAATAAATCCCGGTACAATTCAATCCATTCAACTTAAAAAAAGTACAAAAGACACCGGTATTTATTTAGCTGAAAAAAAAGATTTTTTTACGGCAAGTATTTCGGGTGATGATAAGAATGTAGCAGAACAATTAAAATCTTTGGTAATACAGGTAAGAACCTTGTCTGACAGCATTCCGCTTAGAAAAGTGGATAGCACTTTTTTAAAAAACCTTTCTGAAAACAAAATATTTATTCCGTATCATTTAAAAATGTATCAGCAAAGTGATGTGGTAAAAGGCGCAGATTCAAATAAACTTACAACAGGTTATGCAGAAATAGGATTTAACAGCCCGTATGCTTATAAAGCACAGTTCTTAAGCCCTTTTAGTTATATCATTCAAAAAATAGCATTGCCAATTACCGTTTCTTTTTTAATTATTATTATTACTGCAATTACTTTTTTCTATCTCTATAAAAATATTTTACAGCAGCAAAAATTGGCAATAATAAAAAATGAGTTTATCAGTAATATCTCACACGAATTAAAAACACCCATAGCCACAGTTTCTGTAGCGATAGAAGCTTTAAAAAATTTTGGCGGCATCCAAAGTCCCGAAAAAACAAGAGAATATTTAGATATTTCTTCTTCGGAATTACAACGTTTGAGTTTATTGGTTGATAAAGTTTTAAAACTTTCTATGTTTGAAAACAAAGTGCTTGAATTAAAGAAAGAAAAATTTGATTTGCGTGAATTGATTGAAGAAGTATTGTTTACCATGAAACTTCAGTTCGATAAAAATAACGCCACCGTTAATTTAGAAACAGATGGCAATAACTTTATTGTTGGTGCAGACAAACTGCATATTACCAGTGTAATTTATAATTTAATTGATAATGCCTTAAAATACAGTAAAAGCAATCCGGAAATTACCATTGCATTAAAAGCAAAAAATAAACATGTTGAACTGAGTGTAACCGATACCGGCATTGGCATTGCAAAAGAATATCAGAACAAAATATTTACTAAATTTTTTCGTGTACCTGTTGGCGATTTACACAATACAAAGGGATATGGTTTGGGATTGAGTTATGTTTCGCAGGTTTTAAAACGCCATCAGGGATTTATTGAAGTAAAAAGCAAACTAAACGAAGGCAGTACATTTATCGTTTTCCTCCCGTACGAAGATGAAGATGTAATACAATTTGACGAGAACAGAAAAATAATAAAAAGAGCAATTAAACTATGAACATAAAAATTTTATACATAGAAGATGAATTGTTTCTTGGCAAAATCGTAAAAGAAACATTAGAAGGCCGTGGCTTTGATGTATTAATGCAAACCGATGGTGCTAAAGTTATAGCCGATTTTTTAGCTTATCAACCCGATATAATTGTACTTGATATTATGTTGCCTAATAAAAACGGTTTTGAAATTGCAACAGATATTCGAAAATTGAATGAAGACATCCCACTTATATTTTTAACAGCAAAAACACAAACCGAAGATGTGGTAAAAGGTTTTAAATTGGGCGGAAACGATTACTTACGTAAACCTTTTAGTATGGAAGAATTAATTGTGCGTATAGAAAATTTACTAAGGATAAAAAAAGATGATATTCTTATATCCGGCACCGATATTTTGATAATGGGTAAATACCAATTTCATCAAAACAAACAAATACTTGCCACCGGCAACGAAGACAAACGCCTTTCTTTTCGCGAAAGTGAACTACTGAAATATTTATACCTGCACCGCAATGATATTATTGACCGGAAAGATTTACTGAATCATATTTGGGGAAACGATTCCTTCTTTAACAGCAGAAATTTAGATGTGTATATTACCAAACTCAGGGCTTATCTAAGGAACGATATATCGTTAGAAATAATTACCGTTAAAGGTGTTGGATACCGGTTTGTTGTTTAACAGCTCTAATACACTCTTTCTAAATTGCAATTTGTTGCTGCTGTTCTTCTTCCTTTTTTAAAAAGAATATTGGAATGTGTAGGCTATGGTGTTTACTCAACAACAATTCTCTTTTAATTGATTTCAAAATTGTCAATAACAAAAAATGTAAAATATTGAAATATGATTTTTTGTACATATCTTTTTAAGCAGATGTAAAATTTTTCATGCTCATTATCTATTTTAAGTTAATTAACCTTTTCTTTATGTATGTGTAACATTTTAGAAATAACTTCGTTTCAGCATTTTTACAACTCCTGTTTATGAAGCAAAAAATCTTTATCTCTTTGGCTGCAATAACCATAACAGTTACATCGCTGTTGGTTATGACTCAGTTAAAAGATGAAACCAACCAGGGCACCAATACTCCTTGCACCAAATGCACCTGCCCCAAAAAGAAATGCAGCAAAGCAGAAAACCCTTATTTAGACCCCTTTAACCATCTTACAGCTCGTTTGTAAAATAATTACCCGCAAGCACTGCGGGATTTTTTTTCTTTGTACTGTAACAAAACCTAAACTGCTTCGTATAACTATCAAACAAAAGGCAATAATTCTCGAACTATCCTATCTGTTTATGACTGAAAAAGAGTATAACGAATGTGTAAATCTGTATGCAGACAATGTATACCGGTTTATTATGAAGAACCTTCGGTTGGAAGAGGATGCCCGAGATATTGTACAATCGGCTTTTGAAAAATTATGGAAGCACAGAGAATCGGT
>Ga0310914_10000179_pt1 | contig 33742 bp, 34 predicted proteins | sample GREbulkMGAN108_FD_203450 | JGI IMG/M metagenome (GOLD analysis project Ga0310914, IMG submission 203450) | Lab enrichment of tropical soil microbial communities from Luquillo Experimental Forest, Puerto Rico - GRE.bulkMG.AN108 | ecosystem: Environmental > Terrestrial > Soil > Tropical forest >... | reverse complement strand
CAGAGCTCCGGGAGCACAAATGTCTAAGCCCGAGAGCCGATGACGAGCGTGATAGGGCGGTAGTCGGTAAACGCTTCGCAGGTTCCTGTGCGGCTAAATCTATTGCGTTGAGGGACGTGTTAGTCTGTAGCGAGCGCCTCGGGCCACGATTCCTTCAGGTCGGGTTCACAACGCCGTTCCTGCCCGATGTCAGCTTGTGGCACTGAGCTGCCGGTCCGCAATGCCCGCGCATCGGCCGCCATCGGGGGCAAAGCAGACCCCCTGACCAAACCACATTCGACAACTCGATTTAAGAGCGCACGAGCTAGCTTAGCTAGGTCGTTGGACAAATCTGTCAGCCGACTTGCCCGCCTACCTGTCAGGATAAGGCCCAAAGGAAGATCAGAGCCGCCGCTGCACCGAGTGCGCTGCGCCCAGCATGGAGCACTGCCCAGTGCTCCACTGTGCGTCGAGCCTCAGGCCCGGCGGCTCTGGCGCAGTCGCCATAAGCTTTTTGTTCGTCGGCACGATGACCAGCAGCGTGTAGGGCCAGTTCGCGACGATGACGGCAGCCCAAGAAGCCATCGCCAGTCATAGCTGGCAAAAAAGGCCGCTACGCCCAGGATGCCCGCGAGAATGGCCAGCGGTGCTTGCATGGCGAAGCCGCGCTTGTGACTCGGCTGCCACTCCGCAAGCAAGCCGCGGTCGTCCAGTTGTAGACGTGCGGGTTGCTCCACGACGTTGACGTAGACCGCGGCGCCCGTGAACACGGCAGCGACGATTAGTGCGAGGTGGCCGGCAATCATGGCCACCGTCTATACCGTTGTTTCAACGTTACGGCTCTCGCGCGCACGACCTCTACTACGACAGGCGCAATTTCGGCCACTGCGGAGCGGCCAACAGTGGGATCGGCTGCAACGGCCTCTTCGAGGCCTTGTAGCGCGCAGTGGCCCCACAAGAGCTGGGACGACTCTTCGTATGCGCAGGCGCAGGCTGCCTCCAGGTCAGCCATGGCCGATATTGGCTAACCAAAACCCGGCCGTTGCGGCGGCAGCGAGGCCGCCGATGCCCGCAGCAGCCCAAGCGGCGAGGAGGGCAACGCGACCGGCGCGCTGTGCTTTGGCGGTCTCCTCCCGTATCCGCTCGATCACGGCATTGCTGGCCTCGGCCGCGGCCTCTCTGAGCCGTTCCGCCGACCACACCCCGGCGTCGGTGATCAGCGCCGCGGCCGCGGCTTTTGCCGCTTCGATCTGCTGGAGGCAAGCCGCCGAGACCTGATCCCCCGAGGTCCGCACCGCGCGCTGTAGTTCGGTCCGGGCCTCATCGAGCAAGATTCGGTTTATGGTCGCGGCCGCGAGGAGCGGATCCGCCCGATCGAGGCTTATACCAGTTTCTCTCGCGATCTCGGCGATGAGGCGGTCGCGTTCCATCAGGCTGCTTCGATTAGCCGATCGGGGTCATCTGCTCGAAGATAGGGCGCTTGATCTGCCGCAACCGCTGCTTGGCCATGGCGAAGAAATCGCTGCTACAGTCGGCTTCGGCGAAGGTCATGTTCCGCGCAAGCATCGCGGTCAAGTTTGCTCCGAAGGTCTGCGGGTTGAGCCGGGGCAGGCGGACCGTGCCGATCAGACGGTGCCGCGCTTCCTGATAAACCGGCGTGTCCTCGAATCCTTTGCCGTCGGCGCCGCGCACTTCGCCGTGATGCTCGTTGAGCCACAGCACGATCTCGACTTCCGGCGGGAATTGCCGGACCACGGCGTGAAAGCCGCGACCGGTGTGCACGAGCTCCGGGCCGCCGGCGACAATTGTGTGGACGACAACTCGCTTACCGGCGCCGTTGATCGCGTCGACGACGCCGTCCTGCACCAGGTATCGGCTCATCGGCACGAACGACGTCGCTCCGTTGTCGACCACGAAATGGCTATCCTCGGTTAGGATGCGTTCGACCATCCCGTCCATCTCGGCAATGTCGATCTCCTCGCTCTCGTCCTTGAGGATGCTCACCGGGCGAACTCCAAGCGCTGTGATGTCCTGGAAGGAACCATTCACCTGATCGGTGTCGAGGCAGGCGACTGGTTCGCCACGCTCGGTCAGGTATTGCGCGATGAGGCTGGCGACGAATGTCTTGCCGACGCCTCCTTTGCCCTGGAGCACGAAATGCGCCTTGCGCATCGGCTTATTTCTTTCCGGCGAAGAAGCCGGATCCGAAGAGCCGGTCGATCTCTCCTTCTTTGGCGATCGGGCTGTATCGGAAGGTGCCTCGTCGAGATTGCTCATCTGCGGCATGGGATGGTGGTCTGTCCTGTGGTGCGACTGGTGTCGCCGGAACCGTCGGCGCAACTGCCTCGGAACGATTCGGCGCCGCGGAGCTCGTATCGCTCAGCGGCACCGCCGGCTCCCGGTGTTCGGGTCTGGCCTCAGTGGCGTGCCGACGGACGAGCTTGCAGAAGCCACTATAGCTGATACCGAGTCCTGCCATGTGGCGCTTGTAGATCGCCGTGATTGGCCAACCGGCGGTGAGGTCCGAGGTAATGGCGTCGAGCCGGGCCAACAGAGCGATTCGGCCGGCACCCCATGGTACCCGCGCCGGCTTGCCGCTTACTGGCGAGCCCTCTCCCTCGATCTTTACCGAACATCTTTCCCCCATAGATACACGCTGTAACATGTGAGCGTTGGATTACCTAGCCGCCACATCCTCTCAACTTGAGCAATCTTGTGCCAACTTGTCTGATCTTGTCCGATCTCAGGTGCGGAAGCGCGACCGGGGACAAGTCCACCCGAGTAAGGACGAGTGGGGACGAGTTCGTCCAAACTTTGGATGGCAGGATAGGCGTTGTTGGCCAACAACGCGGCGCCTTACTCGCCCGCGGCTCGACGGTGAAGCAGAAGAAGCCCGATGACGAATGAGACCAGAGACCGGCGCTGCCCGCTTCGGGTAGTCGTGTCAGCCAGTGAACGATCGCGAATCGAGGAACGGGCGCAGGCCGCCGGACTGTCCGTCTCGGCCTATCTGCGCACCGCCGGCCTATGCCACCCGATTCGCTCTAGCTTCGACCACGCGGCGGTCGTGGAGCTGGCGAAGGTGAATGGCGATCAGGGCCGGCTCGGCGGCCTCCTGAAATTGTGGCTGGCGGACCGGCCCGGCATTGGGGCGCCGGAGCTCGACGTTCGCCTGTTGCTCGACCGAATCGCGGAGCTGCAGGGCCGACTGGCCGAAATCGCCGGGCGAATATGATCGCCAAGCGCATCGTCCGCGAGAAAGCTGCCTCGGATTTTGAGCGCCTCGGGGCTTACGTCCTCAACGCCAAAGGGGGCGTCGATCCGGCAAGCTGGTCGCGGCTCGGTGCTTACGTGCTCGACGCGGCGCATCAGGGCGAAAAGGTCGCCTGGGCACGGGTCAGCAACTGCCAATCCGATGATCCTGGCTGGGCGGTCAAAGAGATCTCGGCAACCCAAGCCCGCAACACCCGCAGCCAAGCCGACAAAAGCTATCACCTCGTCGTCAGCTTCCCCGAGGGCGAGCGGCCGACGCGCGAGCAGCTAGCCGATATCGAGGACAGGCTATGCGCGGCGCTCGGTTTCGCGGAGCACCAGCGAGTCTCGGCGGTGCACCAGAATACCGACAACTGGCACATGCACATTGCGATCAATAAGGTGCATCCCCAGACATTCCGGAACATTGAGCCGTTCCGGGATCATTTCCGATTGCAGGAGGCCTGCGCCGAGCTCGAGGTGAAGCACGGGCTTATCCAAGACAATCACACTCCGGAGCGAGGCAAGGCGAAGAAGGCGCGGGGCAGGGCTGCCGACTTCGAGGCCTTTCAGGGCTACCCTTCCTTTCTGCAATGGGTACGGGAGAATGCCGGAACCGCATTGCTGAACGCTCGAGATGGCGGCCAAGGATGGCAAGGGCTGCACCGGGTAGCGAGCGCCTATGACCTCGCAATCAAACCGCGCGGTGCCGGCCTGGTAATCGGCGATCGCAGCGGGCGGCTGCACGTCAAAGCGTCCGATGTCGATCGCGGCCTCTCGATAAAGGCGTTGACGGAGCTTTTAGGTCCCTATGAGGCGCCGGGGGAGCAAGCCGAGGCCAAACAACCACAAGCACGGTACGACAGGCCAGAGCGGACGGGGCCGCTCTACGACGCGTTCAAGCGGGAGCGCGAGGCGGCGATCTCCGGCAGGGAGGCCGCTGCCAAGGCACTGCGCGAGCAGCATCTCACGTACCGCCGCAAGCTGCAGGACTGGTATCGGCAGCGCTTCCGGCAGGAGAAGCTGAACGGCCTTTCAGGCGCGCTGCGCCGGCAGTCTTTTCAGCATCTGATAGCAAAACAAAAGCAGGACCGCGCCCGGCGGCTAGCACGGGAGGCGGAGGAACGGCGCCAGCTTCGGGCCCGACATCCCATTCCGAGCTGGCAGGGATATCTTGAAGTCGAGGCGGCGCGCGGCAACGTCGCCGCCCTAGCAGCGCTGCGGACCCGGATGCGGCGGAAGGATCCGGTCGCGGTGCAACTCGTTGACGCCGAAGAGGCAGCCGAGGTCCGTCATATTATCTTCCCGAAGCTGCGCCCTGTCGTGAAGCGGGACGGCCGAGTGATCTACCGTGCCTCAGACGGCGGGGTCGTGACGGACGAAGCCCGCAATGTCCGCGTCGACCAGGTTACAGCAGGTGCGACGTTGCTCGCCTTGTCGTTGGCGGCTGAGCGATTCGGGGATCGACCACTCGTCGTGCGCGGCACGGACGAGTTCCGGCTTCAAGCGGCGACGGTGGCCGGCCGCGAAGGCCTGGACATCGCCTTTTCCGATCAAGGGCTCGAGCGGCACCGGCGAGCGAACTGCAACGGTCTGACAAAATCGCTTGAGCCCGGCGATAAACCGGGAAATACAGTACATGTTATAACGCGTGACGTGAAGAGGGGGGATCGAGGGGGATGAAAGGGGCCGAGATTGAAAGAGGCGCCGGGGTTCACAAGCGCGCCCTAGTCGGAATCCCGGCCCTGATGCTTGGCGCCGCGGCTATCAGTAGCGCGGCTACGCAATTTGTCGCGTACCGAGTCGGCTACCATCCGGCTCTGGGTGCGGCTTGGATCGGGCACATCTATGCACCGTGGTCCTGGGTGCAATGGCAAGAAGCGCCATGGGCGGCTCACGCCGAGACCACATTCCGGATTGTCGACTCGACGCTGATGGCCATTGCCACACTCGGCATGCTCGCGGTCATGTGCATCTCGACGGCTCGGCGACGGCGGCCGATCAGGCATGAGGGCGTGCACGGAACCGCGCGCTTCCAGACCGAGCTCGAGATCCGCCGGAACGGCTTACTGCCTCGCCGCGATCACCCCAGCTCCGGTGCCTATATTGGCGGCTGGACGGACGCCCGAGGCCGCACGCATTACCTCCGTCACGACGGTCCCGAGCACTGCATCGTCATTGCCCCGACGCGCAGCGGCAAAGGTGTTGGAAATATCGTGCCGACACTGCTTTCCTGGTCGTCGAGCTGCCTTGTCTACGACGAAAAGGGCGAGCTGTGGGAAATGACCGCCGGATGGCGGGCACAGCACGCCGGCAATGTGGTCGTGCGCTGGGAGCCTGGCGCCGTCGCCGGCAGCGCCGGTTTCAATTTCCTCGAGGAGGTGCGCCTCGGCACACCGCACGAAGTCGCCGACGCGCAGAACATCGCGCTCGCCTTGTGCGACCCGAAAGGGGAGGGGATCGATGCCGCGGATCACTGGGGCAAGACCTCGTTCGACCTCATTACCGCTCTGATCCTGCACGAGCTCTACCAGGCGCGGGCTGAGGGCAGGACGGCGAGTCTCGCCGATGTTGCCCATGCGTTGTCGAACCCGGATCAGAAGTCGGACGAGCTTTGGGAAGAGATGCGGACGAACCGGCATCTCGTGACGGGGGCGCACCCGGTCGTCGCGGCGGCCGGCCGCGACATGCTCGACCGCGAGGCGCGCGAGCGAGGAAGCGTTCTGAGCAGTGCGAAAACCTGTCTGCTGCTGTTCAAAGACCCAGTTGTTGGGCACAACACGAGTCGTTGCGACTTTCGGCTGTTCGACCTGATGAGCCTCGAGCGGCCGGTCTCGCTCTATATCGTCACGCGCGGTGCCGACAAAGAACGACTGCGGCCCGTGGTGCGGCTGCTGCTGACTATGGCGATGCGCGTGCTGATGGGCGTGGAGCTGAAGTTCGAAGACGGCCAGCCGGTGATGCCGCACAAGCACCGGCTCTTGCTGATGCTGGACGAGTTTCCCTCCCTTGGCCGGATGCAGCTGCTCGAGGGCGCGCTCCCGAAATGCGCGGGTTACGGGATCAAGGCATTTCTCGCGGCGCAGGACCGCGAGCAGATGTTCCGGGCCTATGGCGAGCACCAGAGTATCACCGCCAATTGCCACGTCCGCATCATCTACGCACCGAACGAATGGAGTACCGCGAAGTGGGTTTCCGAGATGGCCGGCAATACGACCATCGTGAAGGAGGACGTGACCGAAAGCGGGACGCGGTTCGGGCCACTGAGAAACGTCAGCCGGACCTATCACCAGCTGAGCCGTCCGCTGGTGACCCCCGACGAGATCATGAAGCTGAAAAAGCCGGCCAAAGCCGGCGACGGTCGGATCCTCGAGGCGGGCGAGATGGTCGTGTTCGTCGCCGGCGAGTCGCCGATCGCCGGCACCCAGATCCTCTACTTCCTGGACCCGATATTCGCCAGCCGAGCGGCGATACCGGCTCCACCGTCCGGCTCAACATTCCGGCCCACGATGGTCTTCCGCACCGGATGACCTGCCCGGGAAGCGAGAACGGGTCACGCCGCTGTTATTGGCTCGCTATGAATGCCGGCGGGGCGCTGATGCTGGGGATCGCGCTGGCGGGAGTGGTCGGCTTGCGCGTGAATGCTACGGCCTCGATGCCCCAGGGTATCTGGCAGGTCGAGGCGCCGGGAGCGCTAATCGGGCGAGGCGAGATCGTGAGCGTCTGTCTGCCTCAAAGCCCCGCCCTCAACGAGGCGGCCGAGCGGGGTTACATCCCGGCCGGTGCCTGCCCCGGCGGTCGCGAGCCGCTGGTGAAGCCCGTAGCAGCGGTGGCCGGCGACCGGGTAACGGTCACGGCTCTTGGTATTGCAGTGAACGGGGAGCCGATCGCCCAAAGCGCACCGCTCGACGAGGACAGCGCCGGCCGCCCCTTGAGGCCGGTCCCCGCGGGCGCCTATAGCGTTCCGGCCGGCGAGGTATGGCTTCTGTCCGGACACGATCCGCGCAGCTTCGACAGCCGATATTTCGGGGGTGTGCCGGTGACGAATATCCAGGGCGTCGCGCGTCCGACCTGGGTGGTCGAGTGATCGCCGCTGCACTCCTCGCATGCGCGGCAAATATTGCGCCGGTGACGCTCGAGGCGGTTATCGAGGTGGAGAGCCGCGGCGACGCGCTTGCCCTTCACGTCAACGGCCAGGCAACGCGGCCGCACAGACCCGCGGACGCCCGAGAAACGGCGATGCTCGCCCGAAACTATATCGCGCAGGGATACAGTGTCGATCTTGGCTTGATGCAGGTGAACAGCCGCAATCTGCCGGCGCTCGGCTACACCGTCGAGGAGGTGCTGAATGATCCGTGCACCAACATTCGGGCGGGCGCTGCGGTCCTCACGGCCGACTACGCAGCAGCCGTGCGGGTGCATGGCGAAGGCCAGGCGGCCCTTCAGGCTGCGCTCAGCGCCTACAATACCGGAGATTTCAATCGAGGGTTCGCAAACGGCTATGTGTCCCGTTACTATGCTAGTAATAGGGTGCCCGCCTTGGCTAAAAACGTTCGTTTGGCTACGCTGGCGACTGTGAGGCAAGAGGCTAAACAGCTCCCACCGAACCCGTACACGGCTGAGACTGTAGTCTATTTTCAATACGCTCCCAATATTGAGACTCAGTGAGCGTGCAGATCAGCTCGGCAAACCGGATGGATCGGAGTATTTCTCCTCAAAAGTAGAGGTCGGACCAATGCGCACGATCGGGCGAATGGCTGCGGAACTGCTAGGTGTGCTGCTGGCGGGTGTGGCTTCGTTCTTCGCGGCGATCGGCTTCGTTATGGGAGCCCTGTTCATTTGGGTGTGCGGCATCGTTTCCGGCCTGTTTTTGATCGCGGCGTTGTTTAGCGGCGTGATGTGGCTGTTCACGCGCAACCACCACGCATTTCACACTATGCTCGGGTTCTTTGGCTATGCCGGTGTCCCGTTCCTGCTGATCGTAGTGATGACGTATTATCACGGGAAATGGACTCACTGGCTGAAGAGACATGACCGGCAGGCGCTCGAACGCCCCGGCCGATCGGGAGCGTGCGATCGCATCCAGATGCCTTGAGACCTTCTTACTTTTATCTTGCCCCCTTTCCGGGGCGTGACACGAACGACCTTTGAACTGGGAGCCCCTATAGGTTTACTTCGTAACTAGAATGCCCATGTCTCATACTAAAGTAACCGGTGGAACGTCATGGTCAAGGCTCGGTCTTCTCCGGAAAACGCGTTCGGACGGCAGTCGCCTATCCGCGACGCCTTCATCAAGCGCTCGGCTCATGTCATCGAGCGCCTCGCGGAACGGGCCGACTAGGCCACGCTCGCCGAAGCTATGTCGGCACCGACCGATTTCGGCACCTTGGCACGGGTGCTCACGGATGTCGGTGTCATCGGGACAGCAGTAGCGGAGCTCGATCCTGAGGCGCTCGATCTCGTCCGCGAGATTGAGCATCGCGATAAGCTAGTGCAGCGTGCCGGGGCATGCTTTCGGCCGAGGAGGCCGGCCATCTCCTGCATATTGGGCGTCAGGCCGTCGACAAACGCCGTCGGAACAAAACGTTGCTTTCTGTTCGCCAAGCCGGGGACTGGTTCTATCCCCGGGCGCAGTTCCATGAACACGAGGTGATCTCGGGCATTTCCGAGATCGTCAAGGGGCTTGAGGCTTCAGGTCCTTGGGTGACTCTCGAGTTTATACTGACGTCTGACTCAGTGCTCGACGGCCTCAGCCCGCGGGAGGCACTGCTAAAAGGGGGTGAACTGTACGCGCGCGTAATGACGCTCGTGTGTGCCCAGGAGGCCGGTGACGGCTTTGCTTAAGTGTGACGCCCCGGATCGCTGGAAGCTCCGTCAGAATTGGGGGCTTTTCACCCGATCTTGACGCAGCCGGACTGTCAGGCGGGGAGACTAGTCTCTCGAGGCTCGGCCCGCTCAGCCTGCATCGGTCTTTGCTGTCTTTCGTGGCCGGCCGCCTTTCCGGCCGTTGGCCTGGGCGCTGCTTCGCTTTGCATCTGAAGTCGCTTTGCCGCCGCGGCTTGCGAAGATCGCTGCCATTGCACGCGGCGGCAGCATCGCGGGCAGGATCGCGGTCATCAAGCCATGCACGCTGATGTGGATATCGCGGTCTTCGAGCTCGATTGCCGATCCGTCCGGCCACACCTCGAGTTTTGCCAGATCCTCCCTCGGCACGTCCTGCAGCGCACCGATCCACTCGCGCGGGATCAGAAACCCCGCATTCCGGGTCGTGACGATCTCGATGGCATCGCGGTCGGGCACGTAGCGGACCGCCTGCGCTCGCACTTCTGCCTCCGCTTCCGCTTGGCCTGCGATGAGCGCCGCGGCGTATTCGGCGTCGGTGATCTGGTGCTGCGTCATTGTCGCGTACTCACTTCTGCCGTCATGCCATCGCGAAAAATCACATAAAGCTGCTCGGCGTCAGGGTCATAGCTGGCGTCGGCGATCTGCTTCGCATCCGGTGCGCGTTCTGTGCGAATCTCGATTTTCGCTGCTTGTGCCACGGCCCATCGGTTTGTCAAACAGGTCGTCCGCCTCGTCGTCCACCAGGCCTGCCGGCAATCCGCCAGCCGGGTTTGAACGTCGTCGAGCAGCCGATTTACCACCCGTTGCCGCGGAATATTCTTCAGCGGTGCGATGTTGATCAGCTCTATCGCGTTGTCGACGTAGGAAAATCTCACGCGCGCAATCCAACCCTCGCTACGGTGCCGGGCGTGAACGTGCGGTGGGCAGTGATCGTCGGCAAACACATAAATCACTGCCCGAGTGCCTTCGGAGACGAACACTCGGCTCATGATCCGAGATAACCCGTCGGCGTGGGTTTTTCAAGGTAGAATAGCGGGCAAGGTCAGGGAGATCACGTCATAGGGCGGACGCCGGATTCTGCTCAAGCCAGGAGCTGATATCGTGCCTGGATAAACCAAGACGAAGTCACGATCACTGTCCAGCTAAGGCATTCATCACGTCAGTGGTTTGATCGCCCGACCATGGTCTCAGAACCATGTCCTTACTAACCATGACGACGAAGCGGTAGCCCGGCCTGATCTCCAGAGTATTTGGGATTGCCAACCCAGCGCGGGCATATTCCTGACCGAGCTCGCCGAGCTGCTGCCCGAGCGCACCGGCAGCGATCTGTTGACTATTGTAGTTCTGCCCGTTCACCGCTTGCGGCTGGCTCAGCTGCACGCCGGCGGCAGCGATACTGATCAGCACGGCATTCCCGAGCTTTGCCCACAAATGGGTGTTCACCTGATCGTGGAAGCCGGCATAGCCGCCTTCGTCGGCGCCCGGCATGGAGCCCAGATCTATCGAGCTGGCATCCGGGTAAATGATGCGGTTCCAGATTACGACGACACAAGTCTGCCCTTGGGACACACTATTGTCGTAGGCGCCAATGAGCTTGGCTCCCTGCGGGATCAGCAGATAGCGTCCGGTCGCTGTGTCGTACACGTTGTCGGCCACCTGGCCGACGATCATGCCGGGCACGTCGCTGTTGATGCCTCCAACCATCACGGCTGGGATCACGGTGCCGGCCTTCACCTCGTAGGGCGAAATCGGGTCATGCAGGCTGGCCTGAAGGTAGTCGGAAGCGGCAGTGGCACCCGGCTGCGCCAGAAAGGCCTGCTTCTCACGCTGCCCCGCCGTGTCGATCTGGGCCGGCGGATAGATCGGATATCCGGCGGCGCCGGTCCCATAGACGCCTGGAACGCCGACCGCCCCGCCGTAGCCCGGCACGGGATTCGCTGTATCGGGAAGCCCTTGCGCGGGGGCGATGCCGGCCGGTGTCGGCGCTGACGCACCAGCGGGGGATCCAGAAACGGACGACTGGCCGCGGTTGGTGGCCGAGGTATCGGCCATCATCGCCGATTGTGCAGTCGTCAATCGATCCTTTTCGAGCTGGGCGAGCTGGGCATAGTAGTTCTGCCAAGCCTGTCGGCGAGCTTTGGTAGCGTCGTCGTCACTCTGCCCCGGGCTGGTCTCGGCATGGTCGGACGGTTGCGCCGCAGGCGGCCGTTCAGGACCGGGAGATGAGGGCGGAGGCCGATAGACTGCGGATCGAACCTCGCCAACAAGTGGAGCGCCGCTCAAGACTGCGGCGCCGCTCGCTGGTTCGGCCTTGCGCTCGGTATCCCGCTGCGCGCTTGCGGCAGCCTGCATCGCGCGTTCGTGGTAAGTATAGCCGATCGCTGCCGCCACCGCGCACGCTCCGCCAAACCCGATCACCAGAGGCATGCGATTGAGCCGCCGAACACCAGCCCCGCGGCGCGGCGGCGGAGCGAGCATCACTGGGGAGCGCTCCGGGCCGTCGGGGGACGGAGTTCGTGTGCCGATCACCGGCTTGCCTCCGCGTTTTGCCGGACCATGAACGGCCCGCCCGCCTGCAAGCCGCCGCGAGAGTTCCGGACAAAGAACCGCGACGCTTCGGTGCGGTCGTCGATGGACAGGCGCACCAGGTCCCCGTTGTCCAACGGCGTTACCCAATAGCGCAGGCAATGCCTCGTGGGGGTGGCGGTCTGCCCGTTATCTCCTATCGCGAACCCTCGCCGGCGCAGAGCCGCCGCGAAAGCCGGCGTGAGGGCATTGCCCGCTTGATCGGCTGGTGTCGGATCGAGCGCGATCGTGCTGGAGCCGGCAGGGAGCTGCGTGGACACGAACTCGGCCATGCCAGCTGCCAGGATCTGCGCATCGCCCGGCGCCGAGAGCTCGCCGACATAAGAGCTATCCGGCCGGATTGCGCAGGAAATAAGAGATGCCGAGGCGAGGAGCGCAAGGCCGAAGCCTGCCGAGCGATTCATCGCGTACCGTCTCGAGTGATGACGACGCGCGTCTGGCCGCTGCCCACGCCGGAAATCAGCTCAGCTCGATCGAGCACCCGATCGACGACATACCGATTGCCCAGCATCCGATAATTCACCATCTGCGTGCTGCCGCTCGAGAACCAGCCCCCGGTATTGTCCAGAGCCACCAATGCCGGAGCCGAAGTGAAGCTGATCGTCCGCGGAAACTCGATGTAGGTCTTCGCCCCATCCGTATAGACCCGCAGCGGTTTCCAGCTCGGATCGTCACCGCCGAGCTGAAAGCCGAAGTCCAGATTCGCGGTATTTTCGCCGGTCGGCAGTCTGTTGGCCGCGGCACCAAAGGCTACGGTCTGCCGGTAGGCGAACCATTGCTGTTGCATGTCATCCGGATAATTGAACGCCACCAGCGGCATCCAATCCCGTTGCGTAGACACCAGCTTGATCGCGTAGGTGCGCCGGTTCGTCGCCACGTTGAGGCTCGAGACGAGCCCCGCATCCACCGGCTTGATGATCAGATGCGTGGTCTGTTCGCTCCCGCTGCCGCTGATCGACGGAGAGATCTTCCACCGCACGCTGTCACCTACCTGCATGTCGCGTACGACCTCGCCCGGCTGGAGTGCCAGGTTGCATATTTGCAAGGGTGCACAGACAACCGTCGGGAGCGTCGCGCCGAACAGGTATCGTACGACGCCGTCGTCGCCTGGCTGGGGCATCTCCCGCCGGTTGCGCCACCGGCGGGCCAAAATCACGGCGTGCCGCTCCTTGGCGTCCAACGGAGCGGAAGGCGACACCAGTTGCACAGACGGCGGCATGTGTGCCGGCACCGGGCCGGCGGCCTTGCTTGCTCCGGGCACGCCTGCCTCCTCGGCCCCGGTGTTCACCGGTGCAGGACTCTTCGCCGCGGCTGGCTCGCCCCCCGAGGTGGCGGACCCGGTGACGGTTACCGCCGCGTCCGCGCTTCCTTGCATAATGGCCGGTACCTGGGTCGGTGCTTGGGCGTGCGCCAGCGCCGGAAGCCCAGCCAGAAGGACGATTCCGATTGCCTTCTTCATCGGTTTGCTCGCCTGAGTCATTGGCGCTGCGTCCAGTCGAAGGCCTCAACGTACAGGCCGGTGGGATTCGCGAGGATGGTGGCGTCGTCGGTCGGCGGGTTGGTGCTAACAGTCACCGAGGCCTGCCAGTTTTCTTGCGATTCGAGCGTGCCGTCTCGGCCGCGTTTGTCTTCTCGCCATTCGATCCGCCAAGTAGCGCCGGACAGGGGTAGTACCGAAACCACCTGCACGCTCACTGTGTCGGTTTCCGCCCGCTTGAACGGATCATTGTGGGAGAACCAATCGTTGAGCGTCCGGACGCCGGCGCCATTGCGATCGACCATTGCATACGCGTCTTTGATCAACGTGCGCTCGGCTGCGACGTCGACGTAAACGGACCGCACGTCGGCAATCCAGCGGGCAAGCTGCGCCCGGATCAGGCGAGGATCGGCGGGCGGCGCGATATCAGCCCTACTAATGGCGAGAGCATCCCCGAGCCTGTCCGTCTGGACGACGTAGGGCACGACGCGGTTCTGCGCTCCGATCCAGACGACGCCGGCAACGGCGAGAAAGGCGACGCCAAGGGAGGCGAGAGCAGTCAGGCGCCAGGCATGGGCCTGCGCGATGTAGCTGCCGTATCGTTCGTTCCACTCCGCTCTGGCCGCAATGTATACAGCGGAATGTGGGCTATCGGGATCGAGGGTGGCGGCGTTCGCAGGTCTTTTCATAGAGGGAGAGGGTTCCATCAACTAATGGTGTTGCCGCTATTGTTCGGTGGTGTCGGTTTGTTCCGGTCTTCCTCGAGCAAGCGCCGCCGGTTCCCTAAGTCTGCGTTCATTCGCCACGTGGCGATGCCGTGCCGGGCGCCCGGCTGACCGCTCAGACGCCTTCCGAGGTCAGCAAACGGCGCTGCAACCATATTCTTCGCCGTGTATCCTGTGAGGGCTGCGGCGCGCCCAATGCGCGATCCTGGTGCCGTGCCCGCGTCGTCCTTCGCATTCATCTGAGCGGAGGCCAGCCGCAGCGCGTTGCCGGCCATTGCACCGCTTCCCGCCAGACCAGCCCCGAAGGCCGCCGTGGCAGCGCCGACGGCCGCTGCGGCGCCGACCAGTGCGGAGCCGGTCGCCATGCTGGAGCCGTTGACAATGCGCTGCATCGTCTCAGGCAGCACCTTGACTAGCGCCAGCATTGCGATTGAGCAGCCGACGAGGATGCAGAGCGAGGACGCGGTGATATCGTTAAACGTCACCGCCCAGCTCTGGATAAGACTATCGCCAATGCTTACCAGAAGTTGAAGCACGAAGAGCTTTGCGCCTACAGGTAAGGTGTAGCGAATGGTGCTGACTGCGAAGTCCTTGGTCCACCGGGTGGCGCCGAAAGCCATAAAGAGCACGCCCATTGAGATCACTAGGTAACTTTCAACCAGTGCCAGGATCATGCATGCAGCGATCAGGGCGAAGCATACTTCGATTACTAGGCCGGCGATGATCAGTCCAACGCTCGCCGCTGGCGACCAGATCGACATCTGCGCCATTACTTTGGCGGCGAGCTGCACTCCTGATGCAAACACATCACTAGGCGCGACACCGCTGCCTCCCGCAGCGCTAGCGGCCTGACGGAAGCTGTTAACGATGGCTTGCCCCCAGGTAACCGAGTTCTCTAGAAGCGCGAAGAAAAAGCCGAGAAACAGGATCTGATTGACGATCTCCGCCAGCCATTCACTCACGTCCGACCGGCGGAAGGCGAGACGAATGGCAGCCCAAGCGAGTTCGATAGTAGCGAGGATGCCGAATGTCCCGATAGCAAAGGACCGCAACGTGGTTTCCCAGCCCGCCGCGCGGGTCTTGAATTCCGTCGCGATCTGATCGAGCACGTTGATCGATTGCGCGTGTGATGGGCTTACGAACAAAAGCACGAGAGCGATACCCACGCCGGCGACGAGAGGCGCGGAGCGCATTAGAACTTCTGCCCTTGTTGCAGTGGTGGTAACTGACCGAGTGGGAGATCGGGACGGGTTGCAGACGGGGCCGCGGCCGTCGGAGTCGGGCAGCTCACCGAGACACTCATGCTGGCTTTTGTGGCGACGTAAGTAACGCCGGCCGTGCCCCGCCATGGCGCCAATGAGTATCGCCGCGGCGACGCTTGCTTTCAGGGTCATCATCGCATCCTCACCATTGCTGGTAGCCGGAGGTGGCGAACGACGGCGGCTGCGCGAAATGCAGCATCGCGGCGTCTTGCGAGGCTCGCCTATCGGCGTCGACCGCCATCTCGGTCGCCCGCATCTGCGCCGTCACGGCCAAGGTTGCCTGGATCTGCTGGAGCTGCACCGCGGTCGCATGAGCGAGCTCATTGCCTGCCTGCATTGCCTGCATCTGGCCTTGCGCACTCTGCGAGTGCTGCTCCAGGGAGGCGAGCAGAGCAGCGTCGCTCGCTTGCTGGTTCTGCTGCAAGCCTAGTGTCTTGCCAAGCGTGCTGACGCTATTGCCGATCGTCTGCTGCCAGGTGGTGAATTGTCCGGCGATGTTTCCGAGGCTGGCCGCCTGGTTCGCATAGGCCGAGGCCGATTGCAGGCGGGTGACGATGGAACCCGCATTGCCGGAGAGCAGCGAGGCGACATTCGACAGGTTTCGGACCTGCATGATGTCGCTCTGAACCTGGCCCCACAGCTGCTGCGGCAGCGCCAGCGTATTGGTCACCATGTTGGCGTATTGCTGCAGCTGGGTCTGGTAGGATTGGAGCTGCATGGCGAGCTGCTGGACCTGCTTGCCGTACTCGAGGAGCTGATTCCATATCGTCGAGCAATTGACGCAGGTTACAGCCAATTGTGCCTGAGCCGGACGGGGAGCGGCGGCGAGCACCGCGAGGACGGTGACGGCAAGTGCGAGGCGTCGCCCTACAGACGCTGCGCGATTACTGCACAGACGCATAGTCCACTCCCTGTTCTTCGAGCCACGCAAACGGCCAACTCTCGCCTTCGCGCTGCGCGAGGCCAGCCAGATAGCCGATCTGCTCCTTCGAGCTGATGCCGGCGAACGACAGCGCTGCCGGACCGAGACCGAGGTCGAAAAGACGGCGCCCTTCCGGTGACACCAGGTAGTAGTGCCGCTTCTTGCTGGCGCTCCGGATAATTTCGATCTGCGTTTCGTTGAGACCCATCGCCTCATAGAGATCGCGCGGGCCCGGATGCTCCGGCGTACCGCCCGTGGCGGCTTCCTCATTGGGCAGGAATATCTTGGTCGGGCAGGATTCGATCAGTACGTCGAGAATGCCGGAGCGGGCCGCGTCCGACAGGCTCTGTGTCGCGAGCACCACCGCACAATTGGCCTTGCGGAGCACCTTCAGCCATTCCCGGATTTTCGCCTGGAAAACCGGGTGCCCGAGCATCACCCAGGCCTCATCGAGCAACAGGTAGGCGGGCTGGCCCTTGAGCGATCGCTCGAAGCGGCGGAACAGGTAGAGCAGTACGGGGATTGCGCCCTGCTCCTTCAGCGCCATGAGCTCCTCGATCTCGAAGACGACGAGGCGCGCCTCGGCAAGCCCGTCCTCCTCGGCGTCGAGCAGTTGGCCGAGCACACCTTCCAACGTGTAGTAGCGCAGCGCCGAGCGGATCGTTTCATCCTGAACCTGCGCCACAAAATGCGTCAGCGTGCGGTCAGTCGCCGAACGCAGCAGCAACATTGCCCTATGGATGGCTTCCCGCTCACCCGGGGAAGGCAGGCGTCCGGCTTGCAGCTCGAAACAGCTGGCGATCCAATCCTCGGCCCAGGCTAAATCGGCCTCGCTATCGAGGACCGCGAGCGGGCAGAACGCAGGCCCACTGCCTTCCGCGACGATGTCGTAATGGCGGCCGCCACATGCATTTGTTACGGCCCACATGCTCCGGCCCTTGTCGAAGGCGCAGATCGTGACGCCGCGGTAGCGCAGCGCCTGCAGTGCCACCGTACAGAGGAGGGTGGATTTGCCGGCGCCGGTCGGCCCGAAGACCAGCGTATGGCCGACGTCGCCGACGTGCAGGTTCACTCGGAACGGCGTGGCGCCGGCCGTGGCGGCATAAAGGAGCGGCGGCGCCGGTTGCGGGTAGAAAGGGCAGGGGTTCTCCTCGCGGCCTGTCCAAACGCCCGCCAGAGGCAGCATGTCGGCGAGATTGGCGGTATGGATCAGCGGCCGGCGCACATTCGGTACCGGATGGCCCGGCAGCGAGCCGAGCCACGCCTCTATGGTGTTGACCGTCTCAATGCGAGCGGTAAAGCCTTCGCGCTGGATTTCCCGGGCGATCAACCGGGCGTTCTCCGTCAGCGTGGCTCGATGCGGGTCCATCAGGACGATGACCGGCGTGTAGTATCCGAAGGTTACCAAAGCGGAGCTGGCGTCGGCGATCGCCGCGTCCGCCTGGCTCGACATCGCCAAGGCGTCCTCGGTTACCGAGCCGCCCTGCGTCTTGAACACCTGCGTCCAGAACCCGCGGACCTGCTGTTTCCACTTGCGGCGGAACTTCCGCAGCTCGGCAAGGGCCTCGTGCTGGTCGAGGTAGATCATCCGCGTCGACCAGCGGTAGGCGATTGCCAGGTGGTCGAGGCAGTCGAGGATTCCGGGGAAGCTCTCGGCCGGGAAGCCCTCAATCGCGATGCAGCAAATGAACTGATCGCCGAGCCTCGGTGTGTCCCCAGGCCACAGCTCCCGACCGCCGAGGACCGCATCAAGATAGGCGCCGGCAGGCGGGATGTTGAGCGAGAGGTTTTCGCCGGTCAGGGCGAAATGCAGGTAGTTCACCAGCTCGTCACGCAGGTGCTCGCGGCCGTAGGCGTCAGCAACGACAAAGCTCCGCATCCGCCGGAGCATCACGGCCTCGCCGATCGCGTCCTCGAGGTCTGCAAGGGCTTTGGCGAATTGCTCGAGGATGCGCCCCGCCGGGCTCACACGCTCGGCCGGATCGTCGTCATAGATGATATCGGCCACCTTGCTCTTGCGGCGCAGCGGCGGCGTGTATTCACCAACAGCGTGTATTCGCTCTCGTAGTGCAACCGCTCGCGCATGAACTGCCGCCGACGCTCCTCATCGACGAGGCGCGAGACGGGGTCGGGGAAGTACGAGAGGTCGGCATGTGGGTAGCCGGACGCAGGAAGGCGCACCGCTTCGACCCAGGTGGCACAGCCGCTCCCCAGCCGCGCCAGGGCCGCGTTGATGCGGCCGGTTAGCCAGTTGCGCTCGTTATCCGTGCTGCTAGCAATGTCCGGGCCGCGATAGAACCATCCGGCCAGCAGGCTCCCGTCCTTGCCCTGCACAATGCCGTCATCGATCAGCGCGGCCCAGTTGAGGAGATCGGGCAGACCGGCGGCTCGACTGCGGAAGGGTTTGAGCGCGAGCACGCGCTATTCCGTCCGGTACGGGCGCGACCGCGCCGGGTAATAGCCGCGATACTTGAGCTGGCGAATGTAGACCTTGCTCATCTGCGGATCCGACTTCGCCATCCAGCGGAATACCGGGATCGAGCAGAACCACACAATGCCGCCGACGGCGCACGACACCAGGTTCATGCCGGACACGGCGAGGCCGCCGGCGATGATCAGGGTCATCAGCACCAATTCGCGTTCGCCGCCGAGGAAGAGGGCAGGGCGGTGAAGCACGCGATGGAACGAGAGGCGCCGCAGGCTCATACGACTGCCCCCGCGATGCCCAGTGCGCTTGCCAGGTTGGTGACCCCGACGATAAACGAGACCACGAGGACCAGCATGATGATGCGGCGGACGAATTCGTGGATCTCGCCGCCGAACACCAGCGCCGCCCCGCAAGCGACCATGGCAAGTAAGGAAATCGTGAACGCCACCGGACCGGTGATGTCGTTCTTCAGCGTCGTCAGCGGAGCATCCCAGGGGAGGCTGCCGCCACCGGCGGCGGCAGCCAGCGCTGCATGCGGATGGGTCGCCGCCAACAAGACCAACGCGGTCAGCAGGAGAGACAGCCAGTCGAGGCGCCGTAGGGCATCGAGGTAGATTTGCATTTACTTACTCCGGCTCGGAAAAACGATATTCGCCGTCGGCGAATCGCTCGACGATTACGACCTCCTCGATGAGCCTGCCGGGGCCCGAGGCGGTCTTGACGATGGACACGATCAGGTTCACCGCTTCGACGATCAGCGCCCGCATCGGGGTTTGGCTCACTTCTGCGATCAGCTGTTCGATTCGCTGCAGCCCGGCGCGCGCGTGGTTCGCGTGAACCGTGCAGACCCCGCCGGAGTGTCCGGTGTTCCAGGCTTTCAAGAGCGATAGCGCTTCGCCGCCGCGAACCTCGCCGACGATGATCCGGTCTGGCCTCAGGCGCATCGTCGCCTTCAATAGCCGCTGCATATCGACGGTATCGGTCGCCCGCATGATCACGGCGTTTTTGGCAGCGCATTGGATTTCGGCCGTATCCTCGATGATGACGAGGCGGTGTCCGGGCGCGGCTTTGGCTATGTGGTCGATGATGCCGTTCGCGAGCGTCGTCTTGCCGGTGCCGGTCCCGCCGACGACCAGGATGTTGCGGCGCAGTGCAACAGCCGTCTCGATCGCCTCGCGCTGCCGCGCCGTCATGATTCTCTGCCGTTCGTATTCTTGCAGTGGATACACCGCGGAGGCCTTGCGCCGAATCGTGAATACCGGCGCCGACACAACAGGCGGGATCAGGGCCTCGAATCGGGAGCCGTCGAGCGGCAGCTCACATTCGAGAATCGGGTTCTCGCGCGTGACGGTGCTGCGCAACGTGCTGGCAACGGTCGCAATGAAGGATTCCGCCGTCGCGGGCGGCATCGTTCCCGCCGGCTGCATCGGCTGGCCAAGGCGGTCGACCCAGACCGTCCCGTCGGCATTCAGCATCAACTCGACGACATCCGATTCGTGCAGCAGCCCGCAGAGAGCGCCGAGCTGGCGCTTCATGCTTTCCGCAAGCCGGCGCGTCTGTTCCTCGCGAGTTGAGGTTTTTCCCGAATCCCCCATCCTGGGCCCTTAGGGTGTGGTGGCTTTGTTTGCCGTTTGTCGCTACACGTTACAACGTGTACGCATACGCAACCTCAACGGATTTTCGGTAGTGTCAAAAATGGGTCGCCGAACCACTCGAAGTGGTTTGCCCGGAGATGGCTATACAAAATATAGGTTAGCGCCAGCGATGACCGAAAGGAGGTGCGCTATCTCGCGGGCGGAGTGCGACCGGGTCGCTTTCGGAGTAGCTCTCTGACATCTTCCCTGACAACTCTCGCGAGAGCAGTCATTGTGGCGAGAGTGATGTTTGCACGGCCGGCTTCGACCCATGACACGTATTGTTGTGTCAGGCCGGTCCGTTCAGCGAGCTGAGCTTGGGTCAGGCCCGCCTTTACTCGGGCAGCGCGCAGGTTCTGGCCAAAGACGGTCCGCAAATCGTCGGGAACGGGCTCATCGCTCTTTGGCGGTTCCCGCAGCGGCCGCCTCGCCATCCTGTCGCATCCTAGCGTTTCTAAGTTGCAATACATCTATCCTATCCAGGACCTGTATAATAGCAGGAGTCGACCTGTCGATTTAGGCGATAATCCGTTTTCGGCGCTTATTCTTGGGCACCGAATCGGGAGGCGAGTGAAGGCATCACGGGAACGTGATGCGGATCCGATGCCACCGGCTACGGCGACGACGAAGAACGGCGCGCTGTCCTGCCCTATTCGGAACGACCGCACCGGTCGGCTCGACACGGCGACGCCCCGACGCGGCCTACGGGGCTCTGGTGCAGATAGCCGGAAGAAGCAAACACTCCTTGCTTTCGTCGTGCTGACTTCAGGCTTGAAGGCTCGGCGTTCCAGACTGCAGGTGCAGTCCGGCCTTACGAGCTGTCCCCTTCCGGATGCGGTGCAGCAGCTCGATGCCGGCTATTTGCGGCAGAGCGGTCTGATGATGTCCTGGCGCGAGTCTGGGGTGTGAGTAGCAGCGGAACAGAAACTCTGATTGGGCTCGGATGAACACACGGAAAAGCCTCATAAGCAGGGTTTCCGTACACCGAACCATTCCGACGCGGATTCCCAGCTATGATTTCCGGGCTTCTGGTGAAGCCGCGACAACGGTTCAAGACGCTGTCGAAAAACAGGTGTTTGCCGACTGTCCCGACCGAGGCACTACGGCGGCTGTGGGTGGAAAGCGGCCCATCGACTCAATGCCGCGTCGCCAGTCCGTCACCGAAGAGGCTTCGAATTCCAATCGGACGAAATTCCGGATTGATCAAATTCATTCCGAGATCGATGAATTCAAGATAGTGCGCGTTCGACAGTGCAATCGAGCCCTGATGGCTGATTGTCGAGAAGCCGATGAATGTGCGGAAACCACCGGTCGCGCCCGACTTCCAGGCAAGCTCATCGCCATGATCGGAGGAAATAAACCAGCCAAGGCCCATCTCGTGGCCGGGAACGCCAGTCGGCCGCCGGGTTTCGAGAAGTCGCGCGATCGGCGCTCGCAACGGCGACGGCCGGCGTCCCAGACAGACCTCAAGGAACACGGTCAGGTCATTCGCCGTCGAACGCACGGCGCCGGCGCCGGCCAGCGTCGGGATATCCCATAGCGGCGTCGGTTCCAGATTCTGATTGTGACCCTGCGCCAAACGCGATCGCATATCTTCTGTCAGTGTGATGCGGGTGCTCCGGAGACCGAGCGGATCGCAGATACGCTCCACCAGAAGCTCCGCGTAGATTTTATCCGCGCGGCGCGCCAGCGCGTGGCCAAGCAAGCCGAAGCCGAGATTGGGCATTGTCAGATTAACTTTGTCGCGATCAAAAAAGCCCGAAGCAGGACCAGCGATTACGCTGCCGCGACTGCATTCCGCCATTCGCTCGCCGCCTCAGCCCGGAAAACCCGCAGCGTCGATCGCGAGACGAGATGGCGCTGAAGGTTGAAGGTGTTGTGAACGGCGGCATGCATGCTCAGGAAGCGCTGAGCGGATCGAGCCGATTTGAACCGCTGCATCTTGCGCTCTCGTCGCCGTACAGGCTGATGCGAGTTCTCCGCCCGATTGTTCTTCCGAAGCCCTTGTTCGTGCGGACACGTCAGTCGCAAGCACCGGAACGCCGAAGCGTAGGAGCGCAGCTTGTCCGTCACCAGCAATTTCGGTGCAAACCCTTGCTTTCTGAGAAGCTTGCGTATCAGACGCAACCCCGCCCGGCTGTCGCGACCGCGCTGCACCAGCATGTCGAGAACCTCGCCTTCGTGGTCGACGGCACGCCAGAGATACATCCGCTCGCCGGCGATGCGAACCACCATTTAGTCCAGGTGCCATCGGTTGCTTGGGCGAGGACGGCGCCGCCGTAACCGCCGGGCGATCACCGGTCCGAACTTCAGCACCCAGCTCCGGACGGTTTCGTAGGAGATGTCGAGCCCACGCTCGGCAAGCAGATCCTCGACGTCTCGGTAGCTGAGCGTGAAGCGCAGGTAGAGCCAGACCGCATGCTGGATGACAACCGGCGGAAAGCGGTGACGACGATATGAGAGTTCGGCCATCGCCTCAGCCTACCCGCGACATCGCTCCCCAGCCATCCCGTTATCCTGACAAAGCCCCCTTGGCTCCCGTCCCCCGGCGGTTCTGTCCCTCGCCCCGGGATCGACCGGCGAGATTAAACTCCGGTCGACCGGGATGGCGACTCCGAACGCGGCATCGTCCAGGATAATGAGATACCCCGTGACAGCCCAGTCGGCCTTAGTTAGTTAGTGTCGGGTTGACCAGCCTTTGTCGACCCCCGCGCGGACGACGAGCATCCGGCACGATGACGTCGGCATCGACCGCGAAGTCGCGGACGCGAATCAGAACCTCAGCCATTCAGACCAGGACGACCTCTCGAACCGCTCTGTCAGCAGGCGGGCAGTCTGGGAACCGGCAGTGGCGAGCTTTGGAAACGGTCGAATGGTCCGGCACATGACATCGAGACGCACACGGCAGGACCCACGATACAATAACAGGACCCTCGATACAATAAGTTGAGAGGATCTATCAGCACAGCCGCCGTTTCGGGCGGATGCCAAAGCAACATTCGACGATCAGCATGCGAAATAAACAGCAAATCGCCATCAGAACCTTCCCGTCGCACGGTAGAAGGGCCCCGACTGTTACGTAAAGGGGCGCCAAGCGGTAAAACACCGGATAATGCCGAAATCACAATGGAGGTATGCGCGGGGTGTCCGGCCCATTGACATGGTTTAACCTGACCATTTTAGTAAGGTTAATAACGCGAAAGTAGAATTAGCACAAAGCGGCGTGGTGTCCGTCGAAAAAGGGGAGGAGACAATGAAATCTTTAATTTCCGGCTCATCAGGGCTTTTGTGGTGCCTGGCCGCTTGCTTGATCGCCGGCTTGCTCATCGCAGGATCGGCAGCGGCGACCGCCAAGTCACCCGACGATCTTGACATCATCACGGTTTCGACCAGGCCCGACACGGTGAGCGGCGGCAACGTGCTTGTCCGTATCAATGTGCCGCCCGGCGTCGCCATCAACGAGTTGGTAGTTTTATTGAATGGCCAAGCCGTCACCGGTGCCTTCCGTCCCGAAGCCAATGGCCATTCTCTCCTTGGTTTGGTCGAAGGCTTGAACCTTGGCCAAAATGAGCTGGTGGCGAAGGCGATCGGTCGGAACAACGAGACCTATCGAAGCGCTTCTTTATTGCTCACAAATTATCGCATTACGGGGCCAATTATATCGGGGCCGCATGAGGAGCCATTCTATTGCATGACGCAACTGTTTAACTTGCCGGCATCCACCAACACACTGGGGCCGGCGCTTGATGAAAACTGCTCAATTGGGACCAGGGTTGACTACGTCTATCGCACAACCGCCGGAACGTTTCAGCCTTTGTCGAACCTTACGACATATCCGGCCGACTTAGCCCAAACCACGACAACCGAGGGCAAGTCCGTGCCTTACATCGTGCGCGTGGAAACTGGGACGATCAACCGCGGCATTTACGAAACTGCGGTGCTGCACGATCCGACCACCGAGGCGGGGCCGACACCCTTCAAACCGCCGGCGGCATGGAACCACCGCCTCGTGTACACGCTGGGCGGCGGCTGCGTCGGCGGGTGGTACATCCAAGGCGCAAGCCTCGGAAATGGCGGGATACTCGAAGACCTGATGCTCCGCCAGGGTTACGGTTTGGCAGCCTCGACCCTTAACGTCTATGGGAACAATTGCCAGGATCTGCTGGCGGCCGAGACATTGATGATGGTGAGAGAGCGCTTCATCGAGAATTTCGGGCCCGTTGCCCTGACAATCGGCTATGGGTGCTCCGGCGGCTCCGAGGCGGCGCAACCGATCAGCGACGAATATCCCCGCCTCATGGATGGCATTCTTGTCGGATGCTCCTTCCCCGAGGTCGTCGCCGCGATGGTGAATAACATTACCGATGCCGACCTGTTCTTGAACTACCTCCAGACCCGGGCGTCCGTGCCCTGGAATGACGCGCAGATCGAAGCTGCCACCGGCTATCCGACAGTAACAACCCTGTCGACAATCGGCCCTGGGAACGCGGTCCGCACCAAAGCGCAAGGGGGTACGTGCAACGCCATCATTCCGAAAAGCGTTCAATATGATGACGAAGCCAATCCGACGGGCATACGTTGCGACCTCTATGATCACTTAGTGAATGTGTTTGGGCGCGATCCGGCGACCGGGTTCGCCCGCCGTCCAATCGACAATATAGGCGTCCAGTACGGGTTGGAGGCTCTAAACCTGGGTGCCATCACCAAGCAGCAATTCTTGGAGCTGAACCAGAAAATCGGCGGCTACGACAATGACGGCAATTACGTTGCCGCTCGTACCATAGGGGATGTCGTCGCCATTGACGCCGCGTACGTTAGCGGGCGCATAACCTACGGCGGATTGGGTATGAGGCGCACCCCGATTATCGACTATCGGGGATACGTCGACCAGCCGGAGAATTCCAATGAGGTCCACTCGCGTTTTCATTCATTTTCGATGCGGCAGCGGCTGCTCGAGGCGAATGGAAACTTCAATAACCAGGTCATGCTCGTCGAAGACGGGAGCACGACAACCGGGAACGGCCTGTTCAGTGATACCAGTCCCGTTTTGAGCCACGCGCTCACGCAAATGGACCAATGGCTCACGAACTTCCTGGCTGATCGGACACCCACTCCGATCCCGGTGAAGATAAATCGTGCGAAGCCAAGCGATTTGGTCGATGCCTGTTTCATCAACAAGGGTACCGTGAAGATTGCCGAGCAGCAGGTCTACCAGCTCGACACCACCTGTAACCAGCTCTACCCAGCGTTTTCGACTCCACGGATGGTAGCTGGCGAGCCGTTGGCGAACGACGTTCTGAAGTGCCAACTTAGGCCGGTCGACCTTAGCCTATACAAGGTGCGGTTCACTGGGGCTGAAGCGGCTCAGCTCAAGGCGATCTTCCCGCAGGGCGTCTGCGATTACACAAAACCGGGCGTAGGTCAGCAACCGCCCGATGGCACTTGGCAGGTCTTCTGATCATCTGAAGAAACGCTGACTGCTCTCAGCTCTCAGAGCTGGGAGGCGGTGACCGCCGACTTGACCCGATCGGTTACGCGAGCACCGTGCTCAAATAGCCGATCGGATGAGCCGGCTTTCTGATTTAGGCATCCCAGGAATCAGCAACGAGAGCACTGAGGTAAATGAGCCACGGCTCGCGCGATCGATAGCAGCCGCAGGAATTTCCTCTCTCGCACGCAGGTCGGCATCGAGCAAATCCTGCTGCCAATGACAACCGTCATGCTTCACCGCTCTACGATGGCGAAAATTGTAGGCTATGTCCTCGAAATGTAAGACTGTACGCTCGGTTCGTGAGGCGCCAACATTTGATCGCTGGCCCAAACGCCGGGTCCAGCACCGCGGGCGCGGTTAGCTCTCGGCCCGGCTTGCGACTCGGTAACGAGGCAGAAAGATCCACACCGCTCCAATTGCGGCGATTGGGCATGGCGGCGAACGGAGCCTCGCTCGCTTGCGTGTGCTAATTGAGATTTGCTGCTGGCCGGCAGTTTGAATGGGAACCGCAATCAGAGAGGGCATGGTCACAGATTTGCCTGGGGCGCGGTCTCGTCAGCGGCGCTGCGACCGGTTTCGATCGGCGGATATGAACAGCAAAAGTCCCGTTCGCTATGCGAACGGGACTCTTTTCCCCGCGGAAAGTGGATATCGGATAAACGATGCGTCACGGCTCTTTGGGCAGTGCCCGCATTCAGTGCTACCGTCGCGTACTGCGTGATGCACGATCTATAATTGTCCGAGATTCCCCGAATGGGCGATCCGACGGCGCGCCTTTCGACGCGCGCCGTCGCCCTGGTGTCAGTCCTTCAGGTATTCGGGCGCAGGGGTCGGGTTATGGAGAACCCCGTCATCCACGCAGACGAAACTGGCGGCATCCGTCGGATCACCCGAGCCCGCATATTGCGGAAGTTTCGGGAAGGGACAGAGCGGCCGGGTCATCAGGACGCCGTCCGCCGGTGTGTCGTTGGCGTATTTCGTCGCGACCACCTGGGACGGCGGCTCTCCGGTCTTGACCCAGCGGACTAGCGCCCGCAGCACATCGTGCTCCGCATCGGCCGGGACCGGCGTGCCACCTAGCTGGCCGAAAGCATTAGGCCCGGGTCCACCGGAGCAGTGGCCCATGCCGGGCGCCAGGAACAGCCGGAAGAACGACTGCTCGTCCGCGAGAGCCTGGGCTTGGTCTTGGTCCTCCTGCTGCATAGCGTCTTGGACCAGCAGGTAGTAGTCGATCGTCATCTGCGGCGAGATCAGCGCGTCCGCGAAGCCATGGAACATGATCAACTTGCCGCCGTGGGAGGCAAACGGCGTGAGGTTCGTGTCGAGAGCGTTCAGGAAGCCCTTCTGACGATCAACCTCGGCTTGGTCGTGGTCAAAGTCGAAGTCTCGATAGTCCCAGCTGTTACCGAATACCCAGTAGAACGTGCCCGGAAACAACGGGACATCGGACGGGAAGAATGGTGACAGGCCCTCAAGCGCCGGCAGGTCGAATGTATACCCGCTCTCCGCCCCGCGCATCATACCGGGAAAGATCAGATGTCCAGTGCGCGGATTGCGCGAGCCGTCATAGACCAAGTTGAGGGCCCGCACCTGGCCCGGTGTGAGGCAGCCCGACGTATCGGTCGCATTCGACGGGCAAGCGAGCGATGCCGGTCGCCAGTAGCAGGCACGAGGGTCTGTCAGGAACGCATCGGTTGCCAGCCCGCCGCTTTTGGTCGCACAGGCTGCCAGCACGGCATCTGTCACCAGTGTCGCCTTGTCTTCAGGGATCACGCTGTCGGGGCTCTCGTGAGTGACAAAAAAGTTCCAGAACGTCCCGCTATGTGTGCGATTGATCGCCGGAGCGCCGGCAACGACGCCATCGTAATCGTCCGGGTATTGCTCGACGATGTGCATCCCCTGGCCGCCCCCGGTGGAGCAGCCGTAGTAATACGAGTACTCTGGGTCTTGGCCGTAGAAGTCGGCGATCAGCTCCTTGGCCAAGACGTTCATCAAATGAGTGGACCGATAGGCGAAATCGATCTGCTTCTGCAAATGTCCGGTCAGGGCCCTTCCGTCCAGCGCGGTGGCTGGCGAGGTGCCCATGTCGGTATTGGCTGTGGCGAAGCCCTGAGCAAGTCCGCCGGAAAGCTCGCCGTAATTAATCGTTCCGGTGTAGCCGCCCCCTCCTGTCGCGAGATATGCGTTGGTCCAGTCGCTCACCGGCATCCACACCTCAATCCTGATAAAGGAGTCGGAGGTGGGCGTCAGCGTTGCTGCTACTCGGCAGAACGCTGGCATGTTTGGATACACGGTGCCCGATGGAGCGGTATAGTCGCCAGCGGGAACGGATTGGGCGGCCGTGATGGAACCGTTCGGCACAATGGCCTTCGCCAGTCCCTCGCAGCTCGCCGCCGCCGGCTTCTCGATGGCGCCGCCGACCATCAGCAGAGCGCCTACCAGCAAGACTGGCGTCATTCTTCCGCAGCCTAACACAGATAGTCCCGGCCGCCCCGATGAGCACGTTTTCATGTCGTTCCTCCTGAGATATTAATCGTTTAGAGGCTATGCATTCCACACGTGGTGCCTTGCCTATCGTCTTACCGCGTCGTTGTAATGCTCCATTGTGAGGCTAATCGCTTTGGTTAGCGCGCACTCATCCAATCACCTCATTGGAATAGCAGGGCAGCGTAACCGAGAAGGGTTTCCCAACTTCCGAAATCGTCGATGATTGGCCCGTTGCTGTCGGGTTCGTCGCCGACGCAGGTGAAATTCGTGGCATCGGTCGTGGCTCCCGCTCCCCGGTAGCGGGCTTGCTGTGGGTAGGGGCACATCGGCCGTGCGAAGGCAACGCCGCTTGCCGGATTGTCATTGACGTACTTCGTACCGATAATCCGCGCCGGCGCGATGCCCTGCTCGACCCATTGCCTGAGAGCCAGGAAGACATCGTGGTCGGAGTCCTCCGGGCCGCCGAGATTGTCCGGCCCGTTGAACACATTTGCACCCGGCCCACCGGCGCAATGGGTCACTCCCGGTGCCATGAAGAGGCGGGCAAAATTCTGTGTCTCCTTAACCGCTCCCTGGCCATGGCCAGTAGCGCCAATCACCGCGGTATAGTAGTCCAAGCTACCCAGCGGGGTCACGAACGGGTCGGCAAAGCCGTGATACATTAACAACTTGCCGCCGCGCCGTTTGAAGGCCCCGAGATAGGGATCGTTGGCATCGAGCGCCTGTTGCCAGGTTTCACCGCTGCCCGCGGGCTTATCATTGGTCAGATCTACGTCGCTATCGAAATTGATGTTCAGGTAGTTGAAACCGGACTGTCCGGCAAACACGCCATCTCGGAAAAAGGATGCCGAGCTGCCTCCCGGCGCGTTGGGATTGCCGACCAGCACCTCGCGCCAGAAGGTTTCGCTGCCGGGCGGAAAGCCGGGCCAAATCTGCTGGTGGGTTCGCGGGTTCGACGCGCCCTGATAAATCGCCTGCACCGCGTGGAGTTGGGTGGCGGTCAGACAGGTACTCGGATCTTGGCCGGATTTGCACTGGAGCGTCGATGGATTGAAATGACAATCCCGCGGATCATTAAGAAACGGGTCGCTGGCTACTCCGCCATCCTGGCGGCCGCACTGTGCCACCACGGCATTGGTCAGAAGGTCGAGTTGCGTTTGCGGTAGATCGTAGTCGGGTCCTTTGACGCTCGAATTCACGCCGGTCCAGAGCTCGCCGAACATAAGGGCGGTCCAATCGATACCGGCAAACGCGCCGGCAACGATACCGTCGTAATCTTCAGGATAACGCTGAGCCTCCATCAACCCGTGGTGACCCCCTTGCGAGCAGCCATAGAAGTAAGAAAAATCGGCCCCTTTGCGATAGAACGATTGAAGGATCGCCTTCGCGGCCAAGGTCGTGACGTGCTGCGCCCGATAGCCGAAATCGTTGACACGCTCAACCTGCGCGGAAAACGACCAGTTGCTCCCGGTGTGCCCGTTGTCGTTGGACATTGTCGCATAGCTTCGCTGTATCGCGTTCGCCATCAAAGGGAACGTGATCGCGCCCGCCGACCCGCCTGAACCCTCGCCGCGGAAAATACCGTTCCAGGTGCCTGCCGGCGGCATCCATACCTCGAAATTTATATCGGACTGGCTCGTTGGCGTTGCCGTCGCAGCCACCCGGCAGAAGGTCGGGAGGTTTGAAAAGGTCTGGCCACTCGCCGCGGTATAGTCGCCGGCGGGAATCGTCTGAGCCGCCGTAATAGTGATGTTCGGCAGTGAGAGCGAGGCTAAGCTGTCACAGGTTGCCGCGCCGGCAGACGCCGCGGCAGCGAGCATTCCGATCGACGCGATGAACGATAGCAGAAGCAGACATCTCCGGGTGCTCATGGCGTTCCCTCCCAATCCGCAGTCACATGCCGCGGAGTGATTTGCACAACAGAATGGGACCGTTGTAAGCACGCATCTCACGAAGAATTGCTGCCCAACGCTCCAGCGTCATTAATGATGATGAGGCGCAAACGGTTGAATATCGACCACCTCGCCCATGGCGAGATAGCCAGCATGGTTGGGATGGAGATAATCCCACGGCAGCTGAGTGAAGGTGCTATTCGGCAAGAACTCCGCCAGCATGTTGCCGGTCGACGGGTCGAGCGTCGCCGCGTCAAAATCCTCGACTCCGTCATAGAGCCCGGAGCTGCGAATGAAAGCGTTGAGGATCATGCGACTGGCGTCATGCCCTGGGCCGTTGTCACCCATATCAACGCCGCTGATGCCCAGCGCAGAGGTCAGCGTTGCGCCGTAGACCTTAATGCCCTTGGCGTGCAGTCGGCCGACGACGTTCTGGTACCCGGCAATGATCGCATCCGTCGTCGTACCGGCGCCGATGTCGTTGATGCCTTCAAGCCAAATTACATGGGTAAGTCCTGATAGCCCTAGCACGTCGCGATCGAGCCGGTCGACTGCAGCTGGGCCAGACGTCGCGTTTGGAACGACCGGGTTTACCACCCTATTACCGCCAATGGCTTCGTTGACGATGCTGATTTTGCTGCCATAGGCATTGTGCAAGCGCCGGGAAAGCGTGTTCATCCAGCGATCATTGATGTTGAGCGTCGAGTGTGTGCCATCGGTGATCGAGTCGCCGAAAGCGCAAACGACTACCGTATCCGACGGGGCCATGACGTCTACGGCGTCAAGGAAGAACCAGGACGTCGTGGTGAATTCGAACGCAAAGACGTCCAGATCGCCTGTGTGATCACCGCTACCGGGCCCAGTAATGTACGAAGTCACAAATGCACTACTGTGAAAGGTCATCGGCCCGCTGTCGCCTTCGACGGCGTAGCTGACGGCCAAGTTGCGCCCCAGCACACCTGGATCGTCGGCCCCCTGCACCCAGGACAGGCTGATGCCGTCGCTGAAGATTTCCTGGCCGGCCGGGATCATCACCGACTTCTTGCCGCTAAAGGTCACCAGCGTGACGGTGCCTTCGACAAGGTTGCCGGAGTATTCCTGGAGAGCTACGGTAACTGCGCTGAACGTGACAGCCTGGCTGCCGAAGACGTTTGAGAAACGAAATCGCATCTTATCGCCCCAGAGGTCGGGCTTGACGATCGTGCGGAAGGTCTGGTCGGTTGCCCCGGCAGTGTTAGCGTCCGGAAACGGATAGCCTAGATCGGGTTGAATGTTAGCGGGAGCAAATGTCGTGGGCGGACCGGGCGGAGCGGGCGCAACCGGCGGAACGTACTGAAAGAACGTGGCGGGAGAGGTCGCCCAGGTGGCGACCCAGCGATGGCCTTGTTGCTGGTCATCCGCGACCGCGATCGAATGGCCCACAACTGAGGCAATGGCGAGCGCTACTGCGAAGAAAGTAGTGCTCGACCATCGAGTATTGCATGTACGCATGGCGATTCCCCCTTCTACGTGTTGCTTGCAGTATTCATGATGTCGGGTCTGTTCCTCCAAAATGCATTCATGTCTTTCGGATTTTATTGAAGCACATTGCTTGCCCGTGCAGCCGCAACGATATTGTCGGCATCGGCCGGCAGCAGTAGGCGGTCAGCAGCAAGGTCTTCGGCCGCTGCCGATACTGCGTCGACACATCCCTGCTGACTTCCGTATCGCTCTTGCAGCGACAGGTGCGGATCGGCGCTCGCGATGCGTTGGGCTTTAGTAGGCAGATAGCCGTCGCCCGCGCTCGTGGGTGGAACTTCCGGCAGCGCGGCCCGGAGCCTATTCTCTCGTTTAGCGGTCCGGGAGAGGGTATTTGCGAGAGCTGGTTTTTTGGCCAATGCACGCAATGCTGCGTTGGGCAGCAGGGCGTCCCAACCTCACGGACCAACGCCGGCATGTTTCCCCCACGCATCAGTTTTGGCCCCGGTGTTCAGGTACCGGCTCGGAAAACTGGCTTATCTTTTACAAATCGAAAACTCGGAACTTATCCTTAATAACTCTGGACCGGAAAATTAACCACGTGATCAGCTTTTTTATCATGTCAGCTTTGTCAAATTTGCCGCCCATTGTGGCGACCGCGTGTACCAGCAACCCGGCTCTGGGCGCTATCTGCCCCGGTCGGTTGTTACCCAGCCGGGAGCGAGACATCTTGATGGTCGACCAAACCGACGTGGTGGGCGATATTCTAGGCTGCGGACCGGCTAGACATCCCTAGTGATGAGCTTGGTCGATGGTGGCACAGACTATGATGGCGGCTCTCGAACAGAGCTTTTGTCGTCCAGCTGCCACGCGCAACGCTGCTTTGCGGCAATACGGGGGGATGTTCCACCGCCGGTTCGCGCCCACTCTTTGCGGTGCCGTAACTGCGGCCACGACTACCCAAGGTTGGGGCGGATTTCTCACGAGCCGGAGAGAGCCCCCAACAGGACCATGCTGGGGGGATCACCCAAGGTCACTTGACGAGCTTACTTAGCGACGGCCGCGCGGCCGGCTTCGCTGCTATGCTCCAGTGGTGAGAGATATGAGCTCTTCCGCTATGGGTCAACGGCGGCGGTGCCGTCAACGACGGAGCACAGCCGGTCTACCTTCAACAACTGAACTGCTTACGGACAGCCGTCCCCTCCGGTCGGCGGAAGTCGCGGGACAGCGTGGCGTGGGCGAGCTCGTCCATTGCTCCAGCCGTCTAAACCCCGGTCGCTCCAGCGCCGACCAGGACAAACGTCAGCAGGCGTCGGTGAATCGTCGGGTCTGCAACGGTTTCCGCCTCTTCGAAGACGAGCAGCAAAACGGCGGCGGATCAGGCTGGCGTCGTCGATCGATTTGAGACCGGGAGCCGATCGCGGCCACTCGCTGTCACCGAAATAGGTGTATTGCGACCGGGTCGCGAGGACCAGGTAATCGTAACTCTGCGCGGCGCCGAAGCGTGTCTTGACTTGGCGCGCCGTGATACCGATCACCTCGTCGAGGAGCACTGTGGCGTTTTGTTGATACCGCCGGACGACCCGGGATCGGTTCGGTGATATCGCCCGGCGACAGTACGGCGGTTGCGACCTGGTACAAGAGCGGCTGGAACAGGTGATAATTTTGGCGGTCGATCACGGTGACATCGACGGCTGACCGCGCGATCTGACGGCGCAAAAGTTGCTCGCACACTCCCGTTTGCCACTCGGCTGGCACGATCAGCGGACCGCGCTCGGCTTTGCTTGATCCCCGTCCGATCTCGCAAGATCCACCAACATTCCTGAGCCCCAAGGAAGCCCGACCTCGTTTGGGACCAATCTCGCGCTTTTAACACAGCGGCTCGTCGCGACCGCATCGCCGGAAATGCGGTACTGGAATATGGCCAGACAGAGGTATTGCCCCGGGTTGGCGCGCTATTCGAGTCCCTGGGGCTCTCTGCCGACCGCGCCGGGAATGTAGCCCGGAAACCCGCGCGGAAAGCCGGGGTTCTTGACCACGAGGATAAAGTCACACCAGAGACAGACTCTCTGCTGGAGGGAGCCGGATTCGAACCTGTATGGGGCTTTTCCTGTCAAGCAGTTGTTTTTGGTTTGTTGCCAGTTCTTTGTTCGGAGCGGGAAAGCTGTTCTTCATCCCGTCGCCTGCGATCGGCGTTGTTGCATGGATTGGCGAATGGGTCGCGATACCCCCAACCCAGTGTGAATTATGCGATACGGATGGAGAGCGGGCGACCCAACTCCAACATGCGGTTCATGACATGCAC
>Ga0310914_10000177_pt1 | contig 33767 bp, 33 predicted proteins | sample GREbulkMGAN108_FD_203450 | JGI IMG/M metagenome (GOLD analysis project Ga0310914, IMG submission 203450) | Lab enrichment of tropical soil microbial communities from Luquillo Experimental Forest, Puerto Rico - GRE.bulkMG.AN108 | ecosystem: Environmental > Terrestrial > Soil > Tropical forest >... | reverse complement strand
CGCCATCGATTCGGGTGATCTTAATATGGATAAGATCACCGATAACGATACCTTCGTTGACCCTTCTGGATAAAATTAACATCCTAATACCTCAGTTAAAATACGCTTTTGTTTGCCCGTTAGGAATTAGAGAGGCGGCCTTCCTCGGAGGCGGTTTATGGAACTATCTTTCTGCTAGGCTGCGGAAGATCCGAGCCTCTGGTAACCCGACGATGTCTCCACTGACAACGAAACAATCGAATTTTTCCAAGCCTATTCTCCCAGGCCCGTTCATGACTTAATCGCCGGGCGTATCATGATGTCCGTTACCTCCGCCGTATCGGGCAGAGCAAGTGCATGAATGACCATGGCCGCAACCTCTTCTGGCTGGAGCAAGATTTCCGGCTGGTACTGCCGTCCTTCCGCCAGGAAAAGCGAAGCTTGGAGCGGAGTTGCCGTCCGGCCAGGAAAAATGCTAATCACACGGACGCCGCGCGAATTGACCTCCTGCCGGAGTCCATCCGCTAGCCCCTTTAGGGCGTGTTTGGTTGTCGCGTAGGGAACGGTGCCGGTGGCGGCATTGTTAACGATGCTGGAGTTCACGAACACAATCTGTCCTCTGCTTGCGCAGATTTCGGGCAGGAGGTGCTTTGTCAGGGTAAAGGGCGCTAGAACGTTCACGTTTAGCAATCTGCTGAACTGCTCTTCGCTTGACTCCTCCACAAGTGAAAGAGTCATCAAAGCTGCACTGTGCACCTGCAGGCCTACAGGGCGCGCTAACTCTCTGACTCGCTGAGCGATGCGGGCTATGCCCTTCGGGTCGCAGAGATCAACTGCTATCGGGATTGCCTCCGCACCAGCCCCACTCACCAAATCAGCGACATTTTGCAGCTTACTCAAGGTCCGGCCGACAAGGCAACAGGGCACACCGCGACCGGCTAATTGGAGAACAACGGCACGCCCGATGCCGCTACCAGCACCCGTTATAACAGCAAGACTTTGAGTTAGATCGCGCGTCTTCGGGCCTTGGTATTTGCACTGTTTGGTCGTCACGACGTTCAATGGTTTCCGTTCCACACCATCCATGGCGCATGCCCGCGGCTATACAGATCCTCAAGCTCCTGCATCTCCTTGAATGTATCCATGCAGGCCCAGAAACCATCGTGGACGTGAGAAAGAAGTTGACCCGCTGCGATGAGCCGGCGAAAAGGCGCTTCCACCAATTCGTCTCCGTCCTTCATGTATTGGAAGATTTCTCGACGCAACACGAAGAATCCCCCGTTGATGCGTGCTCCGAAGTTGGCGATATGGTCGATGCTTTTGACGATACCGTCTCCATCGACGGTAATCATGTGAAAGCTTGCTCTCGGCTTCACACTGACAAAACAGGCCAGCCTTTTACTCTGCAGGAACTTTTCTACCAAGGCGCAGAGGTTAACGTCAGATAACCCATCAGTGTAATTGGCTAGGAACACCTCCTCATGTTGCAGGTGCTTCTCTACCGCCTTCAGCCGCTGTCCGATGTTCGAAGTGAGACCCGTATCCACAAAAGTGATCCGCCAATCGTCGATATCGCTGTTTAACAATTCGAGCTTTCTGCCGCCGCCGGAAAGTACGAAATCGTTTGATACGCATTCGTCATAGTGACGGAAGTAATTCTTGATCACATCTGCCTTGTATCCCAGGCAAAGGATGAAATCCTTGTGCCCGTAGTGGGCATAAAACTTCATCACGTGCCAGATAATCGGCCGGTATCCGATTGGCACCATCGGCTTGGGCACAGTCCCAGAATACTCGCGCATGCGCGTCCCCAGACCGCCGCAGAAGAGCACAACCTTCATAATTGTTTTTTAGTTTTACGATTCGTTTCCGATGAACAGCTTCAATCCAGAACCCGCGCCACCGGAATGGGCACAATGAACTTTGCTCCCCATTCGCGGGTATAGGCTAACTGCACCACAATCTCGTCTTTAAGATTCCAGGGCAGGATCAGGATGTAATCCGGGCGACAACTTCCGATCCGTTCCGGCGGGTAAATCGGAATGTGCGTACCGGGGAGGAAACGACCATGCTTGTATGGGTTTCGATCAACGGTGAACTCCAAAAGGTCTGTGCGAATGCCACAATAGTTCAGAAGCGTGTTCCCCTTCCCTGGCGCACCGTATCCCACCACGCGTTTTCGCTCTCGACGCACCCTAATAAGCAGCTCAAGCAAAGCTCGTTTTGACTCCATGACCTGCTCCGAAAACGTCGCGTAGGTCTCCGCCCGGTCCAGGCCGATGGTTAGTTCGCGTTCCCGAAGGCTCGTGACCGCCGGGCTTATCGGCTTTGAACAGTCTTCGACGTGGCGAACATAGATCCGAATCGATCCCCCATGCGTGGGAATCTCGTCGGCATCGAACAGAACCAGACCATGAGCCGCAAAGATCTTCTCAACAGTAATTAGCGAAAAGTATGAAAAGTGCTCATGATAGATCGTATCGTATTGGTTCTCAGCCATGAGCCGCTCCAGATGCGGAAATTCCAGGGTGGCGACTCCCCCTGGTTTGAGGAGAATTCGAATACCGCCCACAAAGTCATTGAGGTCCGGTACCTGAGCGAGCACGTTGTTGCCGATCACGAGGTCTGCCGCCTGACCCACCGCGACCATCTTCCGAGCAGTCTGACGTCCGAAAAACTCAATCAGGGTGGGAACCCCCTTTTCCTCTGCAACTTTGGCGACGTTACCAGCCGGCTCCACACCTAGAGCGGGAATCCCTTTCTGCACAAAATACTGTAAAAGGTAACCGTCGTTACTAGCTAGTTCTACCACCAAGCTACGCCCTCCTAGGGCAAGCCGCTGCGAGATCATGTCTACGTAACCCCACGAATGCTTGAGCCAACTGTCGGAATAAGAAGAAAAATAGGCATATTCCGTAAAAATGTGCTCCGGGCTTACGTAGTCGCCTAATTGCACAAGGTAACACTCTTGGCACACCATCACGTGAAGCGGGTAGAAGGCCTCCATCCGGTTGAGCTGTTCCGCCGTGAGATAGCTCTCGCACAACGGCGACATACCCAAATCCACAAACGTGTGCCGCAGCGGTGCCTGGCAGAAACGACAGTGCGCGACGGCCGAACGCCTCTTTGCCTCCTCTGCTCCCATCTCCACATCGTCGAGTTCGATTGTGTTGTTCATATTGCGAGTCCTCAGATTGTCGCGAGGAGACCTGCCTCGCGGAGCGCATCGGCGGCCTGGCTGATCTGGTCAAACGGCGATCCGGAACGAATCGCAATGTCGAGGAGATCATGATTGCCGTCTGAAAGGTTCAAGACCCAGAGCATCGCCATTTCCCTTGCTGCCGCATCCTTTGTACCGCCGATCTCCCGGTATAATCCGCGCCGGCCAAGCTGGGGTTCGCATTTTGGATTGAGGTTTAGGTAGCGGGCATTTTCCTCGAAGACCTGGACGACGCGCAACAATTGCAGGAACGACTCTCCGAGCGAAAGTGGGCTGACGAGGGTGAGGTCATCCGCCGAGGTATGGTATTGGGGATAGCAGCCGTTCGGTGTACGCATGAAGCATCCTATTGGCAAGTCAATCCCGGGAGAGCAATACTGTCGCTCGTCATATCCATAGGGAGAGAACTCCAATACCTCGAACTTGTAGCCGCTGTGGCGGAGCACGTGTTCGACCACTCGGTCAACACCTGCGTTCCCCCGACGGCTTCGCTTGTAGGTGAACGGTCCGGAGTCTCCAACGCACGACAAAACAAGCCCGTGTTTAATCCGCGGCAGGATAGATTCGTTCCTCGCCAGCCAGGTAATCGAGCCGATGGTGCCGGGGACCCACAAAAACCGATACGAATGACGCAGCGAAACGCCTCGAAAAAGGCGCGCCAATCTTGCCGCGGTGGTCGTACCCGAGAGATTGTCGTTACACAGCGAGGGATGACAGGCATGACAAGAAATCAACACTTCAGCGTCGGTTGCACCCTGAATGCGGTATTCGCCGTATGTCAGGTGGCCTGCTTCAAGGCTCGAGTCTATGCAGACTTCATATTCCCTCTCCTCGAGGCGTTCCAGCTGCTTCTGACTCAGGCAAAATCCCCAGGCTTCCCGATAGTAACAGGTGCGGTAGGGAATCCAATCCGGCGTTTCCGGCAATGTGAAGAGGTAAGGTCTCAGTTCGGAAAGCGTCATCTTCTGCCGCACGGGAACGCTATAGTTCAGCACGTGTAGATTGCAGCGATGAAAATCCACGACGCGTTCACCCGCCTCATTTTTTATGTACGCGTCGCGGATGTTCCATTCCTTCGGAATAGTCCAGTCGAATACCTCCGTGCCGGTCGGGACCTCATGCAGCTCCAACGGGACTGAGAGCTGAAGCACGCGCAGGCTCTGTCGCACGCCGTTTCCCGTAATGCTCCGACAAATCGGATAAAGGGCCTCAATAAGCCTGTAGGACGCCTGGCCCTCCTTATACGGGTCAAAGGTTTGGATCACGTCGCGCAGAGAACGGCCTGAGAGATCCTCATTTTGGGATTGGCTCGTCATGATTTTGGGAGGCAGGCGCAACCCGAAAGGCGGGAGGTCGTATTTCCTTTTACGGCGGTCAGAAGTGATTAGTCAGACGGCACGGAGTGCCGTCCCCCTTCCTTAAAAGTCAACTTCATTTCAATAATGCCCAGGCTCTGTCTTGATCAGAAATCGAAGCGACTGGAAGCGGCCATTTTATGCCGAGCCGGGGATCATCGTAGCGAAGTCCCCTGCTCAGTTCGGGAGTATAGAAGGCGCTCATCTGATAGAAAACCTCGGTACCGTCCTCAAGAGCCTGGAATCCATGGGCGAGCAATTCAGGAATATACAAGGCAAGTCGATTTTTCGCGGTCAATTCGACAGAAACATGCTGTAAATATGTTGGTGAATCTGGTCGGAGATCGACGATCACATCCCATGCCGCGCCGGCGGTGCAGCGAACCAGCTTAACCTCAGACGACGGCGGTAGCTGGTAATGCAGTCCCCGGACAGTTCCCTTACGGGCGTTCCAGGAGGTATTGCATTGAACAAAGCAATCCAGCAGACCCTGTTCGCGAAATTCGCGGGCGCAGTATGTACGCGCAAAGAGGCCCCGACTATCCTCATGAAGCTGAGGCTCGATGATCCAGGCACCTTCAACGTTTGTCGGGATAAATTGCATTTAGCTTCTCCAAAAGAAATCCCTGTTAATCTGGTGCGTTTCCTACGCGGGCACTGGCCTTGTCGGTTGCGGGAGCCCGAGTCCGATAATCACCTCCGGAAACACCATATACGCTGCTTGAGGACATGTATACAAACCGCTGGACGCCTGCCTTCCGGGCAACTTGGCGGGCCGAAGGAAACGGCACATCCCCGGAAAACCTCGTCAACAATCTCTGCGATCATGTTCCGTTATTCAAGAAAGGCATAACGAACTTCTTTAATGAAACCGCCCACGACTTTTTCCTAATTGCGACCTGGTAAGTGGCTCCAGATCCGTGACGCTCGCTTCGGCATGGAGGGTGCCGCCCATCCACTCGATGAGAATTTCGACTCGCTCTCGAGCGGTGTTGAGTCGCGTGACCAACGCCTTTAAGCCCTGCAACGGCCCTCGGGTTATCTCAACTTCCTGTCCTGGTTCGAGTGCGCAATTGGTCTCCACTATTTCATCTGTGCCGGTGTAGGCTATAATTTCGCTGATGAGCGCGCCAGGCAAAAGTGCGAGACGTTCCCCGAATTGAACGAAGCCGCTTACACCGGGTCGTTGTTTGATTTGGCGATAGAGGGTCCGATAATCAAATCTAGCAAACAGGTATCCCGGAAACATGGATTCAATGAACCAGACAGCCCCTCGCTTCGTAGATTTCCGGAAGCGTACCCGAGGACAGAAGACCTCCACTTCAGAGATCTGCCGCAGGCAAGCCGCTGCGATATGTTCCCGCTTTGCCCGAGCCCTCAGACAGAACCACGAGTCCATCGGTTGATTAGTGGTTAGTTCAGAAGCGGTTAAAAGCATGGCAAACCCAAGTTTTTACACTGACAAATTTTTAGACAAGGCACCGCCGTTGGTCGCGGCCTTTCAGTCCCGATAAAAAAACTATAATATGTCCTCAGCGAACAATCAGTTCGGTCAGATATTCACAACATCTACTTGGTTTTTGATTGTATCTAGTGTCATGTCCCTTAATCACGTCGAAATAACAGCCTCGTTGGCAATCGCCTATTGAAAGCTTCCTTCTCGAACCACTTCGGAGGTTAGTTCCCCGAAGAAACGCTCGACAAGGTTCAGCCACGAGTCGCCAATGCTGAACCACATTATCGACAATGAGGTGCAGATCAAAGCTCCTTAGTTAGAAGCCCTGCATCAAGGCATTGCAGAGAGCCCAAGGCTGGCTCCAAAACCCCGATGGTCGCGCCCTGAGCGGTTTTGCTCACGACTATAAGCGTGATGGAACAACGAGGACATCCAGGCATGCTGAGGCAGCGTCGTTCACAGTTGTGTATTGTGTTTTACTTACTCAATGGGATCGAGAGCTCAGTGTAGTAGCTCTTTATTTGAAAAACCCGGGCGCTAGCACGTCATTCGCAAGGCACAGAGGCGTTTGGAAAGTGTTCGACCAAGCTACCGCCCTTGGTCACCTCCTTTCGGTCTGGATCACATTTAGAAATGTCGTTCGTGAATACCGATCGACGAAAGGCCCACCCCTGGGCCCCACAGATTTTTTCGTCATAGAACGCCGCTGCACAAAGGCAGCGTGAATATTGATACGTATGCGCGTTTGATGAGAAGCTTAGTAAACATTATCCTGACACCATGCATTCCGCCTGAATTCCCTATCGCGCTACACGAGGGAGAGCTTCCGCCCACACGCTAACCAACCATTAACATTCTGCTAATCCCATCCTTGTTCCAGAAGTCGTTCAATCCCGCGTTAGGACTCCTCAACGCGAAGATCCTTCCCTGACATCTCAAAAAGCCTCGGATCGTGTTGTGGGACTAAACGCCATCTTTTGACAATCAACTTTGAACGAGGACTTCGTAAGAGTTCACTCCAACTTCTCTACCACCGAAGGAATCATTGCAGCTCTCCCTTCCGGGCGCACCTTTCCAGGATGCACTCCGCCCTCAACATTCGCTCGGGCAACGTATAACGGCGTTCCGTCGGCCTCACGCCCGAACACGACCGCACCGTCCGGCATTGTGCCCCCATTTGCGGCTACCCAGTTACCTGGATTCCTCAACACCTCATTGGTTACTATCATTTCTTGACCACCGAAAGGGATGCCAGCCCCTCCGACGTCACCGCGCACTTTCCTGGTTGTAGTCCACCGTTAAATCGTGCCCGAGCAACGAAGAGTGCTTCGCCATTCGCTTCATTCCCGTTTTCTGCTGCGCCTGCAGGGACAGCTGGTATCGCCTGATACATCTTTATTTGCCTTTCCTTGGTTGTCTTGAGAAGCTGGTTAAGCCTAATTTATGCCAAGTCACAGGACGCATGAGGAGCCGCGCCCAAGCTACGGCATGATGTTGTACTCACAATCGGGTGATTCCGTACACATCACCCAGTATCTACTAACGACTCATCTGACTATAGCGCCTACTCTCACTATAGCGACTAATCTAACTAGCGTCGGGAAAGCGCACGGCTGTTATTTTACTTAGCACGTTGTCATGAATATCATTACGCTGTAACAGGATGCATCCTAGGTTCGGGGCGGAAATCCGGCCAGTGATTCCCACATCGTTGGCGCATAAAGTCGGCTTACATGATGTCGCCTTTGATGTCCAAAACATTTTGAATGATACTGCAATTATTTTTGCTGAAGGTTTCCGTAGTTGCTGAACATTACTGGGTCAAGTATACTTGCCTTTATTTGTTATAACATTTGGGTTGTCCACGTAGATCTCGAATTAATATAGAGTCTGTCCCAAAAGTGTGCTTTCAGCTACTGCTGTCCACCATGACCGTTACTTGGACAGTGTAGTCTTGTATTCAAGCGATTTGGTGGGGAGCGAGATCGACTTTCAAGATGAGGTTTGGGATCGAGAACTATGTAGACTCCCAGGCGACATAGTCGGCCTTTTCTTTGAGTCGAGTCACGAATCGGATCCCCTGCTTGGTCCAGCGGCTAAAGAGCTTGTAGTCAATATAGCCGCGGTCCATCACCACGATGCTGCCCTTCGGCAGACAATTTACAGCGAGTGCTGCTTGTTGTCGGCTCATGTCATCTAGTTAGAGATCTTGAACCGCGAATCGGCGAAAACGGGTTAGGGTAAAGCGCTCAAGATCCTTAGGGTTAATTGGGTGACATTTTGAAAGAGACACCTCTCTATGAATCCACTCGCAAAATCCCTATGGTGCGGCGGGTTGTCGGTAGATAGTTCGGCCCCAGGCGGCAAACGGCCAAATAGCAGACAAGTAACTGAGATGTTATGAAGTGTTCAGTAATAAAGGCACTGGCAGAGGTTCCGCAGATCCGCCCCGAACTGGCGTGGTACTGCCTGCGGTCGCTGCCTAAGCACGAGCATATCGCGACAGCGCATCGTCGGGTGCTGGAGGGCGTAACCGTTTTCTGTCCGCGGATCCGATTTAAGCGGGCGACCCGCCGGGGCAGCGTATGGGTTATCGAGGCAATGTTTCCTAGCTATTTATTTGGCCGCTTCAACCTGACGGAAATGCGTCGCAACGTTCTGTATGTTCACGGGGTCAGCGATATTGTACGGTTCGGCAATTGGTATCCGACTATCGAAGAGGCGACCTTGGCGCAATTAAGAGACCAAACAGGTGTCACGGAAGTAAAAGAGCTGATTTACGAACTCTCGCAAGGCGATCAGGTAAAGATCACGCAAGGCGTCTTTGTTGGACTGGAAGCTGTGGTCACACATGTTCTGCCGGCCAGACAACGAGTAAAGATTTTAATGGATTTCCTTGGCAGGAAAATGGAGACAGAAGTCGAGCACGCAAGTGTTCTGCCGCAGGTGGCGCACTCCGTCGCGGCGTAAAACATTGGGCCGATTGAGTCGAAGGATTCGTGGTTTGGGTTGTTCGGTGTTCGAATGGACATCGACCAAGGGCGGCAGCTTGTCGATCCGAGACCGCACACTGCGCTCGGCTCGAAACAATGCTCTTAACTTCGGTATTGCTTTTTGGGCCGCTGCTCGGCTTCTGTGGCGGCACAAACGAATGTGGGACCAAATTGACTTTATATTAGCAATTCAATGATAAGAACAGAGTCGGAAAGTGGTCCCGTGAGCCTTTCTCAGGGATAAAACCGTTTTTAACTTCATTTCCTTATAAAAAACATGGGCAAGCATGACTTATATGTTGTTGCCGGCGCCGGTGGCTTTATCGGCGGGCATCTCGTTAGAAAGCTGCGTGAAGAAGGTTTTGAAAAGATCCGCGCAGTGGACCAGAAACCGATCTCTGAGTGGTATCAGGTTTTCGACGATGTTGATAATTATGCGTTGGACCTCAAGAGGTTGGATGTTTGCCGCATCGCGACGACAGGCGCAACGTCAGTGTACAATCTCGCCGCCGATATGGGCGGCATGGGATTCATCGAGCGAAATAAGGCGGCCTGCATGCTCAGCGTGCTGATCAACACCCACCTCCTGATCGCGGCGCAGCATGAAGGCGCGCAGCGATTCTTTTTCGCCTCTTCAGCGTGCGTCTACAACGGCGAAAGGCAAATCAATCCGAACGTAACCGCGCTCAAAGAGGAAGACGCTTATCCGGCTTTACCTGAGGATGGCTATGGCTGGGAAAAATTATTCAGCGAACGAATGTGTCGCCATTTCCGGGAAGACTTTGGCCTGATCACTCGAACCGCCCGCTATCACAACGTGTATGGTCCGCACGGAACGTACGACGGCGGCCGCGAGAAAGCGCCGGCAGCCATTTGCCGCAAGGTAATCGAGGCAAAGCTTGCCGGCAACCACGAGATCGAGATCTGGGGGGACGGCAATCAAACCCGCAGTTTCATGTACATCGACGATTGCGTCAAAGGAACTCGGATGATCATGGATAGCGACTTTGCGGAGCCGATCAATCTCGGCAGCAGTGAGCTGGTCTCGATCAACCAATTGGTCGACATCGTTGAAGAGATCGCCGGCACCACGCTGAAACGGAAGTACAACCTGTTAGCTCCAAAAGGCGTGAACGGCCGCAACAGTGACAATAAGCTGATCCAGAAAGTCTTCCACTGGGAGCCTTCAACGCGATTGAGGCTCGGAATGGAACGAACATACAGGTGGATCTACGATCAGATTCTGCGAGGCAAGCCTGCCCTGAATGCGGCTTAAACAGAAGGCAGCAAAGGTCACAAAGGTAACAGATTTTGATAGGATGCCTGGATCCTCGATTTGATGGGCCGGATGAGACCGGCCTAGCATCTACCGACGGTCGCAGTTTACCCCTTCAACTCCCGAGTTCTGGATTCTGAATTCCTTCTCTGGCTGCTTTCTTGTGTCAAAGTTCATCAGGTCCATCCGTTGAGCCGACTGCATCCGTCCCCCGCCCTTTAGTCAGGCGTTTGCTGGGCACCTCTGCGCCGAAGACTGGTAAATTTCGAAACACCTCGCGAGCAAGCTTCTCGTGGTATTCCCAGTTGCTCGAGAGTTTGAGTTTCGTAAAAAGCCGCTTTCTTCGGAACCGGAGGAAACCTTTTAACGCTTAGCGCCCCAAACGGGGACTCTTTGGGAAGAGAAAACAATATCTACCTAACCGACAAAACTAATTTGCAATGAGTCGTATGGCTATAGCCGTTACACTTGGTGTTCACGATTCTGCAGTAGCTTCAGAATTCCAAGCCGTGCTAGATCGGGAGATCGAAAGACATCATTTTCCACCAGTTGGAGCATCAGGGAGATAATCTACATCTCACTCTAACCAGCGAACGAAAAGAAGATAGGAGATCAACATCATGACCGAAGGGATTCGATTTGGATTGAAGGAGGGACGATACTTGAGTCAAGGGAGGCACGGTACATCAGTTGATTTTCAGGCAGCATGTGTGAGCCGGCTTCTTCTATTTTGCATTGCAGGACTTGTGTCCGTTGGGATTGCGATTTCCGCGTCAGCCCAGTTGGTTTCAACGAATGTGGATGCTGCGGTGAGCTACATGGTTTCAAGCCGGGGTACGATGTCCGTGCTCGCGACGAAAAATCCGGAGAATGATCAATTTTCACGGGAGACGCAGACTTTAGAAAACAAGATAGATGGGGAGCCCATGCCAAACCTGAGTATTGGGGTAGAAATAGTTGGCGGCCTCGCGCTTTTCCTTTGGATACAGCGCTTTCGCAATTATTCGGTCTGATCGAAAAGGTGTAACGCATCTTTCGCCGGCTAGTTAAAACGAGGATCATTTAGTGGTTAGTTTTCGCCTCGCCGGCGGCGTTCGCCCAAATTGCTGACACATCCTTATCTTCAATATGGAAACCGTACAGAATGAGTCGCAGGAGCGGGGGTCGACCCGCAAATTTGACCAGCGGCAGTCGCGGACCAGGTTGGGTCGGCGCCAGCAGTTCGATATCCAACTTAGTCAACTGGTCGACGCTGCTCTGATGGTTCTCTCGCTCTGGCTTGGCCATCTCCTGCGTCAATACCTCGGAGAGCGATTTCCCATTCCCGAAATCGACTCATTCAACATGTTCCTGTGGTTGACGCTCACAATACCGTTCGGACCGCTCTTCCTTGACCTTCTTGGATTTTACAGATTTCCGCTCCAGAAAACTACCCTGCAGTCCCTTAGTCAGATCACCAACGCTCTGCTCTGCCTCGGAGTCTTGATCGCGGGCTGCGCACTCCTTTTCAGATTCGACATTCACAGCCGAGCTGTATTGATTTTATTCGGGTTAATCAGCACGGTGTTGCTGCTCATTAAAGAGCGGATTGTTGCCGGGTACCTTCATGCTCATACAGCGAGCGGGGCATATCGTGAAAAAGTCATTTTGATCGGTTCAACCGATGAAATCCGCCAATTCCTGGCGTGCGTCACACAGGAACAACTCGCGCTAATCGAGGTCGTAGAGGCCATCGACATGTCGGCTCAACCGACGTCGGAACTGGTGTGCGCCCTTCACCGGCATTCGGTCGGTCGAGTTATTTTTGCAACCTCTCGCACGCCTCTGGAGACTATCGAGCAGGCGATCGGGGCGTGCGAGGTCGAGGGAGTGGAAACGTGGTTAGTTGCTGACTTCATCCAAACCTCGATCGCACGACCGGCTTTCGACATCTTCGGAGCCCAACCAATGCTCGTCTTTCGCACGACCTCGGATCAGTTTTGGCCGCTTTCGATCAAACGCGCGATCGACTTTTTCGCAGCACTTGCCGGTCTCATCGTTTTGGCCCCCTTCATGATTCTGGTCGCCATCGCAATCAAGATGACTTCGCTCGGTCCGATAGTCTTTTCGCAAATGCGGTCCGGAAAACATGGGAAGCCATTCAGGATGTTTAAATTTCGCTCGATGTTCTCTGATGCCGAGCAGCGCCGGCAAGAGCTCGAATCTTACAACCAGATGAGTGGTCCGGTCTTCAAGATTAGTAACGATCCGCGGACCACACCGATTGGGCGATGGCTACGCAAGTACAGTATCGATGAGCTACCGCAACTGGTCAACGTCCTCATCGGGCAAATGAGCCTCGTTGGCCCGAGACCTTTGCCGCTCTACGAAGTCGAGAAATTCCCAAAACCAGCCCAGAGACGCCGGCTGAGCGTTAAACCCGGGATTACCTGCCTCTGGCAAATTAACGGTCGCAATGAAGTCCGGGATTTTGAAAGCTGGGTCAAGCTCGATTTGGAGTACATTGATAACTGGTCCATCTGGCTTGATTTGCGGATCCTGGTGGGGACTCTACCGGTTGTCGTACGGGGTTACGGGGCTAAATGAGTGATGAAATGAATGAGAATCTAAACCTGCGCGCAGGTCAATGGGTCGAGATTCGGAGCAAAGGCGAAATTCTGGGTACGCTCGACAACCAGAGTGAATTCGATGGGTTGCCTTTCATGCCCGAAATGTTCGCCTTTTGTGGTATGCACTTCCGCGTCTATAAGCGCGCTGACAAGACCTGCGATACCGTTTTTGCGATTCGCGGGCGCAGAATGGCTAGCGCTGTCCATTTAGAAACGCGCTGCAACGGGCAGGCTCACGGCGGGTGCCAGGCCAATTGTCTGATTTTCTGGAAAGACATTTTGTTGAAGCGTCTTGACAATGCATCCGAGAGCCGCGCCCCGGCGACTTTCAAGTCGGAGGTGATGCTCAATGGGACCAAATCGACAGGCGAATGTACCGAATCCGATGTGCTTGCGGCGACATGCAATTGAAGACTATTCATCCGGCAAGGCCTGCGCAGCTAGTGAGAGGCGAGATTTGGCGGAGCATCGGCTGCATATTCGAAACTCTTTCTCCTTATTACGACGGTACTGACCGGTATTCTTCTGATAATAGTCTTTGGTAGCGATTAATGCTCAAGTTCGGCTCTGATGGGTCGTACTGCCTCGTTCCCACGATATGGAAAACTTCGGCATTGTTACCGGTGCTGGCAGTGGAATCGGGCGAGCGATTGCCCTGGAGTTGGCTCGTTCGGGTGTAGCCTGCGCTCTTGTAGGCCGGACCTTAAGTAAGCTGCGGGAGGTGGCACGTTCAGCCCGTCAATATGGTGTCGAGTCCGTCCCGATCGTTGTGGATCTTCGTAACCTAGACGCATTGGATTCCTTTATGCGCCAACTCGGGCCGCTCGAAAGTCGTGTAACAGTGCTCGTACATAACGCTGCGGTCATGCGAGTTACGCGAGTAGAGGACGTAAGCGTCGAGGAATTTGGCGCTATGCTGACACTTAATCTGCTCGCGCCATTTATTTTAACTCAGCGTTTATTGCCTCAACTGTGTGCGTCCAAGGGGCAAATAGTGTTTATAAACTCCAGTATCGTAAACCATCCCTCGGAGGGGACCACCGAATACGCCGCCTCAAAACATGCTCTAAAAGGATTTGCCGATGGGCTCCGAGCGGAGGTCAACGCTTCTGGTGTTCGAGTAATAAGTGTTTATCCAGGGCGGACAGCCACCCCCCTTCAGGCCAGCCTTAGCAAAATCGAGGGGCGAATCTATTTACCCGAGACGCTGCTGCAACCCGAAGACGTGGCATCGGTCGTAGTTAACGCACTCTTGCTGCCTCGCACCGGGGAAGTCACAGACATAATGATTCGGGCTGCCTCCAAGTCCATGACCCAACATTCTATAATTCCCGATCCTAACGTCCTCGAAGCATTTGTTGGTAAGCCATGACTGCCATTGTGCCTGTCAGCGCCCATCAAGCCGCACCTTGGAGTCTGCGACCCCTCGCAGCCTCCTCTCCGTCCCTACGAACAAAAATCGCGGCTACGACGAAGTCCTCCAGGTCTCCATTGATACGTGAGGTGGTACGCACATGCTCAGAAAGCTTTGCGCGGCGAAAAAAAGCAGCCTTCAATTTTCGCGCAATGCTGGCGATGAACTCTAATACCAAAGATTTTGATATGATTAAAGAACCCGGAATGGAACGGGCCGAGCTGACCCCAGAACAGCCCGAGAAGAAAACGACCACGCCGTGCTGCCTTTTTTGTACGGCGCCTCTGCGTCGAACGTTCATCGACCTGGGCATGTCGCCTCTCTGTGAGAGTTATGTTGCGGCCGATGAACTCAACCAGATGGAACCGTTCTATCCGCTCCACGTGAGGGTTTGCGAAAAATGCTATTTGGTGCAGTTGGACCAGTATGTCAGCCCGGAACACATTTTCACTGAGTATGCCTATTTCTCATCTTACTCCGACAGCTGGCTCAGACATTCGTCGAACTATGTCGACACAATCTCACAGCGTCTCACCCTGGATGCCCGGAGCTTGGCCGTGGAGCTGGCGAGCAACGATGGTTACCTGCTGCAATATTTCCTGAAGAAAGGAATTCCAGCGCTCGGAGTCGAACCAGCCGCCAATGTAGCTAAGGTTGCCGAATGCAAAGGAGTGCCGACACTTGTCAAGTTCTTCGGTCGACAGACTGCGCACGACATGGTGGCAGCCGGCCAAGCCGCAGATCTGGTAATCGGGAACAACGTCCTAGCTCAGGTCCCCGATATCAACGACTTCGTGGGAGGCATCAGGATCTTGCTCAAGCCTTCCGGAGTCGCGACCCTAGAGTTTCCGCATCTCGTCCGGCTCATGCAAGAGAATCAGTACGACACGATTTATCACGAGCACTTCTTCTATTTCTCGCTCATTTCTGTCGAAAAGATTTTCGCTGCGCATGGCTTGGTGCTTTTTGATGTGGATGAGATCCCGACGCACGGTGGATCGATCAGAATTTATCTCAGGCACGCCGGAGACTTGTCTAAACCCGTGACGCAGTCTGTCCTGACATTGAGAGCCCATGAGCTTTCCATCGGACTGGACCGCATGGAAACCTACGAGAATTTTGCGGAGCAAGTCATCGAGTCAAAGCGCGCGTTATTGGAGTTGCTCATTCGCCTGCGGCGAGCGGGGAAGCGAGTGGCGGGATATGGCGCTCCAGGGAAAGGGAATACGCTACTCAACTATTGCGGCATCCGAACGGATTTTCTGGCATTCACCGTAGATCGGAATCCTTACAAACACGGACGCTTTTTGCCTGGTACTCACATTCCTATTTTCCCCGTAGAGCGGATAAATGAGCGGCGGCCGGATTACATTTTTATCCTGCCTTGGAACTTGAAGACCGAGATTGTTGCTCAATTGTTATATGCACGCGATTGGGGTGCGACGTTCATTGTCCCAATCCCGACGGCGCAGATTCTCGATTGAGGGGTCTGATCAGTTTTGAATGTTGAATCAGTAATTCTAAAACTAACCAACTATGAAAGTGGTTCTATTCTGTGGTGGCTTAGGTATGCGTATGCGGGAATATTCGGAGACAATTCCCAAACCTATGGTGCCCATTGGGTATCGCCCGATCCTCTGGCATGTCATGAAATACTATGCGCACTACGGGCACAAGGACTTCGTGCTCTGTCTGGGCTACAAAGCGGATGTCATCAAAAACTACTTCCGCAACTATGACGAATGTGTCTCAAACGACTTCGTGCTTTCTCGCGGAGGGAAGAATCTGGAGTTGTTGAACAGCGATATCGACGAATGGAGTATCACATTTGTCGATACTGGCTTGACCTCCAATATTGGACAACGCTTGAAGCGGGTGGAAAACCATTTAGAAGGCGAAGAGGTTTTCCTGGCCAACTACAGCGACGGATTATCCGACGTGAACCTGAGTGAATTAGTGGAAGGCTTTCTTCGGACCAAGAAAATAGCCTGTTTTGTTAACGTCAAACCAAGGGCAAGCTTCCACATTATTTCCGTCGATGAGGAGGGCGTGGTCAAGAGCATCGACCAGATCACCAAGTCCGGTGCGCGAATCAATGGAGGTTTTTTTATATTCCGACGTCAAATCTTCCGTCATATCAGCGAAGGTGACGAACTGGTGGAGCAGCCTTTTCACCGACTAATTTCGGAGGGACAACTAGTTGCCCACGCGCACCATGGTTTTTGGGCCTGCATGGATACTTTCAAGGAGATGCGGGAACTCGAGGACGTCTACAGCTGCGGCAACGCTCCGTGGGCAGTTTGGAATGGGCAGACAACCGGAGTGACCAGCAAGAATGGCGTACCTTTCGCGGGACATGTGATTTACAGCTGAGCTGTCAACACTCAGGAGGTCTACCCACGGATCAGAGAACAGGGATAGAGTCTACTGTGAACTCACATCCTCGGAATAAACCTCGCCCAAGACAAAACCCGACTTTGACTACACGGAATCAATTAACGGTGCTTGTAACGGGCGCCAGCGGCTTTATCTGCTTGCATCTTTGCCGCAAAGTGCTTGAGCACGGTAACGAGGTGCACGCCCTCTGTCGCTCGGAGCCGAACGTTTCTGATCGGCGATTTACTTGGCATAAAGTCGACCTTAGGGACGCAGAGTCGACTCGGAGGGTGTTTCGGAATGTTCGAGCTGATCTTGTTTTCATTTATGTTCTTACGCACAGGGAGAGCGTGGGGCTACCATTAGTGCTACCTACCTTCCAAGGAGAGTTGACCAGCATCGTCAACGTTTTCCTAGAGTCTTGCGGAGACGGAGTGCAGTCGTGTGATCATGGCCGATTCACTCGAGGAGTCTCTTTCTGGAGAAATTCCGCCCTCGCCATATTGCTGCGGCAAAAGGCCGCAAGCAGACTAGTGGGCGTGTGACATCTGCGTGGCCGGCATGCTATGGCTTCGGGTTGCTCCACCACCCGCTTTCTGCGCCTGGATGACCAATTTTGAAAAGATCAGAGACTGATTATTCCACCAATGAGCTCTCACTTCCTTGACTATTGGCATGTTATTAAGGTTCGTCGTTGGTTGATCGTTCTCATTTTTCTGTTGGTGGTGAGTTCGGTCGGCATCGCCACCTATTTCGCTCCCCGGGAGTACACTTCGGTTGCAACCATCGAGGTGCAGCCAGATATGACGCCGGTCCACCTGGTGCAGAATCAGATCGAGCCGCGAGCGCCCGAGGATACGAAATTCAGCCAGACCCAGATAGAGATCATTTTACGGAAAGGGGTGATGTATCCCGTAATTGATCGGCTGAATCTACAAGACAAGTGGTCCCGGAATGAGAAAAGGCTGTCCCACGAAGCTGCCTACGACAAGGTGCGTGCCATGCTAAAGCTTGACGGGGTCAGGAATACAAACTTGATTCAGATCGCCGTCAGCGCCCCTGATCCTCGCGAAGCCGCACTGCTGGCAAACACTGTCGCACAGATGTACATGGAACAGCGAATTGGCGAGCAGACGAGCATTGTTTCGAATAGTCTCGAACGATTGCGGGATGAGGTGAGGCATAACGAAGAGGTTGTCAACCAAAGCTACGCCGAGGCATCAAAGCTGCGCACAGAGGGGCACATCATCGATCCCAACCCAGACAGCTTAGACACCAGCGGTAGGTATGGGGTGGAAGACTCCAACGTGATGACGAATCAGGAGAAGGTCAACGAGGCAAAAGCCCAAGTTGTCATACTTCGTGGCAAGGCCGAACAACTTGAGCGCATGCAATGGGAGGACCTGATGCGGGCATCCAGTCAGCTCAACCTGAACGATCCGATCATTCAAGCAAAACTACCGTTGTATGAATCTGCCTTGGTCGAGAAGCAAAAGTTGCTCAACTCCGGTCTCGGCGTCAACCATCCTGACGTGAAGGCCTTGCAGGCCCAGATCGAAACCATCGCGGCACAGTTGCGAGAACAGATGGTTAGCCTTCGTAAAGGGATTCAGACGCAGCTTGCCATTGCAGAGCAATCGCTGAATGGCATGCAGGTCAACCTCGACGCCAGTCAGATAGAGCAGCAGGAATCGAAGACCTCCAGTGCCAAATATCTAAATGCAAAATACAAATACATCCAGGAACGCAAAGTTTTGGAAATGGCGAAGGCTCGGCTCAGCACCGAGTCCATGGAGCTCCGAATGCCTCAGCGAGCGGCATTTATCCGGGAATCGGCTGAGCCAGCTCTGTTACCGAGCAAGCCGAAAGTCAAGATCAACATGCTGCTGGGCATTGCCGCTGGGATCATTCTTGGGATTTCGTTAGCCTTCTTCCTTGAGTACATTGACACCAGTGTGAAAACGATGGACGACGTCACGACATTACTTGCGGTTCCCGTGATGGGGGTTATTCCGAAAGGAATTAGGCGGCTGACAAGAAACGGCAAATTTTTGCCGAATGCTGAGGCGTACCGTATCGTGAAAACAAACGTTGACCTATTTAGCAGGAAAAGCGGGGCGACCTGCTTCGGAGTGACCAGCGGTGGTATATCCGAAGGTAAGTCCAGTGCGGTGTGCAATTTGGCCACAGTCTGGGCCGCGGGCAGCCGACGGGTCCTGATCATCGACGGCGACATGCATTGGCCGTCGCAGCATCGCCTTTTTGAGGTTGAAAATAAGCTGGGCTTAAGCCACTGCCTTGCAGGCGCGGTCACCTTGGAGGAGGCGATTCTGCCCACGCGGGTAAACGATCTCTACCTTTTGACGGCGGGCTCGCGCCGCAAGGGCGGGGGCGTCCTGAACTTAGAATCCATGAAGCAGTTGGTCGACATGGCTCGAACACTTTTCGATGTCGTTCTTATCGATTCTCCGCCGATCCTGGGCGTAAGCGATGCGCTGATTCTCTCCAGTGTAGCGGATTGGTCGATCGTGGTCGTTCAACAAGGGCGCTTGCCGCGAACGATGTTGCCGCGTGTGAAAAACGCCATTGAGAATACCGGCGGTCGCCTCTTGGGTGTTATCCTTAATAAGGTCGACGCTAATTATGATCAGAATTACCAATACTCGACCAACTACGTTCATTACTCTACGTAACAGAAGACCTTAAAGGAAATGTTGGTGCACTTTCCATGGTGATGAATACTAAGTTTTGGATCTTGCCAGCAGTATGCTTCCTGAAGGTTGCTTTTGCTGCCAGTGTCGCGTTAGCGGATGCCCCCTTGCGCCCCGGCGACCAGATTGAGATGAAGTTAGGCGGCGTACCATCGACCGAGATTTCGGCTGTTAGCGGTATATATACCATCGATGACGAAGGAAGCATTAACCTGCCACACGTCGGCCGGGTAAATATAGCGGGACTGGTTCCTGGAGCGGCGGAATCCACGATAGAGAACGTCTACAAAACTCGGGAGATGTACACAAATCCCAATGTGGTAATCACGATGCAGGCGCAATCGCGTTTCGTAAATGTCGGTGGACGTGTAAAAACGCCGCAACGTGTCCCGTTTACTCCAGACTTAACCATTCTGAGTTCGATCAACGCCGCCGGAGGAGTTTTATCTTTGGCGAACGAACGAAAAGTCCGATTGCTTCGTGAAAACAAGTCTATGATTATCGATGTGAGCAAGATTCGCATAAATCCATCGCTCGATCTGCACTTGCAGCCAGGTGACCGAATCGAAGTGCCATCTGTCTTGGAGAGTTCGAAAGATTCCGACGACAAGCTCCAACAGGGTCAGCAGAACGCTGATGTTGCCTCGAGCCACCTTACCGCTTTGGAAACGCCGCTCAAGCAAGCTCCGGAGAAGCTCCAGCAGGCTCAGCAAAATTCAGATCTGGCCTCAGGCCAGCGCGGCGATGCGGAAGCTCAGCTCAAGCAAGCTCAGGACAAGCCCGAGAATGCCCAGCAGAATGCGGATAAGGCGTCAAGCCAGCGCCGGGATTTGGAAGCGCAGCTCAAGCAAAGCCAGGACAAGCTCCAGCAGGCTCAGCAGAACGCAGATCTGGCGTCGAACCAGCGCCGGGATTTGGAAGCGCAGCTCAAGCAGGCCCAGGATCAGTTCCAGCAGGCTCAGCAGAATGCGGATAAGGCGTCGAGCCAGCGCCGGGATTTGGAAGCTCAGCTCAAGCAAAGCCAGGACAAGCTCCAGCAGGCTCAGCAGAATGCAGATCTGGCGTCGAACCAGCGCCGGGATTTGGAAGCTCAACTCAAGCAGGCCCAGGATCAGTTCCAGCAGGCTCAGCAGAATGCGGATAAGGCGTCAAGCCAGCGCGGCGATTTGGAAGCTCAGCTCAAGCAAAGCCAGGACAAGCTCCAGCAGGCCCAGCAAAATGCAGACCTCGCCTCCAGCCAGCGCGCTGACTTGGAGGTTCAGCTCACGCGGGCTCAGGATAAGCTGCAGCGCGCGCAGGAGAACGCTGATGTGGCTTCCAATCAACGCGCTGTGTTGGAGGCTCGGCTCAAAAGGGCCGAGGAAAACACGCAACTAGCAGATCTGGAAAAATCGGAGCGGTCCGCGACAAGTGCAAAGAAGAGGGAGGACGCCGCAAAGCAAGGTAGATCGGAGCTGACTTTGCCACTGGACGAGAGTGGACACCAAGGACGGCAGACTTCCATTCAACCTTGATTCGGTCCGGCAGTCTGTATCTACCACTCAAAGAGCGGCATTCTTCACTGGTTGGTGCGCAACCCAAAAAACAACCCTGACCCTTGAGTTCATTGTACAAAGCCGTTTTCAGGTCAAAGCGGGCGATGCCAAGAATAAGTTGTGGCGAATTCAGGGCCTCCAATTTCAGGTCGTTGATCCACGAGGCGCGCTAGGTCATCGCCGTACAGCAAGCCGGACGTATCCCGCCGGCTTCGGCGGCAACGAGCACAACGGGATAAGAAATACTTTGGAAAGTAGTAAATTGGCCACCTCTCACCAAATCAAATCGGGTAAACTCGCCGTTTTGAAAACCGGTACGGGAAGGGTGATTGAGACTTATAAAGAAGATTCAGTTTACTCAAAGTCGTTTGTTTAAATCTTGGACCTGCGACTTCTAAACGGTACTGTAGAAATTTAACAGTCGGACCTCATCAACACGGTGTGCGTTAAATGCATGTTTTGAATCTATGACTCGAGTCAATGTTCTCGGCGTCGGTGTTAGCGCGATCAATCTATCCCAAGCTACCGGGCTGATTCTGGAGGCTGTGCGACAAAATCGCAGGGGCTATGTCGCGGTAACCGGTGTTCATGGCGTGAGCGAAGCACAATCGGATCCGGAATTCCGCCGGATCCTAAACGCAGCTTTTCTCAACACGCCAGACGGCATGCCGATGACCTGGGTCGGTCGATTGCAGAGTGTTCGAGACATGGATCGGGTGTACGGGCCGGATTTGATGCTCAGTGTTTGCGCTGCGACGCAAGACGGTTCGATTCGGCACTTCTTTTATGGTGGCGCACCGGGAGTAGCTGATGAACTGAGAACTGCGCTCTCGACGCGATTTCCAGGCATCTCGGTTTGCGGGACCTACACTCCCCCTTTTCGTCCGCTGAATTTCGATGAGGAGACCGAGTTACTCGGTCGCTTGCGAGAAGCGCGACCTCACATCTGCTGGGTAGGACTTAGTACGCCCAAGCAAGAACGATTTATGGCGGCCTATCTTGAGAAACTTCCGACCACAGTGATGGTCGGGGTTGGGGCGGCATTTGACATACTTTCCGGGAGAGTTCGGCAAGCGCCTCTGTGGATGCAGCGCAACGGTGTGGAGTGGTTGTTCCGCTTGACGCAAGAGCCGAAACGCCTTTGGAAGCGTTACCTCCTCAATAACCCGATGTTCGTCCTCCGCATCTTGGCCCAGTTTTCTGGGCTTAGGCAATATCCGCTGAACGATTGAGGCGCGTTTCGCTTGGGGATGGCGTCTCCAGCATGTCATTCTGGAATCGGCTTCGGCTGAAGCTGAAGAGGGAGAGCTTGCTGGTCAAAGGAGAGATGCAAATGGGCCCGCCTTGCCGGGCATTTTGAGTGTCCGCAGTGTAAAGCTTTGTGTGGAGTGCACGACACCATCGAGAGACGCTGGCGGCATTTGAACTTTTTCCAGTACCGCTGCTAACTGGTGGTCAAGGTGCCGCGCACTTGGTGTCGCAAGGACGGGGTCCATCAGGTACAGCCGCCCTGGGCGCGGGAAGGCAGCGGTTTTACCCTGATAATGGAAGCGCTCATGATGTCGCTAAGCGCTGAGATGCCCGTCGATGCTATGGCCGATTTGCTCGATGAGCACGATACTTGTTTGTGGCGGGTGTTGATGCATTACGTTGAGCAAGCACACGCAAAGAGCGACTGGAGCGCCGTACGGCGGATTGCCGTTGATGAGACCAGTGCTCGGCGTGGGCATCGCTACGTGACCAATATCTAAATTGATACGTAACCGACGAGCAACGCAGCCGCCGTCCCATTTTGGACGCAACGATGTCATCATTATATGCGAGACGGTACACTAGCTTCCATTGCTTCTTCCCAGATGTTTGATCCAGTCTAGGTGGAGCCTTAGCTACTTCCGACATCGCGGTCGACCTAGATTTTTTTGCCGCGACCTTTTCTTTTGCGGAAACAGCTTAGAAAAATATATGCGTACTCTTTAGTTAAAAACGATCGTAGAGCGTTAGAGCGCCTAGGCTTGTGTGCTACAATTGTTCAAATAAGTCTTGATAGTGCGCTATGAAGAGATTTTGTAATCTATGACGCTAACGTTGGGTGGAACGAGTTTTGATCGTGCATTGGATGGCCGTCTGCTAGATGACTGCAGGAAGTCTTTAATGTGATGCGAATCCTCCAAATTTTCAGCCGCTATCGGCAGTTCGGTGGAGAGGAGGCTTCTGTCCGAAATATCCGCGAGGCGCTTCGCTCCCGGCATAAGCTTGAAGTTTTTTTTGGCTCAACCGCAGAGATGCTTGGGAAAGGAGCTTTCGACACTATTCGCGCGCCGTTGAAAGTCATCTGGAACCGAGAAGTATACAGAAAACTTCGCGCGATGCAGGCGGCGCAAGGTTTCGATATTTGGTTGGTACACAACGTTTTTCCCGGTCTCTCGCCGGCGGTCTACGACGCAGCACGGCTCATGGACGTGCCGGTCGTTCAGTACCTGCACAACTATCGCTTCGCCTGCGTCAACGGGTTTTTGCTAAATCATGGAGAACCCTGTGTTCGATGCCTGAATGGGAATTTTTTTCCAGCGGTTCAGACGCGCTGCTGGCACGAGAGCCGGATAGCCTGCGGCACCATGGGCGTTTCTCTCGTCCGGTTGCGCACCGTGGGAGTATTCAAACAGATGGCACATTGGATTGCGATCAGTCAGGCGCAGAAGGCTATCCACGTTCGGATTGGCATCCCGGAAGAGAAAATTTCGGTCCTTCATCATTTTTACGATGGACCAAAATTCAATGATAGGGTCCTGGGCCGGGACGTGCTCTTCGTTGGCCGACTTTCGCCCGAAAAAGGGGCCGCAATTCTGGTAGATGCATGGCTGCAATCGGGCATTAACGACCGTCGTCTATGGATCGTCGGCGATGGGCCGATCCGGGCCGAGCTGGAAGCGACCGCAAGGAACCGGCCGGATATTATATTCGCCGGTTTTTTGAGCGGAGACCAGCTCAGGGAACGGTGGCTTAACGCCGCGTTAACGGTGGTCCCTTCAATCTGGGAAGAAGCGTTTGGTCGAATTCTGATTGAATCATGGGCGCATGGTGTGCCCGTCCTTGCCGCGCGAATTGGCGCGCTCCCGGAACTGGTAGGGGCTACAGGGGCCGGGTGGTTGTTTGAACCGAGCTCACCGACCAACCTCGCATATGCTTTGAGATCAATTCTGACAGATGAAACGGCGTTTTTGACGGTCGCGGCGAAGTGTCGCGAGGCAGCTTCAAGATTTTCGAAGGAGAAATGGCTTACCGCTATCGAAGGCATTCTCGATGTCGCGCGGTCAAGAACTGTCGCATCCCGAACTTGTGCCAAGGAAGCTTCGGGAGCAAAGCTTTCGTGCTGGAAGTCGCGAGCCCAGCTTTGATGAAAGCGCTTATGTCCTGGATCAGGCCCTGGCTGAGCACTTGCTCGAGTAAACAGTCCTTCGGCAATTTGTCTGGGCGTACTCGAAAAAAGTTGCACCCATGGCGAAAGCGGCCGTCGCTGAAAATGATCACACCGAACCCTAGCTGCTTTGGTTGGATCCACGAGTTTCCACGGGCCCAGCGACTTCTTCGCTCCCGTGTGAGGTCAGTAACGGAATCTAGTTTATATTCGGTTTCATGGCTGACCCCTCGGAGTCATGAGCATCTGGGACACTCAATTTCTTATGAAATCGCTTCACGATCTAGCGCCTTGATATCGTAGTCGTACGCCATAAAGTCTGTCAGCAAATGTGCTGCTACATATTTTATGAATGCCCCGGGCAAACTCTCAATAGGCAAGCGCGATCACGGTACGTTGTCCCTGCCGGGTGTGTTGCTGCGATGATAGCCGGTTGCTTCATCGTCCGCTACGATAATCCTCTTACCGCGACTCTTATCGTCGCTGCGATCGCGATTTTTTTGATCGCCCTCACTCACCCGAAAGCCGGCTTCTATTTACTGATAATTAGCACCGGCTACGTAGATTTGGTCAAGAGGCTTGGAATCCTCGCTGGCAACTTAACCTACGGTGACGTGGTGGTTACGCTTGCGATTCCTCCGATCCTGTGTGCCTGCATCTGCGTCGGTGTCGTATTCCAGCACGTTTTTCAGCATCGGCACCTTGAGCGTTGGCAATACGTAATTCTCGCGGTTGTGTTCTTGCTGATGATATCTGCGCTGCTGAAAGATGTCTCCGGCGGCGCCGGTTTGCTCGAAGGTTTGCGGGATTTCGCTAACTCGTGCGCCTACTTTCCCTTGATACTGATCGCCGGAATTCTATTTCCGAAGCCCGAATACGTGAAGCAATTCATCAAGTTTTGCCTCGTCATCTATATCCCGGTTGCTCTCTATGGGATCTGGCAACAGATTTTCGGCCTAAACGGCTTCGAGATCGACTATTTACACACTGGGTACACCATTGTCGTGAGTCAGCTTGATGACATTCGGCCGCGTCCATTCTCGACGCTGAATTCGCCTCATGCGTTGACCGTCATGATGGCCGTCCTGGCATTGCTCGCCTTTTTTATTCATTTGAAAGGATCTAAGCGGGCAGCCTGGCAAATCCCGGCGGGGATTCTTTTCATTCTGGGCTGCTGGGCTAGCCTTTCCCGTGCCGGCTGGGTGCTTTTAGGTCTAGGGGTGATCGGATGGATTTTCTTTCGTCGTGCGTTGACAACAATCGGATTTTATGGACTCGTGACGGCTTTTCTGGTCATGCTCATCGTGAACGCGGCTTGTCGGCCTGAGTGGATTCTTTTCTTTGGTGGTCGGAGTGCTTTGGCTGACGCACCGACGCGTCCTTGCCCAGCGAGATCTTGAGACGCGTACAACTGCCATTGCCATCTCAACGGTACTGGCAGCGATCCTCTATAGCGGGATGTTGTTCGGGAGTCATTTGGGCGTATTTCCCATAAATGTTTTCTTCGCATTGCTCGTTGGCTTCATGCTCGAGTGTTGTGCTCAGCCCAGAGAAACGGAGGCCTCTGCGCTGAACCTTCGATGATTGAAACATTGGTGCAATTCGTCGGAGACCGTATCAAATATGGAGCAAAAGTCCGCGCCACGCTTTACTACGGTGGTAGCTCGATCGTTTGCCAGGGTTTGCGTTTCCTTGGCGTACTCATCTCTACCGCGTCGATGGCGCCGGATCAGTTTGGCAAATTCGCGACAGCTGTCATGTTGATCGGGTTGTGCGGACTAGGGAGAGCGTTCGGACAGAATTCCGCCTTCTTGAGTTGTACACGTTCCGACCCTGCGTACGCGCGGTTTCACTTTTTGTTGTCGATGACGCTCAGTTTCTTTGTGGCTTTACTGCTGGTTGTATCGATACTGGTACTCCCGGGCATGTCGGAGCTCCGTTCCGCCATTCCACTTTTGGCCGTAATTGTCTTGGTTGAAGGCGCCTGGCTCACGCCGATGATAATTGCCCAAAAAAGATTCGAATTTCGTCCAATGGCGATCATCGAGATTGCCGCTAGCGCCACCTGGCTTTTGTGCGTAGGACTGGGATCCAGGTTGTATCCGCTCACCATGACTCTCATCTTTGCGCGCATGATAGAGAGCCTTGTCCGTGGCGGTTCCCTGTTGGTTTGGCTTCATCGCGATTTCATGCAGGGTGAGATTACCCGGGAGGTGAGGCTGTACTATGGACGGTTTGCGCGTCTATTGGCGCCGCAAGCGTGGGTCGAAACTCTGCTTGGAAATTTAGACGTTCTCCTCTTGAAATGTTTTACCACCCAAACCGATCTCGGCATTTACGAGCGTACTCAAACGCTTGTTCGAATCCCCGTTTCGACGAGCGTGAATCTGGTTGATCGCGTAGCGGGTGCCGCTTACAGCCGAGATCAAGAGTCGCTTCCCTTGTTGCGACGGTCGCTTCTGCAGTTCATGTCGTTAATTGCGTTAGGAAACATTGCGGGGCTAGGCATAGTCCAGTTGTTCCTGTGGTTTTTCGCTGGACCGCTCTTAGGTACCGCCTGGAAAAATGCCGTATCCTCGCTCTGGATATGGGCTATTCCGTTTTGTTTGTTCAGGTCCATAGTTTGGAATTTTAACATCTTTTTCCAGGCAACGTCTCGCCCTAAGCACCTTCTCCTTACGCTGGTTGGAATGCTAGTGGTGCTCTCGATCGTCGGTTTGATCGCGACCCCGACCTTAGGGAGCCGCGGCGTCTTTGTCGCCTTAGGGTTCAGCTATTTCATCGCTTTGGCAGCGCAAACACTCTGGTGCATCATTACTTTCCGGAAATGAAAAAACTTTCACTGCTCGCCGTAGGGAAGACCTACAGGATCACCATTGGAAGACGCACGCTTGCCGCCCTGGCACAGTACTTTGACATTACGTGCGTTACATCCCAGCTTGGCAATGAAAATATTTTCGGTCGGTCCATTTTTGATTTCGAAGTATCGTATCAGGAAGAACCAATTTCTTTGGTCCGTCTGGCAGAATGGCCAGCCTCAATGAAGTTAACGAGATTTTTTTATCGTGGCCTTGCCAGGTTGTTATGTGAGCAGTCGTTCGATATCATCCTCGTCGACGCTGAACCTTGGGCGCTTTACAAATGGCAGGCTTGGTGGTTAGCGAGAAAGTACCAGCCTAGTGCGCTATTCGGAGAATTTACCTGGGAAAATATTGAGCGACCGGGTCTGAGGGGATGGATCCTTTCGCGGGTTTATCGCGCCAGCGCTCGGCTTGACGATTTCACCATTTCAGGGAATCAGGGGTCGCGGATGATTTTGGTAAAATATGGAGCCTCGAAAAAGCGAAATCTAGTCGCTGCGCAGCATGGGGTTGATACAGACGATTTCTCTCCGGTGCTACCGGAGCAGAAGAATCATTTTCGACAGCTCTTCCACCTCACGCCCGATGTGTTTCTCATCGGCTTTTGCGGAAGATTCATCCTTGAGAAAGGGATTCTGGATCTAATCGCTGCCGTTCGAGAGATTCGGCACGATCCAGCCTATCAAAATATCCACCTGGCTCTGCTTGGAAACGGTCCGCTCAAGAGCATTATAACAGAGGAGTGTCCGCCTTGGCTGCACGTCATTCTTGGCCAACCTTCATCGGTTATTCCACAGTTCATGCAGAGCATTGATTTATTCGTTCTGCCCAGCAAGCCTTTCAGGGGTAGCGGCCGCGTCTGGGAAGAACAGTTCGGGAAAGTCCTTATCGAGGCGATGGCGTGTGGCGTTCCGACGCTGGGATCTGACTCGGGTGCCATCCCGGAGGTCATAGGGTCGCAGGAGGCGATTTTTCCGCATTCCGACGTGAATGCGTTGGTCGAGTTGCTCCTCAAAGCCATTGAGGATCGCCACTGGCGCGCGGCGCTGGGGAAGAAGCAAAGGCAGCGAGTCGAAATAAATTATTGCCATCAGGCAGTGGCTCGGACCTATGCTGGTTTTTTTTCAGCGATGCTCGAAATGAAACAGAAAAATAGGTGAATTTCCGGGATCGCTATGACAACTGTTGACCCGGCAAGACGCGTAAACTTCTCGAATTTTGCCAAATCTGATGATTGTAAAGCCGCTGCAAACGCGCGATTGCTCATTCCGCCTTCGGTTCGGGTTTCGCCGAGTTCAGCCAAATCGGTTTTCTCATCATCCATCTTCGCGCCAATGACCAACGGCGAATCAGAGTTCGCCTTCAATAGTTCGATTTTTTGCGGTCGATTGCCGGTCACATACGCACCCAAAATTCCATAGCGGACAGGCAATTAAAGCGCGTTGCGTGCCGGGTCCGTTGCCCTGCCACTCATCGCGCACCTCTGAGAGCAAACACTTGCGCGCTCCTTCCTGCAGCAATTGTTCGAAAAACGGTCTCTCTTCATCTTCAGCTCGCTTACCGAGCGAGATCACTTTATTCTCTGGCACTGGTGCATGCTTTCTTTTGGCGTCCTCGGGTGAGACCGCCGGCTTCTTTTTTGATTACTGAGTAGATGCACCTCTTCTCATCTCCTCATCCACAAGTTTCGGTTATACCTCCTAACATCATGCTTGAATATTTAGCCACATTTCCGCGCCGCTTCGCCAGGCAATATTGCCTCACCCCAAACACGATACGGTACGTCATCGAATATCGTTGTATTGTCAGACTGGTCTCCAAGCCTAACCATCGTTTTCGCCGGCTCATCGACCTAGGAGCGGGCAGCGGAGAGATGTCAGCCCGCTTGATCGAGCAAGGATTTGCGGAAACGGCGATCGCCATAGAACCCGATCGGCGAAACTTCCAATTATTGCAGCGCCGCTACGCTAGCCTCAGAGGCTGTCACTGCATCAATAGTTCCCTGGAAGCAGCCGGCATTGATATCGAGAGCGCCGATGCAATCTTATCAACGCAGGTGCTTGAACATATTGCGGATGATAATGCCGCGATTTCTGCTATCCACCGGGCGTTAAAACCTTCTGGTTTTGCGATCATATCGGTGCCGCACCCTCCTGAGCTGTTTCCGAACCCCGGTCATGTGAGACCCGGCTATACGAAGATTGAATTGACTAGCCTGTTTGAAAGACACGGATTTGAGTTCGTTCAACACGACTACTTTTTCACGCTGCCCACCTTACGGAGGCTGATTGCTTCTGCAGAATTAGGCCCTTTCGGACAATTCCTACCCATTTGCTGGGCAGATCGAGAGGCAAATCTGACCACTGCGGAAAAGGCTGAATTACAGCCTTACGGAATTGCCTGTCTATTTCGGCGCGAGTGATTCCGTTTCCCCCCTTATACAGAGATATGGGCCCTTCGCTCGCGTCTTGGAAAACTGCCAGCAGACCTGCGGCGTATACCAGCTGATACGGGACGAACACGCTAAATAATTCTCCTATTGCCGACGAGGAACGACGGCAAGGAACTCTGCATCGTGGTCCTAATTTCACCCTGGAGAGCCCTTTGGCTCCTTATCTGTTGACGGCCCTCATCCATAGGTCAAAACGTCTGATCTACCTAAGTTCCGGTTTGCACCGGAGTGGCGACATCAGCCTTGAAGATCTCGCTTGGGAACGTCGACCTTGGAACGGCGCAGCAGCGTATTCCGATTCGAAGCTCCATGACGTCTTATTAGCTTTCGCGGTAGCACGTCATTGGCCAGAAGTACTGTCTAATGCGCTCGAACCTGGATGGGTGCCAACCAAGATGGGAGGTCCAGGAGCGCCCGACGATCTGGACGCCGGACGCCGGACTCAGGTCTGGCTTGCTGTAAGCGACGATGCAGCCGCACGGGTTTCGGCTAAGTATTTCTATCATCTGCGTCCACGCTCGCCTCACCCGGCCGTGTTCGAGGTGGAGCGTCAGGAAACATTACTCGATGCATGCTACCGCTTCTCTGGCGTCCGTCTACCGGCGTGAGCGCCTTGTACGCCGTGGATTACTCATATCGCCAGGATAGTGGCTTTCTTTGTTTAGTTCCTTCGTCTTTGCGCCCCCTACAGCAATTGAACTCTCTCTAGGGCGTCGGCGTTCTCTTCATAACAGACTGTACGACCGTCCTCCCACTCGATACTTATCGACCTAGCGAATTGAACGTCGACTATACGCCCTAATTCCATGTGAAACCTAATCTCGCTTAGGTGTCAGGCCTGTAATCGCCGACAATGCGGCTTCATCCCCCCATGCCGACGCGCCTTTACGAGGGGTAGCTCTTCGAGTAATTTTGGCGCTTTTGAATTCCGCTCGGTATGATTGCGCTTTTGGTTTTCCCGTCAATCCGTTGCTCCGGTTCCGTTCTCACAGATCGATTTTCAAACCGTGTATACTGCTTTAGGAAGGTAAGTGTTACTTCGCCCGTAGGACCGTTGCGTTGCTTGGCGATAATCAATTCCGCCTCACCTGCGCACTCTTGTCTGGCATCCTCATCGATCTCATAGTATTCCGGCCGGACGAGCAAGCCCACCACGTCGGCGTCCTGTTCGATTGAACCGGATTCGCGCAAGTCGCTCAGCCGAGGCCTCCCTCCCTCTTTGGCGCGCGCATCCGGCTGGCGATTTAACTGCGCGACAACGAGAATCGGTATACTAAGTTCCTTGGCCAGACTTTTGATTCCGCCCGATATTTCCGAGATCTCGAGCTGGCGGTTGTCCTGGGCTCGGCGGCTTGTCGAGCGAAGCAGTTGCAAGTAGTCGACCACGATGAGCTGGATGTCATGCTGTGATTTCAACCGTCTGGCCTTGGCTCGCATTTCACCAATCGAGATCCCCGCAGTGTCATCGATGAAAAGCTGGGCATCCCGCAACCGCGCGGCCGCGGCGGTCAAATTCGGGAAATCGCGTTCGGAAAGGAACCCGTCGCGAAGTTTCTGTAAATCGACCTTAGCGCGCGAACACAACAACCGCTGCACGAGCTGCTGGCTGCTCATCTCCAGGCTGAAGACGGCAACTGCTTTCTTTGCCGCGAGCGCGACATGCTCGGCGATATTCATCGCCAAAGCGGTTTTTCCCATGCTGGGCCGAGCAGCGACAACGATCATCTCGGCCGGGTGAAGCCCGCCCGTCAAAGAAATCAGGCGAGGAAACCCACCGCTTCAGCGGTGGGATGAATCGCCTTAGTGGTTGTTTGGGCGTAGGTGTAACCGTCACCGGGTAAGAGACGGCGGCAGTATCTGTGGCTGATTCCCTGTATTGTTTCTGTTCTGGTCTGGATGTTAAAAGATCCGCTCGCCCGCACGGCGACTCGGCCGATGTAAGTGCCGGCCTTCTTACCGGAAGGGACGGCTGCTTTAACGAGATCGCCGGTACGAAATCCTTTAACGCTTTTAGTGCGTGAGAGGTATCCTCGTGGGAAGCCGTCTTTTGTGACCCGGCTGCGCTGGTAGGAACCCCTTCCTGTGGCCTTGATCTGCAAAACCGGGGTGTTCCAGTTCTTGAGCTGTTTCAGTTCTCCCACGCATGCTGCGTCCAGAGCGTGAGTCTTGGGTATGCCGAGCTGCGAACGGTTAAACTTAGTTCGCCCGCCTGAGAACCAGGCTATTGGGATGTTGGGCAGGTCTCTAAGCTGTCGCACGATTGAGGCGCGCGTCGCGTTGACGGCTGCAGCTCCGTCCAGCAGTTTTCTGGTATGGGAAAGAACGTGTTTCAGCCGTTCTGGCTGATCGGCCAGGAAGAGTTCGACAGGGTCGTTGCCTTTCGCTTTATTGCACGGCCCGCAGGCAAGTGTCAGATTGCTGGCCCTGTTGGATCCTCTCGCCGAAAAAGGGGGCCTTGGTCTGCGCGCAACAATATGCTCAATCTGGAGTGGGACGTTCGTTGCATCGCAGTAAGCGCACTTACGGCCCCATTTTTCGAGCAGATACTCGCGCAACTCGTAGCCCGCCAGCGTTCCCTGCTGATAAGCGATACCGGAGATCTCGGGGTTCTCCATCTTCTGCAAATCGAACCTGACAGCCTCGATTTCAATTGAGCTGATTGGTATAATCTTGGAGTAACGCTGCTGCCATGAGACGATGTTATCGACGCGTGACTGCAGACTTGGCGGCAGCCACCCCTTGGGTTTGGCGCGGTTATCAAAGCGCGGAGCCCGGTAGACTCCGCAAAAGCCGTTGAAGTGAGTCTCGCCGAGAATACGCTCCGCTTGGCGATGCATCCCGCCGATCAATTCGTCGCGTTCAGTGAACTCGTCAAGGCAGGCCAGCCAGTGGAAGAAGTGGCGGCTAGTTTCGGCGTGACTCCACTGTTTGTCCGGCAACGGCTAAAACTCAGCAATGTTGCTCCGCGATTTATTGAGGCCTATCGTCGGGGCGAGGTCCGGCTGGACCAGCTTGAGGCTCTCGCCATCTGCGAAGATCAAGAAGAGCAGGAGCGCGTCTGGGACAACACAGACAGCTAACGCTCGAAATGCGCATCACCTGCGCCACCTGCTTACTCAACAGAAGGTGCGTTCGTCCGACCGGCGAGTTCAATTTATCGGGCTCGATCGGTATCTGGAGGCTGGCGGCACGATTGAGAGAGACTTGTTCGATCATGATGATGAAGTCGGCTATCTGAATGACCGGGTGCTCGTCGATAAGCTGGTCCAGGAGCGGGTCGATGAAATTACGACTCGCTTGAAGGCTGAAGGCTGGTCATGGGTCGAATATTTTCCGGAGGCCGACTATTGGAAGCGACTCAATTCATTCGATCGGTTGGATGGAAAATCGGCGGAGGAAGAAGCGACGCTTCACGTCGAACTGGATGCCCTCGCCTATAAAGAGGATTTGAGCGAACAGGAACAGAAGCGCGAAGCCGAAATCAACGCGAGGCTGGAAGAACTCGAAGCCGCCAAAGGCGAGTTTACCGACGAACAGAAAGCGCGTGCCGGCGTGCTTTTCGTTTTGGGCTACAATGGGGAGTTGACGTTCCATTACGGCCTAGTAGAACGAGTCTCAAAGGCCAGACGCGATGCGGATTCAGCGCAAGTCCAAAACAATGGCTCTGTGCAGGAACTTTCTGGCGCATTACTGGCGGATCTCACAAGGCAAAGAACGGTCGCGATCAGGGCGGAACTCGCATCGCGGCCCGACGTGGCTCTGGTCGCGATCACTCATCATCTGGCAGCACACAGTCTCTACGAACCGCAGGGAGAAGTGCCTTCGGCTCTTTTGCTCCGCAACAGCGAATACCTCGACCTCAGAGGGACCGAAGAGTCCAAGGCGATGGCACGTCTTCAAGAACTTGAAGCCACCATCGGAGGGCAACTGCCGCCGATCGATGAACTCTGGAATTGGTTATGTAAGCAGCCACAAGAAACGATCCTTAAACTTTTGGCAGTCGCTCTGGCTCGAACCGTCACCGCCGTGCAGTTGCCGACGGATCGAGCGGATTGCGGCAAACTAACAGGCGCTCACGCGCTTGCGGCCGCCCTCGGACTGGATATGGCTAACTG